>WBZU01000555.1_pt1 | contig 31732 bp, 24 predicted proteins | sample 5204311 | NCBI WGS metagenome assembly WBZU01 (sample SAMN12344359, study PRJNA552823) | activated sludge metagenome | biome: Activated sludge suspended growth; feature: Nitrification reactor; material: Wastewater; isolation source: activated sludge from nitrification reactor of wastewater...
CACCGTGCTCGACCGCCGTGGCATCGGGTACGTCCCGACCGAGAGCGAGTTGGACCACCTCGGGCGCTCGGTGGTGCGGTCGATTCCGGGGATCGACTGGCAGGTCGAACTGGGCGACGATCGGGGTTATATCCGTCGGGTCGACGGTCTCCATCGGGCGGCGGGGCTGGTGATCGAGTGGGACGGAGCGCAGTTCCACGACACGGACCAGCAACGGGAGCTCGACGTCGCCGGCGATCGTCGGCTTGAGGCGATGGGCCTGACGGTCCGGCGCTATCGGTGGGGTGATGTCATCGAGCGGCCGGCAATGCTCCGCGAGGAGGTGCGGGCCCTGGTTGCCCGTCGGGGCCGGGCGGTGTGAACGACCCTGTCGGGAGCGGGTCGTTCGCGGCCCCCGGGAACCGCCAGGCCCGCTCGGGCGACCCACGAGGTGATGGCCCCTGATCCTGGACGCATCCGTTTCGATGGGATGGTCGATGGCACCCCGCTCCTCGCTCGGCTCGGGCCGATGGCCATGGTGCTCTTGGCGGTGGGGGTGGCGGTGTCGCTCGCCTCCTGCGGCGGTGGATCCGACGGCGGCGGGAAGGTGGCGGTCGAGGGGGCGGCGGCCCAACGGGGTCAGGCGCTGGCCTGGAGCTCTGGGTGCAGCGGATGCCACTCTGAGGACGGCACGTACAGCTCCGGCCCGACCTGGCAGGGCATCATCGGCACCCAGGTGAAGCTGAAGGGGGGCGGCACCGTGCTGGTCGACGACGACTACCTGCGGCGCTCGATCACCGAGCCCACCGCCCAGGTCGTCGACGGGTACTGGCCGGTCATGCCGGCCGTGGCTCTGAGCGAGCCGCAGATCGAGGACCTGCTCGCCTACCTCCACGCCCTCTCGCCCGATGCCCCGGCAACCACGTCGGCCCCGACGTCCGGCATCCCGTCCACCGCGGTGATCCCCTCAACGACCAGCGTCCCGTAGCTCCCGGGTTCGCCGACGCCGGGCGCCTGGGCCGCGGTCGGCCCGAGAGGCGAGGGACTCGGTCGAGCCGCTCCTAGGGTCGGTCGGGTGGCGAGCGAGGATCCTCCGGTCGGCGACGTGGGCGGCGAGGTCCCGTTCGACCCCCGGCACCGGGCGGCGGCCGCGGTGCTCGACGAGCTGGTGGGCACCGGCACCGACGTCGTGGTGCGAGACGGACTGTCGCTCCTGGTGCGCCGCGGGCCGGTCCTGGCGCGGGTACGCCCCGAGGCGGAGCGCGAGGTGGCCACCCGTGAGGTGAGGGTGGCCCGTGCGCTCGCGGCGGCGGGCGTGCCGGCGGTGGCGCTGGTCGAGCACCCCGGAGGCCCGGCGGATGTCGACCTCGGGCCGAGGCCGCCGTGGTCGGTCGAAGCCTGCTCGATCTCGGCATGGGGCTGGGTCGACAGCATCGGATCGGCCTCGCCTGCACAACTCGGTGCACTCGCCGCGATCTTGGCCGGTCGTACCGCCACCGACCCGGCCGGACCTCGTCCGGGGACGGACGGCCAGGCGTCGGCGTCGGCCGTCGCAGCTGATCCGGTTCCCGCCTTCGATCCCTTCGCGGCGATCCTGGCCGCCGTCGCCCCGTTCCCGATCGACGATCCGCAGGCGCGCTTCGTACGGGACCGGGCTGTCGTGCTTGCCGCCGGGTGGCCCGAGGTGGTGGCCACCGATCCCGGAGGGACCGCCCTGGTCCACGGCGACCTGCACGTCGACAACGTGCTGGTCGGCGCCGACGGTCCGCTGCTCGCCGACCTCGAACTGGCCGGCGTCGGCCCTCCGTCGTACGACGTCGCCCCCGCGGTGGTGGCCGTCGCCCGCTACGGGGCGCCGGCTTCATCGCTCGACGCGTTCCTCGACGCCTACGGTCGCGACCCCCGACCGTGGCCCGGCTTCGCTACGTGCGTGGACGTCTACGAGCTGTGGGTCACGGCGTGGGCGGTGGGCGTTCGGGAGGGATCACCGGATGCGGCGGCAGAGGCCGACCTGCGGGTCCGTTGCCTGCGCACCCACGCCTGCGAGCCGTGGCACCTGCGCTGAAGCCGCGTCAACGGCGAACCTGACACCGAAGTGGTTCGCCGGTGGTGGGTTTCCGTGCTGGGTTCGGGGGGTCGGTCGAACCTGGCACCGAAGTGGGTCGCCGGCGGTGGGATTCCGTGCTGGGTTCGGGGGGAGTGGGGTGGGTCAGGCGGCGGCCTGGGCGTCGGCCACGAGCTTGCGGGCGATCACCTTGAGGCAGAGCGTCTCGTCGGCGCCCTCGAAGATCGATAGCACGCGGGCGTCGACGAAGTAGCGGCTGACGTCGAACTCCTCGGCGTAGCCCATGCCGCCGTGGATCTGCATCGCCTCGCGGGTGACCCACTCGGCGGCCTTGCACACGTAGGCCTTGACCATCGACGCCTCCGCCGCCCCCTCGCCCTTGGCCATCAGCTTGGCCACGACGTAGGCGAACTGGCGGCTCGACTGGATGACCACCGCCATGCGGCCGAGCTTGGCCTTGGTGAGCTGGTACTCGGCGATCGGCGAGCCGAAGACGACGCGGTCCTCGGCGTACTGGCGGGCCTGCTCGTAGGCGGCCTGCATCACGCCGAGGGCGCGAGCGGCGGTCTGGAGGCGGCCGTTCTCGAAGCCGGCCATCTGGTAGTAGAACCCGCGGCCCTGGCCGCCCTCGAGGCCGATCAGGTTCTCGGCGGGGACGAACCAGTTGTCGAAGGCGACCTCGTAGGAGTGCATGCCGCGGTAGCCGATCGTGTCGATCGGGCGGCCCTCCATCTTCCCGGTGCCGTCGGCGCCGCCGCCCGCCGGCTGGGTCAGCTCGAAGCCGTGGCCGTCGCCGCGCTCCTTGGGGACGATGAACATCGACAGGCCGCGGTGGCCCTTCGAGCGGTCGGGGTCGGTGCGGGCCAGCAGCAGCAGGACGTCGGCGCGGGCGCCGAAGGTGCACCAGGTCTTGACGCCGTTGATCAGCCAGCCGCCCTCGGTGGGGGTGGCGGTGACCTTGACGCCGGCCACGTCGGAGCCGAAGTCCGGCTCGGTCACGGCCACCGCGTTCATCACCTCGGCCGAGGCGAGCTTGGGCAGCCACTCGTGCTTCTGCTCCTCGGTGCCGCCGGCGATGAGGGCGCGGGCGAGGATCTCGGGCCGGGTGATCAGCGAGCCGCCGGCGCCGAGCGAGCCCCGGCTGAGCTCCTCGGTGGAGACGACCATGCCGATGTACTCGCCCTCGCCGCCCTCGCCGTAGCCGCCGTACTCGGCGGGGATCGACAGGCCGAAGGCGCCCATCTCGGCGAGGCCCTCGATGATCTCCTCGGGGATGTCGCCGTTCTCGCGGTGGATGTGCTCGGCGATCGGGGCCAGCTTCTGGTCGGCGAAGCGGCGGAAGGTGTCCTGGACCATCTCGAAGTCGCTGTCGAGGTGGCGGGGGCCGGGGTCGGCGATCGAGGCGAGGAACTCGGGGGCCCGGTAGGTGGCGACGAAGGCGCGGGCGCCGTCGAGCGCCCCGGCGTCGACGCCCCACTCGCCCTCGCGTCCGAAGACCTTCCCGGCCAGCTCGGCCACCGCGTCGGCCACGAAGGCGCAGGTGATCTCGCCCTCGCGGTCGCCCTTCGCGCCGTAGTCGAGCAGGCCGCGGGCGGTGGCCACCGCCGAGGCGGCGTGGGCGACGTCGTAGGCCAGGACCTGGTTGGCGTCGACCCCGCCGGGGGCGGCGGCGAGCGAGCGCACCCCGGCGTCGACGACCCCGGCGGCGAGGTCGATGGCGGCGGCGGCAGCAGCGAGATCCGGTGCGGTCATGGGCGCAGATCGTACCGACGGGCCCGGAGGCGCCTCGCATCGAGGAGCGGCCCGGAGCGCGGGTTCAGGCCGGCGGATCGGCCACCGCGGCGAGGTGGGGCCGGCCCGCGCTCGGCGGGGGGTCGACCTCGGCGTCCTGGTGTTCGAGCCAGCGCAGGAGGTCGGGGAGCGGCAGCGGCGGGCTCAGGTAGAAGCCCTGGGCGAGGTCGCACCCGAGCCGCTGGAGGAGGGTGAGGTCGTCGGCGTGCTCGACGCCCTCGGCCACCACGTCGAGGCCGAGGTTGTGGCCGAGGTCGATCATCGAGCGCACGATCGTGAACTCGTCGGAGCGGCGGTGCATCTCCCGCACGAAGCTCTGGTCCACCTTGATCTCCCGCAGCGGCAGGTCCCGGAGGTAGGTCAGCGACGAGTACCCGGTCCCGAAGTCGTCGATCGAGGTGCCGACGCCGAGGTCGCCCACCGCCACGAACACCTCGCGGGCGAGGCCGGGGTCGTCCATCAGCTCGGTCTCGGTCAGCTCGACGAGGAGGTCCCCCGGGGCGACCCCGCTGCGTTCGAGGGCGCGGGCGAGGTGGGGGACGAGGTCGGGGTCGTAGAGGTTGCGCACCGACAGGTTGACCGCCAGGCCGAGGCGATGGCCGGCCCGCTGCCAGGTGCGGACCGCGCTCAGGCCCTCGTCGACCACCCACCGGGTGAGCGGCTGGATGGCGCCGGACAGCTCGGCCAGCTCGATGAACTGGTCGGGGCCGAGCATGCCGACGCGGGGGTGGTTCCACCGGATCAGCGCCTCGGCCCGGACGATGCGCCCGGTCCGGAGGTCGACGCAGGGCTGGAAGTGGAGGACGAACTCGCCCCGCGGCGCGGCGTCGGGCAGCTCGCCGATCAGCGTGACGCGCTCGACGCTCGACGTGTCCGCCTCGGCGGCGTACACCGCCACGCCCACGCCGGTCTTCTTGGCCTGGTACATCGCCACGTCGGCCCGCCGGATCAGGGTGGCCGGGTCCTCGGCGTGGGCCGGGAAGAGGGCGATGCCGATGCTGGCGTTCGACTGGAGGCGCAGGTCGTCGAAGTCGTAGGGCGCGGCCAGCGTCCGTCGGATGCGGTCGGCCACCTCTTGGACCTGGGCGAGGTCGAACCGGCCGACCAGCACGACGGCGAACTCGTCGCCGCCGAGGCGGGCCACGAGGGCCTGGTCGAGCAGGCGGGCCAGGCGGCCGCCGATCTCCCGCAGCAGCATGTCGCCGACCTGGTGGCCGAGGGCGTCGTTGACCTCCTTGAACTGGTCGAGGTCCATCATCAGCAGGGCGACCGACTCGTCGCCGGCCGGCGCCTCCCGAACCGCACGGTGGAGCTCGTCGTCGAGGAAGCGGCGGTTGGGCAGGCCGGTCAGGCCGTCGTAGAGCGCCTGGCGGCGCAGGGCCTCGGCGGTCTCGACCGCGTCGGTGACGTCCTGGAGCGAGACCCCGACCGACCGGCCCGACAGCGGGAAGGCCCGCAGCGCGGTCACCCGCTCGTGGCCGGACGGATGGTCGATGACGAGGTCGTCCACCCGGAGGGCGACGCCGCGCTCGACCACCTCGGCGAGCCGGCGGGAGAGCTGGCTGCGGGCCAGCGCGGGGAAGGCGTCGTCGAGGGTGCGGCCGACCACCGACGTCAGCCCTCGACCGACGAGCGCCTCGGCGGCGTCGTTGGCGGCGACGACGCAGAGCTCGATCTCGTCGGCGGTGCCACGCGTCGAGCGGGCATCCTGGACCGCGAGCACCAGCAGCGGCAGGTCGATGTGCTCGACGAGGTCGGCGTACTGGCTGATCCGCTCCTCGATGCGCACCCGTTCGGTGATGTCGAGGCTCATGCCCTGGAGGGCGATCGGCTGTCCGGTCGAGTCGACGACGGCGGTGACGCGGTCGTGGAGGTGGACCCAGCGATCGTCGACGGTGCGGAACCGGTAGGTGACCTCGTGATCGAGGCCGAGGGCGACGCTGCGAGCGGTGGTGAGCTCGACCCGCTCGAGGTCGTCGGGGTGCACCCGAGCCCGCCAGAACCCGGGCTGGAGCCACTCCTCGACGGTCCAACCGAGGCGGGACGGCCCGCCTCGGTTGACGAAGGTGAACCGGTCCTCGCCGGGCGGGCGCACCCAGAGGATGGCGTCCAGGTTGTCGATGGTGGTGTCGAGCTGGGCGCGGGCGTCCGATCCGCTCACGGCGAGGCGCCCCACCGCGCTGGCCAGCATCAGCCCGCCCAGGCTGTAGGCGGCGAGGATCACCCCGGGGTCGGCCAGCTCGCGGTACCACGTGGCGCCGAGCAGGGCGGTGGCGCCGACGAGGACGACGAGCCGGCTCCGCCGCGGCCCGAACAGGCTGGCGGCCAGCGCGGTGGCCGCGGTCATCACCACCACGGCGGGGATCAGGGTGCGGGGCCAGGCGGCGATGAACGAGGCGGCGGCCAGGACGTCGAGGAAGGGGATCCACCAGACCAGTCGCCCCGTCTGGCGGAGGCGCAGCAGTGCGAGCCCGTCGACCCCGCCGCCGACGACGACGATGGCGACCGGCAGCGCGAGCGGGAAGATGCCCACCGCCACCGCCGCCACCGAGAGGGCGACGATGCCGCCGAACCGCTGGATGAACACCCGCTCGACCATGCGGGACTGGGTCAGGTCGTCGACCGGGCGCTTCACCTCCGGTGCGGCCAGCGCCCTCCAGTCGACCATCGGAGCAGTCTCGCACCTCCGACGGATGGCCAGCACTCCGAGCGCCCGATCGACCGCGTTCCGTGGGCGGGGCCGATCGCTCCTGGTTGGTCACCGGGACGGCTACGGTTCGCCGCCGTGACCGATGGCAGGGCGGCGGGCGCCGAGCGGGCGATCCCCGAGGTGGCGGCGTCGGGCTTCGGCGCCGGGGCCGCCTCCTACGAACGGGGCCGGCCGGGCTACGCCGAGGACCTGGTGGCCTGGCTGGCCGACCGCCTCGGCCTCGGCCCCGGGCGCTCCCTGGTCGACCTCGCCGCCGGGACCGGCAAGCTCACCCGGGAGCTGGTGGGCTCGGGGGCCGACGTCGTGGCGGTCGAGCCGGTCGAGGCGATGCGGGACGAGTTCGAGCGGGCCTGCCCGGGCGTGCCGATCCTCGAGGGCACCGCCGAGGAGATCCCGCTGCCCGACGCCAGCGTGGACGCGGTCACCGTCGCCCAGGCCTTCCACTGGTTCGACCCGGCCGCCGCCCTCGCCGAGATCTCGCGGGTCCTGCGCCCGGGCGGGCACCTCGGCATCGCCTTCAACGAGCGCGACACCCGCGAGCCCTGGGTGGCGCAGCTCTCCCGCCTGATCCGCTGGGACGAGCGGGCCCGGTGGCGCGTGCCCTACACCGTCGAGGTCGACTGGGCCGCCACCCTCGCCGAGCACGGCCCCCAGTTCGAGCCGGCCGAGCGGTTCGAGACCACCTACGACCAGCAGCTCGACGCCGACACGCTCGTCGCCCGCGTCCTGTCCACCTCCTACCTCGCCCGCCTGCCCCAGGAGGAGCGGGACGCGCTGGCGGTGCAGGTGCGCGAGCTGGCCGAGCCGCTCGGCCCCACCTTCGTGCTGCCGTACGTCTCGGTGGCCTACGCCGCCCGTCGTCGCTGACGGCGCTCGGGGCCGGGCGCACACCGTGGCCGCGAGCGGGCGCCCACGGCCCGGTCCCGGTCGGGGGGCGCGCTCGACGGCGCTGCTGCGGTGGTTCGACGAGCGCCGGCGCGACCTGCCCTGGCGGCGGACCCGCGATCCGTGGGCGGTGCTGGTCTCCGAGCTGATGCTCCAGCAGACCCAGGTGGCCCGGGTGCTCCCCCGCTATGAGGCCTTCCTGGCCCGATGGCCGACGCCGGCCACGTGTGCGGCGGCGCCGCTGGCGGAGGTGGTCGAGGCGTGGGCCGGCCTCGGCTACAACCGGCGGGCGGTCAACCTGCACCGGGCGGCGGCGCTGGTGGCGGCCCGGGCCGACGGCGCCTTCCCCGACGACCTGGCCGGCCTGCTGGCCCTGCCCGGCGTCGGGCCGTACACGGCGCGTGCGGTGCTGGCCTTCGCCTTCGAGGCCGACGTCGGCGTGGTCGACACCAACGCGGCCCGGGTCCTGGCCCGGTGGACGGGGCGTTCGCTCCGACCAGCCGAGGTGCAGGCCGCGGCGGACGCGGCGGTGCCGCACGGGCAGGGCTGGGCGTGGAACCAGGCGATGCTCGACCTCGGCGCCACCGTGTGCCGACCCCGGCCCCACTGCGACGTGTGCCCGGTGTCGTCGTGGTGCGAGTGGGCGCTCGCCGGCCGTCCCGCCCCCGATCCCGCCGTCGGGTCGGCCGGCGTGGCCGGCGGCCAGTCCCGCTTCGAGGGCTCCGACCGCCAGGGCCGGGGACGCCTGGTCGACGCGCTGCGACGCGGTCCGGTTCGAGCCGACGGGTTGGCGGCGGCGATGGGTTGGCCCGACGACCCGGCCCGGGCCGATCGGGTGGCGGCCACCCTGGTGGCCGACGGCCTCGCCGAGCGCGACCCGGCGGGCACCCACCGCCTCCCCGGCCGCCGCCCCTGATCGGCCGTCGTCGCCGACGGCGTTCGACGCGAACCTGCACGAGCCGGGCGGCGGAGCGCAGCCGATCTCGTGCAGGTTGGCGTGGGGCGGGTCGGCGACCCGAACCGGCACGGGCTGGGCGGCGGAGCGCAGCCGATCTCGTGCAGGTTGGCGTGGGATCGCTCAGGGGCGGGCGGGGCCGAGGAAGTCGAGGATCGCCCGGTTGGTCTCGTCGGGGCGGTCGATCTGGAGGAAGTGGCCGGCGCCGGCGAGCACCTCGACGCGCGACTCCGGGTGGGGGAGCGACGCCAGCACGGTGTCGTCGATCAGCTCGGCGCCCATGCAACCGTCGTCGGCGCCGTGGAGGTACAGCACCGGCATCGGGAGCGGCGCGGTGCCGGCCGCCTCGACGGCGTCGAACGCCGCGTCTCGCTTGCCGGCGCCGAGCGTGGCCCGGTAGTACCCGAGCGCGGCGGTGAGGTGATCGGGGTCGCGGAGGCAGTCCTTGACGTGGGCGACCTCGGTGGCGACCTGGTCGGGGGAGAGGCCCGGCGACCAGTCGGCCCAGAGCCGGTCGAGGAAGGCGAGATCGTCGGCGGCGACCGCGAAGTCCGACAGCGGCGACTGGAAGAAGAACATGTACCAGGACCGCCGGAGCTGGTCGTAGGAGAAGAAGCCGGTGGCGACGGTGGCCGGCGGCGGGACCGCGGCGGTGACCACCCGGCGCCAGCGCTCCGGCGCCGAGCCGGCGGCGCCGTAGGCGGCCAGCGCGCCCCAGTCGTGGCCGACCAGGACCGCATCGGCGCCGCCGCCGAGGGCCTCGTGGAGGGCGATGGCGTCGGCGGCCACCGCGCCGGCCTGGTAGCAGCCGTCGGCGGGGATCGCGGTGGGCGCGTAGCCGCGCAGGAACGGCGCGACCGCCCGGTAGCCGGCGTCGGCCAGCGCGGGCAGCAGGTGGCGCCAGCCGTGGGCGCTGTCGGGGAACCCGTGGAGGCACACCGCCAGCGGGGCGTCGGGCTCGCCGGCGGCGAGGTAGGCGACGTCGAGCCCGCCGGCGTCGAGGCGTCCTTCGGTGATGGTGGTCATGGGCGGCAACGTACCGATCGGCGCCGGGCCGGGGCGTGGTAGCCAGTGACGACCGCGACGAGGAGGGGCCCATGGCGTTCGGCGAGTACCAGAACGAGATCTACCTGAACGGCCTGCTGACCGGCGAGCACGTCGCCCTGCCGGTGGACTGGCGGGCCCGGGAGGAGGCCGCCGGCGCGGCGATGACCCCGCAGGCCGAGGGGTACGTGGCCGGCGCCGCCGGGTCCGAGCGCACCGCGGCGGCCAACCTCGCCGCCTTCGACCGCTGGCGGATCGTCCCCCGGTTCCTGCGCGACGTCAGCCACCGCGACGTGGCCACCGAGGTGCTCGGCATCCCCCTCCAGGCGCCGGTGGCCCTCGCTCCCGTGGGCGTGCTGGAGATCGTCCACCCCGAGGCCGAGCTGGCGGTGGCGCGGGCCTGCGCCGAGACCGGCACGGCGATGGTCCTGTCGAGCGCGGCGTCCTCGACGATGGAGGACGTCGCCGCCGCCCTCGGGAACGCGCCCGGCCTGTTCCAGCTCTACTGGCCGAAGTCGCGCGACATCGCCGCCTCGTTCGTGCGGCGGGCCGAGGCCGCCGGCTACCGGGCGATCGTCGTCACCCTCGACACGACGATCCTGGCCTGGCGCCCCCGCGACCTCCAGACCGCCTACCTGCCCTTCCTCGAGCGCAAGGGCGTGGCGAACTACTACTCCGATCCCGCCTTCCGCGAGCTGCTCGGCGGCACGACGCCGGAGGAGGATCCCGGCAACGCGGTGCTCACGTGGGCCGGCCAGTTCGCCAACCCGGCGCTGTGCTGGGACGACCTGCCGTTCCTGCGGGAGCACACGTCGCTGCCGATCGTGCTCAAGGGCGTGCTGCACCCCGACGATGCCCGCCGGGCGGTGGACGCCGGCGTCGACGGCCTCGTCGTGTCCAACCACGGCGGTCGCCAGGTCGACGGCGCCATCGGGGCGCTCGACGCGCTGCCGGGGGTGGTCGAGGCGGTCGACGGCGCGCTGCCCGTCCTGTTCGACTCCGGCATCCGCACCGGCGCCGACGTGGTGAAGGCGGTCTCCCTCGGCGCCGCCGCCGCCCTCGTCGGTCGGCCCTACGTCCACGGCCTCGCCCTCGGGGGCCAGGCCGGCGTGGTCGAGGTCCTCCGCGGCCTGCTGGCCGAGCTCGACCTGACGATGGCGCTCAGCGGCAACGCCACCCTCGCCGACCTCGGCCCCCACGTCCTCGCCCCCGCCCCGACCTGACCACCGCGACGCCGGCCCCACCGCCGGGGCGGCCCGGGTGGCGCGGGTGGCGCGACCTTTGCGCCGAAACCCGATACAGAGGTGTGTTTCGGCGCAAAGGTCGCGCTGAGGTCGGTCGGAGCACCGGGGGCGGCCACGGAGCGCGTGCGATCGGTCACACTCGGGCCACCGGGGCATCACCTTGGCTACGGTTTCCGTTCGCCGCAGGGGGCACCAGGAGCACGAGCCGCATGGTGAACATCACGTTCTGGGGGGTCCGAGGATCCACGCCGTGCCCGTGCGACGCGAACCGGCGCTACGGCGGCAACACCTCCTGCGTCAGCCTCGAGGCGCCGGGACTCGACCCGATCCTCTTCGACATCGGCACCGGCCTGCGCTTCTACGGCGAGGTCGTCCCCAACCGGCTCGAGCCGGGGGCGGCGTTCCGGGGCCTGGCGCTGGTCACCCACCTGCACTGGGACCACGTGCAGGGCCTGCCGTTCTTCGGGCCGATCCACCACACGGGGGCGTCCCTGGAGATCTGGGGCCGGGGCGAGGGCAGCGAGACGATCGCCGAGGCGTTCGCCGAGTTCATGCGCCCGCCGTTCTTCCCGATCCGGCCGGCCGACCTCGCCGGCGAGCTGCGCTTCGACGACGTGATCGACGCCGAGCGGGCGTGGGGCCGGGCGGCGATCACCGTGCGCGACGTGCCCCACACCGGCGCCACCAACGGGTACCGGGTGGAGGTCGACGGCGTGGTCGTCGCCTACGTGAGCGACCACCAGCAGCCCGCCGACGGCGAGCCGATCGCCGAGTCGGTCCTCGAGCTGTGCCGGGATGCGGACCTCGTCATCCATGACGCGCAGTACGAGCCCCACGAGTTCGCGGTGAAGGCCGATTGGGGCCACTGCACCGTCGAGTACGCGGTGCGGGTGGCGGCGGAGGCCGGCGCCCGGCGCCTCGCCCTGTACCACCACGACCCGTCCCACGCCGACGACGTGGTGGACCGCCTGGTCGACGAGGCGCGCCGCCTGGCGATCGGCACCTCGGTCGAGGAGGTCATCGGCGCTGCCGAGGGCCTCACCGTCGTGCTCGACCCGGCGGCGCCGGCCGACCTCGGGGCCGCGGCGGCCGAGGCCGCCGGCCGACCCGTGGCCACCGCCGGCCACTGATCCCGCCGGTCACCGATCGCCGCCGGCCGCTGATCGCCGCCGGCCGCTGATCGCCGCCGGGCCGGACGATCGCGAGCCACCGGTAGGGTCGACGGCCCGAGCCCGCGTCGCCCGCCTGGAGATCCGATGACCGAACCCGCCGTCGACGGTGCCCGCTTCCGCCAGGTGCTCGGGCACTTCCCCACGGGGGTGTGCGTGGTGGCGGCCACCACCGACGACGGCCCGGTGGGCATGGCGATCGGGTCGTTCTTCTCGATCTCGCTCGACCCGCCGCTGGTCGGCTTCTGCGCCGGCAAGGGGTCCTCGACCTGGCCGAAGATCCGCGACGCCGGCGCGTACTGCGTCAGCGTGCTCGCCGCGGACCAGGAGGAGGTGTCCCGGGTCTTCGCGTCGAGCGGCATCGACAAGTTCGCCGGCCTCGGCTGGGACCGCTCGCCGCTCGGTGCGCCCCGCATCCAGGGCGCCCTGGCCTGGATCGACTGCCAGCTCGACGTTGCCCACGACGCCGGCGACCACGAGATCGCCGTGGGCGCGGTCCACGACCTCGGCGTCGCCCAGGAGGGCGGCCCCCTGGTGTTCTTCCGCGGCGGCTACGCGGGCCTGGCCTGACCGACGATCGGCCGGAACGGCGGGCCCGAGGCCTCGCCGTTCAGGCCAGGCCGAGCTGGTCGAGCAGGAAGGCGAGGACGAAGGCCTCGTCGCGCCAGGCGTCGTAGCGGCCGGAGGCGCCGCCGTGGCCGGCGCCGAGGTCGACCTTCAGCAGGACCGGCCGGGTGGGGTCGGCGCCGTCGCCGTGGCCGTGGTCGCGCAGGGTGGCGACCCACTTGGTGGGCTCGTGGAAGCCGACGCGGGGGTCGTTGAGGCCGGCGGTGGCCAGCACCGACGGGTACGGGCCGGCGGCGCGGTCGGCCACGTGGTCGATCGGGCTGTAGCCGGCGATCCAGTCGTAGGCCGAGGCGTCGTGGAGCGGGTCGCCCCACTCCTCCCACTCGATCACGGTGAGCGGCAGGCTCGGGTCGAGCATGGTGGCCAGCGGGTCGACGAAGGGCACCTCGCCGATCACGGCGCGGAACAGGTCGGGGGCGAGGTTGGTGACCGCACCGACCAGCAGTCCGCCGGCGCTGCCGCCGCGGGCGGCGAGGACCTCGGGGGCGGTGCGGCCGGTGGCGACCAGGTGGCGCCCGCAGGCCACGAAGTCGGTGAAGGTGTTGGCCTTGGCCCCGAACTTGCCGTCCTCGTACCAGCGTCGACCGAGTTCGCCGCCGCCTCGGACGTGGGCCACCGCGAACACGACGCCCTGGTCGAGCAGGGAGAGCCGGGCGATCGAGAACCACGGGTCCATCGACGCCTCGTAGGCGCCGTAGCCGTAGAGCACGCAGGGCGCCGGGCCGGTGGCGGGCACCGCGTCGGGCCGCCACACCAGCGAGATCGGCACGCGGGTGCCGTCGGGTGCGGTGGCCCATTCCCGGGCGGTCTCGTAGCGGCTGGCGTCGAAGCCGTCGAGCACCGGGAGCTGCTTGAGCACCTGGTGGGCGCCGGTGGCGAGGTCGAGCTCGACGACCGACGGGGGCACCGCCAGGGACTGGTAGCTGAAGCGGTAGGTGTCGGCGTCGTAGGAGGGGTTGGCCCCGGGGGCGAGCGTGCCGACCGCGCCGTCGGGTTCGATCGCGGACCGCTCGCCGCTCGTCGGGTCGAGCAGCCAGATCGCGGTGGCCCCGTCCTCGCGCCCGTGGAGCACGGCATGGTCGCGGAACGCCTCGACGCCGAGCAGGCGCAGGCCGGGTCGGTGGGCCACGACCGGCTCCCAGGCCTCGCGGGGGCCGGTGCGGATGCCGTCGAGCGGGGCCCGCCAGAGGGCGAAGTCCTCGGCGCCGCCGTGGTTGGAGACGATCAGCAGGCCGGTGGGGTGGTGCGCCAGCGAGTACTCGACGCCGTCCTCGCGGGCCGCCACCACCTCGGGGGCGAGCTCGGGCCGGTGGGCGTCGAGCAGCCAGCTCTCGCTGGTGATCGCGCTGCCGGCGGTGATCACCGCCACCGCGCCGGATCGAGACGGGGCCACCGACAGGTGGAAGCGCTCGTCGTCGTCCCGGAACACCTCGACGTCGTCGGTCGGGTCGGTCCCGGCGACGTGGCGGAACACCCGGTGGGGGCGGCAGGCCTCGTCTTGGACCACGTACCAGCAGGTGCGCGAGTCCGCCGCCCAGGCGAAGCCGTAGGCGACCTCGGCGATCTCCTCGTCGAGGTCCTCGCCGGTGCGCAGGTCGCGGAAGCGCAGGCGGTGGCGCTCGTCGCCCTCGCGGTCGATCGCCCACGCCAGCAGGTGGCCGTCGGGGCTGACGTCGAGCACGCCGAGGCCGAGGTAGCCGCCGTCGACGGCGAGCGCGTCGAGGTCGAGCACCACCTGCTCGGCGGCCGGGTCGGTGACCGGCGCCCGGTGGGTGCCGTCGTCGGGCGTCCGGCAGTGCACCGGATAGGACCGGCCCTCCTCGGTGCGCTGGAAGTACCACCAGTCGCCGTCGCGGGCGGGGACCGAGAGATCGGTCTCCTGGGTGCGGCGCCGGATCTCGTCGTAGAGCTCCTCGCGCCGGGCGGCGAGGTGGGCGGTGGCCGCCTCGGTCCAGGCGTTTTCCGCCTCCAGGTGGGCGATGACCGCGGGATCGTCCGGGTCGGCCAGCCAGGCGTAGGGGTCGACGACGGTGCGGCCGTGGTGGGTGCGCTCGATCGGACGGCGGTCGGGTCGGGGCGGCGCGGTGGCGGGGGAGCCGGGGCGGGGGGTCTCGGGCACCCGGTGAGGCTAGGGGTGCGGCCCGCGGTCCCGGCGCCGGCCCGTCACGTCGCCGGGCCGGGCTCGTACGCTCGACCGGTGCCCGTCTACGCCCTCGGCCAGCAGGTCCCCACGATCCACCTCGACGCCTACCTCGCCCCCGAGGCGGTGGTGATCGGCTCGGTCACCATCGGCGCCGAGGCCAGCGTGTGGCCCGGTGCGGTGCTCCGGGGCGACGACGGCGAGATCCACATCGGCGCCCGCACCTCGATCCAGGACGGCGCCATCATCCACACCACCCCGTTCTTCCCCACCACCGTCGGCGAGGAGTGCGTGGTCGGCCACCTCGCCCACCTCGAGGGCTGCACGATCCAGGACCGCGCGCTGGTCGGGTCGGGCTCGGTGGTGCTGCACCGGGCGGTGGTCGAGAGCGGGGCGCTGGTGGGCGCCGGAGCGGTCGTGTCGGGCGGGATGGTCGTGCCGACGGGCGCGATGGCGCTCGGGATCCCGGCCAAGCTCCGACCGGACGCGGTCACGCCGGAGATGATCTCGCTGGGCATGGCCAGCTACGTGCAGCGCGCCCACCGCTATCGCGCCGAGCTCCGGCGGTTGGACTGACCCGGTCCGAACTCTGCGCCCGGCCGGGGTTCAGCCGACGATGACCGGCTCGGCGACCACGTTGTCGAACGCCGGGGCGGCGGCCGGCACCGGCACCGGGCGGGCGGCCACCGGCGTCGGCGCCGTCATCGGGAGCTGGGTCGTGGCCTCGTAGAGCACGACGCCCCGCGTCCGGCAGCGGTCGCGAGCCCAGCGGATCGCCACCGGGTCGGCGGTCAGCAGGACGAGCTGGACGTGGTTGGAGAGGCGCACGAGCTGGTCGAGCAGCTCCATGCGCTCGGCGGTGGGCACGCTCACCAGCGGATCGTCGAGCACCAGCGGCACCGTGTCGTCGACGCCGTCGATCGAGGTGGTCCGGCCGAGGCGGGCGATCAGGAGCTGCTGGGGCGAGGCCGGCCCGCTGGCGAGGTCCTCGAGGCGCTGTTCGAGCGCGGCGGTCTTGGCTCGCGCCGCCTCGAGGGCGTGCTCGGCGCCGACGAGGTCGATGCGCCCGGCCCCGGAGATCATCGCCAAGAGGTCGCTGCGGCGGACGTGGAGCAGGTCGGGGTCGGTCGGCGGGGCCTTCGGCGCCGGGCGTCCTTCCCACCCGGTGCGGAGGGTCGACCGCAGCTCCTGCTCGACCTCGAGCAGCTCGGCGGCCACCGCGTCGCGGCCCCGGCCGACCTCGGCGCGCTGGCGGGCCGAGGCGACGGTCGCGATCGCCCGTTCGAGGCGCTCGGCCACGTCGCCGGTGCGCTCGCCGAGCTGCTGGAGGAGGGCGTCGAGGCGGTCGTGGGCGTCGGCCTCGCGCTGGTCGAGCTGGGCCAGCCGGCGGACGTCGCGGGCGACGCGGCCGGCGGCGATGCGCTGCTGGAGCACGGCGGTCAGGCGCTCGGGCTCGACGTCGGCGCCGGCCGGCAGGCCATAGGCGTCGAGCCCGCCGAGCAGGGCGTGGCGGGCGGCCACCTCGGCGGCGTCGGCCCCGGCGAGGAGGGCCTTGGCCTCGTCGCGCCGGCGGGCGCAGGCCTTCGGGTCGATGGCGTCGGCCCGGGCCCGCACCGCGTCGCTGCGGCTGGACAGGTCGTCGACCGACAGGGTGCCGGCCACCTCGTCCCAGTCGAGCTGGGCGGCGGCCCGGCCGTCGATCGCCGCCTCGGCCCGCTGGCGCTCGGCGCCGTCGGTGAACGCATCGAGGCGGCGCAGGTGCAGGCCGAGCCAGCTGCCGGCGTCGGCCTGGCGCAGGGCCACCTCCTCGGCGACGGTCGCGGTGGCCAGGTTGCGGCGGGGGATGGCCAGCAGCCACCAGCCCATGGCGACGGCGGCGGCCAGCGTGGCCACCCCGAGCAGGATCGAGATGGTGCCGGCCAGCAGGGCGGTGACCGCCAGGGCGCCGGTGGCCAGGATGCCGGGACGGAAGCGGCGATCGAGGTCGCGCTGGCGCCGGACCAGCTCGAGGTGGGCGGCCTCGATCTCCTCCTCGGCCTCGGGGTCGAGCCCGTCGTGGTCCTGGCGGGCCGTGGCCTGGCGGAACGCCTCGTTCGCCTCGACCAGCGCGTCGTGGGCCGGCCACAGGCGGGCCTGGTCCATGGCGCCGAACGCCTCGACCAGCGGGTCCTCGGGGGTCGGCGCCGGCCGCTCGGCCACCGCCAGCTCGGCCTCGGCGGTGGCCCGCAGGTCGGCGGTGGTGCGCCAGGTGTCGAGCCGCCCGCGCAGGTCCGCGGGGAGGTCGTCGGGGGTGGTGGCCACCCGGGCGAGGTCGTCGGGCGACACCGGGGGGACCGTGCCCAGCTCGGCGCGGAGCTCGGCCGCGGCCGACGCCGCGTCGCCCCAGTCGGCGCCGGCGTCGCGCAGCGCGTCGACCGAGCGCAGGTAGCGGCGGTCCCGGGCGCCGGCGTCGGCATCGTCGAACGCCGCCAGCTCGGCCACGAGGCGCTCGCGATCGCGGTTGCGCTCGAACCAGGCCCAGCGGGCCCGTTCGTCGTCCGACGCCAGGATCCGTCGGCCGAGCTCCTCGACCTCCTCCTCCCAGCCGGCCACCGCGGCGGCCCGCTCCGCGGTGTCGCGATGGCGGCCCTCGCGTCGCTCGAGCTCGGCGCGCGCGAGGACGAGCTCGGCGTGCACGTCGGCCGGGGTGATCTGGTGGCCGAGGCCCAGGTCGGTGTCGGTGACCAGCATCAGGGCGGTGACGGCGGCCGGGTCGCGGCCGAGCAGCTCGGCGGGGGCGGGCGCCCGGGCGCCGGTGGCGGCGTAGGTCGCGCCGCTGCGGTCGGCGAAGACCCGCCGGCCCTCGCGGTCGGTGATGATGACCGAGGCGCTGGCCAGCCGACCGGTGAGGGCGTCCACGACGGTCTCGAGCAGGTCGGCCCGCTCGTCGGGGCCGAGCCCCGCGAACACGGTCAGCCCCGGGCCGAACCGGACGCGATCGTCCTCTCCGGGTCCGTAGAGCACCAGTTGCTCGAGCCGCACGCGGCCACCTCGTCGTCAAGCCCGGTCACGGTGACCGTTCCAGGCTCATCGGCGGATCGCGCCGGTGGGTTGAGCGGTTCCGCCGCGGTGACCCGAACGGGTGATCAGGCCCCCGAGCCCAGCCAGGCGAAGGCGGGCAGGTTGCGGATGACGCCGAAGGCCAGTGCGATCAGGAGCAGGGCGAGGTCGAGCCGGGCGTGGCGACGCCTCGGTGCGTTCGGCTCCCGCACGGCCCGCCCCATCCAGACCGCCCACCCGACCACCAAGAAGGGGACCGACACGGTGAAGAGGAGGTTGTGGTCGGCGGCGGCGCCGAGGTCGAACCGGGTCAGCGCGTGGACGGCGCGGAGCGATCCGCAGAACGGGCAGTCGAGCCCGGTGATCGCCTTGAGCGGGCACAGCGGGACGTGGGTGGTGTTCGGGTCGACCACGGCGAGCAGCGCGGTGCCGGCGGCGGCCAGCCCGCCGAGCAGGGCGGGCTCCCGCCACGCCGGGCGAGCCGCCTGGCCCGGGCGATCGAGGCCGGCCGGGGCCGCCGGCCCGAGGGGCGGAGCCGGGGGAGGCGGCGGCAGCGGCACGGGGCGCACGCTACCGGCGGGAACCGGCTGCGAGCCGGCGAGGGCCCGCTTGTACCCTGCCCGCCGGTCCGCCGCCGCCGACGCCGGGGACCAGGAGAGGGGACCATCGCCGCCACGTCCGAGCCCGCCGAGCCGTCCGCGGCCGACGGCTGGCGCCTGATCGCCGCCCAGCTCCGCACCCAGCGGTGGGGGCTGGCCGCCGGCGTGGCGGTGGGCCTGGCGTGGACCGCGGCGAAGGTGTCGGTGCCGAAGCTGGTGCAGCTGGCGATCGACCGGGGCATCGAGGCCGACCGGCCCGCCGCCGTCACCCGCTACGCCTGGTGGATCGCCGCCGCCGGGCTGGTGGCGGCGATCTTCACGGGCCTGCGGCGCTACCTCGCCTTCCGGGAGGCCCGCCGCGCCGAGGTGGTGCTGCGCGATCGCCTCTTCGCCCACCTCCAGCGCCTCCACTTCGCCTACCACGACGGCCAGCAGACCGGTCAGCTGATGAGCCGGGCCAACAACGACCTCCAGCAGATCCAGAACGCGGTCGTGCTGGTGCCGCTCACGATCGCCAACCTGGCCACGGTCCTCGCCGTGCTGGTGGTGCTGCTCACCATCGACCCCGTCCTGACCGTGCTCGCCCTCGGGTCGCTGCCGGCGGTCAACGTGCTGGCCAAGCGGTTCTCCACCCGCCTGCACCCCACGATGGTCGGGGTCCAGCAGGAGTCGGCCGAGGTCTCGGCGGTGGTGGAGGAGACCGTGGCCGGGGTCCGGGTGGTGAAGGGGTTCGCCGCCGAACGCACCCAGGCGGCGGCGCTCGGCCGCGAGGCCGACGACCTCTACGAGGTCTCGATGGCCGGCGCCCGCATCCGCGCCACCTACTGGCCCGCCCTCGAGGCGCTGCCGAACATCGGCCTGATCCTCGTGCTCGGCTACGGCGGCCACCAGGTGATCGCCGGCCACCTCGACCTCGGCGCCCTCGTCGCCTTCAACGCCTACGTCGTCCTGCTGATCTGGCCGTTGCGGATGCTGGGCTGGATCGTGGCCATGGCCCAGCGGGCCGCCGCCTCGGCCCAGCGGGTCCACGAGGTCCTGGCCACCGAACCCCTGGTGGTCGACCCGGCCAAGCCGGCCACGCTGCCGGCCGGCGGCGGCGACGTGCGCTTCGAGGACGTGGCCTTCGCCTACGGGCCGGGCGCGCCGCCGGTGCTCGCGGGCTTCGACCTCCACGTGCCCGCCGGCCAGAGCGTGGCCCTCGTCGGCGCCACCGCGGCGGGCAAGTCGACCGTCGCCAAGCTGCTGGCCCGGTTCTACGACGTGGACGCCGGCACGGTCCGCCTCGACGGCATCGATGTGCGCGACCTCCGGCTCTCCGAGCTGCGCCGAGCGGTGGGCATCGTGTTCGAGGAGACGTTCCTGTTCTCGGACTCGGTGGCCGCCAACATCGCCTTCGCCGAGCCGGACGCCACCGACGAGGCCATCGTGGCGGCCGCCCGCCTCGCCGGCGCCGACGCCTTCGTGGCCGACCTGCCGGAGGGCTACGCCACCGAGGTGGGGGAGCGGGGCTTCTCGCTCTCGGGCGGCCAGCGCCAGCGCCTCGCCATCGCCCGGGCCGTCCTGGCCGACCCGCGGGTGCTCGTGCTCGACGACGCCACCTCGGCGGTCGACCCCACCAAGGAGCACGAGATCCGGGCGTCGCTGGCCGAGGTCATGCAGGGCCGCACGACCCTCGTGATCGCCCACCGGCCGGCCACGATCGCCCTGGCCGAACGGGTCGTGTTGATCGGCGACGGCCGGGTCGTGGCCGACGGCACCCACGCCGAGCTCCTGGCCCGCTCCGAGCCGTACCGGGCCGTCCTCGCCGCCGCGGCCGCACGTGAGGAGCGGGCCCGCCACGAGCAGGCGGAGGCGGCGCCGTGATGCCGTCGGTCGCGGTCGACGCCGACGACAAGCTCGATCGGCGCGCCGCCGGCCGGGTCCTGCGCCGCGCCGCCCGCATGCTCCGGCCCTACCGGCGCGAGGTGCGCGGGGCGATCGCGCTGGTGATCGTCTCCAACCTCTGCGTGCTGGCCGTCCCGTTCCTCCTCAAGGTCGGGATCGACCGTGGCATCCGGCGGGGCGACGAGGGCGTGCTCGAGGTGGCGGTGGGCGTCTACGTGGTGGTGGCGATCGTCGGGTACCTCGCCGGGCGCTGGCAGGTGCTGCTGATCAGCCGAGCCGGCGAGGGGTTCCTGCGCGACCTGCGGGTGCGGGTGTTCGACCACCTGCTGCGGCTGTCGATGCCGTTCTACGACCGGGAGAAGGCCGGCGTCGTCGTGAGCCGGATGACCTCCGACGTCGACTCCCTCCAGGAGCTCGTCCAGCAGGGCCTCCTCCAGCTCGCCGCCAGCCTCGTGCTGATCGGCGCGTCGGTGATCGTGCTGGCCCTGGTGTCCTGGCCGCTGCTGCTCGTGTGCCTGATCCCGGTGCCGCTGGTGGTGCTGGCGTCGATCAAGTTCCAGCGCGACTCGAACGCCGCCTACCTCACCGTCCGCGACCGCATCGGCCTCACGCTCTCCGCGCTCCAGGAGGGCATCAGCGGGGTGCGGGTGATCCAGGCCTACGACCGCACCGGCGTCGAGGTCGACCGCTTCGCCGGCCGCAACCGCGGCCTCTACCGCGCCCACATGCGCTCGGTCTGGGTGCAGGCCTGGTACCTGCCGGTGATCGAGGGCTCGGCCCTCGCCTGCACCGCCCTGGTGATCGGCATCGGCGGGCACCTGGCGCTCCGGGGCACCGTCACCGTCGGCACCCTCGCCTTCTTCGTGCTGACGCTGTCCAACCTGTTCGAGCCGATCAACCAGCTCTCCCAGCTCTTCAACACGGTCCAGTCCTCGGGCGCCGCGCTCCACAAGCTCTTCGACCTGCTCGACACCCCGGTCGACCTCCCCGCCGCCGAGCACCCGACCGCGCTGGCCGATCGCGGCGAGCTGCGGGTGGAGGGCCTGTCGTTCGCCTACGCCGACGGGCCGCCGGTCCTGGCCGACGTCGATCTCGTCCTCGCCGAGGGCGAACGGCTGGCGCTGGTCGGGCCCACCGGGGCCGGCAAGTCCACCTTGGCCAAGTTGATGGCCCGGCTCTACGACCCCACCGCCGGCCGGGTCACCTTCGCCGGGGTCGACCTGCGCGACGCCGACCCCGCCGACCTGCGGCACCGCATCACCGTGGTGCCCCAGGAGGGGTACCTGTTCACCGGCACGCTGCTCGACAACGTCCGCATCGGCCGGCCCGACGCCACCGACGCCGAGGTGGCCGCCGCCCTCGACTCGCTCGGCCTCCTCGACCGCTTCCGCGCCCTGCCCGCCGGCCTCGCCACCGAGGTCCAAGAGCGCGGCGCGCGCCTCTCCGCCGGCGAGCGCCAGCTCGTCTCCCTGGCCCGCGCCGCCCTGGCCGACCCCGCCGTCCTCGTCCTCGACGAGGCCACCTCGTCGCTCGACCCCGGCACCGAGGCCGAGGTCGAGCGCGCCCTCGAACGCCTCATGGCCGGCCGGTCCGTGGTCGTCATCGCCCACCGCCTCTCCACCGCGGCCCGAGCCGACCGCGTCGGCGTCGTCGCCGACGGCGCCCTCGTCGAGCTCGGCCCCCACGCCACCCTCCTCGCCCAGAACGGCCGCTACGCCGCCCTCTACCGCACCTGGATCGGCGGCCTGGCGTAGGCCGGCCTCCACCCGACTTGGGTACCGTGCGGGCCGAGCCGGCAGGGAGCCGAGCCGGGGAGCAGGACGAAGATGAAGCGGATCAGCCATTGGGTCGGCGGGTCGGTGGTTCCGGGGACGTCGGGGCGGACGGCGCCGGTGTGGAACCCGGCGCTCGGCGAGCAGCAGGCCGAGGTGGACCTGGCGTCGGCGGCGGAGGTCGATGCCGCGGTGGCGGCGGCCCGGGCGGCGCTGCCGGCGTGGCGGGCCACCGGGCTGTCGCGGCGGGCCGAGGTGATGTTCCGGTTGCGGGAGCTGCTCGACGCCAACCGCAAGGACCTGGCCGACGTCGTCAGCCTCGAGCACGGCAAGGTGCCATCCGACGCCCTCGGCGAGATCGCCCGCGGCCTCGAGAACGTCGAGTTCGCCTGCGGGATCCCCGCCCTGCTCAAGGGCGGCTACAGCGAGCAGGCCGCCACCGGCGTGGACGTCTACAACATCCGCCAGCCGCTCGGCGTGGTGGCCGGCATCACCCCGTTCAACTTCCCGGTGATGGTCCCGCTCTGGATGATCGCCAACGCCCTCGCCTGCGGGAACACGTTCATCCTCAAGCCGAGCGAGAAGGACCCCTCGGCGTCGCTGTTCCTGGCCGACCTGTTGGCCCAGGCCGGGCTGCCCGCGGGATGCTTCAACGTGATCCAAGGCGACAAGGAGGCGGTGGACGCCATCCTCGACCACCCCGAGATCGCCGCGGTCAGCTTCGTGGGCTCCACCCCGATCGCCCGGTCGATCTACGAGCGGGCGACCGCGGCCGGCAAGCGGGTCCAGGCCCTCGGCGGCGCCAAGAACCACATGCTCGTGCTGCCCGACGCCGACCTCGACATGGCCGCCGACGCCGCGGTCTCCGCGGCCTACGGCTCGGCCGGTGAGCGCTGCATGGCGATCAGCGTCGTGCTGGCGATGGACGCGGTGGCCGACGAGCTGGTGGCCAAGATCGCCGAGCGCATCCCGTCGGTGCGGGTCGGGCCCGGCACCGACCCCGACGCCGAGATGGGCCCGCTGATCACCGGCGAGCACCGCGACCGCGTGGCCGGCTACGTGACCGGCGCGGCGGGCTGCGGCGCCACCGTGGTGGTCGACGGCACGACCGACCTGCCCGCCGAGGGCTTCTTCCTCAACCCGAGCCTGCTCGATCACGTGGCGCCCGGGACCCCGGCCTACGACGACGAGATCTTCGGCCCGGTCCTGGTGATCACCCGCGTGGCGTCCTATGACGAGGGCCTCGCCCTGATCAACGGCAACGAGTTCGGCAACGGCACCGCCATCTTCACCCGAGACGGCGGCGCCGCCCGCCGCTTCCAGTTCGACGTGGAGGTCGGCATGGTCGGCGTCAACGTCCCGATCCCGGTGCCGGTCAGCTACTACAGCTTCGGCGGCTGGAAGGCCTCGCTCTTCGGCGACCAGCACATGTACGGCCCCGAGGGCGTCAACTTCTACACCCGCTCCAAGGTCGTCTCCTCTCGCTGGCCTGACCCCGCCACCTCCACGATCGACCTCGGCTTCCCCGAGAACCGCTGAGCCGTTCTGCCTCGTTGTCAGAGGGCTGGTGCAGGATGGGCGCAAACCCATTCGGACGGGCGGAAGAGCTACGCAAAGATGACGAACATATGCGCAAGGTTCGGATCACCGTGAGCATCAGGCCAGATCTGGTCGCCCAGGCCAAGGCCGCGGTCGCCGCCGGCGAGGCGGCATCCGTGAGCGCCTGGGTGAACGACGCGATGGAGGAGAGGGGAGGAGCGGACGACTTCCGCGTGCTCCTCGACGAGCTGCTCGCCGAGTCACCCCCGACCGAGGAGGATCGTCGGTGGGTCCGTCGCGTGCTCGAGACCTGACGCTCGACACCGGCGCCCTCATCGCCGTGGAGCGCAGCGCGCCCCGGGTGGTCCTGTTGCTCGCAGAGACGATGGACGCTGGCCGCGAGATCCATCTCCCGGCGGGCGTGGTCGGCCAGGCATGGCGGGGCGGCGGGCGCCAGGCTCGGCTGGCCCGCCTGCTCCAGTCGCCACGGGTGAAGGTTCACCCGCTCGATCTCCCGGTTGCCTTGGCGGTCGGCGTGCTGGCATCAGCCTCAGGGGTGGCCGACGTGATCGATTGCCACGTGGCCCTGGTGGCGAGGTCGACGGGAAGCAAGGTGCTGACCAGCGACACCGCTGACCTCTCGCGGATCGACCCGTCCCTCGTGCTCGAGGCGGTCTGACCGCCCGCCGCAGCCTCACCGAGGTCAGGTCACGTGGGCGTCGGCGAGGGTGAGGGCGTCGTCGAGGATGGCGAGGCCGGCGCGGAGGTCGTCTTCGGTCGTGACCAGCGGCGGGACCACGTGGATGCGGTTGAAGTGGGAGAACACGAGGAGGCCCTGCTTCTTGGCCGCCCCCACCACCTCGGCCACCGGGGCGGCGTCGGCGCCGGCGGCGTTGAACGGGACCAGGGGCTCGCGGGTCTCGCGGTCGCGCACCAGCTCGATGGCCCAGAACATGCCGAGGCCGCGGACGTCGCCCACCGCAGGGTGGCGGTCCTTCAGCTCGTCGAGGACCGGCCCGATCACCGTGTCGCCCATCGCGCGCGAGCGCTCGACCAGGCCCTCCTCCTTGAAGATCCCGATGCTCGCCACCGCACTGGCGCAGGCGAGGGGGTGGCCGGAGTAGGTGAGCCCGCCGGGGAAGACCCGCTGCGCGAACGTGTCGGCCACCGTCTGGCTGATGATCACGCCGCCGAGCGGGACGTAGCCGCTGTTGACGCCCTTGGCGAAGCAGATCAGGTCCGGCACCACGCCCCAACGGTCGATCGAGAACCACTCGCCGCAGCGGCCGAAGCCGGCCATCACCTCGTCCGCGATCAGCAGGATGCCGTGCTGGTCGCAGAGCGCCCGGACGCCGGCGAGGTAGCCGGGGGGTGGGACGAGGATGCCGTTGGTGCCCACCACCGGCTCGAGGATCACCGCGGCGATCGTCTGCGGACCCTCCACCATGATCGTGTCGGCCAGGTGGGCGAGGGCGCGGTCGGTCTCCTCGGCCTCGCTCGTGGCGTGGAACGCCGAGCGGTAGGGGTACGGGCCCCAGAAGTGGACGATGCCGGGCATCGCCGGTTCGTTGGGCCAGCGGCGGGGGTCGCCGGTGAGGGCGATCGAGCCGCCGGTGGCGCCGTGGTAGCTGCGGTAGGCGGCGAGGACCTTGTGGCGGCCGGTGTGGAGCTTGGCCAGGCGGATGGCGTTCTCGTTGGCCTCGGCGCCGCCGTTGGTGAAGAAGACCATGTCGAGGTCACCCGGGGCGAGCTCGGCGATGAGGCGGGCGGCCTCGGAGCGGGCCGGGGTGGCGTGGCTCGGGGCGATGGTGGCCAACCGGCCGGCCTGTTCCTGGATGGCGGCGATCAGCTTCGGGTGCTGGTGGCCGATGTTGACGTTCATCAGCTGGCTGCTGAAGTCGAGGTAGCGGTTCCCGGACTCGTCCCAGATCCAGGCGCCCTCGCCCCCGGTGATCACCAGCGGGTCGAGCGTGGCCTGGGCGGACCAGGAGTGGAACACGTGGGCGCGGTCGTCTCGGTACGCCGGCGTGGCTCGGGGATCGTCGCTGGTCATGGCGGCGATGCTAGGACCGCGCCGTCCGGGGCGGGCCCGCCGCCGCGGCGTCCCGCCCTAACCTCCCGCCGATGTCCGCCCCCACCCCCAAGGCGTCGATCGCCTCGCCCGCGGGACGTTGGCAGGACCAGTTCGCCCACCTGCGCGCCGATGCCCGCGCGGTGGCCGCCGGGAGCCGCCGCCGCTACCTCGCCCTGCCGTGGAGCGAGGGGTTCCTGCTGGTCGCGTCGTACCGGCTGAGCCGGGCCGGGTGGCTGGCCTTCGGGCGGCGGTGGCCGGCGATCCGGGCGCTCACCGCGCCGTGCTGGTTGGCGCTGCGGGTGGTGGCCGGCAGCGAGCTCGACTACCGGGCCGACCTCGGTCCGGGCGTCCGGGTCCTGCACCCCCAGCTCGGCGTGGTGGTCGGCGGCGGGGTCCGGGCCGGGCGAGGCCTGATCCTGGCCGGCGGCAACGTGGTGGGCGACGGCAACGTGGTCCTCGGCGACGAGGTCGAGCTCGGGGCCAACGCCATGGTGGTGGGCGACGTGGCCCTCGGCGATCGGGTGGTGCTGGGCGCCGGGGCGGTGGCGATCCACGACTTCGCCGGCCCCGGCCTGCTCGTCGGCGTGCCGGCCCGGCCGGTGGAGCGTCGCCCGGCCTGAACCGACCGCCGGCGCACGACCGGGCGGCCGGCCGGATCCCACCGAGGTCAGCCGGGCGCGGACGTGGTGGTCGGACCGGACGTCGTGGCGGTCGTGGTGGTCGTGGTGGTCGTGGCCGCGGTCTCGCCGAGCTTGCGCTCGTCGATCAGCGCCTCCACCAGCGGGGCGACCATGCGCTTGGCCCCGGCCAGGTTGGGGTGCACGCCGTCGTCCTCGCGGACCTTCACGTCCTTGCCCGACGCATCGGGGAGGTAGGTGGCGTACTGGCCGTCGGCGCCGGCCAGCAGCGGGCGGGTGTCGATGTAGTGGGCCCACGGCCGGGCCGACACCTCGGTCTCGACCGCCCGGGCCATCGCCGGCGCCGCCGCCTCGATGTTGGCCCGCGTCGTGATCGGCAGGCCGACCCAGTAGACGGTGCGGCCCGGCGCCTCGATGGCGTTGAGGATCTGGGCGACGCGGCGCTGGTACTCGGCGGCCCACGCCTGGGTGCCGACCACGACCCGGCCGTCGTCGGTCGACATGTCCTGGGCGTCGTTGCCACCGAAGCCGACCACGACCACGTCGGGCTGCTTGGACGCCACGTCGTCGGCGGCGCGGGCCGGCCAGTTGATGACGTCGGGCCGGGCGAGGCCGGAGCCGACCTGCCAGTCCTGTTCGACGTCGATCGGGTCGCCATCGAGCTCGGCGGCGATGGCCGGCCCGATCCAGCCCATCAGCGAGTCGCCGATGACCAGGACGCGCAGCGGCTCGGCCGCGGTGGGTTGGCGATAGCTCACCGGCTGGGTGGTCGTGGTCGGGGCGTCGGCCGCGTCGGGCGGCACCGTGGACACCGAGGAGGCGTCTTCGGGCGGCGGCCCCAGCTCGTTGCCGGCGGCGTCGGCCAGGAGCTCCCGGGGCTTGTTGAGGCGGGTGGCGTCGGCCACCGCCTTGATCGGGCCGGTGAGGCGGACCGCCCAGGTGCGCTGCCAGCCGAAGGGCTGGCTGTGGGCGGTGCGGTCGATGCGGTCGGCGTTGAGCAGGAGGCCGACGAGCAGGGCGATCAGGATCGTGAGGGCGGCCTGGCCGGCGGGGACGCGCCGACGTGGCGTGGGCTCCGGGGGAAAGAGGTGCTCGTCGGTGGCCATGGCGGCTCGATCAGAAGGCGAAGTAGATGAAGGGGGCGACGCCCACGGGGGCGAGGGCGTTGGTCACGACGAGGGCCCCGGCGAGGACGATGCCCTGGACGGCGGGGCCCATGCGGGAGAAGGCGGCCTGGGCCCGGCCGACCGCGTCGGTGGGCACGAACTGGCTGGCCAGGAGGGCGGCGATGGTGGCCACCACCATCAGGTTGACGCCGGCGCCGGTGCCGGGGTGGCCGAGGCGGCGCAGGACGGCCCAGGCCGCGGTGAGCGTCGGCGCGCGGAAGAACACCCAGCCGAGGCACACCACGTGGAAGGTGAGGATCCGGCCGAGCCAGCGGCGGGCGGTGGGCGAGAGCTGGTCGAGCGGCAGGCGGCGAGGGGCCGGCGCGTCGGGGTCGTCCGACGCTGGCATCGGCGCGGCGAGGCGCACCGCCCGGCGCTCGGCCGCGAACCGCTCCCCGGCCAGGTAGCCGCCGTGCAACGCCCCCCACACCACGAAGGTCCACGCCGCGCCGTGCCACAGGCCGCCGATCAGCATCGTGAGGAACAGGTTCAGGTAGGCCCGGCCGGGTCCTCGCTGGTTGCCGCCGAGGGGGATGTAGAGGTAGTCCCGCAGCCAGCGCGACAGCGTCATGTGCCAGCGCCGCCAGAACTCCTGGAGGCTGGCCGCCGTGTAGGGCGCGTCGAAGTTCTGCGGGAACCGGAAGCCGAGCAGCAGCGCCAGGCCGATCGCCATGTCGGTGTAGCCGGAGAAGTCGCAGTAGATCTGGATCGCGTAGCCGTAGACGCCGAGCAGGGTGTCCACGGTCTGGTGCTGGGTGGGCAGGCCGAACACCGGCGACACGATCGACCGGTCGAGGTAGCTCGACACCACCACCTTCTTGAACAGGCCGCTCACGATCAGCCAGAAGGCGAGGCCGGTGTCCACCCTGCGGGCGTCCCGGGGCACCCGGAGCTGGGGCAGGAACTCGGCGGCCCGCACGATCGGCCCGGCCACCAGGTGGGGGAAGAACGACAGGTAGACGGCGAAGTCGAGCAGCGGCGCGGGCCGCAGCTTCCGCCGGTAGGTGTCGATCACGTAGCTGAGCGCCTGGAACGTGAAGAACGAGATGCCGACCGGCGGGATGAGCGCGCGGGCCGGCGGCGTGATGTGGACGCCCACCTGATCGAGGAGGCTCGACGCGCTCTCGACGAAGAAGCCCTTGTACTTGAACCAGCCGAGGACGCCGAGGTTGAGGACCACCGCCACCACGAGCCAGGTCCGCCGGAGGCGCTCCTCCCGTTGGCGGTCGATCGTGGTGGCCAGCACCTGGTTGACCACCGTCGAGCCGATCAGGAGGGCGACGAAGTGCCACTGGTAGGCGCCGTAGAAGACGTAGCTGGCCACCAGGGTGAACAGGTTCCAGCGGGTCAGGCCGCGCAGGTCGAGCCAGCGGATCACCGCCAGCGCGCCGACCGCGAGGGCGAACAGCCACCCGACCACCCGGACCGGGAACGCCAGCGATGTGGGTGCCAGCGGTCCGAGCAGGGCGGCGACGCCGATCAACAGCGCCGGCAGCGCCCACGGCTGGGCCCGCTCGTCGGCATCGTGGGCCCGCCGCAGGGGCATGAGCATCCAGCTCGCCGGCATCACGACGACGAAGAAGATGGCGAAGCGGATCGTCGGGAAGAGCACGGCGGGGAGTCCAGGGAGGTCACCGCAGGCGGGTGGCCGGCGTCCGAGTCTCGCGTACCCCCTGCCGGTGGGCGGGGTACCGGTGAGCCGTCGGCCCGTCGGCCCGCTCCGAGCCGACGGCGTCGCCGGCGCCGCCGCGTTCAGGCCGACGGGATCACGCCGGCCAGCCGATCGACGGCATCGGTCAACTCGTCGGGGGTGGCGGTGGCGAAGGAGAGCCGCAGGGACGAGCGCAGGTCGCCGTCGACCGCGAAGCAGCGGCCGGGAACGTAGGCGACGCCGGCCTCGACGGCGCGGGGGAGCAGGGCATCGGTGTCGATCGAGGCGTCTTCGAAGGTCGCCCACGTGAACATGCCGCCCTCGGGCACGGTGCGGCGGAGGCGGTCGCCGAACCGGTCGGCCAAGGCGGCGTCGAGGGCGGCGGCCCGTCGGCGGTGGTGCTCGCGCACGCCGGCCAGGTGTGGGCCCCACGCGCCGGGACGCGTGCGAGCCCGGAACACGACGTCCTGGTTGAACGCGCCGGTGTCGAGGTCGGCCTGCTGCTTGAGCTGGACCACCGCCCGGATCAGCGGCGCCGGCCCGATCGCCCAGCCCACCCGCAGGCCCGGGGCCAGGACCTTCGACACCGAGCCGAGCGCCACCGCCCGCTCGGTCAGCGTCCGCGCCGGCGGGCAGGGCGTGCCGGCCCAGCGCAGCGCGCCGTAGGGGTCGTCGTCGACGATCACGAAGCCGTACCGGTCGGCCAGCTCGGCCAGCCGGCGGGCCCGCTCCACCGCCAGCGTGGCGCCGGTCGGGTTGTCGTGGTTGGCGACGACGTAGACGAGCCGCGGCCGTTCGCCCGCGGCGAGGAGCTCGGCCAGGTGGTCCGGGTCGAGTCCCTGCTCGTCGCGACGGATCGGCAGGAGCCGGGCGTCGGCGGCCCGGCAGACCTGCACCGCTCCGAGGTAGGCGGGCTCGGCCAGCGCCACCGTGTCGCCCGGATCGACCGTCGCCCGCACCAGCAGCTCGAGCGCCTGCTGGCTGCCGTGGGTGATCACCACCTCGTCGAGGCCGGCGCCGAACGGCTCGCCCACCAGGGCCCGCAGGCCCGGGTGGCCCTCGGTGGTGCCGTACTGGAGGGCGGCGTCGGCGGCGCCCGGCGCCAGGGCCTCGGCCGCCGCCTCGGCCAGCAACGACGCCGGGAAGGTCTCGGGCGCCGGCAGGCCCCCGGCGAGGGACAGCACCTCCGGCCGCTGGGTCAGGTGGAGCAGGTCGCGGATCGCCGACGAGCCGGCCCGGTCGACCACCGCCGCCCGCGGCAGCGGGTGGTCGACGGGTCGGGGGAGGACGGAGGACTTGCTCACGGCCGCCGACGGTGGCAGAACTGGACCATGTCGAACAGGTCCACTTCCCCCCAAGTGGCCGCTTCCCCCGCAAACGTTGCGCCGAAACCCACCTCCACGTCGGGTTTGCGCGCAAGGTTCGGCGGGGTCGTGCTCGACGGGTGGGAGGTGGGCGGCGGGCCGCTGTTCCGGCGCCTCGCCCGGGCGGTCGCGGCGGCCGTCGAGCGGGGCGACCTCGCCCCGGGGGACCGACTGCCGTCGGAGCGCACGTTGGCCCGGGACGCGGCGGTCAGCCGGGGCGTCGTGGTGGCCGCCTACGACGACCTGCTCGGCGCCGGCCTGGTCGAGCGCCGCCACGGCAGCGGCACCTACGTCGCCTCCACCCTCGACCCACCGCCGCCGCCGGGGCGGGAGGGCTCGTCGCTGGTCGCCCGCCTGGTCGAGCGCAGCCTCGGCGCCACCGACGTGGTCGACCTCTCCCTCTCGGTGCTCCACGATCCCGAGGGCCTGCCGGACGTCTCGGTGGCCACCGCCGACCTCGTCGACCTCGTGCCCGACACCGGCTACAGCCCGTGGGGCCTGCCCGCCCTGCGGGCCGCCCTCGCCGCCGAGCTGACCGGCGACGGCCTGGCCACCACCCCCGACCAGGTGGTGGTGACCGGCGGTGCCCAGCAGGGCCTCGCCGCGGCGATCGCCTGCTGGGTCCGGCCCGGCGACGTGGTGGTGGTCGAGGACCCCACCTACCCCGGCATGCTCGCCGCGCTGGCCGCGGCCGGCGCGGTGGTGCGTCCGGTGGCGGTCGACCGCCACGGGGTCCGGCCCGACGCGCTCGCCGCCGCGCTGGCCGACCGACCGGCGCTCGTGCACCTCCAGCCGCCCCTGCACAGCCCGACCGGCGCGGTCCTCTCGGCGCCGCGGCGGCGGGAGGTGGTCGACCTCGTGGTCGACGCCCGGGTCCCGCTGGTGGAGGATCGGGCGTTGGCCGACCTGTCGTGGCGGCGGGCCCCGGCGCCGATCGCCGCCCTCGCCCCCGAGCACCCGATCGCCGTCGTCGGTTCGCTGAGCAAGCGCTGGTGGGGCGGGCTGCGGCTCGGCTGGGTCCGAGCCCCCGGCCCGGTGGCCGCCCGGATCGCCCGGGTCAAGGCCACCCAGGACCTCGGCACCTCCGCGGTCGCCCAGCTCTTCGCCCTCCGCCTCCTCGAGCACCCGACGGCGCCCGCGGCCCTCGCCGCCCGCCGCACCGAGCTTCGCCACCGCCACGACGTCCTCGCCGCCGAGCTCGCCCACCGCCTCCCGTCGTGGCGCTGGACCACGCCCGCCGGCGGCCTGTCCCTGTGGGTCCGCCTCCCCGCCCCGGCGGCCGCCGCCGTCGCCGCGGCGGCGCTCGACCACGGCGTCGCCGTCGCCACCGCCGACGGCCTCTCCGCCGCCCCCGGCTGGCACGACCACCTCCGCCTCTCCTTCGCCGCCCCACCCGC
>WBZU01000292.1_pt2 | contig 31701 bp, 31 predicted proteins | sample 5204311 | NCBI WGS metagenome assembly WBZU01 (sample SAMN12344359, study PRJNA552823) | activated sludge metagenome | biome: Activated sludge suspended growth; feature: Nitrification reactor; material: Wastewater; isolation source: activated sludge from nitrification reactor of wastewater...
AGTTCTCGATTACAATCTGAAACAGGCCGGACACGAGGTGCATTTGGCCTCTACCGGTCGTGATGGCGTCCGCTTGGCTCTCGAGCAGCATCCGGATCTCGTATTGCTCGATGAAATGCTTCCCGACATCCAAGGCACCGAAGTGTGCCGGACTTTGCAGCTCGATAGGCGAAGCAAAGACGTCCCCATCATGTTCGTTACGGCCCGTGGCGACGAAATCGACCGCGTCGTCGCCTTTGAACTCGGCGCAATCGATTACGTCGTCAAACCATTCAGCGTCCGCGAGCTGTTACTTCGCATTCAGGCCATCCTGAAGCGCACTCGATCAACGCTCCAAACGCATCAGTTCAGCGAATTCGGCATCTTACGCATCGACGAGGATGCCCATCGGGTGTGGGTCAAGAACGCGGAAGTGACCTTGACGTTTCTCGAATTCAAGTTGCTCATCGTGCTTTACGAAAATCGCCCTCGTGTTCAAACGCGCGAAAAGCTGCTCGAGACCGTGTGGGGCATTGCCGGCGACGACACGACGCGAACGGTGGACGCTCATATCAAACGCCTACGCGATAAATTAGGAAATGCCGGATGGTACATAAAGACCGTCCGCGGCCTTGGATATCAATTCGCCGCGTCCCCGAGCGATGCACCTTCGGGTGAATGAAGGCGAACTGCTGATGCCGCGGTCGCGTCGCTCGTCCTTCAAAAGAAAGGCGCTCGAAGCTGCCGAAGCGCGTATTGAATGGCGGGAATGACATTGCGGGACATCGAGCGCCGTCGTTCTTTGGTCGTTGCCGTTTGCCATTCGGGCCCGTTCCTCATTTGACCATCGCGATGCTCGAAAAGCCGATAGGCTCCGAGCTCGGTCGAGCTGCCCGCGTTGTACATGCCGAGCGTTCGGTTGTTTGTTGTACCAAACTCGAATTCGCGCGGGATGTGGCGATGACCGTGGAGAATGAGGTCGCACCGTCCAAGCAATCGCCCGAGCATATTCATACCCAGTTCGAGCTCACACGCATGAGGCAATCCAAGACGAGTCGCCAATCGTTCGGGCATGCTTTCTTCCGGCAATGGCAAGAGGTGATGGTGCAGCAACACGGCGACGATGCAATGAGCCGGAGCTGTAGAGACGGCATCGTCGACCTGGTGCAGCACCTCGTGGCAAATATCGCCGTGCGAAGCGAAGTACGAGCGATTATGAGGTCCGGTGGAGTCGACGCTGATGAGGAACAAACCGTCGAATTGCTCGGCGCGCACGCGTTTACCATTCATCCAAGAATGGCCCACATCATCGCCGGTACGGTCATGGTTGCCGGGAATGAACGTGACGCGTCCTTGTCGCAGCAATGGCGTGAAAACGTCGCAAAACAATGCGTACTCGGCGTGGGCGCCTTCATGGGTGATGTCGCCCGTGACCACGACATGGTCAACGTCGTCGAACATGAGCCTTTTGACCAGCGCTTCCGCACGCTCGGGCGAAGAACTCAGATGCAGGTCGGACAGATGAGCCAAACGTCGATATTTCATGCGACGAATCATCCTCGACGGTCGTGACAAACGCATGGCCGCATTGAGGTTTTTTGGCGAGGGGAGAGTGACGAGTCGACGAACGATTCGCAACCAATCGGCTACGCGTACGCTTCGAGTTTGATTTGTGCAAAGCGCCTCGCAAGAATAGCTTGCATTTATGCTTTGTCCTCGTATATCGTCGCGCTGCGGGGGTTCTATTCATGAAGTCTGGAGAAGGGGAAACGAGGTGAAACGACCATGAATAATTCCGTATGGATTCGAAATCCGCGATTTGATCTGACGTGCGTCATGGGTGGGGCGCTGCTGACGTTGCTCCTTCCCCTGTTGACCGGATCGTTTCCGCATGTATTGCCTTTCGTTTTTTGGATTTGGCTCGTGGTATTCGAAGGCAGTCATTTCTGGGCCACGTTCAGCCGAACGTATTTCGATACGCGGTTTCGTCAAGAAAACGCGGGGCTGCTCCAAGGAAGCCTCGTGTTTTTCGCCTTTCCCGCCGCGGCGGTCGTCATCCGAACCTTGACGAACAGCTCGTGGTCCACGGATCTTTACGGTTATTTCATCTTTCTATGGTCGCTTTACCACAATGCGCGGCAGCATTTTGGATTTTTATCCATTTATGCCCGGAAAAGCGGTAATCACGCCGAGACCATCACCGCCTATCAACGCGTGATTTACGTGGCTATCGTCGGCGCGCAGGTTTACTTCGCGGCGCATTTCAAGACCGAGCTGGCCATCCGAGCCGCCCCATTTCAACAATGGCCCGATGTCCTCCGCATGCTGCTGACGTATGGGCCGCTCGCGATCAGTGCTTCTGCCGCCGTGTGGCTCGTGATGCTCGTCCGCCGGTCCTACGCCGAATCGGGCAAAACAGCGTTGATTCCGGCGCTCTACACGGCCGTGTGTTTGGTGTTTTATTCGGTCATGTTTTACGTGGTCGCCCCGCGTGAGCCGTTTTTCCCAAGCCCCGCGAATGGAGCCCAAAAACTCATGCTCCTGGCGGTCATGAATTCGCTTTTCCACAACATCCAATACCATGCGATCGTTTGGCATTACTCCGCCAAACGTTATCGAAGCGAGGAACAATTCGGTTGGGCCGGACGCTTCAATCGCGGTACGGCGAGTTATCTCGGCACGGCTCTGTTGATGGGCGCCGTATTCGGCTTGATCGTTTGGAACATGCACGACTGGCCGTGGATCAATGGTTCATTCACCCCCGGCAGGGACTTTCCGACGCTGCCGTACATTCTGTTTTTCGGGATCATCGGGCATCATTTTTACCTGGACCAGAGGATCTGGCGCCCGAGCCGCCAACAAGATCTTCGGGGATATTTGGGGCTTGCGCCAGCTCCGGCAGTGTAGCGCATACCTTGGAGCGTCCGCGCAGCGAACCTCGAGCGTCGGCGACGACCATGGTTCAGCGTCGTCCGTGCCCCGTGCCCAGGCCCCCTCGCCGAACTCGACCCCCGACCAAGCCCCTCGACGAGGGCCGATGACGCGATTCGGCTCATTTGCCGCCTCCACACGGAGGGCCCCCGCCGGGGGTCGACCCCCACCCCGTGGCCCTCGACGAGGGCCGATGACGCGATTCGGCCCCTTTGCCGGCGCCACGCGCAGGGCCCCAGGTCCATGTCGACCGGGACCTCGCCGGCATTTCGAGGGCCCACCGTGACGCTCGAGTTGCTCACGCAGGGCACGTGAAGCGCCCACGCCGGCGTTTGGCGCGCAGGGAGGGCCCTACGGGGCCGGATCGGGCGGCGTCGCAGGTGCACCCGGGGTGGGCACGACGGTGCCGGTGTCCGGGTCGATGTCCTCGACGCTGCGGCGTGAGCGCAAATAAGCGCGGATCAATTCGTTTTGGCGGAGCACCGGACCGAGCAATTTGGCTCGTGCGGCGGTGTCCGTATCGCTGTCCGAGGGGTACAAACCAAGAATCATCGCGACGGCTTGCAGCATCAGCTGCTGGCCTTTGGTGCGGGCATCTTTCACTTCGGCAAAAGTAATGTTCTTGGTGGCCAAAGCAATTGCGGAGGCATAACGCTTTTCGAGGTCCACGAGGCGCGTGATACGTCGTCCGAGGCCCAAGTCATTGGCGGTGGAACTCCATTCGGGGGATTGCAAGGAGGCAATGATTCGTTGGACCTCGGCCAATTGATCGACGAACGGAGCATTCGTCACGGCCGCGAGGCCCTGGGGAAACAATACATGCAATAACTTGGTCGCAGCTTCGCCCAAAACATCGCCGGTCGCAGCATCCCGAGCATCGGCTTCGACAGAATCGCGCAATGCACCGAGGGCGACATCCATGACGATATCGATCTGCTTTGCTTCCGGGGCATATTGCGAAGCGGATTTGTCATTGGCCCACAACGCTTCTTTTTGCAGGGTATCGCGGTCGTGAGCGATCGCCGTCGCGCAATGAGCGCCCAAAGCCGCGTGGCCGGAATCGACGGCGAGCTTTTGAACTTCGGTCAAGGCAAACAAGCGTCGGCCGGTGGAGAAGACATAAAACCGCAGGAGCGCTGATAACGTTGCATCCATTGGGGAGATCCTTTCCGCCGCATGATGCGGCTCGATCGCCGCGGACGTTTGCATAGGTATTTGGGAAAAGCAAGGCGGTTTTGTGATGACGAAGGGTCTTTGTTTCGGTACGCGTTGCACGCGCGGCAATGTCTGGAAACACTTCGGGCTCGACAACGGGTTCGGGCGATGACGCTGGGGAGACCCGCACTTTGGCCGTCGGTTCTGCGCCGATCCGTACTCGCGGGCCAGATGGAGTCGACTGCGCAGCAGATTGGGGCGTCGTATTCGATTTCGCGTTGAGGCCCGAACCGACATAAACAATTGCGGCGTGACCGACAGCTTCCACAATCAAACTCGATGCCGATTGCATCTTGAAGAGTTTTTCTGCTCCACCGGTGTACGATCGGGCAAAATTCGCGCATTCTTGCCCGTATTGCTCCATGTCGCCTTGGGTCAAGTCGACCCATGCATACTTTCCCGTTTTGAGCCCTTCCATGATGGTGGGTTCGTCCGTTTCCTTGTTGAGTCATGCGCGGCTTTTTCCTTGCCTCGCGCGAGAGCACAAGATATGCACGATATGCGATCCATAGGAGAATCATGAATGAAGCTTCAGCCCTTGGTTTCGGTTATCGGTGTCTTTTCGGGATTGCTTCTTGCGCCGGCGTTATCGCTTGCGGCTCTCGATGATGTTTCCGAGTATTCCAATGCTGCCGAGCTGCCTCGCTCTCTTATCCCAAACTTTGCAACTATGCCCAAGGAAACGGCAGAATTGAATGAAGGGTCCGATTGGGTCCTCCCTACGGTCGACGAGTCGGGGAAAACCGAAACCGCCGCCCTCGAATGGCTGCAGAATGAATTGCAAATGTCGATCGATTCGAGTATAGCGCCACAAGTTTTCGTCCCAGACTTCACCTGCATGGAACCGCCATACAACTGTCCTGCAAATGTTAAATGTCCGTTGAGTGGCGCCGGCAATGCGATATGTGTGGTGACGTCGTGTGGTACGGGAGCGTGCAGCACATGTCCCAACTTTTTCGGTAATTCGGTCATATTGTCGTGGTGCGCGTATGGCTGCATGAAAGGCAAAGACGTGGTTGGTGGCGCGTACGGATTCTGGGTGCGCTTCCTCGGTTGGAGAGGGCCAATGTGCTTTCCAGGGTGATACAATGAAAGATTCTCACAAATATGCACAATTGGGTGATCAACGCATCCCGGTACCTCAGATCTTTCGGCAGGGATGGATGCCGGACGGAACACCTATTACGCCCGAAGTATGGAACGAGTTTAGAGTTGTCCTTCACATCCACATGTGGTTCGCGGTATTGTCGTCACCCCGACTTTGGCCGGCATTGCGTCGCATTCCACCCAAAACATTTTTGCTGGAATTGGTTGACGCTTACTTGGTCTACGCCAGAAGCGGTCGGCATTATGCACACAGTCCTGAATTCCAGCGACGAGTCGATTTGACCAAGCGCAGTGCCCCGGTTGAACATCTGCGCAATCTGCTTGTCGCTTGGGCACCGCCCATTGTAACGCCTGAAATTCGCGAGGCCGTGCGGGCTGTTCACATCGCAGAGCAGGGGTCGCCATTGGCCGATGATTGGGATGATCCCAAAAACGACCCAATCGACGTTCCCATCGAAGCCACGCTCCTTTGGCCCGAAGGCGAATGGAACGAAGAAGCGTTCCTCGCCGGACGTTTCGGTGATGAATCGATGTCCAAATCATCATGATCGCTTCCTGCGCTCATGCGCCATCCCCGCGACTTCCAAACCGTACGCCTCGGGCAAATGCATGGGTTTGAGCGCATCCGCGCTTGGAGGCGGTGCGTCCCTACGAACAAGGCCCCTCATTGCATGCGCCGCAATGCGCGCGTCAATCGTCGCGTCCGCTGCCAGCAGTTGCTGAAAGGACATCGTGCCCGTGGGCTGCACGTAGACAACGGGCGTACACGCGACGTTGGTCACGAACAACAACGCAATGAAAAGCCATACAAGTCGCCCATAACGCGTCACGCCGTACCTCCGTGGCTGCGAAAATGAATTCGCATCATGAAGGGTAGTGGTGAAGGACGCCCAGCTACAAGGTTGAAGGGCGGGCGGCATCACGATTCCCGTGGGCGTATCGATCTACGTCGCGGAGGAAGTGGCGGAGGCACTGCGCAGAAGGAGAAAGTGGGAAAATGAGTGCCGGGAAAAGCTCACCGATTGCCTATTGTCCTCTCTTGGTTCTCGATGGGGCGACGTATACGGCACATCATGATGTGCGATGTGCTTCAAACAATGTAACCTTGAAGTGACAAATGACGGCATCACCGCGAAGGTCAAAGACGCGATGATTCCCGGCAGCAAACTCGAATCATGCTTGACGCAGGTGCTCGTCCCTTCGAGCCGTTTGTCCCCAATGCTCATTGAAGTTGAAACCTCCTGGACCTCGCAAACCTCGCAATCGATTCGTGTGCATCCCTGCCCTTACATGGATCCTTGTGTCGGGTCCAAGGGATTGTTCGATTTTGCGGCGGCTTATTCTCAATGATATTTTTTCGAATCAATCATCAGCCAAGAAGAATGAATTGCATTTCAATTTTTGGACGCGTCACCTCGACGCCACAACAATCAAGCAATGCTCCAGAAGTCATTGACGAGCCACCGCCGTTTGCCGGAGGCGTCGCCGTGATCGGTCATCGGTCCTTCGATTGATGAATTCATCTTTACCGCACGGAGCCGGCGACAACGACAACCACGTGGACGGTCGAATCGCACTTCCCAGCACCCCGACGGCATCGCCTCCACGCGCGCCGCGCCAAACCTTACCGAATGACAAACCTGGTACCTCCTGCGCCTTCACCGGCATCGTTTGAGCTCCCAACAAAACGTTGGTGCTCGAAGTTTCCTGCACTGAACAAAATGCGTGCGGTTTGACCTTCCAAACAGGCTTGCCGCCGCCGCCGAACGTCGATCGGAACGCGTTCCGCACGCTCGTCGCCGAGCGACCGGTAGCGACGAACGACGAGCTTCGGAGGGTTGACGCGAGGCTTCGAGCGCTGCGTGTGCGACATGGCTGAACTCGTTGCCGCGACAAAGCGCTCATGACGCTGGGAAACATTTCCGAACGGTGCTATTTCGGGCTCGTGCGCGACCCCTATGACGTTCTCGGTGTTGGTCGTACGGCCACACAGGACGAGATCAAAAGCGCGTTCCGCAAGCTTGCGGCGCAGCATCATCCGGACAAAAACCCCGGCGACGACGGAGCTCAACAGCGGTTCAAAGAGATCAACGCGGCGTATCAGATCTTGAGTGATCCGCAAAAACGCGCGGCGTTTGACAGGTTTGGCCCGATGGGCGTGGGCGGTGCGGGCGGACAACCATCGGGGCCGTTTGGCGGAGCAGGTGGGTATGTCGACATCAACGACATCAACATCGACGGCATCTTCGGTGACTTGCTCGGTGCGCTCGGCATCAAGGTCGGCGATCGCGGAAACCTACAAAAAGAGATCAAAATCAGCTTCGAAGAAGCGGCCTTCGGTTGCACGAAGGAGCTCACGTACGATCGTGTCGAACCGTGTGGAACGTGCGTAGGCACGGGTGGCGAAGGCAAAGCGTGTGACTTGTGCATGGGACGCGGACGCGTTCGGATGCAGCAAGGGATGTTTCCGATCGCGATTGAAAAGACCTGCACGCGATGTCGCGGGACGGGTCGTATCGTGACAAACCCTTGCGATGCGTGTCATGGCGCCGGATTGCTGACGAAGAAGAAGACGATCGAGATCACGATTCCTCCGGGCGTGGAGAACGGAGCGACACGTTTGGTCGAACGTGGAGGCAATTGTTCGCGACCGGATCGTGGCCCGGGCGACTTGGAGCTGACGATCCGCGTGGCGCCGCATGAGTTTTTCCGACGCGCCGGCGACGACATCGTCTGCACCGTGCCCATCTCGTTTCCGATCGCCGCGTTGGGTGGCGAGATCGAAATCAAGACGCTCGAGGGCAAGGGCAAACTCCGCATCCCCGCGGGCACGCAGCCGGGTCACGTGTTGCGAGTGAAAGGCAAAGGAATTCCACGCCGAGCCGTGGGAGGTCGAGGGGATCAACTGGTGGAGATCGGCATCGAGGTGCCGACGAAAGTCACGACCGAGCAGCGCGAGATCATCGAGCGACTTGCGCAAACGCTCGGCGAAGCGCCCGGCGCGACACCGGAGGAAGAACCCAGCTTCATGGACAAGCTGAAGAGTCTTTTCCAGTAGGTTTGTCCGGGATTCAGATAGGCTCGACAGGCGAACCGTGACGAGCGGTTGCAGTCGTTTCCAACTTGAAAACGAGTCCGCGATAGAATGAGTGAGCCCATGATGAAGTTCATCGACGTGCTGAGCGATTCGACGGGAGAAACGGCCGAGAAGGTCGTTCGTGCAGCCCTGCTTCAGTTTCCTCAGCCGGGTGTGCAGATTCGTCTGCACACGCGCGTACGGACGAAGGAAGTTGCACGTCCGGTGCTCGAACGGGCGGCCAAGGAAAACGCGCTGCTCGTCTTCACGGTGGTCAGTCCCGAGCTGCGCGAGTTCATTCACTCGGCGACGGCGGAGCTGCGCATCGAAGCGATCGACGTGATCGGTTCACTCATCGGCAAGCTCAGCGCGTTTCTCGATCGCGAACCGATCAACTTGCCGAGCGCGATGTTGCCGCTCAGCGACGAGTATTTCCGGCGAATCGAGGCGGTGGAGTTCGCCGTGAAGAGCGACGACGGCAAAGAGCCGCGCAACTTCCGACGTGCGGACATCATCCTCGTGGGTGTGTCCCGTACGTCCAAAACGCCGCTGTCGACGTTGCTTGCGCAGCGCGGGCTCAAGGTCGCCAACTTGCCGCTCGTGCTGGGCGTGCCGTTGCCGCACGAGATCGACGAGGCGCCGAGTGATCGCATCGTCGCGCTCACGATTGGTCTCGACCAACTCTGCGAGATTCGACAAGCGCGTTTGCGCCAGCTCGGCATGCCGCCCGAGACAAACTACGCGATGCGCGAGCACGTGCGTCAAGAGCTCGAATTTGCCAACTCGATCTTCCGCGCTCATCCCGAGTGGCCGGTGGTCGATGTGACGGGTCGCGCGATCGAGGAGACGGCGGTGATCATTCTCGAGAGCATCAACGAACGCAGCAAAGCTGCACATTCCTGAAAAATTCGCCTCGTTCTTTCCGCGTTTTCACGGACTGAAACTTTTGTCCGTCGCTTGATTCGTCCGAAGCGGCGAAGTGACGTCTTGTGTTCGTGCACGAGCGGAACGAATAATCGTCCCTCATGAAGAATCGATTTGCGCGCAGGGCGCTCCTGGGTTTGTCCCTCATAACTGTTTCTGCGTACCTCGCGTCCGCATGCTCGGCGACGGGCAATAAGACGACCGGCGGGGGTGGTGAGGGTGGAGACGATACGAGCGGACCGGGAACCGGGGGCGACGGGGGAAATGTATTCGTCGGAGCCGGCGGGGGCGGCAATGGAGGGCCCGGAGGAGATCCGAAGACGTGCGACGAAGCGGCGATGTACCGGACGTACATTGGATGCGACTTTTGGCCGACGGTCGTCGCGAACAACGTTTGGTCGGTGTTCGACTATGCGGTTGTCGTGGCAAACGCGGGCGATCAACCGGCCGAGGTGACGGTGACGCGAGGAGCCCAGTCGATCTCGACGACGACGGTGGATCCGAACAGTTTGGCGAAGATTTACTTGCCTTGGGTCCCGAACCTCAAAGGGCCCGATGCCGATGCGTGTGGGGCGGCGACGCCATTGGCGGCGACGGTGCGCGAAATCGACGGCGCGTATCACTTGATCAGCACGAAACCGGTCACGGTGTATCAATTCAATGCGCTCGAATATGCGCCGCAAGGAGGTCCTGCGGGGAAGAATTGGAGCAGTTGCCCCGCGCAACAATGCTTCAACGAGTGTTTCTCGTATTCGAACGACGCGTCGCTGTTATTGCCGAGCACCGCGATGACCGGCAATTACCGCATTACGTCGCAACAAGGTTGGGTCGCGGCGAACATCGGCGCGTATTTCGCCATTACGGGGACGGCGGATGGTACGTCGGTGCAAGTGAAGGTATCGGGCAAGGGAGATCTTTCGGCGGGTGGAGGCGTTCCGGCGACGGGTCCCAATGGTCTGGCGCAATTCAGCATCAATCGCGGCGAAGTCGTGGAACTCGTTTTTGATCCCAGCTCGGATCCGGCCGGTTCATTGGTCTACGCGGACAAACCCGTTCAGGTCATTTCGGGTTTGCCCTGTATGCAAATGCCCATTGGAACGTCGGCGTGCGACCATATCGAAGAAACCGTGCTCCCTGCGGAGACGCTTGGAAAGCATTACTTCGTCGTGCCTCCGACATCCCCCAAAGGCGGAACCGCGGGTCACGTCGTGCGCATTTACGGTAACGTGGATGGAACGCAATTGTCGTATCCGGGTGGTAATCCGCCCAATGCGCCGCTCAGCATCAACGCGGGTCAAGTCTTCGAATTGGGAGTCGTGAAGACGCCGTTCGAAGTCCTCGGGGATCACGAATTCGCTGTGGGATCATTTCAATTGGGTGCGGAAATCGTCGACCCGGGAGCAGCGCAACAAGCCAAAGGCGATCCGGCGCAAAGCAACGTCATCGCGGTGGAGCAATTCCGAACGAAATACGTTTTCTTGGCGCCGAACGATTACGACATCAGCGTCGTCGATATCGTGCAGCCCATGTCGGCAAAGATCAATCTCGACGGAATGGACGTGGCACAGCAACCCGTAGCGATCAGCTCGAATTACGGCATCAATCGCGTCACGCTCGGGCCGGGTAACAATGGCGCACACGTGTTATTGGCGACCGAAGCGGTGGGTATTCAAGTCGTCGGATATGGTTCGTACACGAGTTATCAATATCCGGGCGGCATGAATCTCAAGACGATCGCGCCGCCTCCGCCGCCTCCGAACTGAGTTTGCGGCATCGAAGAACCTCGTCATGCCTATCCGCTCGACCATTCTCCGCCTGAAGCCAGGGTTCGTCCTGAGCATACCTCTCCTCATCACCGTTGTCTCGGGTCCATTGGGATGCAGAGGACCTGGTTCGTCTCCGCCGAACGTCGATGGTGGTGAGGGGGGTGGCGGAGGTTGTCCCGTACGCCTTCCCGAGCCGCAATTCGTGCTGGAGATCAGCGCGGAGGATGGGCCGTTGCCTGCCGACACGCGCGTGGCGGCGGAATGGAGTGCGGCGAAAGAACCACCGTTTGTCTTGTCCGATCCCACGACGTGGAAGACGCTGGACGACAGTGTCAACTTGGTATGCGACGTGGATCGGAGCAAACCTCCGCCGGTGGATTTGCAGTTGTTGGTATGCGAATTATGGACGAGCGGAGCGGTGAATCTGCTCGTCCAAGGCGGCGGGTATGCGGATCACGAGGAGACGTTGCAGTCGGTTATGGATGAGAAATGCAACCTGCCGATGACGTCGCGGCTGACCATTGTGCTACGCAGGCCGGTTATCGATGGCGGGCCGATGCCTTAGCAGCCCATTGACAAGATCCTCGAGACGTGGTTCATTGGGTATCGTCAGGAGGTCTTGATTCCCATGAAGAAGATTGTTGCTTTCGCGGCTCTTGCCGTTGCTACGTTTGCCGGGGCGGCATTTGCCGCCGAAGGGTATTCGATTTCGGTGAATGGTGGCAAGGGTAAAGCCAACGAAAAAATCACTTCGGTTATCAAAGTCACGTCCAAGGGCGCGTATCACATCAACAAAGAATACCCGCACAAGGTCACGCTGACGGCGCCGGAAGGCGTGACGGTCGAATCGGCCAAAGTCAAAGGCAATGTCGATTCGGAGACTCAGCTTTCATTTGTTGTGACATCGACATCGTCCGGCGCAGGCAAGAAGGACATTTCGGCGGAAGTCAAATTCGCCGTGTGCACCGAGACGACCTGCGAACCCGCAGTCGAAAAAGTGACGGTTTCGGTCGAATCCAAGTGATTGTCCGAAGAGGGAGCCATTTTTCTCGAAATGGCTCCCTCGTCATTGATGCAAGATTGATTCAGGCCGCCGGAACGAGCAGTCCGGCCTCGGTTTCCACGACGTTTTGACCATTCATGATTTTTCGAATCAATTCCTGATCTTTCGCCGAAGGGCATCCCCAATTCGCCTGGTATTCGAAGATCTCGCGCGCCGGCTTGGCTTGCAAGCGATCGTTGATGATCTCCATTTGCTCGAGCGTGACGAGCGCCGGATGCGGCACGCCGCAAGCCCTTGAAAGCTGCAAGATTTCTTTGCGCAGCGTCATGACGTAATTGGCCAGTCGCGCCGATTTGTCGGTCGGATCGAGGCCGCGCATGAGCCACTTGTTTTGCGTCGCAATGCCCGTCGGACAATGGCCCGTCTGACACCTCTGCGCCTGAATACAACCGATGGACAACATCGCTTCGCGCGCCACGTTGACCATATCGCAACCCAGGGCAAACGCGAGCAACGAGACGTGTGGGAAACCAAGTTTGCCCGAACCAATGAAGACAATCTCGTCCGTCAAACCGGCTTCGGCAAAAATGCGATACACCCGGCTCATGCCAATCTTGAAGGGCAAAGCAACGTGATCGGTGAACACGAGCGGCGCAGCGCCGGTGCCGCCTTCGCCGCCGTCAATCGTAATGAAATCGACGCCCCGGTCGCCGCGAGCCATGAGGCGCGCCAAGTCCTGCCAAAACTTGCTTTCGCCCACGGCCGACTTGATGCCTACGGGCAAACCCGTCTCTTCGGCAATTTTTTCCACGAAATCGAGCAGTTCGTCCGCAGATGAAAACGCCGTATGCGCGCTCGGGCTGATGCATGTTTCGCCCACGGGAATGCCACGGATCTGCGCAATCTCCGGAGTGACCTTCGCGGCCGGCAGAACGCCGCCGAGGCCCGGCTTGGCCCCTTGACTCAGCTTGATTTCAATCATGCGGATCGGCGCCGAAGCCACCGTTTCGCGCAGCTTGTCCATCGAAAAGCGACCGCGATCGTCCCGACAACCGAAATACCCCGTTCCAATTTGCCAAACGAGATCCCCGCCGTTGCGATGATATGGTGAAACCCCGCCCTCGCCCGTGTTTTGCATGCATCCGGCGATCTTGACGCCGCGATTGATGGCTTCCACGGCCGGGCCGCTGAGCGATCCGTAACTCATGGCCGACGTATTGACGACGGAGGACGCGCGAAATGCTTTCTTGCGTTTACGTTTGGCGCCGAGCACTTTTGCACAAGGTACGCGATAATTCGCATCATACCCGGGTTCGCCGGCGTGCAATTCGGGCAACGGAAATGCCGCATGCTTGATGATGAGGTAATTCGGCGACAGTTCCAGGTCGTTGTCCGTGCCGAACCCGAAATAATTGTTCTCTTTTTTGGCCGAAGCGTAAATCCAGCTCCGTTCGTCACGGCTGAACGGCCGTTCTTCGTTGTTGTTCGTGACGATGTATTGGCGCAGTTCGGGGCCGATCGTTTCGAGCCAGTAGCGGAAATGCCCAATGATCGGGAAATTGCGCAAGATGGCGTGACGCGTCTGGGTGACGTCGTAAACCACGACGGCGATGAGTACGGCAACGGCGACGAGCAAGTACCACACGGCAGTTTCCTCTGAAAAACACCTTGGGCGGCGTTTTCACAAGTTACCGCACTCGAGCCTGCTTTGTCGAGGGTCTCTTGCGATCGGGCGATTTTTCAATTTCGGCCAGGGTTTGATCGATCCAACCTTCGACCATTCGCGGAAAAGGCCACATCCAGGCATAATCCGGCCCGGTGAAACGACGCACGAGCTTGCGCCGAAGTTCGGGGGATCGCGCCTCGTCCAAACCTTCCAGCTCCGCGGTGGCCCACAAGGTCTCCTCATAAGCTTCCCATTCGAGCCGCGCGCGGAAATAGGCCAAGCCGACGGGCAGCGGCAAAACTCCATACAGCAGGATCATGCCGATCCAACCATAACGCTCGAATTGCGCGACATGCACGGCTTCGTGACGCAATACTTCGATGGCGTACTCCGCACGCCATTCATCGAAATCGTCGGGCACGTAAATGGTATGTCCAAGCGTCGTCACGTAATGGGACAAATAGGTTTTCTGGCCCCCGAACGTAATCAGAAAAAGCGCCTTTCCGGCCGCCCGTTGATGCCAAAACAACGACTTTTTCACGACGCGAATCGGACGCCGACGCGCCGCAAAGTCATCGAGCAATCGTTGCAGGAGTCGTTTGCCGCTTTCGGCGCCGGCGTGCCTCGATGCTTGTCCGGACATACGCGCTTACCTTCCCGGATCTCGCAAAATCATCGTTTGCGTGCCGTACGCGACGAGCTTTTTGTCTTCGCTCCAGACCTCCACTTCCGCGGTTGCATAACCGGCCCGAGCGCGACGCGCGTACGTGGACGTGAGAAACCATTCGCTCGGCGTGGGATCGAGGAAATGCACCGTCAAATCGAAGCTTGGCGCGTAATACTGAGGGCCGTCGGGACCGAGTTTTTGGCGAATGGCCGAAGGCATCATGTCGACAATGGGCGGAAAGGCCAAAGGATCGAAACAGCCGTTCGGCATGGTTTGCGGAACTTTGTAACGAATCCAGCGCGCAAATCGAGCCGGCCCGGCGCTCCATCCGGATTCCCACCAAATGTTCCCGAACGCCAAACGCATATCCAAATTTTCGAGAAACCGATAGCGGCGCGCTTTGCCATCGATTTGATAGTTCTCTTCGAACACACGCGCGCCGTGAATCGGCAAGACGTCCGGAAAAACCGCATCGAGGTAATCGATGCCGAGACCTTTTCGTTCCCGGGCAAACGTGGCGCAGACCTCGAGACAAACGCCGTCGGAATCGGGCGTCCGCAATGACGCTCGAGCTTGGGTCGCCGCGTTGCCGCGCCGTAAGATTTCCACGTCGATTTCAATGCGTCCCGCCGGCACCGGTTGACAAAACGTGGACGTAGCCGATATCGGATGAAATGCCGGATCCCCGACGGCTTCTCGGAGAGCTCGCATGCCGACGGTCATCAGCACGCCGCCCGAGGGCAAGCGCCAATTCCATGAATTCGGCAATTCGACGGCATATTTCCGGTCAAACCCGGGCACCAACGTGACGGCGGTATCGGCAAGAAGATCAGCGGGCATGGTCCAATCAAAAAAACGCGCTCGCAGGCGCTAGCTGGAGGCTGATGTATAATGTCCAAGCGCTCGCGTCCACACGATTCTCGCGATGAGCGCAAAAAGGGCCGCACCGGCGAGTATGCCGAGAAAAAACAAAGGTGTGAGGCTCCCCAGAAGCGCTTCGGCCGGATACGTCGTCATGATCCCGATGGGAATCACAAACGTGAATACAATACGCCAGATGCCTTTGAATATCGTCACGGGCCAACGCGCAAAATCAAAAATGGACGAAAACAAATACGCCAAATTGTCCACCTTGACGACCCAAAATGCCGCGGAAATAACCAAAATCCATATCGAATACAAGACCACCGTCGACGCTCCGAGCATCACGCTCGCGGCCAACACGTCGAGTACGCCCGGTGTCCGCCCCATGAGCGCAAAAGCCACCGTGGCCAAAACCAAACCGGCCCCGACATCGACGACTCGAAATACGTCGAACTTCGTCGTCGAAACCAGAAATTGCGCATCCGCCGGTTTGAGCAAGACGAAATCCAATGTGCCCATGCGAATTTGATCCACCACCGTCAACAGAGATGGATTCACCGCCCCGTCGAGCACGGCCTTCAAAATCGTAAATACAGCGACGACCACGAGCGCCGATTCATACGTCCAGCCTTCGACCGCAGGGCGCTTGTGAAATGCAATGTAAAACGGCACGAGCCCCGCAGCCGTCCATAAAAGACTCAAACCCCCGCTCAAGAGGAAATCCCAGCGATATTGCAGCGCCAACGTGAGCGACTTGCGCAGCGCCATTGCCAGCAGAACGAGGTACCGCATGAGCAGCGCGGCACCGTAGCACAGTCGAGGCCGGGTCCCAAGACGATCCAAAACGAAAGACGCAATACCTTCGTTCGCGGCGTGTTCCAAAATGGAGCGGGCGGTCCAATTCGAAGCGCGCCTAGGCATCGATTCGACGCATCCTTCGCCCACTGCCCGGCTCATCGCGGATTTCGCCTGAATTACAAGGCGTATTCGTGCTTGGCCCGGATCCTGCTGAAGCGTTTCGACGAGGTGGAGCCCATGACGATGAATGAAGAATATCGGACGAAGAAGACGAACGGCGCGGCAAATGGAAGCGCCAATGGAAGTTCATCGAGCGTGGCCATGGTTTTGCCGAAGTCGGACTCGGATGCCAACCGCCTTCGTTACAATGATGGCTGGCGCGCGGGCAAACCGGCGGAAGACCCCGAAAAAACCAAGAAATGGGGCTGGATCAGCGCCCGTCCGAGCGAATTTTTGGTGCACATGCGCCGCGGTAAACTCATGCCGAGCTCCGGTCAGGGCGCATCATGCTTCAAATGGCCGGGCGATTCGGTGGCCATCGTTCCGACCACGATCCAAAAATTGCGTTTTACCGCGGATCAGGTCACGAGCGAAAAAGTCGGCGTCGAAGTGACGGGTTTGGCCGTGTATCGCATCGCCGAACCGATGATCGCTTTCCGCATGCTGAATTTCTCGTTCCCGGAGCGAGCGCAGGAAAAACTGGAAGAGATGCTCGTCGAAATGTTCGTCGGCGCAGCTCGGCGCTTGGTGGCGAATTTGACGGTGGAAGAATGCCTGGTGCGCCGCAAAGAAGGCATTGCGCAGGAATTGATGCGCGAAATTGCGCCGGTGGTTTCGGGCGCCGGTCGATTGGAAGACGATACCGACAAGGGTTGGGGCGTCGTCATCGATACGATTGAAATTCAGGACGTGCGCGTATTGTCCGCGGCTGTTTTCAGCAATATGCAGGCGCGTTTCCGTCAGGCGCAAGAGCAAAAGGCTCGCGAAGCTTCGCTGGAAACGGAACGAGCCATCAAGCAAGTGGAGGCGGAAGCGAGTCGCACGATTGAATTGACGAAGCTCAATGCGGAAGTTGAAATCAAGACCCGGCGTCAAGAATCGAGCGAACGGGCACGCCTGAGTGAAATCAGCTCGGAATCGCGTGTTTCCGAGGCGCGATTGGTGCAAGAACGAGCGGCGGAAGAACGCAAGATCGCCGTCGAGCGGGAAATCAAATTGGCGAAACTGGCGGCGGAATTGGAATTGAAACAGCGCAAGCAAACCGCCGACGAACAGGCTCGAATCGAAGAATTGGCCGCGCAAGCGAAGTTCAATGAGGCGCGGATCAATCACGAGCGACAAATGGCAGCGATCCGAATGCAGGCGGAAATCGAGCAAGCGCAGCTATCGGCGGAAGCAACGGCGGCACGACATGCGGCGAAATTGGCGGAAGCCACGCAAGAGATTGAAATGTTGCAGCAACAGGCCGCTTTGGCTCAGGTTCGTCGCAGCATTGCGGAGTCCGAATTGGCGATTACGGAGATCGAATTGCGCAAGACGAGTTTGACGCAGGAACTCGAAATGGCCAAAGCCAAGGCGCTGCGCGAAGTGGAGAATACGGTGTCGCAAGAGGTCATTCAATTGACCGTGGCGCAACAATTGCCGCATCTTGCCGCCGCATTCCAGCAGAAGATGGGCGAAGTGCACATTACGTCGGTGGATGGAGCGAATCCATTCGGCTATATCGCTTCGGCGGTGGAAGGCGTAATGGGTTTGGCACGGTCGGCAGGATTGACGATCCCCACCGTGAAAGAAAAGGCGACGGAGAATTGAGCCGGAATCTGATTTGATCGAAGCTTTGGGGCTGCGGATCGCTCACGGCGTCTTACGCCCCAAACCCCGAATCGACGGTCAAGTATCGAGCCATTGCATCGCCGCGGGTTCGTCGTCGAAACAATGAAGTTCCGTGCCACGATTCGACATGCGCATCATGAAGTTAATGGCGGCCCGAACGAGTTTGCTGGTGACGACAACGGCCGTGCGCCGGGTATAAGGCGTAAAATCCTTGGTGAAAATACGCCGACTCTCGGGCGAATAATCGGTCCCCGACGCAACGTTGCACAACAGATCACCCATGGTTCCGATGCGCGCGGCAAGCGCCTTGGATTGTTCGAGCAATCCTCGGGCATCGTCACCACTGACGTGACCGTTGACTTGGCAACGAATCACGTATCTTCCACCTTTGGTCTGATCTTCTCGAGCCACAATCGGCATGTTACTCACCTCGTCTTATCACAAGCTCTTCGGCCGGCGGAGCGGTTGTTGAAGTTTTTTCTCGCGTTTTTCTCGAAAAACCATGGCCAAGGCATCCGACAAACGCGCCAGGGTGGGAATCTCAATGTGCAAATCAAGCTCGACCATGGCTCGGGCGACTTCAGCCGTGACACCGGTCATGATCGCCCGAGCACCGAGGAGCGCGACGGCACGCGCGGTCGATAACAACGCGTTGACCATGGATGCATCGGGATCGGACACCCCGGTTACGTCGAGGATGACGTGGGTTGCGCCATCCGTCGAGACACGGGCCAGCAAAACCTCGGAGATTCGCGATTGCCGTTCTTCATCGATTTTGCCGATGAGCGGCAATGCAATGACGCCGGGCCAAACATTGATGAGCGGTGTGGAAAGAGCGCGTACCAGAGCTCGATCACGCTCCGCCAAGCTCTGCGCCTGCGCTTGAATTTCAATCTTTTGCGCTTCATTCTCGTACTTGAGCAGCGCGAGCTCGTCAATCAACATGTTGACGGACACTTCGACTTCGAGGAGGCCGTCATCTCGCTCGAGGAGCGGAACGCGCGTTTCGTAATCGCCGCGTGTCGCCGCCGCGATACCTTCGAGGATATTCGTGACCCTTTCGTCGAATGACTCGAGTTCGCGTTCGGTGACCATCAACAGGCTATTTTGCCGATCATCCCGTAGCCCGTCAACTGTTTTTCGCATCGTGACCCGGGCGTGATAATCGCAATTTTTGCACAAACACGCCCAATCAGCGATTGTCGCCACGCACCGTTTGCGCCCGTATTCCGCACGCATCTCATGAGCCGATACGATAGCGATAATCGCTGCCGGCGTCACGTCCGACAAAACCGACCCACGTCCTCCACCGAAAGCGTCGGGGAATTGACGCAATCGGCCGATCGAGCCTCGTTACCTACCGGCAGGCCGGATACCAATTCGCACCAAATCGTTGGCCCGACCAACCTCGAAGACCGTGACGCGACGCATGGTCGTCCACTATTTTGCAGATTTCTTCTGCATTCGTTCCCAAATGAAATCAACGATGCGAACGAGAAAAAGGACAGCCAGGACAATGGCATACACCAAAGGCTCGGCGGTGACCTTTTTCACGCGCAAAAGAAAATGCACGACAGCCAAAATGCCGATGGGATATACGAGTCGATGAAGTCGCTTCCATCGAGCAAACCCAAGCGACTTCAGAGATTTGGACGTCGACGTGAGAGCCAATGGTATCAACAAGACAAACGCGACGAATCCTACGAGGATAAAGGGGCGCTTCGCGATGTCTTCACCGATCGCTTTCAAAGCGAAAGATTGATCGACGACCGCGTACAGCAAAAAATGCAAACATACATACGAGAATCCAAGCAACCCCAAGGTCTTGCGAATTCGAATCGGCCACTTCCAATGCGTGACGATCTGCAATGGAGTCGCGGCAAGAGACAGGAGCAGCAGCACGAGCGCCAAGAGGCCCAATTCATTGAGCGCCTCGGCAATGGGATTGGCTCCCAAGTCCTTGCGCCAGGCGCGAATGCCGAGCACCAACAAGGGCAAGAGCCCGCCGGTCGTCACGGCGGGTACGAGCCAGCCAAGTTTGGCCCGATGAACGCGTTTGGCCGGATTTTGTAGCGCTATCGATTCCATCAGTAATACATCCGCAAATCCATGCCCGTGTACAGCGACGCGACTTCCTGCTCGTAACCGTTGAACATGAGCGTCGGACGTTTTTCCGCATCCCCTATGCGTAACTCGAGCCCCTGACTCCATCGTGGATGATCCACGTTGGGATTGACATTCGCGTAAAACCCGTATTCACGTGGAGCAGAATTATTCCACGTTGTACGGGGCTCTTTTTCCGTGAACTCGATACGGACAATCGATTTGATGGATTTGAATCCGTATTTCCACGGCACAACGAGACGCAAAGGCGCACCATTCTGCCCGGGAAGCGCTTTGCCATAAAGACCCACAGCCATGAGGGTCAATGGATGCATGGCTTCGTCGATGCGCAATCCTTCGACATACGGCCAGTCGAGAACGTCCGAGAGCTGACCTGGCAATTGTTCAACGTCGAGCAACGTCGTAAACGCAACATATTTGGCCCGAGACGTCGGCTCGAGCTTTTCGATGAGCTTGTGCAAAGGAAACCCGAGCCACGGAATCACCATCGACCAACGCTCGACACAACGCATTCGATAAACGCGCTCTTCCGCGCCAAACCATTTCAACAGCGTATCGATGTCGACTTTTTGAGGCTTGTTGATTTCCCCCTCGAATGTCACCGTCCAGGGCCGCGGCTTGAGCGTTCGGGCATTTTTCGCCGGATCTTCTTTGTCCAAACCGAGCTCGTAAAAATTGTTGAATGTCGTGACGTCTTCGAACGGCGTTTTGGGTTCGTTCGTCACGAACGCCTTGTCCATATCGACGACCGCCTGCCGCGCGGAAGTGGCGCCGGACGGGGCCGGCTGAGCAACCGAGACAGCCAAATCCGGCGCTTGTTCGAGTGAAACCGCTTGCGCACGTTTCCCGGATCCCGTAAGCGCGACGAGACCTCCCCCGAATACCGCGGATGTGGCCACATAAAGGCCCGCGTCGCGCAGCAATTCTCGGCGCCGCATGAATACGGCCTCGGGCGTGATTTCCGACGACGGAATGGGCTTGGAAGGCGGCGCCATCGGATCATCTTATCAGAAGATGTTGCGAAAAAGTCAACGACGGACGATGATGGTCGAGTCATGAAGGTTTTGATCATCGGAGCCACGGGACCGACCGGTCGCGAATTGACCGCACAAGCGCTCGATGAAGGCCATGACGTGCGCCTTTTCGTGCGTCATCCGGCAGCCGTATCGATATGGTCTCCACGCCTCGAAGTGGCCGTGGGCGACGTGCTCGATTGGAAGACCGTACGCCCGGCCATGGTGGGAATGCATGCGGTATTGAGCGCCTTGGGCCCGGGCAAAGACTTGCGTAAAACAACGTTGTATTCGGAAGGCACCAAAGCCATTTTATGGGCGATGGCGGAAACCGGCGTCAAACGTTTCGTGTGTCTGACGTCGAGCGGCACGATTCAAAACGCGGATGAATCGTTTTTCGTGCGCAACGTGGTGCGCCGATTGCTCCGACACGTCATCGAGGATCAACGCAGAGCGGAAGAATATTTGCGAGCAAGCGATGCGGAATGGACCATCGTGCGCCCTCCACGGTTTCTGAATGGCCCGAAACGCGGGCGTTACGAGGTGGAAAGCGAAAAAGCCGGGGGGGAAAATGTGGAAATCAGCCGCGCGGATGTCGCGGAATTCATGGTTCGCGAAATGGTCGCCAAGAAATTCGTGCAGCAAGCGGTGGGCATCGGTTATCGATCTCCGAACGCCTGAACGGTCGAATTCTCATTCGATGCGTTGCCGGATTCATTTGCGTACGGGCAGTCCGCACATCTCGCGCACTTGATTGAATTTCGCTTTGAGCTGCGCGGCGCCCGGGTCGCGCTTTTTCACGTCGGTCATGAGTTCGTCCAGGCGACGCATCGGTTTGACCGCTTCACTCAAGACACCGAGCATGTTTTTTGTCGACGTGCGCAATCCGGCGTCTTTGATTTCGTATTCGCCCGTGGTTTTCACGAATCGTTCGAGCTCATCGGCATACTTGCCATAACCGTCACCTTCGAGGTTCGGAATGTTCGTGACGCGTTTGCCCATGGCCTCGCATTCCTCTTTGGGCGCTTTGCCGCACGCCACGTCGAATTCCTCGGCGACTTTTTCCACCTTGGTTTGCCACGTCTGAAGAACCGCATTCACTTTCTCCATTTCATCGAATGCGGCATTGAGCTCCTTCATTTTGGCGGTAAAAGAATCGGCTTCCGTCGTGAGCTCCACGGTGGCTTTATCGAGCCCCGGGGTTTTCATGGGCGATTCTTTGAACTCCTTCGCCATTTTCTCGAGCGCGGGAACCAGCGCTTTTCCGGCGGCAGCACCTTTGACCCCTTTGACCGCTTCGTCGATTTGTTTGAACTTGTTTTCGACAGCGTTGCATTCGGCTTGTTTGACGTCGACGTCGGTCTCGGACGCCCCGCCGTCGCTGGACTTGGCGCCGGGAGTTGCGGCGCCGCAGCCGGAAAAAACGACAAATGCAACGGCCCAGAGCGGTTTCGAGATCAGGTGCATTGAAGAGTCGTATCGCAAACGCGCGCCGAGGTCAATGGACGAATCGATTCGTCGCTCCCCGCGCCACGACTTTCGTTCGCCAGGATCCTTCGACATACGCATCCGCATGGGGCCCAAGCGATCGGACCATTTCATGACCAGGGAGCGTCATTGCCGATGCCGAACTGCTCGAATCCAGTACCCGAAGATCAGGAAGCTCCCGACGAGACATGCTCCACATCCACCGAGTAGCATCACCAATACCGACTCGAAATCGCCGTCGGGCGATGGAACAGCATTGATTACGCATCGTGTCGACAACGACCGACATGGCTTGAACGGGGGAAATGATGACACAGCATGAAATGGAAACCGTAGTCCTGCGACAACGCGCGCCCGAAGTCGACGGCGATCCGGCAAAACAAGATTCGGTCGGTTCGAACGGTCATGCAAGGGTGAACGGGCACGAATTCGATTCGAACACGTCGCTCATGATGAGCGCATTACGAGCATTGTTGGGCGAGCTCGAAATCGTCGTTTGGGCGATTGATGAACAAGGGACGTTCACGTATCACGACGGTCGCGGCTGCGAAGCAATCGGGATTCCTCGCGGTTCGCTCGTGGGAAAGAATATTTTCGAACTGTTTCCGGATTCGACGGGAATTCTTCGGGCGTTGGCCGGCGAACGTCATCATGACCTCAGCAACGTCGGAGGTATCACTTGGGAGAATTGGTATGTCCCGGTAAAAGATCATGACCACGAGCGATTGAGTGTCATTGGATTGAGCCTCAATGTGACCGAAGCGCATCGGGCCAAAGTGGACCTCGAAGCGAAATTCGCCTTGATCGAAAGGCAACAAACCGTCATTTCGGACCTCGAAACACCGGTCATTCAAGTATGGGATCGCGTCGTGACGCTGCCGATGGTGGGTGTCGTGGATAGTCGTCGTGCAGCGCGCGTGACGGACGATTTGCTCAAACGTGTGGCGCAAACGCAGGCTTATTTTGCAATTTTGGATTTGACGGGCGTCGAGGTGGTGGATACCGCGACGGCGGGTCATTTGCTGAATATGATTTCCGCTATTCGGCTCTTGGGAGCGGAGGGAATCGTCACGGGAATTCGGCCGACCATTGCGCAAACGATCGTGTCGCTCGGTGTGGAACTGACGAGCGTTCGTACATTCGGAACCTTGCGAGACGGGCTGGCGTATGCGATTCGAGCTCTTGCGGACCAAAGCGGCGTGAGCGACCCCTGGAAAACATCGAATACGCCGGGCGGTACCAAGCCGGCCCTACGACCGCGCAATCCCTCGCGATAAGGAAATCATTGCAGCGGAAACGGCGACTTGAAGAAATCCGTGCCGGTGGAATGGCAGCCCGTGCAAAGGCCCACGCCGGTTCCGTCGGCCACCGGACTCGAAGGATCGGTCGTGCTGTAGTTTTCGTACCAGTAAAACCCGTTTCCATTGGCGCTGTCGGCTTGGATTTTCACGAAAACCGCCCATCCCAACAACTTCGAGCCATTTCCCCAAAGCTCTTTGACCGCCGCCGAACCGACGGGAAAATTCGTCGAACCGGCGCTCAAGGCATCAAACAATGTCGGATTGACGAACGTCAGGACGTTCATGCCATGCGGCCCCAATGAAGCATGTTTTGCCGATTCGGCTTTGAAGCCCATATAGTTGCCGGCTTGCAACCATGGGAATAATTCGGCGCTGTTCGCCGGAACAAGACCCAGATCGGCCCCTCCCATGCCTCCCGAACCTCCCATACCGCCGGAACCTCCCATACCGGCTTCTCCCCCCGAACCTCCGCTATTGCCCGAGCTGCTCGAGGATGCGTTGTTTGGGGCCGCCGGATCACTGCAAGCAGCAATCAACGTTGAAAACAAAGCTGGAAAGATCATTCGCCGGTAGGTTTGTCGCATTGGAATATCTCGATGTGGTTTGTTCCGAAATGGCTCTGTCGACATAACGAGGCGTGACGGATGCGTCAAGGGCGATCGCGAGACGACGAATTGGAATGAAAGGCTCCTCCGGCACTACCACGTCGTCGGACTCCATGCTACGACCATGCGCCTCGAATGCAAATTTATGTGTTCGAGGCTTTCTTGAGAGGATCACCATGAAACGAACCATTGCTTTCTTGTTGGCTTCCACCGTCGTGGGCGGAAGCGTGCTCGCGGGTTGCGGCGACGATACGAATACGAACTCGACCGGAGGCGCGGGAGCGAGCCCCATACCGTTGGAAGAACTGTCGTCAAAGTTCAGCGCCTTATATTGCGAAATGGCGTTCAGTTGCTGCACCACGATGGAACAAGGCCAATTGTTCGACGGCCTGGCTTCCATACCGAAAACGGAGGCGGAATGCAATACGGTATTCAAGGCGCAACTCGATACGTACATTTACAAATCGCTCACGGACGCGGTGAACGCCGGCCGCCTCAAATACGACGCCGCGCTGGCCGGTACGTGCTTTGGAAAAGTCACCAAGGAATGCACGCTGCTTTCCGGTAACTCCCCGCTCAATGATGCAGAATGTGACAAGGTCTTCGTGGGTCTCGTGGCCGACGGCGGCGATTGCGGCGGAGAGAATGAATGTGCCGTCGCCGGTTCGTATTGCCCGATACCACAAGGCGCAATGATGGGCAAATGCACGGTGTTGCCCAAAGAAGGCGAAGCTTGCCCCGACTTCCGCTGCGTCGACGGCCTTGGATGCGACACGGTCAACGGTATGCAAGTTTGCGTCAAACCCGCCGCCGATGGCCAACCATGCTCGTCGAGCCTCGCCTGCACAAGCGAATACTGTGATTTCACGACGATGAAGTGCAGCCAGAAAAAAGCGATCGGTGGGGACTGCTTCAGTTCCTATGATTGCAAAGACTCATATTGCGACAATGCCTCAAAAAAGTGTACGGCACTGAAGGCAGCCAGCGAAACATGCGTCGGAGGCGACGAATGCGCAAGTTCGGATTGCGGCTTGGATATGAAGTGCGCAGCAGACATCCCGATTTGCGACGGGATTTGACTCCGTCGTCGTAGATAACCCCGCCAAACGTTTTTTATGGACGAACGGCGGTCCGAAGCGAATTCCTTCAAACTTCCAACGGATCGCCGCCTCGAGCCAACGCCGCGATAATCCCGGGCACTTCGTCTGGAATTTCCCCGGAAAACAATCCTCGATCGCATCCTGTTCGCGCACGCCAGCGATCGCCCGCGAGCGCATGCACGAGCACCCCCGCACACGCCGCTTGCTCCGCCGGCAATGCACACGCGAAAGCCGCCACGATACCCGTGAGCACGTCGCCGGAACCCGCGGTGGCCAATGCAGGATTACCCGCCATGCAAATGAACAATCGGCCCTCCGGCGTGGCAATGATCGTCCGCGCTCCTTTGAGCACCACGGTGGCCTTGGTCAATGCGACGGCTTCACGTACCGCGCCAAACCTATCTTGTTCAATCGCCGCCGCAGTTCGTCCCAACAAACGTCCCAATTCGCCCGGGTGCGGCGTCAACACCAAATGCCCCTTCGCTTTCGCCAAAACCTCGGGACGACCCACGAAGTGCGTAATGGCATCCGCGTCGACGACTTTGAGTCCATCCCAACCCAAAACGACGTGATCCACGGCAATTCGAGCATCCGGGCCCAAACCGAACCCCGGACCAATCGCGACGGTGTGGCGCCCCATCAAAGCCAGGTCGAGCGATTTCGTGATTTCCAGCGGGTCGATTCGCGCCGTCATGACTTCCACGACGCGTGATTCGAGCGAAGTCGCCGCATCGGGCCACGTGCATATCGTGACGAGCCCCGCGCCCGCTCGCATGGCCGCTCGAGCAGTCAAAAGCGACGCGCCGAGTTTGCCCGGAGAACCGGCGATGACGAGGACATCGCCGGCCTTGTGTTTGTGCAAATTCGCTTCGCGCGGGCCGAAATAAGATCCCACGGTTTCGCGACGCAAAACCTCGGCCACATGCCCGACATGCGAAAGAATCGGAGGGTCCGGAACCCCCAAATCGACGACGTGAACATTTCCCGCAAGACGAGCGCCTTCGGGCGTCAGCATGCCAATCTTCAAATGGGCGAACGTCACCGTGTCGTCCGCACGCACGACAATGCCCAAAGGCGCACCACTGTCGGCATCGAGGCCCGAAGGAATATCGAGCGCTACGCGCCTGGCGGGTGATTCGTTGATTGCGGCGATGACATCGGCCAAATGGCCGGTAATCGGTCGATCCAATCCAGTACCGAAAATCGCGTCAATGACATAATCGGCACGATTGAGCGCCGAATGCAATGGATCCAAACTCGAGTCGGGCGGCAATTCGAAGAACGGTCCACCCAAATCGATGTACGCATCGTGATTGATGCGCGCCTCGCCGGTGACCTTTTCGCTTCGACCGGTGAGATACACTTCCACTTCCGCGCCGCGCGCCAGCAAGTGACGGGCGACGACAAACCCATCCCCACCATTGTTTCCCGTGCCGCACACGACGACGACCCGTGCTTCGAGCGGATACGTGGCGGGTTGTCCGGGACTACGGACATGACGAACCGGAAAAGCCCGCGCCCGCGCCGAAAGAGCCTCCGACGACGGGTGGCGCGGCGCCAAATCCGTACGCTCTTGAATCATCGCCGACAGAACATCTGCGGCCCCACGTCCGGCGTTTTCCATCAAGACGACGCCCGGAACGTGGCACGATTCGATGGCATATTTGTCGAATGCGCGCATTTGCGCTCGAGTAAGAACGGGAATCATGGACGTCGTCTCCTGATCAAACCGCTTTGCGATTCGTTGCACCACGAACGATGGCGTACCGCAAATCGCGTACGGCACGATCCAAACCGAAAAAGACGGCATCCGCAATGACGGAATGGCCGATGTTGACTTCGCCGACTTCCGGAATCGCCACGACAGGGCCGACGTTATGCCGCGTCAAACCGTGCCCGGCGGCAACTTCCAGCCCGAGCGCATGCGCTCGCGCAGCAGCTCGTTCGATGCGGCCCAGTTCTTCGGCGACTTTGGCCCCCGTGGCGTGACAATATTCCCCGGTGTGCAATTCGATTTGGGCGACGCCGAGCTCCTTCGAGGCTTCGACGACCTTTTCATCCGCATTGATGAAGAGGCTCATCTTGATGCCTTTTTCTTTCGCCATGGCGATGACCGATTCAATCGCGCCGCGTTGCTTGAAGACGTCGAGTCCCCCTTCGGTCGTACGTTCTTCGCGCCGTTCCGGGACGAGCGTGATTACATCCGGACAAACTCGTTCGGCGATCCGCAGCATTTCCTCCGTCGCGCCCATTTCGAGGTTCAGCATCGTATGAATGGCCGCTCGTAAACGAACGACGTCGTCGTCGTTGATATGCCGGCGATCTTCACGCAAATGCGCGGTAATGCCGTCGGCCCCCGCGGCTTCACAAAGTCCCGCGGCAAAAACGGGATCGGGGTAACGTGTGCCGCGCGCATTACGTACGGTCGCGACATGGTCGATATTGATATGAAGCCGGACGGACATCGGATTCGCCATTTCTACATTCAAGCTCCGCTCCGCCCTTTCCGACGCACCGAAAAGGGCGAAGCGAAGACGTTCACGTCAATCGAGAGGCTCAACCGACCGCGGCGGAGCTGGCTTGGGTGAGGAGGTCCTGGATGTGGCGGACGAGTTTGGCGGGGTCATTCACGACGCCCTCGGCCAAGAGGGCCTGTTCGTAAAGCATTTCCGCCCAAAGCCCGATACGCTCGTTGTCGGCGTCTCGGCCGGCCAGGATATTGAGGTTTTTGACGATGGGGCTTTCGGGATTCAATTCCAGAATGCGTTTGCCGATCGGCGCATCTTCGCCCATGATGCGCATGATTCGCTCCATGTTGACGCCCATATCGCCTTCGGACGCGACGAGGCAGCTGGCGCTGTTCGTGAGGCGCTGCGATGCCCGAACGTCTTTGACGCGATCCCCGAGCGCTTTTTTGACGGCGGCCACGGCATTCTTGATTTCTTCGTTCGCTTTTTCCGCGTCCTTCTTATCCTCGTCGCCGAGATCGATATCGCCGTGCGCAATGCTCTTCAGCTTCCGCTTGTCGTACTCGTGTGTGGACTGGACGAACCATTCGTCGACCGGATCGGTCATGAACACGACGTCATAACCGCGTTTCTTGAAGGCTTCGATGTGGGGGCTCTGTTCGAGCGATTTGCGCGTCGTGCCGGTGATGTAATAAATATCCTTTTGCGCCTCGGGCATCGCTTTGACGTACTGCGCGAGCGAAATGGTTTGTCCGTCCGGCGTATTGAGGGACTCGAAGCGACACAAATCGGCAATGGCTTCGCGATTCTTCCAATCGGTCGATACGCCTTCTTTGAACACTTTGCCGTATTCGCGCCAAATGGCATTGTACTTTTCCGCGTCGGACTCGGCCATTTCCTTGAGCGCCTTGAGCACCAGACGCGTAATCTGCTGTTCGATTTGCTTTACGGCTTTGTCTTCCTGGAGCATCTCACGCGAGACGTTCAACGACAAATCCTCGGAATCGACGACGCCGCGGAAGAAACGCATGTAGACGGGGACGAGTTTGTCCGAGTCTTCCACGATGAGCACGCGTTTGGCATAAAGCCGAATGCCGTGACGATTGCGTTGGAACAAATCCGGCGGAGCCTTTTCCGGCAAATACAGAAGCGCGTGGAATTGCACCGGCGCATCGATCGACAGATGCAAATGCCACAAGGGTTTTTCCCCTTCGTACCCGCCCGTGACGTGCCGGTAAAACTCGGCGTGCTGTTCGTCGGTGACCTGAGACTTGGGCAACGTCCAAATCGCCGCTTTGCGATTGGCGAGTTCTTCGTTGACCAAGATGGGAAAGTGAACGAAGTCCGAGTATTTGCGAATGATTTCTTTGATGCGCCACGCCTTGGTGTAATCGCGCGCGTCGTCTTTGAGGTGCAGGGTGATTTTCGTCCCCGGATGAGGGCGATCCCCGGCAAGCACCGAGAATGTCCCCGATCCGCCGGATCGCCAAAGCACAGGCTCGGCTCCGTGCTGCATCGAACGCGTTTCGACGTCGACCCGAGAAGCGACCATGAAGGCGGCGTAAAACCCGACGCCGAATTGACCGATCAAGTCGACGCGATCGCCTTTGTCCCGACTGGCTTTGAGCGCGTCGGCATGGGCTTTCAAGAACTCGAGCGATCCGCTCTTGGCGATGGTGCCGAGGTTCTGAATGACCTCGTCGCGCGTCATGCCGATGCCGTTGTCGTCGATGGTGAGTGTTCGAGCTTCTTCGTCGAGCTTGATGACGATCGTTGGTTCTCCAACTTGTTCCGAAGCGTCCTTGTGGCTGATTTGAAAGAAGCGCGCTTTGTCGAGGGCGTCGGAGGCGTTCGAGATGAGTTCGCGAAGAAAAACCTCTTGGTTGGCGTAGAGCGAGTTGATGACGAGAGAAAGAACCTGCTGAACTTCCGCCTGAAACGGCAACTCGACGGCGGGAGAAGCAGCTGCCGGCGGAGCGGCGGACGACTCGGCCGGGGTGGTTGTCGGAGTGGATTCTTCAGTCATGGTCGGGGTCCTCTTGGTCCTGGAAAGTTCGGGCACTCGTCTGGTCGCACCGTGGTCGGTTCGACGCGCGGACGAAATGGATCCGGTGAGGTGTTTTCGCAATCCCCCCCGTACACAAAAGTGCACACAGTCGACAAGTCTGGAGAGACGAGCAGACGTCGAGCAAAACGGTTATGCTGCGGCGCCGTGTTTCCCAACGAACGCCCCCGAAGACTCCGCCGCTCACCGGCGATGCGCCAACTGGTCCGAGAAACGACGCTTTCACCATCGGATCTCATCCTGCCGTTGTTCTTCCACGAGCTGCTGGAAGAACCGCGGGCGGTGGGAACGATGCCCGGCGTCTTCCAACTGCCGACATCCCACGCGGCGGAGCAAGCCCGGATGGCCAAGTCGCTCGGTCTGGGCGGCGTGCTTTTGTTTGGACTGCCCAAGGCAAAAGATGCATCGGGGTCGAGTGCGTACGATCCAAACGGTCCGGTGCCGCGAGCCGTCGCGGCGATGAAAGATGCGGCGCCCGAATTGCTCGTGATCACAGACGTTTGCGTCGACGAATATACGGAACACGGCCACTGCGGAATCCTGAAGGCGAACGCTCGAGGTGAGTTCGAAGTCGACAACGATGCGACGCTCGAAGTGCTGGCCAAAGCCGCGCTGGTGCATGCTCGCGCAGGCGCGGATGTGGTGGCTCCGAGCGACATGATGGACGGACGTGTCGGCGCGATTCGTCGCGCGCTGGATGGCGACGGTTTGTCCGGAACATCGATCCTGTCGTACGCGGTGAAGTACGCGTCGAGTTTCTACGGGCCGTTTCGCGATGCGGCGGATTGCGCGCCGAAGTTCGGAGATCGCGCGGGATATCAGATGGATCCGGCGAACAGTCGCGAAGCGCTGCGCGAAGCTCGCCTCGATGAAGAAGAAGGCGCGGACATGCTGATGGTCAAACCCGCTCTGCCCTATTTGGACGTGGTGGCCCGAGTTCGCGAAGCATCGCCACTGCCGCTCGGCGCTTACAACGTGAGCGGAGAATACGCGATGATCAAAGCCGCATCGGCCGCAGGCATGATCGATGAACGACGCGCGGTGCTGGAGCTGCTCACGTCGATTCGCCGAGCAGGAGCCGACTTTGTCCTGACCTACCACGCTCCGGATGCGGCTCGGTGGTTGGGTTGACGGGATATCGTATGTGGTCCAAGTTGTTTGTCACGGCTGCATTGTTTGTCGCGGCTGCGTTGTTGTCGAGCAGCGGGTGCAGCGTGATCAACAGCATCGGTCCGAACTGCGATCGGTCGCCGGCGAGCAACGAACCGGTGGCATATACGGAAGGACAAACCACGGACGGGGTGTACAAAAGTTCGCCGTGGGGAGGCGAGCTGTTGTGGTTTCCAGGTGGAATGCGTTACGACTTGGTACTCCAAGGTTGGACGCAAGTACCTGACTTCGTTGATCTTTGGTTATCGTTTGCGCAATGCGGGACGAAGAACGGCACGGTCGCTCGAGCCGCCGGTAACCAAGCCGAAGTGCGAGCGATTCGGCACGAGGTCGTCGACGGCGAAGACCGAGCGATCATCGAAGTGGTCAACGGAAGCTGCTCGGATTATTGGCTGCTGGTCGTCGCGGGAAGCGGATCGAATGGTTTGCCCGGACCGACCATGGCGCCCACGGAGAGCGACGGGGTTTGCGAAACGGACGGGGGGACGGACGGCGGAGGGTGAGCGTCACGACGCATCGTAGAACGACGCGTTTTGAC
>WBZU01000557.1_pt1 | contig 31645 bp, 24 predicted proteins | sample 5204311 | NCBI WGS metagenome assembly WBZU01 (sample SAMN12344359, study PRJNA552823) | activated sludge metagenome | biome: Activated sludge suspended growth; feature: Nitrification reactor; material: Wastewater; isolation source: activated sludge from nitrification reactor of wastewater...
TGCCCACAATCCAACGGACCCCTGCGCAATTCCCTTGCCCACAAGTCCCTGACCGCGGCCTCAATCCCGCTTGCGCACAAGTCCCTGACCGCGGCATCAATCCCGCTTGCTCACAATCCAACGGACCCGCGCGCAATTCCCTTGCCCACAAGTCCCTGACCGCGGCCTCAATCCCGCCCGCGCCCAATTCAACGGACCCGCGCGCAATTCCCTTGCCCACAATTCCCTGACCGCGGCCTCAATCCCGCTTGCTCACAATCCAACGGACCCGCGCGCAATTCCCTTGCCCACAAGTCCCTGACCGCGGCCTCAATCCCGCTTGCCCACAAATCACCGGACTCGTGCGCAATTCCCTTGCCCACAAGTCCCTGACCGCGGCATCAATCCCGCTTGCCCACAATCCAACGGACCCGTGCGCAATTCCCTTGCCCACAATTCCCTGACCGCGGCCTCAATCCCGCTTGCCCACAAATCACCGGACTCGTGCGCAATTCCCTTGCCCACAATTCCCTGACCGCGGCCTCAATCCCGCCTGCGCGCAATTCACTGCCCGCGATGCCGCTCCTGCCACGCTGCCAGCTTCTCCTCGATGCCGTCCGGCGTCGTTCCAAGCACGCGTGCAATGATCGCGTGTTTCCACTCGCGGCTGGACGTCGTGCCCATCACTCCCTCGATGTCGGCCAAACTTCGCCCTTGAAGCAACTGCTCGCGCATGCGTTCGTAGAGATCCAACCACCCGAATTCGCGAAGTTCCTCGAGCAATCGTTGAAAGAACGCATCCACCGTCATCGCCTTCGCCGTGACACTCAATTCATCATCGAGCACTTCGATCTGCACGCATTCATTCTTGGCCGTCAAGTAACAAGCCAATTCGTTGTAGCTGAAATGCGTAATGCGCAAAAGCCCCGGAAATCCCGTGACGGAGTCATGCTTGTCTCGAGGTACGAACAGCATATCGCCAAGCGCAAGCGCCTCGTCCACGAACGCCGGCGGAGGTTGCCGATAACGAGCACCGTCATTGGCGTCGAAGACCTCCCCGAGGCTCAAATACGTGAACACACTGCCCCAACGACCGCCATTGCCGACTTCGAGCACGAATCGCGAATAGACCTCGGGCAACGAATAACCGCATTGATGCTCCAAGGACATCCAGATCTGGTGCTCGATTTCCCCAACGACCGGCTCGAGCTGATACGGATGCTCCGGATCGAACGTACGTAAACGAGCCACAGCGTCGTGAAGACGCTCGGCCAAACTCGATTGGTTTGCAGGATTCATCATGAGGATTGAAAGCACCGCCGCGTGAGGTGCACCGATCAGCTCACGCGGCAAACATCGTTTGTTCGGTGTTACAACGCCAAGCGCACGACGGCGAAGTCCGTCCCCGTCGTCGGCCAGAAGCCGTAACCGGCCGCAACGAGTTTGCCGCCGGGTTGTCGGCCCAAGGCGTATGCAACGAAATTGCCTGGCAATTCCGGCAGAATCCCCTGCCCGCCCATCGCGTACGCCGCATCGAAGCTCCCGCTCGCCAAGAGCCGCACGATGAGCATCTGCATGTTCGAACCGACCAGCTTGGTCCCTGCCAACGTCATCGAGCCATCCGCGTCGACGACAAGCCCGGGACCTCGAAACGTGATCCCCGAAGAAACCGCCGTCGTTCCCGTGGGAATCTTGACGAACCCGGCGCCGCCTCCAAAGGTCGCATCGACTTGTCCAGTGGAACTCAAGCGCGCAACGGCCATATCGATGGGCACCGCATTCGATGGGCCATCATGCCCGGCCACAACGTATTTGCCATCCGGGGCGACAACGAGGCTATCAAGGGCCAGCGTGCCCGGCACGGTGGCGATACCCGCATTGCCAAAGGTCATGTCGAGCGCGCCCGTGGCATCGTAACGCATAAGGAACGACTGCACGGGCGCAGGCACCACGCGCGAGGAAACGCCGACGAGCAGCTTGCCATCGGGAAGCTCGACAATCGCGCGCGGCTGACATTCGCTGCGATTGGCCACGTCCGTCTCGACAATGCCGTCCATGTCGAAGGACGTGTCGACTTGCCCCGTGGGCAAAAGACGCTTCAAACGAATTCGGCACCCTTGAGGCGCAGTGATGTTCGTCGCCGCCGCGGAAACGATGCGGTCTTGCGGGTCGATCGCCAGGCCCCAGTTGCTCCAAAACATCCCCGAAGGCAATTGTTCGAGCACCGAACCGTTGTTGAACGCGGCCAAGGAAGCTCCGTTCGGGCCGAAGCCATGAATGAGCTGGGCAAAGGCTCCGGCGATCATGACGAAGTAGTTGCCCGTCGATGAACGCACGGCATCGGCAACGGGTCCGGGTACATTCTTCGGCAACACCACGCCTGCCGTACCGAAGGTCATATCGAGCGCGCCATCGGGCAGTTGACGACTGAGCATCAGGTTCGCGGTCGTGGGACTCGCGGTCCCGATCGTCACGAGTTTCCCATCCGGTTCGATGAGCAGCTTGGTGGCTACGTTCGCTGTGGCTCCCGAGGCATACGCAAACACGCCATTCGTGCCGTACGCCATGTCGACGGCACCTCCAGGCTTGACTCGAATCGTCTGGATGTGGTTGTTGGCGCCCGCCTGAAGCTCGCGCGAAACCGCCACGAGCGAATCGTCGGCGAAGACTTCTTGGTTCAGCGCTTGCCAGAAGTTGAGCGTCGCAAACCCTGCATTGCCGAAGGTCGTATCGAGCTGCCCCGTCGTCCCGAAACGCATCGCGACGGCTTGGCTGTTGAGGTAGCCCGTGGGAAGTGGTCGCCCGGTGGAGTCGAGGGACAAGCGATAAATCGTGTTGAGGTAATTGGGATTGGAGACGCGCGTGATGCCGGCGTTGCCGAACGTCGTGTCGATGGTCCCGTTCGCAGCAATGCGGCCGATGATCCCATCGGATGAGCCGCTCAGGTTCTCGAAGCCGCCGATGTACACGGCGTCGTTTCCGGAAGGGACCATGGCTTGAAGGGTTTTGATGGGCGTGGGGACTTCCCCGGTCGCGCCGAAGGTCGTATCGCGCGCGCCATTGGCGAGGAACCGAGCGACAGAACCGTTGGAGGAACCGAAGGTTCTCGCGAGGAGCCAGATCTTGCCGTCGCTTTGAACGGAGATGTCGTCGTAGCCGAAGAACGGGACATTGTTGACGACTTGAATGCCGCCGGTGCCGAATGCCGGATCGAGCGTACCGTTGGGACGAACCTTCAGGAGCACCTTGGGGTACATCGGGTCGGTGGTCGTCGTGTACATGACGAAGCTGCCATCGGGCCAAAATGCCGTGAGCAGGCCGCCGACGAACTTGTTCCAGGGTTGAGCAAGGCCGCCGGTGCCAAAGGTGGCGTCGAGGGTGCCGTCGGGGAGGTATCGAGCAACGACGAGGCGCTTGCCGGCCAGTTCATCCGCACCGGCAACGACGAGGATGCGGCCTTGAGGGTCGACCACAGCAGCCGCGAAGTCGGTGTGCTGAGGACCAAACGAGGCGACGACGCGTCCACCATCGCCGAAGCTGCTGTCGGGGGTGCCGTTGGGATTGACTCGGACGAGCAGACCTTCGCCACCTTCGAGAACTTGCGCCGACGTTGTGCCGACCAGAATGAGCTTGCCATCGGCTTGATGCGCGGTGCCTCGAATCATGTCGCCGTTGGTGCCCGGCGGATGAATGAGGGTCATGCCGTTGTCACCGAACGTCGGATCGAGCAACACGTGCGTCGGCCAGCCCGCCCCGGACCCTCCAGCACCGCCCATTCCGCCGGCGCCACCCATCGCCATGCCGCCGGTGCCCATGCCGCCGGTGCCCATGCCGCCGGTGCCCATGCCGCCGGTGCCCATGCCGCCGGCGCCACCCATCGCCATCCCGCCGGTGCCGTTGCCGCCGGTGCCCATGCCGCCGGTGCCATTGCCGCCGGTGCCTCCTGTGCCACCGACTTCGCCTGAGGACGTGGAGCCCGAGGAGGACGATGACGAGGTTTTGCCGGTGCCGTTACCGTCGGAGCAATGAAGCGAGAGCAGTGCCGAAAGAGTTAAGGAAACAGCGGTGAATGCGGGGCGAGACGTGCGCATGATTTTCGATAACACGACCGAACCGCAACCGACAAGAGGGCACGAGGGTTTTTGAAGTACGGGCACACATAAAGTCTTGTTTGCGAAAGCCTCTCTGAAGTATCGTCGCCCGCGATGTTGATCCTCTCTTCGGGCCCTTTCCGCACCGGATCCACCATCTGGCAAACGCGCAGCGGCTACGTGCTCACCGTGGTCTGCAAAGTCACGTACTGGCTCAAGCCGGGCGAAGCCGCCGTCGCCGCCGAACAGGAAGCCGTCAACGATGCGGACGATCATTGGGACGACGACCCGAATCGCAGCGTGCGCGCCCCCAATGATCTGATGCCCTCGAAGAGCAGGCCCGAAGTGATGCTCGTCGGGTACGCTTACGCGCCCAACAACCAGGCCGTCAGGTCGCTCGTGGCCCGGATGATCGTGGGCGAAGTGGACAAGTCCATCGAAGTGCATTGCGACCGGACCTTCCTCCCGGATGGCACCTTGCAGGAAGGATCGCGCTTTACGCGGATGCGCCTCAATTGGGAACGCGCAGGCGGCGGGCCCGGAACGAGCAACCCCGTGGGCGTTCGGGCGGATGCTCGAGACACGTACGGTCGTCGCCCCGTGCCGAACCTTCAGGCCATTGGGAGCTATGTGTCGAGTGTCGACGATTTCATCGCGCCGGTGGGTTTTGGACCGATTGCCGCGTCGTGGCCCTCGCGAGCGGATTTGCTGAATCGAGCGCCTCCGGGTGCGGGTGAAGGCTTGGAAGGCCCGAGCGCCGCCTATTACAACGCCGCCCCCAGCGACCAACAGCTGTCCGTGTTGCGCGAAAACGAGCGGATCGTGCTCGAAAACCTGCACCCCGAACATGCGCGGTTGGTCACGAGTCTGCCCGGATGCCGACCGGCGATTTTCGTCGAGCGGATGCAAGGGAAAGCCTCGCGCGTGACGACGCAGGCCGATTCGTTGTGGATCGATACCGACCGTGGCATCGCGACCTTGACGTGGCGGGCGAGGATCCCGCTGACTCGACAGGATGAGCAAGGCCGGGTGCTCGTGAGCATGGAGATGCCCGGACGCGAGCTCACGTGGGCCGAGGTGAGTCGGGTGATGTCGCAAGGTCAAGACGACGATGACGATGCGCCGATGGACACCATCACGACGACCACGCCGCTCGTGCCTTCGGCCGCGGTCTTGCCGTTTGCCGCGCGCACGACGGAGACGGTCGCCACATCGCGAGAACCGCGCGCGTCGTCCAATGCCGACTTGCCCTTTCAGCCGGCGCGATCGCCCTCCACGCCGCCCGCTCCCGCCACCCCGTGGGCCGCCCCCGCCTCACTGAAAACGCCTCCTGCGCCGACACCATCTTCGCCCGGCGCACGCGCGTCGCTCCCCGGCACGGTCGTCGCCCCCGGCGCGGGCGTTCCCCCGCCGCCCACGTCCACCCCGCCGCAGCCGCCTCCCGTGCCGCAGCCGGCTGCCGTCGCGCCGCCGCCTCCTGTGCAGCAACCACCTCCCGTGGTGCAGCCATCCGTCGTATTGCAGCCGCCGCCCGTGGTGCAACCGCCGCCCGTGCAGGCGCAACCCGTCCCGCCGCCGCCCGTGCGTGCCTCGGCGGTGAGCTTCTCCGATGCGGGACCGGCATCGCTCGACAAACCGCGGGCCCCCGCGAGCCCGTGGGCCGGCGGCGCCTCCCTCGGGACGATGGCCGCGCAGCCGCAAACGATCGGCGCGCAGGTCGTCGCCGCCGCCGCAGCGCAAGCCGATCCGCCGAAAGACGCAGCCGACGCCGGCGCCGGCGGTGGGACGGACAAGCCCTGGAACGCTCCGCGCCGGGAACTGAGGTCGCTGCTCAGCGCGGACGAAGTCGGCGACAAGGGCAAGGCGATCCAGCCGCCACCGTTCACCAAGTCGAGCGACCCAGCGTCGCCGGCGCCGGTGGTGCCGCCCAAGCCGGTGCGCGCTCCCGGAGGTTTCGACGCGGCGTTTGGCGGCAGCAAGTCGGCAGGCCCCGCACCGGCGGCGAACAAGCCTGCGGGCGGGTTCGACGGCGCATTCGGCGGCGTGAAGGCGGCATCCGATGCAGCGGCGGCGCGGTCCACGGCGGCGGAAGCCGAGAACGAGCGGGTGGTGCGGCGCGAGGTGGTGACGGATTCGCAAGTCGCGGCGCGTCGTCAGGCGGTGGTCACCTTGCTGCATTTCGATGCGCAGATCATGCCGCGTGTCCGCAAGAACAAGCGTTTCGCGGCGGCATTGGCCTCCAAGTCGAAGGGCAGGCGCGCGGCGGGATTGGACGAGCCGATGAAGGACGCGCCGTCGGAGGATCGCAACGACGTTCTGCGCGTCCTGAGTTGCGGACAGCCTTCGGATGCGCCCGAGATTCGGCGGATGTTGGCGGATTGTTTGGACGACCTGGACGAGCTCGAGCCGCCGCTGCTTTTGGTGGCGGGAGAATTGCGGCCGGTATTCGACGAAGTCGAGGTGCTCCGGACGACGGTGGCGGTGGCCCAGCAAGTCGCGAGCGGCGACAAGAAAGTGCTGGCGGCGATCGCGGTCGGTCAGGAGGCGTTATCCGCATCGATTACGCCGCGACCGGAGACGACGATGGGATTCGTGCGGCAGATTGAGCAGGCAGCGGGGTCGTTGTCGTTGCCGACGCGATACGTGCAGGCGGAGGTCGAGCGAGTGCTGACGGAGGGGCGCAAGTACAAGCGGCGCACGTTGCTTGGAGCGCCGCGGGTCCGAGCGGACTTGGTGCTGATGCGCAGCGGCGAGACGTTTCCGATGTACGTCCCGGATGCGGCATCGACGTCGATGCCGCTGTTGCCGACGTTTCCGGTGATCGCGTTGTGCGACGTGATCCCGCGGGAAGACCTGACCGAATCGCAGGACGAGGCGCTGATGGCGCACGCGCTCGGGCGGGTGTTGAGGATTCGAGCGAATTCGTGAACAGTTCAGATGATTTGGCAGCAAGGATTGTGGCGACGGTTCAGGAATGAGGAAACGTTGAAGTAGAGGTTGAAGGGTTGGAATGGATGGGGCGGGAAAAGGATGGGACGTGTGCTCTCAATCCCCTGCCCCTAATTCAACGGACTTGCACGCACTTCCCCCCGCCCCCAATCTCCTACTTCGATAACTACTTTCTTAATCTCCTCGCCCTTCCCCTGGTCCCCCGACGATCCACTGATCCACCATTGATCCACCCCGTTCGACCAGGCCACACCTCGTTTCCCCTTCGTTTCGCCCCGTTTTCATCCCTCGCGCCCCGTTTTTCCTTGGCACATTGCATGCTGATTCCAACGCAACCGGCAATTCGACCGATTGCCCGACGAGAGGTACCGGCATCATGAACAGGGCCAGCACAGACTCCATCCCCCTCACGAAACCCAACCTGCGTCTCGAAGTCCCCGGCATCAAAGATTACCTCGATGTCCGCGAATTCACCCTCGACGACGGCCTCTCCGCCCTCTTCAACATCGACCTCGAAGTCGTCTGCCAAAATCCCGCCCTCGACCTCGAACTCGTCGGCCAACCCGGCTCCTTCCACATCGAACTCGACTCCGCCCTCTATCCCGATACCGCCAAACGCTCCTGGTCCGGCATCATCTCCGAACTGCACCTCATTCGCTCGGAATCCACCGGCCTGTCGACCTATCGCCTCACGCTCGTCCCCAAGCTCCAGCTCGCAACGCTCCGCACCAACTGCCGCGTCTTCCAACAAGTCACCGACCTCGATATCGCCAAGACCATTCTGCAGGAATGGGGCATCGAGCCCGTCGTGGAATGCTCGCGCAGCTACAAAACACGCAAATATCGCGTCCAATACCAAGAGAGCGATTACACGTTCCTCTGCCGAATGCTCGAAGCCGCCGGCGTCACGTTCTATTTCCGCGGCGTCGAAGGCGAATCCAAGCTCGTCCTCGCCGATACCCCCGAAAGCGGTCCCGAACGCAAAGGCGGACTCGATTACCTCGATGACCCCGGCCCCGGCGGACTTTATGCCACGCAACTGCGCGCCTCCCGCGTGCTCACCTCCGGCAAAATCGCCCTCGCCGACCACGACCATCGACTCCCGAACAAACCGCTCCTCGGGGAAGCCGCTCCAAGCGCCCATCCCGTCGAATCGCAGCTCGAACATTTTGCTTACCTGCCCGGATCGTTCCGCTTCGGCGCCAACGGCCCCAAAGACACCCCCACCGCCGATGACCGCGGTCGCACCCGCACCGATCCCGATGAAGCCAAGCGCATCGCCGAACAGGTCGGCGCCGCCGCGAGCGCTCGATCCAAGCGTTTCGTCTTCGATGCCAATGCCCTCGACCTCGCCCCAGGCTTGCGCCTCAATGTCGACCATCACCCGCTCGCCGAAAAAGTCGGCAAGATGCTCGTCACGCGAACCACCTTGTCCGGCTCGTTCGACAGCGAAGTCCACGTCGTTTGCCACACGGCCTCGTCCGGCACCCCGTATCGCCCCGACATGGTCACGCCCACGCCGAGCATCCACGGCGTCGAGTGTGCCGTCGTCGTCGGTCCCGCGGGAGAAACGATCCATTGCGACGAATTCGGTCGCGTCCGCGTGCAATTCCACTGGGATCGTTATGGCAAAATGGACGAATACAGCTCGTGCTGGGTCCCCGTCAACCAAGCTTGGGCCGGCGAAGGCCTCGGTGCGCTGAACATTCCGCGTATCGGCCAAGAAGTCATCGTCAGCTTCATCTCGGGCAATCCGGAAGAACCGATGATCGTCGGCCGCATCTTTACGAATTTGCTCCGCCCGCCTTTCTCGCTGCCGATGAACAAAACGCAGAACGGCTTCCGCAGCGCCTCGGTCCCCGCGACGGGCGGCTACAACATGATGATGTTCGAGGACAAAGCCGGGAACGAAGAAATCCGTATTCGCGCCGAAAAGGATCAGAATACCCGCGTCAACAACGACAAGACGCTCTCCGTCGGCCGAAACCGCAAAATGGAGATCAAAGGCAACGACAAAGAAGCCATCGAAGGCAATCAAACCAATTCGGTCACCAAGGACATGAAGAGCTCCGTCGGCGGCGACAAACTCGCCAGCGTCGCCGGAAACCTCGTGTCCATGGCCGGAGGCGAACGCGTCATGCAGACGGTGGGCGGGTTTTCTTCGGCCGCCAAAGCGCACAGCATCTCCAGCGAACAGGGCACGACCATTTCGGTGGGCAGCTCGATGATTCACATCGGCCCCGATTCGATCGTCATTCAAACCCCGAAGCTCTTCTTGAATCCCGGCGGTCAAACGGCTCAACAAGCCTCCCTCACCGGTCAATCGCCTGCTCCCAGCGAAGGATGAGTTGACTCCATGAAGTTGCTCCGCGCCACGTTTCTGTCCATTCGCGGCTTGCCCGACATGACGTGCGACTTTTCCCGCTCGCCGGATGTCGCGCGTGACGTCGTCGTCGTGACGGGCCCGCCTTCGTCCGGTAAAACGCGATTCCTCGAAGCGCTCATCGCCGCCAAAGAAGTCATCGCCGCTTATGGAGCCCCCTTGGCGTCCGAACCTTGGATTCGCCCCGGAGACGACGCCGCGAAAATCGAATTGACCTTTCAGCTCGACGATGACGAGCTCCGTCGATTGGGAGGTTTCTCCGCACGCGTCGTGAAGGCCGAAGCCTTGTTCCAAGACGACGGGTGTTTCTCGGAAGCCGACGAAGCCTTGGTCACGCTGCTCGAAACGTACACGCACGACACCAAAGCCGGCAAATTCGATTACTTCCCCGCCAATCGCAGCATTCCTCCCCCCGGAGCCATGCACGGATTGACCTCGGCCGAACAACGCATCTATCGTCTCGGCCGCGACGTGCGCAAATACAGTTTTGTTGCGCGACAGCTCTTCGACCTGACGCTGGATCCGGCGAAACAAGCTCGATTCAATGCAGCCTTGACGGCGCTTTGCCCCACGGTGCATTACGTCGCTCCGTCCGCGGACGAACCATTGCGGTGTTTGTCCAGCAAAGGTGGACCGCCCATGATGCCTTCGGAATTGTCGACGACCGAAGCGGAAGCCGTGCTCTTTGCAGCGACCGAAGTCATGGTCCGGCATGATCGCTCGATCGTCTTCGTGGATCGCCCCGAGCTATCCGCGGACGAACGGAGCATCGTCGGCTGGGTCGACGCGCTTCGCGGGCTTTCGGTGGATACGCAGCTGTTTGTGGCCACCACGAGCCCGGCGCTCTTGGCCGGCGTCGAATCGGCCGCGATCATTCAACTCAAAGGGTAAACGAGGTAATTCGTGAGCACGTATTACACGAACGAGGCTGCCTTCGATCTGCCCGACATTGGGTTCAAGGATCGCACGGTCACGTTGCTCGAGGCGGCGACGCCATTGGGCGCGGAGATGGCGCTGATGCTGCAACGATTTCCGCTTCCGGTGGGCAAAAGCTTGCGGGAAGTCGTGCAATCGCATTTGGCCGGAGCGACGCGTAAACTGCGCGGATGGACGGTGCTTTTCGAGCGCGACATCGAGATATCATCGGCCCCGGCCATTGAACTTGCCGCAAGTTGGCGAGGCGAAGGGGGTATGGTGTACACACGCCAAGCGCATTTAGCGGTCGGCAATACGTGGCTCGTCGTCGCGGGCAATGCTCCGCTCGCGGAACGAGAAGCCGGCGACCGCGTTTTCGAGCACGTCGTATCGACGCTTTCCGTTCGGGAATAACCGCAACGTACGAGGAGGAAAAACCATGTCCAGTCCTGCTCCCGCGTGCAAACAAGCTCTGGCCGATGCGACGAAACGCTGGCCGAGTCGCAAGAAGGCCTCCGACGGCATCATGGGTGATGCGCGACATCAGCAGCGCAAAAGCGATCACAACATGGGCAACGCCTTCGACGTCACGCATGATCCGGCATCGGGATGCGACGGCAATTTGATTGCCTCGCTCGCCATCAAAGATCCCCGTGTCACGTACGTGATTTGGAATCACCGCATTTACAATCGCTCGCGCGCATCCGAAGGCTGGCGAGCGTACAAGGGGACAAACCCGCATACGCATCATTGCCACGTGAGCATTTCGGCGTCGTCGCGAAATGACACGCGCGCGTGGCCATGGGCCAATGCGGGCGCGCAACTTCCGGCGGAGCCGCCCAAACCAACGACGCCGGAAGTGCCGCCGAAACCTTCACCGCCGGATGCGCCGCCCAAACCCGGAGCGTCGGTCCCCTACCCCAATGTCGCATTAAAGCGGGGTTCGCGCGGTACGGCCGTAAAACAGGTGCAAACGCGACTGGGTGCCTTGGGCTGGCATATCGTCGCCGATGGCATCTTCGGCCTCGAAACGGAACGCAAAGTCAAGAGTTTTCAAGCTCGAGCTTCGTTGCCGGACGACGGTGTCGTCGGCCCGAAGACCTGGCGCGCATTGTTTGCTTGATCGAGTAGGAGGAGCGGACCATGGGAGATATTTATTACCTCGGCGTGCCCAGTGGTAATGGCTCACGCGGCTCACTGGTTTTTCCCGATGCGGGAAAATCCTTCCATGCCGGTTCGGGCAGCACGTCGGCGTATCGTGCGCCCGACGGAACGTATGACATTGGTAAGCGCGAATGGGGCGAGCAGGATGTTTCGCTCGGAAAAGCGAAATACAAATATCGCATTACCGGGGTCACGAAGAACGGCACCAAGGCTGCGCCCGGACACGCCTGGGATCCAAACAAGGGCAAACACGGCGAAATGCGCAGCAAGCTCTTGATTCACCCGGACGGAGGTAAAGCTCCCGGCACGAGTGGATGTATCGGCGTTCGTGGCACTCCAACGGCCTGGGGAAATGCGAATCCCGCGGATAACAGTGCGGACGTCGCGGCTGCGCAAGAGGTGGATCAGCTCTTGGGCAGTGGCAAATACGACCGGGTCATCGTCAAGACGTTCAAGAATGTCGAGGAAATGGAGGCATTTCAAAAGCAGATTGCCCCGGATGCTCCGATGAAACGGCCGGACGAGAAAAAGCCCGACCCACCGCCTGCTCCGCCGAAAAAGAAAGGCAGTGGAGGCAAAGGTAAACCGTCGAAAACGAACAAGAGCGCCGAGTTATTGCAGGGCGAACGCACGGTCTTCGCCGGTTCGAACAAGCTGCAAGTGGCTTATGCGGGGCCCGATTGCACGCATACCGGCGGCGGGTGCGTCGTCGAAGGCAGCAAAACGGTATTCGTCGGGGAAAAGAAATACCCCATGGCGCGCGTGCAAGACGCGACGAACGACGGGCACAAGATTGCCACCGGCGAGAACACCGTCGAAACGGCTTGAGGCAGGCATTATCGAGATTCGTTCGGCCCATTGATATGCCGTAACATGTAGATAAAGTTTGCCCATCCGAACCCACGCGTGCTAGCGTGCGCGCCATGCAACCGTTTGTCTCGCACGGGCCTGTCGAAAAAAACCATTTCCGCGTCGAGCGTCGCGCGTTGGTCGAGCAGTGCGTCGAGGCTCTCGTCGGAGGTTCCGGAGCATCGGGTGGCCATTACTTCACCATCTGGGGTCCGCGACAAACAGGCAAGACGTGGCTCATGCGTCGGGCCGTCGAGGAAATCCGCACGCGTTATGCCGATAGCTTCGTTGTCGGAAATGGCGCAATTGGGCGCTCATCGTTCGCAGGCCGCCGGATATGCTCGGAAACTCGGATTGAATCACGCCACCCTCGTCGTGTTTGCCCCCGTCGACGATGAAAGCATCCTCGATCAGCTCGCCGGCGTGCACGAGGAAGACGGCGTCATCGTAACGACCGTGCCGTTTGGATGGGTGTAAACGCAGCGAAAAGCCATTGCCAAGATCGCTCGATTCCGCTACGGTGGCCGCATGTACGCCGGACACCTCGACTTGACCCATCCGCTCATTTGGACCGTCGATGACGCGTTATCGCCCGACGATTGCGCGCATTACATGCAAAAGTTCCACAAGGGTCAATCGGAATTGGCGCCGATTGTGAATGAACACGGCGAACCGACGCTGGACCTCGACGTTCGAAACAATACGCGCGTAATGTGGGACGACGCGGCGGAATCGAATGCGCTCGTGGCGCGCGTGGGGGCACATGTGCCGAAGCGATTGCTCGACCGCAATCTCGTGGGAGGTAATCCGCGGATTCGCGTGTATCGATATGGTCCCGGGGAAAAACACGGCGCGCATTGGGATACCGTGGTGCACCTCGACGGGGGCGTTCAAAGCCAAGTGACGTTGGTGTTTTACCTGAACGACGATTTCGAGGGCGGTGAGACGGATTTTCCCGAATTGAATCAGCGCATCGTGCCGAAAAAGGGCCGCGCGCTGTTGTTCCAACATCGCATTTTGCACATTGCGAGCGAAGTCGTGCGCGGGGCGAAGTTCGTGTTGCGCACGGACATTTTGTACGGGCCGTGAGGCGTCGACCCGCTCGTTGAAATCAACCCCCACCCTCCATGACCTCAACGATCGGCTCGTTGAAATCAACCACGGTCCTTATCGAGCTCAACGACCTGCTCGTTGAAATCAACCACGCTCCTTCTCGAGCTCAACGACCGGCTCGTTGCAATCAACAACCGGCCTTCTCGAGCTCAACGACCTGCTCGTTGCAATCAACAACGGTCCTTCTCGAGCTCAACCACGCGGTCGTTGCAATCAACAACGGTCCTTCTCGAGGTCAACGACCCGCTCGTTGAAATCAACCACCATCGACCATGATTTCACCGACGCGCTCGATGACTTCATCAACGCGCTCTTCGAGGTCATCGCGCGCGTGGATGTAAAAATCGTGCGCATCAGAAATTTCTTTGAACGTTCGGCACGTGCTCGACAACAGACTCGATGAACGCAGGGTCGGACGTCATCGGCCACGCGGTTGTGGTCGGTGACGTCCGGTCTTTCGCGGATGTATTCGTCTGAAAAGTTTTCGCCCGTGCACACGCACGAGGAGGCGTCATCATGAGTGCATTCAATGGTGTTCCCTATGCCGGTCCTTTGCAGATTTCGCTCGACGACTGCAAGGATGATTTGATTGATCTTCCGCCTCATACCTTGGTCCGCCTGCGTAAACCCAAACCGGGCATCGATAACGTGTGCACCGAACTGCAAAATACGATGCCCACGTATGGTCAATCCGCCGGACTTGCTCCCGACGTGTACACTCGATTCGTCGAAAACACCGATCTCGTCAGTCGGCTGCGCGTGCATGAAGCGGAATTGGAAAAAGCGCTCGAAGTCGTGCGAGAAACGCGCGCCAAGGCAGAACACGAACGGGAAAACACGGTGGCGTTCATCGTCGATGTGGTCAAATCGACCGCGCAACGTTCGGGAGATGCGAAGTTATTGGCGTCGTTTGAAAAGACGCTCGAATACAACGCGCAATCGGCATTAAAAGGCGCGCGTACGCGGCGAAAGAATGCGGATGCACCCAAAACGCCGACGTAATGACCGGCAAAAGGTTTTCTGCTTGTTCGTAGAAGCCCCCCGCTGACACTCCCTCCAAATCCATCAACCCCGCAGCGTCGCCTTGATCCTCGATGCGGGCGTTTTCCTCGGCTCGGTTTTACTCGCTTCGTCACCGGCTTGGCATTCTTGCGAATTCCCGCTGCGGAGCCTGCCTATTTCGAGCTTGTTTCAAGAAAGTTTGCCCGAACATCTCTTTTTACGCAACTCGCGTCCGCGCCAAACGATGGATCAGTAACGGCCAAAAATACGTCGTGGTGTTTCCACGGAGGGGCGAGGTGTATCCATGGTTCGGCGCAAAACGAAGCGAAAGACCAAACGAAAAGCCGACGATCCGATCGACACCGTGCTTCGTTACGTGTCGCGAACGCATGGGGATACGCTGTCGCGCGTATTGTTTGGCACGACCGAACCGATTCTAGAATTGCGTTGGATCGAGACGCAACTGGCTTCACGGCAGCGGCGCGTCGATCGTGCGATGTCCGTACGAATCGGCGACAAACATCATTGGCAACACATCGAATGGACCGAAAAGCTGACCGCCGATGTTTGCTTTCGCGTGTACGAATACAACCATTTGCTCGTCATGGCCGCACATGCGGATGCCAAAGCAGCAAGCGTCCCCGGACAACCGCCTGTGCAACCAGCCTCCGTGGATAGTGTTGTCGTTGTATTGACCGGACCTCGAGAAGGTTTTCCCGCGTCGGGGTTTTACCGAACGTCCTCCGCCAATCGAATATTCTCGGGCGTCCACTTTGGTATCGAAACGATCTACCAACGCACCGTGGCCGAAATCGCATCCATGGGCGGCGTGTTCTGGCTTGTCTTCGTCCCGCTCGCGATTGACGCCGACGAACTCGAGATCGTCCGGACGATCGAGACAATGAAGAGTCGGACGAACCCCGACGAATTCGAGGCATTACTGGCAACGATGTTTTCGATGGCGAAGCTAAAAAAAGATTGTCCTCATTTCCTGAACGTGATACGGTCGGCATCCGGGAGACCAAACATGCTCTTTCGCAACGAGCTCACCGACATCTGGACCCGACAAGGGCGAAGAATCGGACGCAAAGAGGGCCGACACGCGTTGTTGCTCAGCCAGTTCGAGCGGCGTTTACAACGCGCCCTGACTGAAACCGAAACAGCGAGTTTCAACGACTGGTGGAGCAAACGGGGAGGCCCCGAGGAAATGTCGAATGCCGTCATTGACCTCGCCGCCAGTGACCTCGCCGCCCTCTTGGCCCGTAAACGCCGTACCAAGTCGACCCGATCGGCTGTTTGATCCGAACGAGAACACTCCGCTATCCGAGTGATTCGGTCACTTTCAGCGCCTGACCCCCTGCCGCCTGCGAATCCTCATCAACAAAGCTCCCAGCGCCACGAGCAACCCCGGCGCGGACGACGTCCCCTCGGACGACACCATTGCGCAATCGCATCCGCCGTCATTCGGCGCCGGACCCGCGCCCGTGCCTTGACCGCCGTCATTTGTCGCGCCGCCTTTACCGCCATGGCCCGCGGTTCCTCCCATACCACCTTTTCCGCCCATTCCGCCGGCATTACCGCCCGCCGTTCCGCCATGACCCGCCGTTCCGCCATGACCCGCCGAACCGCCATTGCCGCCCAATCCTCCCTGGCCGCCTGATCCTCCGCCATTGCCGGCGCCCGCCATTCCGCCCATACCGGCGGCTCCGGCCATTCCTCCCGAACCACTGCCGAGTTTCTCGCGGTAATCGGGTACCCCGTCGCCGTCGGAATCTTTCGGCGGCGTCTTCACATTCGAATCGCCCGCTTCGCTCGAGTCCGTCAAGCCGTCATTGTCACTGTCGGTATCGAGCGCATCGATCGCCATATCGCCATCGGTATTTGCCGCGGAGACGAACGAGCATACGCCATTGACGAGACACGATCCATCATTGTCGGGACAAGCTTCGGTGCAATCGTCGATGGTATCGCCATCGCTATCGACTTTGGCCGGATCCGTGCCGATCTGCATTTCCTTCGCATTGACGACTCCATCGCCGTCGATATCCGAATCGCATGCATCACCCTGCTTGTCACCATCCAAATCGGCTTGGCTCGCATTGGTTACAAAAGGACAATTGTCGCAAACGTCCCCGAAGACATCATTGTCCGCGTTGACTTGCGAGATGTTGACCACCATGGGGCAATTGTCACATGCATCGGCCACCGTATCTTGATCCGTATCCGCGCCGATGATCGCGTAATCGCAGACGCCCGTCGCCATATTGCATACGCCCGGCGAATGACAAGCGTCCGGCGGAGCGCCACATACGACCGGTTGCGAACCGATGCATGTTCCAAGCTGACAGAAATCCATCGCCGTACAGCCATTGCCGTCACTACATGACGTGCCGGTCGGTTTGAGCGGCGTGCTGCATTGCCCCGTCGCCGGATTGCACGTTCCATCGTAATAACACGAATTCACCGCGGGACATGTCTTCAAATTGCCCCCGGCGCAAGCGCCCGATTGACAGGTATCCACTTGTGAGCACGCATTGCCGTCATTACACGATGTCCCGTCGGGTTTGTTCGGATTGCTGCATTGACCCGTCGCCACATTGCATGTCCCGGCATCGTGGCATTGATCGAGCGCCGTGCATACGACCGGATTGCCCCCGGCGCACGTGCCCGATTGACACGTATCCGATTGCGTACAGGCATTACCGTCATTACAGGACGCACCATTGGCCTTGTTCGGATTGCTGCATACGCCCGTCGATGGATTGCACGTTCCGGCAACGTGGCATTGATCCTGCGCCGCGCAGACGATGGGATTGCTCCCCGTGCAAACCCCCGCTTGACACGTGTCCGTCTGCGTGCACCCATTGCTATCCGTACATAACGAACCATTGGGCTTGTTCGGATTGTCGCAAATACCCGTCGACGGATTGCACAGGCCCACCTGATGACATTGATCCATGGCCGTACAGACGACCGGGTTCGTCCCGGTGCACGTGCCCGATTGACACGTATCCGATTGCGTACACGCGTTGTTGTCATTGCACGACGCTCCATTGGCCTTGTTCGGATTGCTGCACGTGCCGGTGGCCGGATTGCATGTCCCCGCGACATGGCATTGATCGAGCGCCGCACAAACCACGGGACTCGCGCCCACGCAAGTGCCCGCTTGGCACGTATCCGATTGCGTGCAACCATCGCCGTCATTACATGACGTTCCATTGCCGACATTCGTGAACACACACGTATTCGTCGCCCCATTGCACGTGTCGTTCGTACACGGATTGCCGTCATTGCACGTGACGCCCCCGCAAAGCGCACATCCGAGCGGGTCCGGCGTAATGGAGTGGAAAGGCGTATTCACCGCATTGGATACGGCGATTGAATCGATGAACCAACCTTGAGCGCCCGGGGTACGCACGACGAAATCCGTACCGATGCGGAAACGAATCTTGATCGTTTGTCCTGCGAACTGATTGCCGAAATTCAACGTGACGTTGTTCGTGTTGGGCCAATTCGAATTTCGTCCCCCATAAGCGCTCCGCCCGGCCAACGCATTGCCCGTGCCGGCTTCGAGCGTCCCCGAATATCCCGGTGCCGCCCCGAGCGTCGTCACGTCCACCCATGTCGCACCATTGTTGTTCGTCACTTCGATGACGCCGCCGTCGTAATAACGGTTTGGCCCGGTCAATGCATCGAAATCGAAGGCGTGCGCGAACGTAATGGACGAACTGCCTGGACCAAGCACCAGGTTCGGCGACTCCAGCGCCGTGTCCGAGCCGGACGTGTAATCGGCGCCATTCATGCGATAATCGCCGATGGCTTGTCGACGCCGCGACCAAATCGTCGAGGCCAACGTTTCGGACCCCGCTGCACCGCGAGCATTCCACGTCGTGATGGGGCTCTCGAATTCCTCGGTCGTGGTGCTCAACGTCTCCACGTCGTAATTCATTTGCGCCGACAACGTGGTGTTGAGCGACGTCACGCAAGCGGCGGGGTTCGTCGTCGTAATGGTGAGATCGGTGTCTTGAATCGCCGTCGTTCCCGCAACCAGCGTAATGGGCACTTGTTGCACGACGGTCGCTCCCGGCGCAATGCTTGGGATATTCAGCGTGCTGCCGTTCGGAAATGTCACCGCGGGATTCCCGGACGTCACCGACAGGCTCGTATTGAGCAAATGGCCGCCCCCGGGATTGTAAATGGTCACGTTGACGGCGCCGACTTCCTCGGTATCGAGCACGCCGTCTTGATCGCAGGCCGTGGTCTCCGTCAAGGTCGCCCCGAGAATCTGCATGCTCCCGCCATTGTTGAAATCTTCGACGACGCCCACGCCCGTGAGGGAATCAATGGGCGGTGAAACGGCGCATGTCCCGGCACCTCGAGCGGCGAAACCTTGAGCCAATAACAACGCATCATTCGCATCCATGGCCCGAGCTGCGGCCACGATGCCATCGCGTTGCTCGGTGAATGTGGGGTTGTTCGGCGTGAGCATCATCCCGGCCACGACATAATCGGCCATACGTCGTTTTGCTTCGACAAACGTATGACCGCCGTTGAGCAAAAGTTGGGTGTACGCTTGAAACATCATCGACGCCCAGACTTCGCCCGAATTGTGCACTTCCCAGTTATCCGGAAACGATGCATTTTGCGGGGTCGCCGGTAGCGCGACGCCGTTCGTGACGTGTTTGAACGTCAACCCATTTCTGGAAAAATCGCGCGAGTACGCGAAGCGTCGAATGCCGAAATACGCGCTGTCACCGAACGCATCGGCCGCATAAATGGCCGCGGCAAAGGTGCCCGAAGCGAAATTGTCGCCATTGCGCAACGTCATCAGCAGCGCATTGAAGTCCCCCCAGCCTTCGCTCTCGCCTCCACATTGGCTGCATTGATATTGATTCGGTGCCGAGCCGCAAAAAAGGGTTGGACAATCCGTCACGAGCCGATGGTGGAGGTAATGTCCCCATTCATGGGCCACGATTTGATTGTCGAGCGTCCCATCGCGATTGATACTTTGCGGATTGGCCGCCATGGTGACCGTCAACGATTGACTTTGCAATTGTGTTTTGAGCAAATCGCCGTCGGATTGATAAATTCCCAAGGATCCAATCGTAACGCCCGCGGTATTCGGATCTTCGCCCATGGCGGGTAACCCGGCCGCCGTATTGTTCGCGATGAGGACACCGACGGCGCCGGCTTGTTGCGCTTTGAGCACTTTCGATTCGAATGTACACGTGCCGCGATTGATCAGGACAACCTTGCCCGTCACGTTGTTCGTGATGGCTTCGCAAGCGTCATTGAAATCGGGCCCGGTGCTGTCGTTGCCCAGGATCAACTGCGCGGTCGTCGAAAAAGGATTCGGTCCGAACGCCGCGGGCTTGTTGTTCATCGTCACATTCAATGGCTGGACGCTCAGGCTGCCTTTGAAGGCGCCGGTGAATACGTACATCTGCATGCGCGGGGACGAACCATCCGCCGGCGTGCTCATATTGGCATTGTCCGTTCCGCTGTAATCCTGAGCTTCAGCGCGAAGCGGATCACCTTGAGCGCCACCGCGACCGAAGTTGGCGGATTGTGCATTGCCTGCGCCTTCGTTGAAGCCGGAATCATAAAAATAATCGTGCAGCCAATTGTTCAGGTAAAACAGCGAAGTGACCGAAGCTTTGATCTGGGTGGAGGAAGCATTGGGAGCGGCAGCGGTATCGTACGCGTAATCGAAGGTATTGGGCGACGTCGTATTGGCGCGCAAGTCACCCGCGGAAAAACCATCGCCGCCTACGAGGTCCGCGTACGCATCGACATTGTTGCCCAAGGTCTCGGATGCAAAACCCGACAACCAAGGATCGAAGTTACCTTGCGGATTCGTATTGAATCCATCCATCGAAATCAGCGTCGGGGCAATGAACGCCGGAGAAGCTCCATTGGGAAAACCGGTCGGATGCGGCGTCCAATCAGCGATGGGACCGTCGAGGGGCGTATTCGGCGGGGCGGCGTCGGCCCAAACCTTGTATTGAAATGCAGCGTCGTTGGTCAGGTGATTGCGTTCTAGAAGTTCGCCGTTTTCTGCGGAAACAACGTACCCCCAAAGATCGGCGCTCGATGTTCCCGGCGTTTGCACGTCCAATTCGAGGTAATACGCGGGCATGAGCCGATCCGGCAGCGCATAAAGCACTTGCTTGACTCGGGCGGAGCGGGCGAAACGCAAGCCGAGACCATTCTCGCGACCATCCGATTGCAGATCGAACCTGAGATACCCGTTTTCGTCGCGGTCCGATTCGACCAAATCCAATCGTGAAACCGGACTCGAGGCATGTTCCGTGCAGGCTCGAGCGACGGCTCCATCGGCGGGAAAAACAAAGACATGCGGAGCGCCTCCATGGAGAGTCGATATGGCGTCGCCGCGTAAATGACCGCCGGCGGCGATGACATCGCCTTGCCGATCGAGCAGCACCTTGAGTTCGTTGTGCCAAACTTCGATCCCGTCCACTTTTTGCGCGAATACGACGATGATGCCTCCGCGCCCAGTGTCGTGGATATGGCGAATGTAGGCGGCGTCGATGGCGCCATTCGACAAACCATATTGCGCCATGTTTTTCGTAACGAACTCGCGAGCTATTTCCTCGGCGGGTCGGTTCATGCTCCGCGACGAAAACGCCGCGGACTCCGGCGGAGCGACCCACAAGAACGCGGGAACACCTCGTTTTGGGTCCCGCGAAGCGACGGCACCGGCGGGTGAATCGGCGAAGTTCGGAACGCCGGACAGGGCGCCTGCGTCCATTGCGCGATGAATATTGCTCAGAGGAGCGGCGTCGGCGGCGGAGGATCCGGCAAACGCAAGAACGAGCGGGAGCAAGCGAAAATGGCGCTTCATGACGTTCACGAACTCCAAACGAAGGATGAGCTGTCGATGGTACAGCAAAGTGGGCGCGCGAGTAAAGCGAAACTTTCCTTGGATGAGGCTTGAATCGGGGTGGCGATATCGACGGGCGGTATGGCTGCTGAAGAATGGCTCATGGTCGTCGGTAGAGGGACAAACCGCATCGCGGACATCGATGCGCGATGTTTTTCTTGACAGTCGAGGATCTCCGCGCCAAACGGGTTCCGGTCATGGCAAACTCGACGCCCCCCGAAAACGTTTCTCCGGGACAGCCTCCCGAGCTCTCACCGGAAAAGCAGCTGGGCACCCTGCACGACTCGTACATCTATCGAGTGCTTGGGGATCCCGAGAAAGCAGCGGCGTTGATCCGGGACATCATGGGCGACGAGGTCGCCAAGGTGATCGACTGGACGAACTTCAAGCAGGATCCGACACGGTACGTCGACAAAAACCTGGCGAATCATTTCGGCGACTTGGTGTTTGGCACGACGCTACGGGGCAAACCGATCCGAATTCGTTTTTTGATTGAACATTCGAGTTACGACAAACCGTACGAACTGCTGCAAGCGTTGCGCTACCAGGTGCTGCAATGGGAGAAGGATCTGAGCGAAAACAAGGACTTGCTCGACGAACCGCGACGATTGATTCCGATGCTCACGATCGTCCTGCATCACAGCGAAAAGGGTTGGCGAGGTCGGCTGCGGTTCATGGACTACTTTGGGTTTGACGAAGAACAGAAGGCGCTGCTGGGCCGCTACGTCGTGGATTTCGAGGTTGTCCTGGATGACTTCAGCAAAGCGAGTACCGAGGCGTTGTTGCAGCGACGAGTGCCGCCGGACGTGCTGATCATGTTGTTTGCGTTGCGCCATGCGCGCAAAGGCCGGGAGATTCTGGACGAGTTGCCCAAACTGCGGGCAACGCTGATGCATATTTTGACGCTGCCCAACGGAAAGCTTGTGCTCGGCCTGTTCATGGTGTACATCACGCGTGTCGCAAAGGTTTCGGAGGCTCAAGTGCGTACGGCGTTGCAGGACCTCATCGAGTCACGGTTGGATCCCGAAATGGTCGCGTTGTGGACGCAGTTCGATGCGGGCGAAAAGAAGGGCCGCAACGAGGGGCGCAAAGAGGGGCGCAAAGAGGGCCGCAAAGAGGGCCGCAACGAAGGCCGCAACGAGGCGCACGAAGAGCAAGCACGCACGATCCGCGTGATCCTCGAAAGTCTGCTCACGCAACGATTTGGGGCGTTGTCGCCGGCGACAAAAGCGCGCCTCGAAGCTGCAACCCTTACCGAGCTCAACGCCATGACGCTGCGTGGACTCACGGCCGCAACCGTCGACGAAGTGTTGGGCAAGTAGAGGCACGTTGCCATGCAATCGACATCCGATCTGTCCGATGACGAAAAGCTTGCGGCGTGGCGGGACTTCTACGAGTCACGGTTGGATCCCGAAATGGTCGCGTTGTGGAGACGGTACGACGCCGCCGTCGCTAAGGGCTACGCTGAAGGTTACGCTGAAGGCTTCACTAAGGGCCGCAACGAGCAAGCACGCGTGACCGTCGAAGGTCTACTCACACAACGATTTGGTGCGTTGTCACAGGCGACGAGGGCGCGCATCGAAGCTGCAACCCTTACCGAACTCAACGCCATGACGCTTCGTGTACTCACGGCCGCAACCGTCGACGAAGTGTTGGGCGCGTAAAACTCAATCGGCAAAACGGCTCACTTCGATCGGTCCGCAGGGGCGTTGCCTCGAGGATCCACGACCATCGTTCGCACCGGTCGCTCTTTCCCGAGCACTTTGCACGCCTCGTAACGTACGGCGACGTGCCCATCACGCTCCGCAATCCGTTCCAGCTCTTTGTGCCTGCCGTCAATCATGCGGCCGAGCGCTTTCACGACGGCTTTGCGGACCTGCCATTGCGTATGCCGTAACGCCTTGGTCAAACCAGCGAGCGATTTTCCCTTCACGCTACGCCCCAATTTGCCCAAACTACGCGCCGCGCATTCGGCCACTTGCCAACGCGGATGCTCCAACGCCTCCAGCAGAATGTCGATATGCGCCAAGCTCGCACCGGGTGAACGTTCGAGCAATTCCACCGCCGCGAGAGCAATTCGTTTCGACGACGGAATCACGAGATCCTTCCAGACAGCCAAAGACAGGACCTCCGCAACATCGGGATCCCATTTTCGCCACGCAACGAGCATTTCGCGTTTGGCTTGGATTTGCTGCGCGCGGACCCAGGATGCTTCACAGCATTGCGGCGCGCATGTGCCGTTGAGAGGCATTGCCAATATCGCAAGAAACGCCGGACGAGCCTCGATGGCTTCGTTTTTACGTCTCAGCTTCGAGGACAAACGTCGCGCATGTTCGGCGGCCGTCACCAACGATGTCAATCGTTTGGAATAATCGGCCTGCGCTGCGGCCTGAATATTCTCCAGAATGACGTCCGTCGGTGATGAAGGCATCATCGCCCCACGATAGACGGCTCCGTGCGCCGGAGTCAAGCGTCATCAAAAATCACTTTACGTCCACACGCGCGAAATGGACGCGATATGCACATTGCCTGAACGCGCATCGATACCCGCCACGACAAACAAGCCGTTGATGCTGTCGAGGTGTGGATATTCGTGAAAATACAGCCCCGTGCTCTCGGTCCAGAACACAGGCGCGACCCGCATGAGCTGATCGCCCTTGATCTGCAGCGGATAATCCCCTTCCCCACGCTGCGCCGATACGCGATTCCAAGGCGACGCGTGCCACGTGTAATACCACGTCAAATCCGTCCCCGGGATCGGAAAATCGATATACCCGTCTTCCCGCTTGTCGATGGGAAAATACTGTTTCGTCGCAAATTGACGAATAAACGGCGATGTACGCAGATAGTCGAGCAACGTCTCCGGCAATGACGTCGCCGGCGGCGCCATCGTAACGAAATCGAAGCGAGCATCGCCTTCGTCGCTCGGATTACGCACGGTAAAACCGTTTTGCTCGAAGGCGCGAATGTAATCCGCAAACGATGGCACTTCTTTATGAAACAACGGCAATACCCACTCGGCGCGTTCGAATTGCCCCGTAGGATACTTGGCTCGCGCTTTCGCCGGAATCGTCGAGCCGCCGTACACGATCAAATCCATGTTCGCCATCATCTTGTTCGCGACGCTTTGCGCGCCGAGCGCATACAGCATCGAACGCTCACGATCGTAATCGTCGACATCGACCACGTACACGTTTTGACCTCGAACGAAGTTCTTCGTTCCGGCCGTTGTTTGTCCGCCTTTGTCATGCCATTGCGAAGAATATTTTTGAATCGGGATCATCGCTCGTTTCCTTGTTCGCGGGGCCTCGTGAATCCTTCGTCGCCGAAACTCAGGACGCTTCTCGCATCCGCACGACCTCGGCCGCCGCCGTTTGAGCTCCGTTCACGCGTTGCGCGATGCGCTCTTCGAATTCCACCAGCGGAAAGAGGCTCACTTCGGCAGCTCCGCCGGTACCGGAATACTCGAAGGGATCGTCGATGTCCCGGATGAGCTTGATCATGTACACGTAGATGAGGGTTACGAAGGCGCAGATCACGAGCTCGGCGACGACGCTTTTGAACTTCGAGATCATCAGCAGGAAGATGATCACCACGGCGACGACTTCGATCAGAGCGTAACCCGACGCGATGAACCCGGTCCTCGAGATGACGTCGATGCGTGAAACGGTCCTTCGCAGCGCCGCCAAGTCGCGTAGTCCACGCGTTGCGTGCGGGCCTGCGCCTTGACCTTCGATGACGTACAGCGCTTCGGACAAACGGCTGAGCGCCTCGAAATGCGCGGATTTGGCAGCTTTGTTGACGAGCCACGAGCGGAGCGATCGCGTCGCTTCGAGCACCGCGCGACGGCCTGCGGCGACATCCACGGCGGGTCGCCCCACGCCGGCTTGGACAAACGCTTCTTCGATCGCTTCGAGCGAGCAAGCCATGTCGGCGGGTAGTCGTTCGCTTTCTTTGAAGTCGGTCATGGTGCCGGCGAGCATGAAGCCGATGAGAAAAACGCCGCCGTTGAGGACAACACCCACGTCGCTGAAATCAACGATGCCGTGAAACTCGAACACGTTTTCCAACAAGAACTTACAAGCCACGGCAGCCCCGACGAACGGCATCGTCGCGAGCATCAATTTCCACTTGACCATTCGAGCGTTCCTCCGATCGGACGTCCCCAGCAAACAGTTGATGACATCCGCGGCGGAACACCTTAGCATGCCGCGCCATGAGCCAGGTGGTCCGATCAAACCTCGTGTTGAATTCCGCTGTCGTCCTTGCCGGTTTGACGTTTGCCGCGTGCACGCCGCAAGAGAACTCCAAACAATCCGCGCCCGCCGACAACACCACCACCAAAGCCGCGGCGCAACCTTCGAGCACCGCGAGTTCCGTTTCGGAAGCTGCCCCTGCGCCTGCTGCGACGGCGTCCGCGAGCGCTTCGGCGACGGCGGAAGTGGACGAAGGACCGCCGGTTTGTCAACGCAGCAATGAAAAAGTGTGGGGCTCGGGAACGAACAAGCTGACTGGTTTGACCACCAAAGGATTCGAGGCGGGCGTTGCGGTCGGCTTCGCCTTCGGAAATGACCCTCGCGTGCTCGTCGTGGCCAAAGACGGCAGCACGAAGATGATGAAGGTCAAGCAGGGCGACAAGGCCAAACTGCCCGACGCCAAAGAAGGCATTCGCTTTTTGATGCGAGTTTCGCCCTCGGACATCAGCGGCAGCGAAGCTCGGGCGTTCATCGACTACCGCGACGAGTTCAAGAAGGACAAACGACGTCACGTGTGGTGCGGTCCGGCCGATTCGGACGAGAAGTTTCTCGAGTACGAAGGGACATCGTGGCTCGACATGGATCCCAAGCCGACGGGTGAAGACAAGAAGAAGCTGTTTTCGTGGAAAAAGCTTGGGGGATACGTCGAGTTACGGGACTGCCGAACGTTCGTCTCGCGTAGTGACAAGGAAGTCTGGGCGCTCGGTTCGGTGCTTCGCGGCATGGAGAAACCGGACGGGACAAACGAGTGGAAGATGGTGTTCTTGGTGGACTTCGGCGCGAAGGACGACGAGATCGTGCTGCACGAAGCGCCGCTCAAGGGAGATCCGCCCAAAGCAACGGCGTTCGAGATCCCGATTTCGCGACGAATCAAGGACAAAGGTTGGCTCATCGCGTCGCGTTTCGGCGGCAGCCTGCTCGTCGGGATGCTCGACAAAGACCGCAAGCTCGAAGGCGCATTCAAGACGTACAGCGGGTTTCCGACGATGCCCGACATTGCGACGACGGACGAAGACAACCTCGTCCTGACAACCGGCATTGGTACGGGCAAAGAGCGCACGTTGAAGGCGCTGACGATCTCCAAGGACAACCCCGAGCTTCCCAAGCAATACACATCGATCAAGCTGGACGCGAAAGGCAGTCACGAAGACGAAGCGTCGTATTCGGCGCCGGAGCTCACGCACGACGGCAAAGGCCGCAGGTGGCTCGTGTACGCGGAAGGTCCGCGCGAGAAGGCGCATTTGCGCATGACGCCGCTCGGCATCGACATGCACCCCGTGGGTCGAACGTTCTCGATTACATCGGACGAGGTGTATGGTTCCGAAGCGCGGCTCGTGGCCTTGCCCGACGGAAAATTCGTAATCGTGTACATTCGGGAAAAAGAGGGTAAGACGGAGCTGGTCAGCGAGCATTTGTCGTGTTCGGTGATGAAGTAGTCCAACATCTCCGCTTTTGATCGAATACAAGTCGCGGTCCGGGCATTCGAGGGCCAGGCGTCGTCATGTCCACGTATTTTTCAGTCTTTGATTGCGAGACGTGTGGCCATCGCGAGCCCGTGGGGTTTGTCGGCGAATTGAACAGCTGTCCGGTGTATTGCACGGCGTGTCGGGATCGGTGTCTGCTTTGCCCGCCGGCGGGCGAAACGATATTGCAGACGGCATTGGCCCATTCGCTCGTTGTGCCGAGCCCGGAGGCGACGTCGGCGAAAAAACCTCGCAAGAAAAAAGCCAAGCAGCTTCGAACGTGGATGGATTCGGGTATTCGCGTGCCCATTCTCGAGGACTTGCGCGATATCGGGGGGCATATTTTCCTGACGTATGCACCATTATGGGAATCGGTGCCGTGTCCTTCGTGCGGGCGATTGGGAACGTTATTGGATTTTCGCACGTATTTGCAGAAATGCCCGCGATGCGGCGGGAATCGAATGAGCGAAAGCGATCTTTGAGTCGGCGGGGCGGTGCCCATTGACGGGCAACACGTGTTCAACGCGGGCCATCATCTCGGTGGACGAATGTCCAGCGTTTATCCTCCGATTTTTTTCGTGGAAAAGATCTGGACTTCTTCCGACAAACTCGCGAAGATGCGACGACGATGCCCCAAGTGGACGAAGACGAAGGCAACGACTTCGACTTCAACTGCGACTACAAGTTCGGGTTCAACATGGATCCGCGAGGTAGTGCGACGGTGGGGTATTTGCTGGTCTGGAGTGGTCTGGGCGGCTTGGCGCTCACCCCGGACATCACGGTTTGGAATCCGTTCTCCGATACGGGGCAAACGGTGGTCAGCGGAACGAGTGTCAAGTGCATCGGGTTGCTCGAGACTCTGCGGTTTGCCGGGGAAGAAGATGATCCGATGCGGTTCGTGGTTTGGGTGAGTCAAGGGACGGCGGCGAATATCCGCGCCAAACTGGCGAAACCATTAACGAGCACGACGCTCGAGCTCGTTCCGTACATCATTGCGTACGATGACGAAAAGAAGCAATGGTACGAAGCGATGCTCGTGAAGAACAATGGGCGCATGAAAGCGGCGCTCGATACGACGGGCGGGGAAATGCAGATCTTTTTGTCGGGCAAGCCGACACGAATCAGTGATCGATTACCGACGAAAGTGTATCGATTCGAGTTTCAGGTGGTACCCGAAGAGGGACAAACGTCCATGGTGGAGTTTGCTTTGGGTCCTACCCAGCGCCTCGTGAAGAATTGGGGGGCGGCGGAAGGATGATGCGTGTCGTGAATACGACGCGCCGAATGCAAAAGGGTTCGCGGGAAAAACCAAATCAGGCCGTAGTCGAGGGAGAGAAACATGGCTCGGGAAGAACGATCAGAAATACCTAAGTCCAGAATCACGCTGACGTATCGCATTCCGCAAGGCATCGAGAAAAAAGAGCTGGAATTGCCGCTTCGTCTCGTCGTCATGGGGAATCTTTCCGGATCGAAGGACGGGAAAAACCAGTCGAAGGACCAAAAGCTCGACCTCGACAAACGCCCCATTCGGCGCCTCGATGGCAAGAACCTGAACAGCGTCATGAAGGACATGAACCTTCAGGTGACGTACAAGGTGAAAGATTGCATTGATCCGGGAACGGATTCGGCCAATCCGAACATGCTCGAGGGAAACTTGCCGATCACGGGGATGAAGTCGTTCGCGCCGGCGGAAATCGCCAAGAACGTGCCGAAAATCAAGAACCTGCTCGAGCTGAAGAAGCTCTTGCTCGAAGCGCAAGCGCATATCGACAACAGCAAGGAATTCCGTGGCGATTTGAAAGAGATCGGCAAGGATCGCGCTGCGGCTTTGAATGCGCTCAAGGGTGAACTGACGGGTATGGATCGATTCGCGTTGCCGCCGGGATTGCCCAAGGCGGGGGGCTGACCGCTGAGGTCCTGGGTAATCGACGCAATCCACGAAGGAGCAATGAGTCATGGCGACAGTGAATTTGAGCAAGTTACTCGAAGATGTGAAGCTCAAGCAGGACAAGATCGAATTCAAGGATCCGGCGAAAGACAAGGATGACCTGCTCGTCCTGAAGACGAACGCGACGGCTTTGGCGACGCTTACGGACGAACAGCGGGAAACGCAAAAAGCAGCCGATCGGTTCCTCGCCAGCATGGCGACCCTCTTGTACAACATCGATCCGACCGCCGAGATGATCGACAAACCGACGATCCAGAAGCTGGTCGCGCGGATCGATCAAATGGTCAATGACCAGATCAACGAGATCCTGCATGACGCGTCATTCCGGGAAATGGAAGCGACGTGGACATCGATTGAAGATCTCGTCCGCAATACGAACTTCAAGGCGAACATCGACATCAATTTGCTCGATATCACCAAAGAAGAAGCCTACGACGACCTCGAGCTGAACATCGCGGACATCGCGGGCTCGGAAATCTTCAAGAAGATTTACGTGGCGGAATACGACCAATTCGGTGGTTTGCCGTATGGCGCATTGATTGGTCTTTACGAATTCGAGAACACGAAGCGCGATATTTTGTGGCTCGAAGCGATCGGCAAGATCTCGCGTCATTCGCACGCACCGTTCATCGGCGCCGCATCGCCGAAGTTGTTCGGTCGCGACACGATGGCGGAAGTGAATCAGCTGCGCGATATCGAGGGGCTCTTCGATACGCCGCGATATGCAGCGTGGAAGCAATTGCGCGAAAAGGACGTGGCCGTCTACATTGGTTTGACCCTGCCCCGGTACCTCGTGCGTCAACCTTACCATCCGCTCGAGAATCCGGCCGAAGGCATCAACTTCGAAGAGAAGTTCTCTTTCACGAAAATCGACGACAGCGGCAAGGTCGTGGCGATGGAAGAGAAAGAGATTGCCGAGCAATACGCGTGGGGCAATGCGGCGATGCTCATGGCGCGAAACATCGTCCGTTCGTTCGAGCAAACGGGCTGGTGTCAATACTTGCGCGGCGTCAAAGGCGGCGGCATGTGCGCGGGTTTGGCCACGCATTCGTACGAATTCGGCGGCGAAAAACACTTGCGAGGTCCGGTGGAAATCACCATGGCCGACTTCCGCGAATATGAATTGGCCAAGGCGGGGTTCATCCCGGTCATTCACAAGAAGGGCACCGCCGAAGCCGTGTTTTACAGTGCGCAAGCATTAAAACGCCCCTTGGCGCAGGAAAACCCCAAAGACGCCGAAAATCAACAACTCGCGGCGAACATGACCTACACGTTCTCCGTCTCGCGCATCGCGCATTACGTCAAATGCATCATGCGCGACAATATCGGTTCTGCGGCGGATGCGAGCTACATCTCCGGGCAAATCGACCGGTGGATCGCTCAATACGTCACGACCATCTCGAATCCGGACGACCTGACTTTGCGTTATTACCCCTTCAAGGCGTACAGCGTCAAAGTCGAGGAAGTTCCGGGGAAGATTGGCTGGTACCATTGCGACCTGTCGGTTCTTCCGCACATCCAATTCGAAGGACTCGATGTCGACTTGCGGGTCGATGCGAATCTGGCCAAGTGATTTCGGTGGTTCGATAGGAGAAACGCAACATGTACGATTTTCCGTGTAACTGGCGAGCCGGGTTCATCATGGACCCGACCAAGAAGCAACGTTTTGGATATGTCACGGCGCTCGATGGGTTCGGCTTGAGCGCGGCGCTCCCAGCGGATATCTCGGTATATACGCCCTACAACGTCGGCGCGGCGCCGACCTATACCGGTCTCGGGTCGAACTACACCGCGTCGACCGAAGACAGCCCCATTTCGATTTGCAAAGTCGTGGGCATTCTCGAGAGCTACAGCTGGGGCGGCGGCGTCGGCGACCCGATTTGCATCAGCATGTACATGTCGCAGGAGAATGCGACGCAGATCAAAGCGCTTCAGCAGATGACGTTGAAGACGACGACGATCAAGAAAATGGGGTACTGGATTGCGAACTTCGATGAAGAAGTCAAGAAGTGGTACGAAGAAGCGTATCCCAAGGCGCCCGACGCCATCACCGGACAACTCAATGCGCCCGGGAAAACCGATATTCGCTTGGCCGTAGCCACCGAACCGGTCAAGGTCGCCCCGAACATCGACGTAAACGTGTACAACGTGTACCTCGAAGTGATTCCCGCAGCCAACCAACAGCACACGCTGCACTTTGCCAATTCGGATCAAAAGAAAGTCGTCAAGGGTTGGGGCCTCGTCGTCGGCACGATGGCCAAACAATCCGTCGGTAGCTGATCCGCGCGATCCCTGCGACGGATCGAATTGTTCGCAGGAATTTTGCTTCGTCGGGAGGGCTCGGGTAATACGCCTCGAGCCCCCCGGCGCCGGTAACGAATCGCATGGACCAAGATTATCGCCTCGCCCGAGTCCACTGGAAAATTGGCCAAGCTCTGCTGCCCGAGCATTTCTTCGCGCAAGAAGAATCGCTGCGCGGCGAGGTCCATCTGCGGCTTGGTCTGAACCAAGTTCCCGTGTGGGGCGTCGGCGTCCTCCAATTCGAGCCCTACGCGTTGCCTACCGGCGTCGTCACCATCCAAAAACTGACGCTCGTGCTGCGCTCCGGAATGGTCATCGATATTCCGGG
>WBZU01000558.1_pt1 | contig 31643 bp, 11 predicted proteins | sample 5204311 | NCBI WGS metagenome assembly WBZU01 (sample SAMN12344359, study PRJNA552823) | activated sludge metagenome | biome: Activated sludge suspended growth; feature: Nitrification reactor; material: Wastewater; isolation source: activated sludge from nitrification reactor of wastewater...
CGACTGACACCTATCCCCACATAGATACACGGCCGTTTCCGGCGCTCGGCCGGAGGCCATGCGCCGTGCGCCTTGCGACGGGGCGTGTTACTCGCTGGTGTCAAAGTCGGGCCGAACCGCCCAGCAACACGGCGATCGGGCGCGACGCTCTGGTGATGGGGATTGCGAACATGGTGTTCTCCTTCGGAAATGAAAGGGAACACCCTTCCCTGGCGGGGAACTCGGAGTTCCCCGTTCGGGATGCTCGGCCGTGGACGGCAGAGCGGCTCGGCGACGCGCCAGGCGGCACGCGCGGGATGAAGGCCCACGGTTCTTGCGAACGGGGCCTTCGCTCGATGCCGGGCGGCCCGAAGGTCGCACGGCAGAAGACAGTGTTCAGCCAGACGGCTGAACCGGACACTCGGCCAAAGACATGGCCGGACCCGACCGAAGCCGGGGATCCACGAGGCAGGTAACGACTGCGACGCCAGCAAGGCTGGACTTCAGGGTGGCCGAAGCCACCGATGAAGGCTGTGTAGACCCGATGTCCACAGAAAGCTCATGCAGTATCGCGGCAGGATCAATGACGCTCAAGCCCGCGACACCGGTTGCCACCTGCAAGCGCCTGGAATTCGGGGGAGATCCGCGTAAGTGGCATTCAACGCCTCGTGCGGATTCCGGTCGCTCGTAACCATCGAAACGGATCAAGAATGGTTAGCGTCAGTGGTTCGTCGTGAGGCGCGTTCCGACTACATAGACAAGCGGACAATCTCAATCGGCGAGGAGCCTTCGGCCACCGTTACGTTTCGCTTGCAGGCCGGCGCCGCGCGTCTATGCTGAAGGAATGCCTTGCTGACGGGCTCTTATCGACGAAGAGCGGAAGTCATAGGCCATCAGAAGGGCGCAAAAGAACCTAATGAGGGAGGAGTCGATGGCCGCCAGCCTGGTGCTCACGCACGCGGAAGCCACGCTGAGCGTGAGCCTCCGGGAATCCACCCCCGCCTCGGACGGGTCTTTCAACGCCGTCGCCATCGTACTTCGCCAGGCCGACATCGAGGCGGTTCTGGAACTTGCCGATCCGCCGCTCAAAATTCCGGCGGAACTTCTGAATAGGGACGAGGGCCTTCGTCTCAAGACGCTCACGGAAATCCGAAGCGAAGCCGAGCTTGAAGCGCGCCGAAGGGCGGAGGGCTTGCGTCAGCGCCTTCGCGAGGCGTTCACCGCCCGGCGAGACATCCGGCTCAGCGGGAATCTCGAGCACAAAGGAACGTTCTTCGGCTTGACGATGGTGGGCAACGCCCTGCTCAAAGCGAAGGTTGAGATCTCGTCAAGCCTGCTGGACCAGGACGAATCGACCAAGGCCGAGTTCTTCATCCGCGCCGAAGCGTCGGCCGTGGTGACGATCAAGGTGAATGCGAAGGACGCGCCGGGGCCGGAGCGGCAGAAGCTGGTGATTGCCGTTGCGGCTGCCGCCGCAGGGCTCACCGCAAAAGTGAATGTCGACGTGCCGAGTCTTGCGGGCTTCGACCTGCAGTTGCCGGAATTCAAACTGCCCCGCCTGAAGTTCGATGGTGTCGACGTTGACTTTGGCGGCCTTCCCTCATTCGGCATCGGGTCCATCCCGATCCTGGGGGACGTGGTCGCCCGGTGGGACACCAAGCCGAGCCTGAAGCTGTTGGTCGCGGACGGTTCGTTGTCGGTGACAACAGAGCCTCTCGGCGAAGCGTCCGTGTTCCTCGGTGAGGCGGTGGAAGCCAACAGAATCCTCAAGCTCACCAACGTCGAACTGAAGGGAGCCCAGACTCTTTCCTTCTCCGCGACCGTTGACGTCACACAACAGGCGATACCTACAGCGTCCGTGCCGGACGTTCCGGCAGGACCGTTCACAGTGCGGCTGGGTCCAGGCGAAGTCGATGTGCAACCGGTGGTGGTCGGTGGCGCCACAAAACCCGAGATCAAGCTGGTCGTCACCCTAGAGCAGCTGGTGGTCTTCTGCACCAACGATCCCAAGCTCACCCTGCCCTTGAAGCTGGGGTTTGAAGTCGACCTCGACACGGCGAGCGGTGAAATTAGGACACGGCTCACGCAGATGGAGCTTCGCCCTCCCTATCCCGTGGACTTACTGCGCAAGGTGGGCGAGCTGGTCGGCAAGTCGATCCGCATCGTGGGCGCGATCCAGCTGCCGCAAGGGCCGGACGTGCCTTCGCTCGGGCTCACGCAACTGCTGGAACGCCTGGGCGCCATGCTGGCCGCCGCGGCGCAGTGGCTGGCCGACCAAGCGGGGGCCGCGGGGCGGGTGCTGGTGGGCATCGGCGAGTCGATTCGCGACGCACTGCTGGCGCTCTATCGAAAGCTTGCGAACCTGGACGGGCCGTCGATCAACCCTCCATCGACCGACCTCGTCATCGAGGTCCGGCTCGATGCGGCCAACTGGTCCCTACGGCAGATCTGCATCATGCCGGGCGGCAAGGATTCCGACCTCGACTACAAGGACTTCGCGACGGCTGCGGGGTTCGACTTCGGCTACCAGCTGAAGGCACGCCCCTCGTTGGTGCTCGACGTGCAGGAGCAATGGCTGGGGCTATGCATCCGCACGCTCAACTCGACCGATGAACTCGCGGTGCTTGCAACGGACTTGTGGCTCTCGCGCGAAAGCGCGCCCGCGGAGCCCCTCAACGTCGTCGACGAGAAGTCCGGCAACAGGAACTCCACCGCCGTGCAGCAGACGGAGAAGGGTGCCTTTCAACGCCCCAAGCGCCTGCTCGGCGTGAAGGTGACTTCGAAGAACACTGAGAAAGACCTCGTGCTCGTCGCTTTGCAGAGAGGCGCGCTCAAGTTCTTCCAGTCGTTCGACGCCGCTGCGGGCAGGTCCGTGCCACTGGACGCGAATGGGTCGAGAGCTGTTTGCATCCCGGAAGACAGCCGCCTCACCGACGCCGGCTGGGATGACTTTTTCCAGTTGGATCCATATGTCGACACCGATGCGCTGAAGGAGGCGGTGCTGAACCTCTTGCCGAAGGCGGATCCTGCCAAACGCGGCGGCGGCGGTGGTTTCCTCGACAAGCTGGGGCAGTACGTGAAGGTGAAGAGAACGACCGGGCCAACCCGTATAGGGGGCGAATTCACCCTGGGGCTCGTCGTGGAGGTCGTGATCGGCAAGGACATTGCGCCGGAGATCACGATCAACGTGGCCGCGGACCTGCGTACTTTCTCGTCTCGAGTGTCCGGTGCAGACCGCATTTCGATCAAGAAGAAAGAACCCTATGCATTTCCCTTGCTCGGGCTCAACGTGGAACTGCGCAAAGACGAGGACAAAGCCAAAGAAAAAGAGGAGAACGACTACGAAGCTCTCGCCCTCGATCTGAGAGGCGGGCGCCAATCGTTCGGACTCGGACACGACGCAAAAGCGACCGTGACCTACGGCGCTGTCGCTACATCCGGACGCGGCCTGGTCTTCGACGTGCCCGAATTCCAAGTTGCCAGCGACGGCCTCACGCTCGAAGCGAAGGTATCTCCCGAGCCTGTGACGCTCGGCGGCGTCGACGTGCCGTTCAAGTTCACGAGCGGCGGCATCTCCATACGTCAATCGAAGCTGCTGGGCGGCTCGCTTGCGGGCTCGGGCCAGCTGCCGCGCGCCCTCATCGGCGAGGCAAACGCGAACATCGCGCTGAGCCTCACCGCGGGTGAAGGAGGCGGCATCGAGGTGGAGAGCGCGGAGGCCCGCCTCGACAAGGCGGGCGACCCGATCGTCTGCGAAGGCACGCGCTTTCGGCTCGACATCAGCGAGCTGGGCATGGGCTTCGCGAAGGAGAACGCCTACCACTTTTACTTCCTGCTCACCGGCAGCGCGCGCTTCACGCCCGCGAAAGGGGAAGCGACCGAAGGCTTGCTCAAGCAACTGGGCAAGCTCGAGATTCAGCTGAAGAAGGCGCCACTCACGAGCGACGCGCGGGTGCTAATGCGCTCCATCTCCTTCCAGACGAAGTGCGAACCGCCCAAGACGGGCAACTTCTTCGACATCTTCAAGTTCGAACTGCGCGGCATCGGCTTCCATCCGTCGACGCAGGCTTTCGGTGGGGACCCGGCGATCTCGGTGTCGGGCCAGGTCAAGTTCGCCTTCGGTGACGTGATCAGTTCGCGTATCGACTGCCACCAGCTCTACATCGCCGCGCCCAAGGCGCCCTCCAACTTCCCGCGCGTGCGCTTCGATGGCCTCACCGTGGGCCTGCAGATCGGAATGGCCTCCATTGAGGGCACGGCCATCGCCGTCGATGAGAAACTACCTGAGCTGTTCAGCCCGAAGACGCTGCCGGTCAACGTCACGGCCAAGGGCTTCTTGGCGGCGGGGCGTATCGAGCTCAAGGGATGGGCGCCGATGTCCGCGAGCATGGGCTTCCTGGAGCTGCGCGACAAGGTAAGCAACTCCGCGCCCAAGCACGCCTTCTATTTCTACGGGCAGAAGAACAAGCTCGCCGAGCAGATCCCGACGCCGATCGGCACGCTCTACCTGCGCGAGGTCGGCTACGGCTTCGGCTACCGCTACACTCTCGCGGGCATCGCTCAGGCTGAGCAGGCGAAGTCTCCCAAGGATCTGGTCAAGATCCTCGACGAGGTGTCCAAGTACCAGGGCAGCCTCGACTCAATTCGCGCGTGGGAGCCGACGTACGGCAATGACGGGCTCACGCTCGCGATGCGTGCATTGTTCACCGTCTCAGCTGCGTCCACCAGCGATAGCTACAACGCCGAAGCCGAGAAGGAGTTGCCGAACCCGCTCCTCTTCGACGTGATCGCGGCGATCCGCTCGGACCTCACCTTCCTCATGAACGTGCGGTCATGGGTGGCGGTTAATTACGCGGACTGGATCAGCGCCGGCGAGAACGCTGCGATGAAATCCAACCCTACGCAGCGCGGCTACATGTACCTGTCCGCGCCGCGCCAGGAGTTCCTCGGCCGCTTCATTTCGGACGGAAAGGGCCATGTCGGCAGTCATCCGTCGTTGCCCGATCCGCTCAAGCAGGCGATCGAACGCACGCGTTTTTCCGCGGCGCTGTACTTGCGTCCTGGACTCTTCCATTCCGAACTTGGTTGGCCCTACGAATTGGGCTTCGACATCGGGGATCGCAACGGCGACTTCTACGTCCGTTGTAGCGGTGGGCTCGTCCATCGGATCGAGGACGCGGGCATGCTTATGGCCATCGCCTTCCGCGGCACCGGCCATGTCAGGATCTCCGGCCGCGTGGGCGGCGACAGCCTGGGCGCATCCGCCAGCGCATCCGCCACCTTCGCGCTGGAGGCGAAGGCGCTTGCCTACCTGTCGCTGCGCTCGAAGGAAGGCTCGATGCTGTACGGCTCGTTCCAGCTGAACGTGACCGTCGCGGTTGCCGTGGCCGTCTGGCTACGGTTCAAGGTGTGGCGATACACCGTGTCGCTGAGCGCGGGATTCTCTTTGTCTCTGAGCCTCTCCGTCGCGGTGGAGCTGGTGCTGCTGGAAGGGGCGGGTATCGGCGGGCGGGCGCACGTCGCGATCGGTGTGCAGGCGTTTGGCCGCTCGCTGTCGCTGGGCATCGGCTTCAAATTCGGCTCCAACGTGCTGGACCTCGCGCGAGCACGTGTGGCGCGCTTCATGGATCTGGGCCTCACAGTCGACACCCCATCGGCGGAGACGCCGCCCTCCACGGAAAAGCGGCCTGGGCTCGAAGCTTCGCGCGGCGACCGGGCGACGATCGCTGACGCGCGCACCGACAAGGAAGCCGAGCAGGCCCCCGTGTTGCCGTCTTCGCCGGAAGCGACGGAAGGTGAGGACCCGAGGGCCTCTGGTGAAACGATTACCGCGACGAATTTCTGGGCGCTGGTGTTCCCCACGCGCGATCCGACGCGGCCGGATAAGAAGCTGTACGTCGTCCAGCTAGTGCCGCGGGATCACACGGCTGTGCCTGGCGCAGAACCGGACGGTGAGGCCTCGACGTTCTATGCCTCGCCGGCGGTCGAGTGTGTCCCGGGGGACGAACTGAGGCCCGTCGACCTTGCGAAGGAGGAGTTCGACCATCAACTCGATTTCACGACTACCGTGGCCGGCGTGGAGCGTTTCGACAAGGATGGACGCCTCGTGGCCGTGGTGGCCTCCCAACACACGGAAATGCTGCGCGAGCGGCAAGTCATCGCACCTCAGCCCGGAACATCCGGCATCACGCTCGGCGAGTTGCTCATCGAACTCTTTATGGGTCCGGACAGTTTGAATCCCGGAGCGATGACCGAGCCCACGCCACGCAAGAACGACGGCGCGCGCGACGTACTGAAGGGCGATGCGCAGGCCAAAGCCATGCGCCTCGAACGGGCGGGTCGCGCGCGGCGCCAGCTCACCGGCCGTGAGCGGCAGGAAGCCGAGGTCGACGAACGACGCTCCGCCGTGCTCAGCGCGGTGGTTGAGACCGCCGCTTCATTGGCCGCGCGTGGCGCGGACGCGGGCGGTCAGTGGCCTGCGATCCCGCCGGGGCAACTCGAATGTCGCCACTTCGGGCTCACGTTCGTGATGACACAGGCGGCCATCGACACCGTCTTCCCTCACAAGGAGGCGCTGGCGCCGCCGGAGGGCAAGCTGTCCATCACGAAGCGCGACGCACCGGGTCAATCCGGCTCGGTCCACCTTTTCAACCCGCCCATTCGCCACTTCCGCGAGCGGGCGCCCCGCCTCGCGGGCTTGGTTGCGGAGCGCAATTCGTCCGGCGTCACGCTCAACTGGGACCTCGAGCCTGCCTGGGGGGCGTCACAGGGCGCCTACGATGATCCCGAGTTCCACCTGTCCCACTACACGATCGTCCGGCGCATCCACGGGCTCAAGGGCGACAAGGACTGGCGGGCGACCTTCCGCGTCAAAGGTGCGGCGCCGATTGAGACTGGGAAGGTAGGAAACCAGAAATACCAGAAATTCATTCGCCCCGACATGCAGTTCGTCGACGACTTCAGTCAGCCGCCCGGCATGGATGAAGCACTGCGGCACATGCTTATGGGCCTGCCAGTCGAAGATGGCTACCGACTCTGGGAGAAGCAGTACTGCGGTTCCGACAACGTCCACATCGAGTACCTCATCGTCCCCGTGGACATCGCGGGTACCTCGGATGTCGGCACGCCCATCGAGTTGACGGTCTATAGACCCAAGGCCGTTCTAAAGACCCCGCTGCAAGCGCGGCTGCAGGTCCGCTACAACGCGATCCCGGTCGTGGGCTGGTCGCCGGCGGACAGCACGCCGATCGGCGTTGAAGTCCAGGGCAAAACGATCGACTACGCCGACAAGGGCCCAACGCTACGCTTGTCGATGGCCGTCGACGCTGACCGGGGTGATCCTGGCCAGCCTGCCGAGACTGACGCTACCTTCTGCCTGAAAGTCCGCTCGAACCACGTAATCCCAGGGGGCCTCTTCGGGGACGATGCCCTCTCAGCGGCACTCGACAGGCCGTCGTCCGACGACATCGAGCAGACGCGGCCGGGTGATGTCCAGTTCAGGTTGCTCATGGAAAAGGGCGACGCGGATACTGGAACGCTTCCCCTTGAACTCCAGTTGTTGTCCGGCCGCTTACCCGACGATGTATGGCGCATGAAGGTCCAGGACCATGACGGGCAGGCGATTGAGCTCGACGCCTTGTACGAGGCCCTCGGTCTCACGGCAGGGGCTGCACCGCGGACGGTTCGCGCGTTCGTTAGGCGCGAGTCGTTCACTGAAGGTGATGATCGCGTCCATGGCGCTTGGCGCGTTATGGAACTGGGCGTCGAAGTGCGGGGCGTGCGCAAGAACGAGCCGCTTCTCGCGCACAGGAACGCGCCCGCGCCCATCGATGCGACGCTCGACAGCTTCGAAGCCTTGCGCGCCATCGAGTACAAATGCCTGCATCGCTCGGATATGCATGTGGAGTCGGGCCGGCTACACCTGGTCAAGCCCCCTGCCGATGCGGACGTGCACGAGCTGTTGTCCGATGGCGTCGCGCTGAAGACGGTGGTGGATGTGAAGCGCAGGGCCGCGACACGCCTGAGTTGGCGCGCGCAGCCGCACCGGCTCGAGCTTGCGGACGGCAATGCGCCGGAAGCGCTCATGCGCAGCTTGGTCGGCGGCTTCGATCTCTTCGCCATGGACCCAGACCTGCTGCCCGGCGACTTCAGCGTCAAGGACGCCGCGCTGGACCCGTCGCGCTACATGCAGCCGCTCGGGCGCGTGATGATGTTGCCAAGCAGCATGCGCGGCCTGGTGCCGTCAGGTTTTGGCGACCTGGGGCGGATTGAAACGTCCTATCCCAGTGAGACATGCCGCATCGAAGCTGCAGCGGCCATGCGTGAGTCGGAGTTGCGGCCCCGCCTCGCACCGTGGTTCTCCCCGGCGGAGTCGACCGCGATCTTCCCGCGCCCGCTGCTGCGCAAGTCGCTCTTCGCGGCGCCGGATGAAGCACTTATCGCGACGCTGCTGTCGAAAGGGCTGCCGGAGAGGATTCGTGTTCGCATGGAAGGCTGGCCCCGGCTTGAAGCGATCCCGCGGCCTGTGGTCACGTGCTTCACGGAAGGCGCGGACGTCCCGGAGGAGCGCGTGTTTCTGCGCGAGGAGTGGAAGGAGAACGAGCTAGTCGGAGCGGACGTCCGCTACGTCGATCCGGATAGCAGGACATGCGTGCGGTTTACGGCTGCGCGCGTGCGGCTGCTCCTGCAATCGCTGCAACTCGAATACGAGCGCGGCGCGGATAAAGACTGGCACGGCGCGGTGCGCGCGAATCCGGCGTTGTTCGCAGGCGTCAAGGTGATTGTCGAAGCCATGCGCGAAGCGGTTGACAAGGCTCCCACACTTCTTGTTAGCGAGACCAGCGACTTCAACCCGCTTACGCACCTGCATCCGGTCCTGGCCGATGCGCTGGAGTTCGTAACGTATGACGAGCAGTTCTCCAAGGACAGCCAGCCCGGCGCCATCTACCGGCGCTACGAAGTGGTCTACGACGCCGACCCGCAGACCAATGCCACAAGCTTCGCCGCTTGGCAGGACGAAACGCCACCGCCGCGCGATCCTTATGGCTGGGGTGGCCTGCGCCTGCTCGGGCTCGCGAGCGGCTTCCGACTGTACGACACGGAGGAGGGCAACTACGTTCTGGGCCGGAACCTGCTGAAGCGAGTGAGCAATGCGTTCAGGCGGGCACTCTTGCGGTATCGCGCGGCGGGCGAAGGCGATCTGGGGGCGCCGTTCATGGATCTTATGTGCCGTCCATGGGGAAACTCGAAGCTGTTCTGGTTCGATGGTGGCCACCGCGACCTGGACGCGCAGGAGCAAGGCGACTTATTCGACAACGACGTACTAGCGACCGTGCAGATCGCCTTGCGGCCCGTTCCTGATGCATTTGCCCCGAATCCGAATTCGCTCATGCGCCCGGTGGCCTATTACCGGTTCTGGGTCGACAAACTTGCCACGGAGCTTCACTTCACACTGATGACGCCGGCAACCGCCGCGATGCGGTTTTACGACCTCGTCGAGGTTGGTGGGTTCGTGCAGCCCAAGCCTACCCGTGTGGACGACGCGGCACCGTCGCTTGTACTTAAGCTGCAACCCGCTGGGAAGAGGCGGGAGTTCATCGTCCGTGTTGCGAGTCTGCCCGCAGCAAAGGGCGAGTGGAGGAACGACGTCGGCATCACGGCCGTTGTCGGCCTCGCTGAAGAGATTGCAGAGCCCGCGGGCGTTACTTGGCCAGACGCGGAAACTGCGGTTGCCTACTACCGCTTTTGGGTGGACGCGAGTGCTACGGAGCTTCGCTTCAAGATGAAGACGACCGGCACAGCGGCGAACCGGTTCTACGATGTCGTGGAGTTCCGCGAGGCCGGGCAAATGGCGCCTGTGCGTGTGGACGACACCTCACCATCACTGGTGCTCCAACTGAAGCCGACCGCGAAGAGGCGGGAGTTCATCGTCCGTGTCTCGAGCATGACGGCCGCGGAGGGACGCTGGCTACACGATGTGGATATCGCGGCTGTTGCCGGCGTCGAGAATGGGTTACAACGGCCCGCGGCAGCCACGGCGAATGGAACCTGCGGCACCGACCCGTTCGGACTGTTCGAAGACTTGTCGTCCGCCGACTGGTGCCGCCTGCTCAGTGCCAGGGACGGCCCGACGGGGTACCGGCTGGGTGCGACGCTGGATCGCCTCGACTTCTATGCGATGCGGCGCTTCGGCCCGGCGGACCTCCTGAAGGACTCAACGGAAGCCGAAGAGCATGTGCGGCGCAACGTGGCCTTTTGGCGCGCCTACCTCGAGCATGGCGACAGCGCCGAAGCGAGCCATCGCCTGCCGTTCTCGCTGGGCACGGTGGCCGACCCTGGGACGTGGCGTGTGCCGGTGTCCGCCGACGGCTCCATGTCGATCGTGGCCGTCGAGGCGGAGCGATTCGGGTCGCGGCGCCGCTATGCCGTTCGACCCTTTGGCCGCTTTGAACAGCTGTCGGCCACCGTGCCGTCCGCATCGATCGAGGAAGCGGTCGGAGACAAGGTCGAGAGAAGGATCTACAAATACAAGCCGCCGCAGGGGCTGGAGCGGGGACTGCCGCAGGACGTGCGTGCGTGGAACGAGAGTTTCGTCGATGCCACCCTGCCGCGCACGGAGCCCGTTGCGAAGCCGGTCATTCTCGCGGCAGGGTGCCTGGACCGGGAGCGCGCGCTGGAACTAGTGGTGGCGCACACGTCCGACCACGTGCTGGCCCAAGCCAACCGCGGCACACAGGCGCGGGTGGCGCAGCACGGCATCGGCGTCGGCTTCTGGCGCGAGTTTCCCCACCGCGCCTGGGCGCGGGCCCTTGCTCCGGACGCGGACGTACTGGCCGAGTTTGGCTCAATGGACGGGGAGATCCCCGAAGAAGACCTTGCCTTGTCGGTCACGACACCAAACCCCGGCGGCGATGCGAAGAACGATGCGCTGGATCAACTGCGCCGGCGCGTGCCTGACGCGTGGATGGGATCGTGGGTGATCCGCGCAAGGAGCATGCCGTACTTCTTCCGCATCCATGCGCTTGTGCATGCGACGGCCGGCGTGATGGTTTCGGAGCAGACGGGTACCACCTTCGCGGAAGGTTTCTCGCGCCTTCAGCTGCCGTGGGGCGAAGGGCATCACCAGCCCCGGTCCGTCGTGCCGCAGTACTCCGTCCTGCGCGACGACGAAGCCCGGCGGCTGTCCATCCGTTTCAGGTTCGCGACCGTCCGATTCATCGATTGCATGGACGAAGAGGACGTGAAACTGTGGTTCGGTGATCCGCTTGACACTGTCCCGCGCGTGGCGCGCTTGCCGGAGCCCGGCGTTGGCTACCGTATCGTGCTCCAGGCCGCGCGATCCACGGGGGAGGTGCTCGCATGGCAACCGCAGTTCGAGGTGCTGGCCGCGCCGCCGCAGGAGCAGGCCGAGCAGCGCGATGTATATATCGTGCAGCAGACGGGCGAGCGCCTTCGCGTCCCGGGGTCGGGGGACAAGCCCACAATGACACGTCCCTCGGCGGATGGCGATCAGTGGTACCTCGTCTTTGATGCGCACATCGGCTACGGAGCCCCCAGCGTGAGGTCGCCGGCGGCTGATGCTTGGTCCGACGAGGCGAGGAACGCCGCGGCAAGCGTGGTCTTCTCGGCGGACGACGAGGCCTTGAGGAAATGGGTCGAATCCGCGCCGCGCGACCACCTGCACGTCACGCTCACAAGGCCGGATGCGACCGAATGGGAAGCCTTCGAGATGAAGGCGGCCCAGCTCAAAATCGAGGTCGAACGCTGGCAGGCCAAGCTGGGCGTTCTCGATGGCGCGGTTGAGCTACTCGACAACCTCTTACGCATCGCCGGTTCGGATGGCCAGCAGGATGCGCTATGGGATGAATACTTCGAAGGCAAGCCCAATTCGCCGCACGTTTCCATCGGGGACTGGATGATCGGCGTGCCGCCATTGCTCGCCCCGCTCGGCACGGCTGATACGGTCGAGGTGGGCGATTCGCGCGAACGCACAGCGCTCCTGCACGCCATGGCTCACCTCGCGTCGGACGAAGCGAAGACCTTGCGCGCGTTCCTGCATGGACGAATGCGCCGTGTGCATGCGGCGCGTTCGCGCGTGGAACGAGAGTCGCCATTCGACGGGGTCCCGCCACTCAGCAAGCCACTGGCCGCCGACAGCGATCTCGGCGCGATCATCGAAGGGGCAAGCGCCCCGCTCAGCCACGTTGTTGGCGTGATGTATGCGCCGGTATCCGTGACCTTGCCTGCGTCCCCGCCTGGACTCGATGCGCTCGAGAATCTCCTGGCCATCCTCGAAGTGCCCATCGGCGCGGGCGATGCGCTGGCCGTCGTGCTCGCGTGGGCTGATAACCCGCAGGCAATGAACGTTTCGCTCGCGCTGCCCTTAAAGGTCGATGACAAGCTGCGCTACGCACTGCAAGGTGTCGGCGCGACAGACATCGGCGAGTCCGCGGCAGCGCCTGTCGCCGTCGTCTTGTGGCGGCCTCCGACCAGTGCAGAGATCGATGCGGTGTCGGCCGCGTCCGAGCGCCTCGCGAAGCTGGCCGCGGAGCAGCTCTTTGGCGCGGGTAAGCGGCCCGCGTTGCTTGTCACCCGCGGCGCTGAGTTGCCGCTGGAAACCGTGTTCGAACGCAAAGCCTGAGGAATGCAGCATGGCTAAAATCCAGAACACTGCGGCGGCATCAGCACGGTTCCTGGGCCCGCAGGTGCCTGCCCTTCGCAATGAGTGGCATTGGTGGTTCCAGACGCGAGTGGACTACGGAGGGCCGGATGCGGGCATCACGCGGCCGGTCGTGTTCAAGCGGCTGGGCCTCTCCGTGCTGGCCGAACGCAGTGAGCGCGATGAGGTCGACACGGCGCTTCATGGCAAGGTGAAGTTCCGCACACCCACGCTGCTAAAAGCTTATCCCTCAGCTTCAGGCGGGACCCTGTCGCTGTTGACGCTCAACAAGGTCCGAGTTTCGGGCTCCGTGCGTGGGGTGGCGTCCGCGGATGCTATGCCAATTGTCGTATCGCCCGCTGCCAGCCGCTGGCCGGACCAGGAACTCCAGCACCTGCTTGTCGGCAGGATCAACATCCCATGGATGCGTATGGCGCAGGGGCGCGTGGCCATCGGAGTCCCGGCGGACCCGAAGAACGCGATCGCGAAGTACCTGCGCCTCAGGAAGAACGGCCAGATGCTGGATGGCGTGCGCGTCGTGCTGACCGGTGAAGCGCAGAAGCTGCTTCAGATCGAACTGACGCCCGAAGGACTGGAGTTTGAGGCCGACATGCCTGACCCGACGGTCGACTTCGATCCAGGCGGCGCAGAGACGGTAAAGGTCATCGTGCGGCTCGAGATTTCGGGTGCAGGTCACGCCGTGCTGCGACTCGTCGGTGCGAAGGACAGCAAGGTTATCGATGCGATGGAAGGTCGGCTCGCCGCCGCGCTTGTGGCGTTGCAGGTTGCTAGGACACCGGCCAGCGTCCGCTTCGATGTGCGCCCCGCGGTCCCGTCCATCCGCTGGTTGCTGGAGGAAAAGAACGGATCGCTGCGCGCTGCGGGCGGCCTGGAGCAAGGCCGATGGAGCGTGTTGCTCGATGAGACCACGGTCGACGTTCGCATCGTGTCCGGAGACTTCGAACCTGCCGCCGTCGCGACGGTCGGTGCGGGCACCGTGATGCTGTCGCGCGAAAACGGCGAGCTGTCGCTGAAGGTGAACGCCCGGGAAGAGAAAGATCACGAAGTGCTTGTGCAGTTCGTGTTCGAAGACGGCAGGTGGGTGCCGCGCTCCGAGACGAAGGACATGGCGGTCAGCGTCGACCTCGACCTGCCCGCTGCGCAATTGCAGGCCCTCTACACGCAGTCGCGAGCGCTGGCGCCGGGCGAGCAGCCGCCCTTCATCTTCCTGCCCGTACGAGACGGCTGGCTGCAGGCGCCGATCCCGCGGCTGCCCGACCCGAACGACGACACAACTCCCTCGCCGCCGCCGAATCCTGCTCCGCGTCTGCCGCCGCGCGTGGAAGGGCAACCCACGCTGCCCGTGCTGTCCGGGCGCTTACTGAGCCAGGGCCCCGCGTTCCGTGCGGGACGGTCGCTCGTGGTGGAGTCGGCGGGCCATGCGGAGGTCACCGTCACCTGGCGCCGGGACGAGCCTGCCGATCCCGTCGCGCCTAGGGAGGTTACCGTCCGCACATGGGGCACGGCCGGTGAGCTGCGCGGGTATGTCTTCGCAGCCGAGACCAGCCCGACGGCGGAGGAGGGCATCCCGAATCTTCTGGCCGGCGAAGCGGCGACACGCGACCTCGCGCTGGTCTTCGGCGTGACGCGCACGAGCGGCCGTTGGTGGGATGCGCGCTTCGACGCGAAGGACGGCTGGCATCTCGCGCTGCAACTGACGCCCGATCCGCGCGGCGATTCGGAATGGCGCGCCTGGATGAGAGACCCGCACGCAGGGTTTGTGGGGATCGTCCCGCACACGCGCGCGGCCCGCGGATCGGCACGGCCATCGCCGTCAAGGGATCTGCTGCCGCTCGAGCTCAGGGCAGCGGGGGGTGGCACGGCGAAACTATTGCTCTCGGAAGCTGGGCAGGCGCGGGTGCCCGATGCCACTTATGACGGGGAAGTTGCCTTTGCGGAGGAACGAGTTGTGCCCCCGGAGAAACCGGAGGCCATCTTCGACACCGTGATGCCGACTTTGCCCGGCGTGCAATTTAGGCCGGTGATGGCCGCAACGCACCCGAAGAACAGCCTCAACCGCTGGACCTGGACCGCATGCTGGCGCCACGGCCTGCCCGCGCTGGACGAATTCTTCGGCAGCATCGAGGTGCCCAGGCGCCGAGCGGACGAGCCACCGATGCAACTCGCGCGCCCAGACCCCGTCGTCACTGCGCTCAAGCCGGCAGAGATGCAGCGGAGCTGGTTGCTCGCGGCCGACAGGATCAGCCTGGGCTGGGTGCAGGACCGATTTGCGTTCGCACCCTGGTTGGCGGTGGATGGCGCTGCGCGATCGGTCGATGTGGTGGGTTGGGCCCAGCCCTACGCGTGGAGCACGGAAGCGGTGATCAGCCTTCGCCTGGGGCCCGGTGCGGACGATCCCGTACTTGGCTCGTACGCACTTGGCGGAAAGCGCTACTCGCTGGCGGACGCGCTGCCCGGCATCGGGCAGGAAGGCGTTGCGGAGCGCTTCGCGATATCGGCGGACCACCATCTCGAGTCCAATGAGGACGGTAAGGTTCAGGTCCTCGGGATGGCGATTTCTTCCTACGACGACGGCGGCCTCGCCATGGATGCCCGCGGCCTCGCCCTCGGGGCAAGATTCACGCGCCCGGCCGGCGCGGTGCTGCGCGCGGCGAAGTTTGTGCGCACGGCCGGCGAGGCTGCCAGCGAGTTCAGCCTGCTCACGCTGGCCGAGCCGCTGCGCATTCCTGTCCAGGCCTATCTGCGCCATGAACTCGCCTTCTATGTGCGCGACCTACCAGTGATCCTGGACCGCGGCAAGTACGTCTTCGACGGGAGTTCGAACGCAATCGAGAGCGCGATGGGCGCGGGCGGCGAGGCGTTCGAGCGCGAGCACTTCGGCGAAGGCTTGCACGAGTGGCGCCTGTTCGAGTCGGCAGATGGCCGCCCCATGCGCCGTTACGAAATCGGGTGGGGCCCGCTCAGCTTCGTGCCCCTGCGGCTGTGGAAGTTTGAGGCGAAGGACTCCGCGCAAGGAACTTCCATCGCCGCGCTGTGGGTGCTGGGCCGGCTCGAACTCGCGAGCAGCATGCAGCCGTGGGAACCGAGTCCATCGGCAGCGCCGTTCGGTCCCGAAGAGCCCTACAAGGCCGGCGAGGTCTTCATGATGAAGCTCGAAGGTGGCAACTTGTGGCTTGAGCCTGTCCGGGTGGATGCACTGCCCGGCCCCGGCGCCGCCGAGACCACCCACCGGCTCCAAGTGTCGAAAGATGCGTCCGCGAGCGGCGGCATGGCCACCATCCGCATCGACGCCGTGCAGCACATCACCGGTGGCGGAACACCCAACAACACCGACCTGATGCCTTTGCTCGTGGGCCTGCAACCACTTAAAGGCGGCGGCGCCCGCCTGCAGGCAAGGCTCTTCGGCGATGACCGTATGCTGGGCGGCACTGTCAAGACGTTCGACCGAGACCTGCTCGAACTCCGGTTCGAGCCCGAGGGCGACCTGCATGGTGTAGCACGCGCTTCGACCATCACGGTCCGCATCGCGAGCACGAAGAAACTGGACACTACACCCATCTGGAATGCGACGATTGAGCTTGGCGTCGAGCTAAGGATAATGAGCGGCGACGCGTGCCTCTTTTGGCGAGCGGCGGACGGCCGTTGGCAGTGGATGAACGTGTTGGCCGCGTCCCCCGTCAATGACCTACGGATCAGCCATGAGAGCGGCGCGATCTCTCTGCACATCTCGAGCGAACTCTCCGATTCCGAACCGCTTCTGGGATGGCCCGTCGAGACGCTGGATGTGAAGGGCTTCGTTGCGCAGGTCTTCCCGGCTGGTGCAGGCTGGCCGGAAGCGCTCGCAGATGGCGCCTCGTTCCTGCAGGTGGAAGCGCGAGGCAGCAACGGCTTTCAGCTACGACACCTGCTGGAGGGTCGCAGACAGGAAGTGAAGCTGGACTGGCGCGCCACGTGCACGAGCGTGATCCGCTGGCCGCGTAGGTTGACAGTAGAAGAGTATGCCGACAGTCGCGACTGGACGTTACACGCTGACTATGTACGCATGGTGGGTATCCCCGCAGCGGACGTAGAGAGCATGCCGGTCCACGTGATCGAACTCGGCCTGCGCGAGCAGCCCATCCCCTTGGCCGTCCTGGGGCCCACAGGCGAGGGTTTCGGCATCACGGCGCCATGGGCCTTCCTGGTGGGCGCGAGCCACCAACTCAAGGTAGAGGGCGAGGCAAAGTCGTGGTTGACCCTCGACAGGGTCGAGATCCTGCCTGCCGCGAAACTGGACGCGCCCGACGATGCGTTCGGTTTCGCTCCGCGTTACCGGGATGGGGAATACCGCACACGCCAGACGAATGGGGATCTTATTCCCCATCCTGGTGTGGCGCGCGCAGCAGTGGCACAGACCGGGTTCCGGGATTCGAGCATGCCCAGGGCCTTCGCGTCCTGGCGGCCAGTCATCCGAGCCAGCTCGGTCACGGCCTTCATCTACGACGCCGACGACATCGAGAATCCACGCGGGCTCGTGGCGCAGGTGGCCTGGCTCGCCGACACGGCCGAGGACGGCGCGCTGCAAGGACTCGTGCTCGCGCAGTGCCAGAAGGACCGCGCGCTCGATTGGCGGTTTGCCTCGGTCGACGCCGTGCACGCCGCAAAGAAGCTATTTATGCACAGGCAGCAGCGCGAGATCTCGTTGTACGCCGATGTGGATGCTGGAGAGCTAGACAGAGCGCTGGTAGCCGCGCTCGACAGGGGTACGGCCCAGATTGCCAGCCAGCGGCCGGTGACGCAGGCGTGGTTCGAGCTGTTCGATAAGGCCAAGAGGCGTCCCAAGCGCATCGATGAACTCGCGGCGCAGGAGATGCCGTTCTTCCCCGAAACCATGCTCGTCTTCGACAAGCTTTGGCAGTCTCGCCGCACACGCCTTGAGGCGCGCACGATTCTCGCGAAGGGCGATGAAAGCGGTGATGCTGTGCATGTCCGTCTGCGCAAGCGCACTGTTCCAGCAGGATCGGAACCGCTATTGGTCGATGAGAACAGGGATGTAGCTACGCGTCTCGTCCCTGTCCGCATCATCGCGCTGGACCGCGAGAGTATTACCATTACCGAGCCGCTCACCGCCCCCGGCGCTGCCGCCGGTAACCTGCTGGGCTCGGAGGGGGAAAGCGGCCGCGGGCATGCTCGCATTCGCGAACTGGTGAAGCGCTCGATGCCTTCGCCGCGCGTGATCTTCGCCCGCGGCGAAGTAGATCGGGGGCGCACCGCGTGGCAGCTCGTCCAGATGCCGCGGCCCGACGACGATTTCGGGGCCCAAGTTCACGTTGAATCGGCGCAGCCAATCCCAGCCTCGGCGGCGCTCGGATGGCCTTCGGACCAGAGTACTTACATTGCAGGAAAGCTCGGGCTTGTCGGGGGCGTCGATGCGCCAGTCTGGTCTTCACGCGCGGGTTTCGCAGGTCGGGAGAGCACCTTCCGCCTGCCCGCTTGGGCGCCGGGGCAGGACGGGCCGGAGGCGCTCTACGTTTCGTTTGCCACGCATGTGGCGTTCTATCGGCCCACCGCTCAGGTGATGTACTCAGGCCCGGCCGCCAAACACCTATCTACGACGCCGGCGCGGCTGCGTGCCCCGCTTTCTACAGCCACGAAGGAGGCGCTGCGCAAACTGATCGGTATCGAAAGTGCCGAGCAAGTTTCGGTTGCCGCCATTTGCCCCCCGTCGCTCGAGCGCACTAGCATCGGCGACCGCCCGGGCGAACTGCACGTGTGGACCGCGTCCGTCGTCGTGCCGGCCGAGGATTTCCGCTTCGACCCGGACGACATGCGCTACGGACGACCCGCGACGAGCGGCCCGGTGCTGGCCCGCCAGCATCGTGCGCCGCGGTCGCCCTTGTTGCCGGCGGATAAGTGTCTCTCTCTGCGCAGGCGAACGTACGTTTCCACGCAGGACAAGGGGCCGGATGGCTTGGCCGAACTGAAGCTGTTCGCGGGGTCTGCAACGTTGTTTCGGCTCTATGACGCCGACGGCGATATCCGTTGCAGCCTAGAGGTCCACTCGGGCAGTGGTAATGCATTCCGCCTGGGCGAGGGATGGGACGGCCGGCTGCAACTGCTACTCGACACGGCTCCGGCGCCGGACAGGTGTCGCCTCGCCAAAGCGGGGCTTCTTCCGACGGATCCTTCCAAGTCCACCGCGCAGATCAGGATCGGCAACGAACGATTTCCGCTCGGGCAGTGGTCGTTCAATGCCGCGTCCAGAGGGATCATCCTGACCTTCACCGCGGATCCGGGCGATGCACTGCGCATCGTCGCGGCTGTGCGGGCGACGAACGTCGACGTCCCGCTCGCTTTCGACTTCTCGCTCGAGGCGCAAGCGCCGTTATTGGCTGACGAAGGCGCCAGCGTGAAGCTCGGCGCGGGCCTGCCCGCGGCGATCCGCCGGTGGCCCGTGCGCAATCTCTCGATTCCCCTGCAGCGTGCCGCAGGCGCTCGCGCCACGCTGACGGTTGACCTTCACACCGTGGCGTTCGCCGACGCGGCTTACGACCGGCAGCTCGCTGCGCCCACCTTCGAATCGCCACCCACCACGCTGACCGATGGCAAGCGGCTTGTGCTGGTGACGGACCGCGAGGAATACAGACTCGACGACACTGTCCTGCTCACGGCCGGAGTTCGGGATGAACGCGTGCGCAGTTTCGCGGTTCCGGCGGGCGGGGTATTGCGGTTGAGTGTCCAAGTGCAACCACGGCGCAAGGAAACCGACCTGAAACCGCCCCGGCCCCGCGAGCTGCGATTTCCACAGGGCAGTGTGCCGCCCGAGGACTTTTTCCCCCTAACGCCGCCGTCTGTCTACGCGCTTCAACCGCGATCGCTGGTGGACATCAGGGGAGCACCCGCCGAGTTGGAGCCCGGCGACCGGCTGATCCTGACCGTGAAGCCTCCTGCGGGTTCGAATGCGGACAGTGAGAAGTCTTGCGTCCTGATGCTGCGCCTGACGGACTTGCCATCCATCGCGCCGCCTCCGGCCGTGTATTCCCTGGTGACGGCCACGGCCGCCTTCAGCCGCGCTACGGTTGCAATGCATGCCTGCGCGCCCCTGCCGGATGCCGTCGAATATCCCAGCCTTGAGGCGGACTTGTATCGCGGCATGGTGCAGCGCCGCGCCCTGTTCATCTGGCAATGGGCAAGCGTCGACGAAAAAGCGTCGTTGGCGACACTGGTGAAAGTTGACCGCTCCGGCGGCGCGCAACTGCCACGAGACACGGACGACTTCGTCCAGTTACCGGTGGCAAGCGTGGTGACGCGCGAGTAGGTCGGCACCCGGAAAGAGAGGATAACGCCATGTCAGCGCACATGATCTCGGTTTCTGTCGTCGGGTCCGGAGAGCCGGTCGAGGACGCCGCGTTCGCGGATCTCTCAAAGGGCGTGGGGCGCATCGTGGCCCAACACGGCTGCAACCTGGTGACCGGCGGAGGCCGTGGTGTAATGGAACTGGTCGCGGAAGGCTTCTGCAAGACGCCTTACAGGGTTGGCCGCTCGATCGGCATCTTGCCGGGCACGATGAAGTCGGAGGGCGATCAGGTCCTCGATCGAGTGACTATGATGTCCATCACGCCCAAGGCGCACTATCCGAATGCGTTCGTCGAAGTTCCGGTCTACACGCACCTGCCTGGTAACAACCCGAAGGCCCCAACATCGAGGAACTACCTCAACGCGCGAACGGGTGCCGTGATGGTCGCCCTAAAAGGGGGCAAGAGGACGCAGGCGGAAGTGGAGATCGCGGTCGCGCTGAACAGGCCGGTTATCGCGCTTCTGCGTGCCAGGGAATGCATCGGGCACATACTCTCGGCCAAATCTGCCAAAGGGAGTCCTTGTCGTGGAAACTCTCGACGAACTCTCGGATGTGCTCGAAAGCCTTCTGCGCACGACGGAGTTCGCCAGCCGGCTGACCCGGCCCGGTTTCGATGCCATCCAGTCCGTCTACTCTACGGATCCCGCGAGCGTGCACAGTTGCTCGATGCACTTCCCGAACACGTGCGCGATTCGCATGAGTGAGGCCCTGGACAAAACGGTCTCCGGGATCAGGCAGAAGTTTGACGCGAGCGGCTTGAACCTCTGTCCGCACGGGTTCATGCGCGGTGCGGAGGACTTGGCTGCGGTCCTGCGGCGGGCCGACGTGTTTGGCGTGCATGATGCCGGGTTCTCGAAGCCAGACGGGCCACCGGCTGGCATCAAGGGCAAGAAGGGAATCGTGGCCTACATCAACATTCCCGACTTTGTCGGGCAAGGTCATATCGACCTGTGGGATGGAGCGTCCACCGTGGGTAAAGCGTACTGGAACGCGGACCCGATCTGGTTCTGGAGCTTGAACTAGGATGAAACAGTTCTTTTCAAGCCGGTGTAACCTGCACGGTGTAGCCGATCTGCTGCAGCCGTCGAATGAGGCGGAGGGCGGTATTGGAAGCGTCGGCGCGGTCGAAGTGGGCGGCGCCGAGGTCGTGCCACTTTAACTTTTTCAAAGCCGAGCGCAGTCAGGGCCATCGCACTCGAATGACATGGCCTTTTTGAGATTTTCCAAGAAAGTCGTTCACGTTCAATAGGTTATGCAGCCATCTTGTGAACCCTCTCGAAAACGCGTCTACTCTCGTCTTTTGGGCGACAGAAATGCGTGGAGCGGGAGTCAGTCTGATGGAGAAACTCAGTGAGCTTGAAGATCCTCGCCAGCCGAGTAACGGCACCCGCCACGACTTCCGGGAGATCCTGGTGATCGCGGTGTGCGCCATGCTCTCGGACGCCGACAGCTTCGAGGACATCGCGCTGTGGGGTCGGCTCAAGGCCGACTGGCTGCGGCGCTTCCTCGTGCTCAAGAATGGTATCCCTTCGCAGGACACGTTCCTGCGCGTGTTCCGCGTGCTCGACCCGAAGCAGTTCGAAGCGGTGTTCCGGCGTTGGGTGGGCGGGATCGTTGGCGCACTCGATGGGGTGATGGCCGTTGACGGCAAGACGCTGCGCCGCTCGGCCGATGGCGATGCGCCGCCGGTGCACATGGTCAGTGCGTTCTCGACCGAGCTCGGTCTGGTGCTCGGTCAGGAGAAAGTGGCCGGCAAGAGCAACGAGATCACCGCCATTCCCGAACTGCTCGAGGCTTTGCACATCAAGGGCTTGCTGGTCAGCATCGACGCGATGGGCTGCCAGCGCGAGATCGCTGCCAAGATCGTGGAGAAGGGAGGCGACTACCTGCTCGCGGTCAAAGGCAATCAGCCCACGCTGCATCAGCAGGTGCGCGATCTGATCAGCGATGCTCAACTCGCGAACGACGGCTTCAAGCACGTCGACAGGTCCCATGGCAGGACGGTGATGCAGCTCAGTTGGGTCGCCGCCAGCGGCAAGGAGATCGACCCCGAGCTGTGGCCTGGCTGCAAGACCGTTGGCTGTGTCGTGTCGCAACGCGTGGTCGGCGACAAGGTGGCCGAACTGGAAGAGCGCTACTACATCAGCTCGCGCAAACTCACCGCCGAAGAGCTGGCCAAGACCGTGCGTGCGCACTGGGCCATCGAGAACAAGCTTCACTGGATGCTCGATGTCTGCTTCGGCGAGGACGACTGCATGATCCGCAAGGACAACGCACCGCAGAACCTCTCGCTGCTCAAGAAGATCGTGCTGAACCTGATTCGTGCAGACAAGACCGACACCGCCAAGACGAGCCTGCGACTCAAGCGCAAGCGAGCGGCTTGGGATGACGATATCCGTATGAAAATGCTGGGAATTCATCCGTTATGACTTTCGAGTGCGATGGCCCTGCGAGCGCAGTGGTGTCATACTCGGCGTTGATTCAAAGATCTCAAGTTTGGAGGGAATCTCAATGTCGAAACCGAGGGGACCTGGCACAGGTGTGAAGAGGCATAATGCAGCTGTAGTGAATCCTGGGCCGAAGATTACTCACGATGTTGTGGTGGCCGATCCTCTGGATAGACTTGAGGCGAGGGCTGGACGAGACCGACTCACGTTTGATGGCTATAAGCTGACGTGGCACGGAGCTGCGGCAAAGCAATGGACGGCATTCTCGGGTCTTGCGGATGAGAGTGCCGACGAGGGTACGAAGGACGAGGGGCCGACGCCTCAGGGTCTGTTTACGGTCGACCCGAAGAACATTGAACTGCTCGAGCCTTCAGATGACTGGGGCTCACATCGAGTGAGACTTGATCCCCAGGCATCGACCGTGACTCGGATGAGAGATTGCCTGAAGGTCATTCGGACCGGCATGTACGTCCACGGTGGGAGCATCCAGGGGACAAAGGGCTGTATAGAGCTTAATGACGACAGGGAGGAGCGCGAATTCTTCGAAGCGCTCCGCAAGTATGGCAAGCCCATTGAACTCGAAGTTCGATACTCGGGGGCGCGAGAGAAAAAATACGAACGCGTGAACTGCCCTTATCCGTCGGTCTAGCGAAGTGCGCCGTCGCACAGCGGCATGGAAGTCGATCGCAGGCGTCAATGCCGCCACGCCATTGCGTGGACCTGCTGAGTCTCGTCCGTCGGTAGGTTCGCGAGACGCACGTGTGCTACAGCCCAAGGGAGCCTGGCGAGTTCGTAGCCTAGTAGTCCTGTTGCGCAGGGGTGGCGACCACAGAAAGTGGGTGCAGTTCGAAACTTCACTTGCGCCTCACGGCAATAATTTTCTCAGCCGCAGTTCCTGATCGATCTTGTCGACGATGGCGATGAGTAGTCTCTTTCGCAGCCTGAACAGCCAAATCGCGAGCTTGAGGAAATGCCGAGTCCACCATCCGAGCCGGGCCTTCAACTGGGCGTCGACCACGGCTTTGAGCCGGGCGCCGAGGTCGTCCCGAATCGAGCGCGCCGAAAAAACGCCAACTGGCCAGGCCGGCAACGGCTCCTGAACCGTAGCTAACGCTCTCACCAGCGGGATGATAGGTAACTCCTTGCCGGTAGCGGCCGATCCTAGAGCAAACAGCGGGTTCGTGTCCGGAAGCGTGAAATGCTTTTGGAGAAACTGCTGGCAGTTGCGTCGACCCAGCAGGTAGTCATGCAATCGGTACTGCCGATGTAGAAACCCCGAGAAGCCGCCCAGACCCGAGTTTGACAGTTCCGAGGCACATTTCCGCCCCACCTCCAGTAACGGCGCGGGTTTCAGGGCGATGATCCGCCAGAAACCTAGATACATGGATTGTTGATTTATCGCCCTCGATGCCGCTACTGTGCTGCACATGTACTTGAGACAGAGCAAACAGAAGCGGGCTGACGGCCGGGAGATCACCTACCTGCAGCTGGCCGAGAACGTGTGGGACGCGACGAAGGGGCGCTCACAGGCGCAGATCGTGTTCAACTGCGGCCGTGCCGACGACCCGGAAGTCATCGAACGGCTTCGCCGTCTGGCCAAGAGCATCCTGCGTCGCTGCTCGCCCGAGGCCATCGTGGCCGACGATCCGGGCTGGCGACTGGTGTGCGCCTGGCCCTACGGCGACGTGCACGCGCTCGAGGCGGTATGGCAGCGACTCGGGATCGATGCCATCGTGCGTGCGCAGGCGCACGGCCGGCGCTTCGGCTTCGAGATGGAGCGGGCGCTGTTCGCACTGGTGGCCAATCGTGCGTGCGCGCCTGCCTCCAAGCTTTACTGTCACGAGCAGTGGCTCAAGGAGGACGTGCACATCGAAGGCACGCAAGCCCTGGCGCTGCACCAGCTCTACCGCGCGATGGACTTTCTCGAGGCAAACAAGGCCGCGATCGAACAGGCGATCTTCTTCCAGGTCGCCGACCTGTTGAGTCTGGACGTGGAGATCGTCTTCTACGACACCACCTCGTTGCACTTCGAGATCGACGACGAGGACAACGGCGACGCCGACGGCCTGATGCGCGGCAGCGTGGCCGCTGGCGCCAAGCGCTACGTGGCGCCCAGGAAGCGCGGCTACAGCAAGAACGGCCGGGGCGATGCGCCGCAGATCGTGGTGGGCCTGGCGGTCACCCGCGACGGCTTCCCGGTGCGCCACTGGGTGTTTCCGGGCAACACGGTCGATGTCACCACGGTGGCCCAGGTCAAGGAAGACCTCAAGGGCTGGCAGCTCACCCGCTGTTTGTTCGTCGGGGACGCTGGCATGGTCTCGCAGGCCAACTTCCAGGCGCTCGCCAAGGGCGGCGGCAAGTACCTGATGGCGATGCCGATGCGCCGTGGCGACGAGGTGACCGAAACAGTGCTCTCGCGCCCGGGGCGCTACCGCAAGATCGCCGACAACCTCGAGGTCAAGGAGGTCGTCGTCGGCGACGGCGAGCGCCGCCGCCGCTATGCGCTGTGCTTCAACCCGCAGGAGGCACACCGCCAGCGTGCCTATCGTGACGAGCGCATCCGCGAACTCCAGGCCGAGCTTGCATGCCTGGCCGATCAGGACGAGGGTGGGCACAGCAAGCGCGTGTGCGCGCTGCGCAGCAGCGCCCGCTACGGGCGGTTCCTGAAGGAGACCAAGCGGGGCCTGGCGATCGATCGGCAGGCCATCGCCGAACTCGAACGTTTCGACGGCAAGTTCGTCGTCCACAGTAACGACGATACCCTCACCGCCGAGGACATGGCGCTCGGCTACAAGCAGCAGCAGCGCGTCGAAGAAGCCTGGCGCACGATGAAGGGCGGCCTGCGCATGCGCCCCGTGTTCCACTGGGCGCCCCACCGCATCCACGCCCACATCGCGATTACCGTGCTGTCTCTGTTACTGGAACGCGTGATCGAGCACGCCTGCCAAGATACTTGGCGCAACGTGCGCGATGACCTCAAGCGCATTCAACTTGCGCAATTGTCCAGCCCCAACGGCACCGTCTGGCAGGTCACCGAACCCACGGCGGAAGCGGCCAACCGACTGAAAGCATTGAAGATCAAGCCGCCGCCGGCTGTCCTCAGGCTCGACTGACACCTATCCCCACATAGATACACGGCCGTTTCCGGCGCTCGGCCGGAGGCCATGCGCCGTGCGCCTTGCGACGGGGCGTGTTACTCGCTGGTGTCAAAGTCGGGCCAGAGCGCCACTGGCAAGCGCAAATCCGCCGCTCAGTGTGCTTCCGTTGCCGCGGCTAGGGCTGATGAGAAATCGGCTAAAAATGCTTTCGTCCTGAGCGAGGGCGATCTCTTCGGGCGTGAAGCGGGCCTGTTCCTTCCAGGCAACGAAAAGGCTGGCCGCCGTACCGACCAGATCGGTGGGGTGGTTGGGGCCGAGTTCGGCAGGGTCGGGAAAGGGATCAACCATGACGACGGCTCTATGGGCCGCATCGCCCTCCCTGGGATTCCGACCGCGCGGTCCAGCCAGTTCGCGCCTCGCGAGTTCGAGGGGTTCGTTGTTCATGGCACCGCCATCGACGTGCAGTGCGCCGTAATCGGGCCCTGGCACTGTTGCCGGCCAACAGGGGGCAAGGGGGGCGACGGACGGCGGCTTCCCGGCATCGCCAGGCACGATGGTGTAGCGATAATGGTAGTCGGCGATCGGCCGGATGATCATCCGCGGCTGCAGGCCGAAGGGAAACGCGCCAGAGGCAAGTGCCGCATGGCCCAGGTCCTGCCAAGCCTGGAGGGCCCAGCTGTTTGGATAGGTCAGCAGGATATCGTCCGGGCAGAGGGCGGGATTAGAGGAGGATCCCCCGTTCAGACCGACGACCGCGAAGCGGAGCCAATCCGCGTGAGCCGTCATGCAGTGACCGTCCGCGGCGTTACCCTTCATGGTGATCGAGTATGGCACGCCACGCAGGTTGGTGACCGTAAAGATCAGTTTGAGCGGATCTGCAAGGTATGGGCGCGGGGTGAAGGGTGCAGCCGCATAATCGATCGCCTTGGCGGCAATCCTACTCAGACAAGTCGAATCCAGTAAACTTTGGGGCGCTGCCCCGTCGGCGAGATCATTCTGCGTCAGGAGTTGGCGGATATCGATGTCCTCGACCCAGGCATCGAAAAGTGGATTAGTGGGACCGGGTACGGTGGGGATGCTGCTGGCCCGGCAATGAGGAAACTGGTAGCGCAGGGCGGTGGCCGTAATGGCGCCGGTGATTGCGCCGGCGGACGCACCGGCGATCACGCGGATCTTGATCTCGTGCCGCGGCACGTCTTTACCGTCTTGCTTGTCGGCATACCAGGCTTCGAGCGCTTCAATGAGGAAGTCGAGGACGCCGGCCGTGTAGGCACCAGCCGAGACCGCCCCGGCGAGCACCAGACCTATTTCGAAGGTGCCGGGCTGTCTCTCAGGGCCGTCTAAAGGACGGCATTTTCCCAAGATGGACTCATAGGCTTGCTCGGGCGTGTCAGGCATTGGTCGGCTCCCTTCGCAGCGCGACTGATCGAAAGTCCACTATGGGCACAGGATGTTGACAAAAGCATATCGCGGCGCGCCAGGAACCGCTAGCCGATTTTGATTTATACCGGGTTTGCGCGCTGACTGGCGGACACGGCGAAAGCTCCACTGGGTCTTTGAACCTCTGATCCGATAGTCGCGTTGCGTGTAAGGTAGGGGGCCTGCACACGGCCGGCAACTCGCTCAAAGTCGGCCCACGGGTGATCCAATAATGCGCTGGTAGTGGCGAGCATAGCGCCCGACGAGTCTGTCCCGGTGGCGCAGGACGCCCGCCGACGGCCATGCTGGGCGACATAAGGCCGCCCAGCCAACCTGGTCAAACCTCTCACTCCGGCACGCTTGCCCTGCCGCTGCCGTTGCGATTCGACTCGGGTTTGGAGCCGACGGAGGCAACGAACCGCGTCCCTGACGTTCTAGGGCTACCCAAGTAGGCGCAGGAAGCCCTGATCCTCCCGTGACCCGCCATTTCGGCGACGGCCTGACGCGCAGCGTGGTCCAGACCAGGGGGGAGGGGGCCTCCACCGCGCACCGGCGGGGCCTCGCCACCGGTTTCATCGCCAAAGCGCCGGATCAACGCTTCGTGGCGCAGCCCATGGGCGGTGATCCCGCGCTCGCTCGACGTGATGCCGAATTTTTCCATCACATAGTCAAAACGACGCAGGTTGCGCTTCAAGTCATGCCGAGGATCGCCCAGGTGCGCGTCCTCACCTTCGGCCACGGCACGGGCGTAGTCGAGGGCGGCCATGCCGGCCGCACTGTCCAGCGCCACGAACCGTAACCGTCCCCCCTTGCTGCCCTCCTTGATCCGCAGGTAGTGGTCCGCCCGCCGTTCGTCAGGCGACAGACCAGTGGCCTCAAAGGGCACGACACAACGGTGCGGCCGGATCATCACCGATTCCTTGCGCCGCAACCCGAAGGCGTGGATCAGCCGCAGCGAGGCGCCGACGTAGCGGTCGTAGGCGCAGACCTGCTCGACCAGCGCATCGATGTCGACACCTTGGCCCGACCAGCTCTTGTCGCGCTGCGCATATTCGTGCCGCTGGTATTCCTCGGTACTCAGCCCGTAATCGGCCGGTTTGTGGATGAAGCCGGGCTTGCCCAGCCACATCGCCAGGCCGCGCAGGAAGCTAAGGTAGGTCTGGATGGTGGCTGGCGTGAGCTTTTCCGCCTGCCAGATCTTCACCATTGCCCGGATGTGCCGTTCGCCGAGGTTGCGTGGATCGGGCAGTGTCTTGAATCCAGCCTTCGTTTTGAGATCGCGGAAGAAGCGGCGCAGGAAGTCGGCGCGCTCCTGCCGGGTCTTGTGCGAGACCGTCTTGTCGAGCGAGGTGTGCAGGCTGTTGAAGAGCCCAAGCAGCACCTCGAGCACCTTCGTGGGGTCGGCCTTGCCGGGCTTGTAGCGAGCGAGGATGGCCGCAGGCGGCAGATTGGCCTGGGCCTGGTCGCGCGCGGGCTGCAGCGGCGCGGCCCGGCCCAGCCCGGCAGTGCCTTGAACGCGGCGATGGGTGGATGGTGTGGGATTGGCAGTGGACATGGCATTTCCTTCGAATGAACGCCGTGCGGCCGTCCCGGCGGCGCACAGCACGACAATGGATGGAATCCGGCATGGCGGGCGAGACGGATTCCGGCGTCTGGCCCGCCCGTGGTTGCAGTAGTTCGGTGCAGCGCGTGACCACGGACAGCGCTGCACCTACCCAAGGATTTGCCGATGGCCACGTGCAAGCACAGGCATCGGCTCGGTCGGTCTTAAAAATGAAACGGTGATCCGTCCCACTCACGCATTTCTGCGCTCGCGGGCTTGGGGATGCCGCCGCGCCTCTGGGGCATGGCACGACATCGGCACGCCGGTCGAGCCGGGTGCTATCGGTGGATCAGTCCTCGATTCGTAAGGTCATCCACCTGCATGGGTCCGCCCCTGACCGAAAGTCCAGGGCGGTGCCAGGTTGACGAGCGAAGACACACGGGGAGCCCATCAGGGGCAAGCACGGCCGTGTGCGGCGCAGGATGCGCAGGCTCGAAGGATGACGGGAACAGCGGGACGGCATCGGGTGCCGTCCGGACTATTTGCTCAAGACATCGGCGCGTCCTCGAGGGAACGCCCAGCTGACAAAGCTGGCAAGCCGGTGCAGGCACTACGAAGTGAACTTCCTCGGGGGCGAGGCCTTGAAGGCCACAGCTGCCCCGACTCGACAGGTCGGGGCTCTTGAAGGGCGGGTAACGACCGCAACGCCTTTTGCTCCGCGATGGAGCTGGCCAGGAGGCCACGGGAGCCTCCAGTTGACTCCTCCCCCTCGAGGACGTCAACGGCCGACGACCGCACGCCCATCGATTTCCGGGGGGCTTGCGGGTGGCACTTGAAATCGGGGTCTGAGGGTCGCTTATTTTTGGTTCTTCGCGCGATCCGGGGGAAGTAGTGGTTGACGGTTCGGAGGTTGGTAGATTGGCAGTCGCCAAACAAACCGATCCCCTTCCTCTTCCCCGTCATGCGCGATGCTATGTTGGGCGTGGTCTTCTGGGAAGGCCACGTCGTCGATTCATCCCAGGAGCGAGCCGACGGTTCGCTGCTTCTGTCCCTCTCTGAAGACCCTTCTCACCGGCCCCGATGTGGTCGCTGCGGCAGTGACTGTGTCCTGCTCCACGAGCGCCGGCGACGACTGGTGCGCGATCGAGATTGGTTTGATCGACGCGTCTGGCTGGATGTACCCATTCGCCGGCTCGACTGTTATCAGTGTGGGGCACGTGTGGCCGAACGCCTGAGCTGGCTCGACACGGGTGAGCGCATCACGCACCGATTGCGCGCCTGGGTCGAAGCGCTGGTGCAGATCCTGCCGATCGCCCACGTTGCCCAACTCACGGGCTTGCACTGGCACACCATCAAACGCATCGACCATCGGCGTCTGCAAGCCCGGTACGGTGCTTTCGATGCGCAGGGGGTGCGTCGGTTGGTGATGGATGAATTCGCCCTGCACAAGGGGCACCGCTACGCGACGGTGATCATGGATGCTGAGCGTATGCGTGTGCTGTGGGTTGGCGAAGGCAATAGTCGCGAGGCGATCCGGCCATTCTTCGAATTGCTGGGCAAAGAGGGCTGTCAGCACATTGAGGCGGTCGCAATGGACATGAACACCGCTTTCGATCTGGAGGTGCGCGCCCATTGCCCGAACGCCGAAGTCGTCTATGACCTGTTTCACGTCGTGGCCCGCTTTGGTCGGGAGGTTGTCGACCGGGTGCGCGTCGATCAGGCCAACGCCTTGCGCAGTGCGCCCACACAACGTCAGGTCGTCAAGCGTTCTCGCTGGTTGCTGCTGCGCAACCGCGACAATCTGGGCAACGAGCAGGCGGTGAAGCTCGAGGAGTTGCTGGCGGCCAACGCACCGCTGGCCACCGTCTATCTCCTGAAGACGGCCATCAAGGAAATCTGGTTTGCTCCATCCGTCCGAGAAGGCGCGCGAAGATGGAAAGAGTGGTATCGCCTGGCGATCGAAAGCGGAATCGCTGCGGCGATCGCCTTTGCCAAGCGACTCCGAAAGTACCTGCGTGGCATCCTCGCCTCAGCCATCTTCCCCCTGAATACCAGCGTCCTGGAGGGCGTCAACAACCGCATCAAGGTCATCAAGCGCATGGCCTACGGATTCCGCGATTCACCCTATTTCTTCCTGAAGATCAAGGCCGCCTTCCCCGGAAAGGCGCGATGAACCTTATTTTTCGGGTGAAGACGACAACCTGGCGCGGCCTGCCCTTGACGAGCAAATCTTTGGCCTCTGGGGCCGTCCGGGACCCGTCCAGCGCTGGCGGGCACCCGCAGCCCGTTCAGCACACGGGGTTGATATCCGTGGTTCGAATGAGAGCGTAGTGACACACACGCAGCCCCGCCGGGCGATGGCGCTTTCAGGTGTCAGCGAAACGTCTGTGCATCGTCGGTTCGCTGACAGCGGGCCGGCCCCGATGTCGAAATCGGGCTCATTGAGTGGGGATTCCGTGTGGCGGGATCAGGTCGCCCTGTCGATGCTGATCGACCTCAACCCTACCTCGGAGCCTTGCCATGGAATTGATCGTCAGAGCGGTGGATGTCGGATCGGGCAACACCAAGTTCGTCACGGCCGCAGCCGGTACGGACATCCGCTGCGCCAGTTTCCCGTCGGTGGCCTATCCGTCGAGCGACGACTCGCCGTCGTGGCCGGCGAGCGAGCGCAAGACGACGGTGTGCATCCCCATCGGCCCGCTGTTCTACGAGGTCGGGCCGGACGTGAGCCTCGCCGCCGACACCTTCCGTGCCAAGCAGTTGCACGACGAGTACACCGAGACGCCCGAGTACCTGGCGCTGCTGCGGGGGGCGCTCTCCATGATGAAGCTGAGCCGCATCGACTTGCTGGTGGTCGGCTTGCCGGTGGCGCTCTTCGCCGTCAAGAAGGTGGCACTAGAGAAGGCCATGACCGGTCGCCACGACATCGGCGGCGGCAAGGCGGTGACGGTGGGCAAGGCCCTGGTCGTGGCCCAGCCGCAGGGGGCGCTGGTGCATTACGCCTCCGAGCACCAGAAGATGGCGGTCATCGGCCACGAGCAGAGCCTGATCATCGATCCGGGCTCGCGCACCTTCGACTGGCTGGTGGCCCGGGGCATGCGGCTCGTCCAGAAGCAGAGCCACTCGTTCAACCGCGGCATGT
>WBZU01000320.1_pt1 | contig 31634 bp, 29 predicted proteins | sample 5204311 | NCBI WGS metagenome assembly WBZU01 (sample SAMN12344359, study PRJNA552823) | activated sludge metagenome | biome: Activated sludge suspended growth; feature: Nitrification reactor; material: Wastewater; isolation source: activated sludge from nitrification reactor of wastewater...
CGGCATTGTTCATGCGCGTCCAGATGCCGTAGTCCATGCCGAAGTCGATCACCAGGTCGGCCATGCCGTTGCCGTCCATGTCCGCCGCGGTGATGATCTCCGCGCTGTTGGCGTGCAGCGCCACCCAGTTGCGGTGGTTCATCCAGACCCAGATGCCGTATTGCGGGCCGAAGTCGACCACCAGGTCGTCGCGCCCGTCGTTGTCGAGATCGGCCGCCGTCAGGTGGCGCGCCGGGGTGCCGTGCAACTGCACCCAGCTCGCATTGTTCATGCGCGCCCAGATGCCGTAGGGCGGGCCGAAGTCGATCACGATGTCGTCCTGCCCGTTGCCGTCGAGATCGGCCCGCGCGATCTCGCGCGCGCTGGTGCCATGCAGGCCAACCCATTCGGCATCGTTCATGCGCATCCAGATGCCGTACTGCGGCCCGAAGTCGACCACCAGGTCGTCGCGCCCGTTGAAGTCGACATCCGCGCTGACCATGTGCCGCGCCGGCGTGCCGTGCAGCGGCGTCCAGGTCGAATTGTTCCTGCGCTGCCAGATGCCGTTGCCGGCGCCGAAGTCGATGGTGAGGTCGTTGCCGAGGGGGTGTTTGCTGCCTAGAAGGAGGTCTTTGACGGGAGCGGGAGTGGTGCACTCACAATTCTGCGTAGTGCCCCTCCCCAATTCACCCACGCCGTTCATGCCCCACGACAGCACCGTCCCATCGCCCTTGAGCGCGAGCCGAAGGTTGGGGGTACCAGAAAGCACGCGAATAGGTCCTAGCGACGTCACATGGCTAGGTACGGCACTGACCAGAGGCATCAGCGTGCCGGAGCCCCAACCCCACAACGTACCGTCCGACTGGAGTGCATAGGTTCGCGAACCGGTCGGCCAAACAGACGTTACGCCGGAAACATTTGGTACTTGTGCCGGGCTACTACGCGACTCGAAAGACGTTCCAACATTCACTTGCCCCCCAACACCGAGTCCGCCATAGCCCCAAAAGCCGAACGCCCAGAGACTACCGTCAGATCTCACGACCCAACTCATGTCATCGCTTGCCTGGATTGCGGCAACGTCGTCCAAGCCGGGAACTGGAATCGGTGCTGACTCAACTACGAAAGTATCACCGTTCCACGGCACCCCCAATTGCCCAAACTGCATGTTCCCCCATCCCCATACAGTGCCGTCGGACAACAAGGCGAGCGCGTGTCTGTATCCCGGACTGATCGAGACGACACCGCTCGGAAGGAGAACGCGGCTGACACCGATACCCTTCCCCCATGACCACACTGAGCCATCGGACTTCAGGGCGAAACTTTTCCCCGCTACGGCAGCAACCGCAACGACGCCGCGAATTCCCTGCACCTGCTTCGGTACAGGAAAACCAGGCAGTTCCCCGTTTTGCTCGGGGAATCCTAGTTGCCCTTCGTGGTTTGCTCCCCAAGCCCATACGGTCCCATCACACCGTAGAGCTAACCCATGATGCGCAGATGCAGCGATTGCCGTTACACAATTCAAGCCAGAAACCAGAACGGGAGACGATCGAATCGTAAATGTCCCATCTCCAAGTTCGCCAAAGGTGTTGGACCCCCAACTCCACACCGTTCCGTTCGACTTCAGCGCCAACCCATGCTGTACTGCGGCGACTATCTGGGGCTTCACCCCCGCCCCCGCCGGCGTCGCCATCGCCGCCATGCCCAGCAGCACACAAGCCATCCACGCCTTGAGCATCCGCCGCTTCGCGCCTGCACTCGCCATCATTGCGCCCCTCGTCGTTCACGCATCCGCAGGATGCCGCGCGGTGCCCTGCCGCGCGCCGCAGCCTGCCACCGTTTGTCATTTTCCCATGCCATGCTGATTCGAAGCTAGATGACGGGGTGATGGCGCGGGCGCCGTTTGCGCGCACCCCGTGACGGGCGGCACACCGGCGATTCGACAGGAGAAAGACGATAATGCGCGTTGGCGAACGATTCCTGCAGACAATGAACCACGTGACTGATCTGCGCTGGCGGCGGCACTGGGCGGCGCTCGGCTTCGGCTTTGTCGGGCTGGTGATCTACCTGTCGCTCACGTCCAGCCCGCCCGACCTGCACATGGGCTTCAGCCTCGATTTCGGCCATGTGATCGCCTACTTCTGGCTGATGATGTGGTTCGCGCAGCTCTACCGCGACTGGCGCACGCGCATCCGCCTGGCGCTGGCGTTCTTCGTCATGGGCGTGACGCTCGAATACCTGCAGGGGCTGGGCGGCTATCGCCACTTCGATTACTTCGACATGGCGCGCAACCTCGGCGGCCTGGTGTGCGCGCTGGCGCTGGCGACGACGCCGCTGCAGAACGTGCTGCGGGCGATCGAATCGCGATTGATCCCGAGATGATGCTGCCCTGAGGGCCGCATGGGCCGGCGCTCTGCGGCATGCCGTGCCGGGGATCGAAGCGTGGCGCGCCTTCCCGGCATGGCTGGCCTGCGAGCGCTGACCCATGCGGCTTCCAGGCCGGCGGGTTTTGCCTCGCAGGCGGAAGATCAGATGACGATGGTTTGCGCCTGGCCTTCGCGACGCGCGGCGATGCCGCCGATCCTGAACACGGTTTCGCCGGCCTGCCGCAGTTGCGCCATCGCGTGGTCGGCGTTCTCTTCGGCAACGACGACGACCATGCCGATGCCGCAGTTGAACACGCGGTGCATCTCGGCGTCCTCGACCCTGCCTTCGCGCTGCAGCCAGTCGAACAGCGCCGGGCGCGTCCATTGGCTCTTTTCGAGCAGCGCGGTGCAATTCTCGGGCAGCACGCGCGGCACGTTCTCGGTGAGGCCGCCGCCGGTGATGTGTGCCATGCCCTTGACCAGCCCCGGCCACTCGCGCAACAGGCCGAGCAGCGGCTTGACGTAGATGCGCGTCGGCGCCATCACCGCGTCGGCGAGCGACTTGCCATCGGCAAACGGTGCGGCCATGTCGGGATTCGCGCGCTCGATGATCTTGCGCACCAGCGAATAGCCGTTGGAATGCGCGCCGTGCGAGGCGAGCCCGAGCACCACGTCGCCCGGCGCGATCGACTTTCCGTCGATGATGCGCGACTTTTCCACCACGCCGACGGCGAAGCCGGCGAGGTCGTATTCGCCGTCCGGGTACATGCTCGGCATCTCGGCGGTTTCGCCGCCGATCAGCGCGCAGCCGGCCAGTTCGCAGCCTTCGGCAATACCCTTGATTACCGTCGCGGCGGTATCGACGTCGAGCCGGCCGCAGGCGAAGTAGTCGAGGAAGAACAGCGGCTCGGCGCCCTGCACCAGGATGTCATTCACGCTCATCGCCACCAGATCCTGGCCGACCGTGTCGTGGCGGTTCAGGTGGAACGCGAGTTTCAGCTTGGTGCCGACACCGTCGGTGCCCGAGACCAACACCGGCTCGCGATAGCTCTTCGAGACCTCGAACAGCGCGCCGAAACCGCCGATGCCGGCCAGCACCTCGGGCCGCATGGTGCGCTTCGCGAAGGGCTTGATGCGTTCGACGAGGGCATCGCCGGCGTCGATGTCGACGCCTGCCGCGGCATAGGTGAGCGAATCGGGGTTGGGTGCGTGTGTGGTCATGGTGACGAGGGGTCCGGGCTGCGGCGCGGCGATCGGCGGTGCGCGGCTTTCGGCCCGGCGCGCCCGGTCGTTGCGGTGAGTCTTGGCAAACTCGTTGATAAACTCGCTGGTAAACTCGCGGCTCGACGCACGGCAACACCCGTGCGGGCCACGCAAAGAGCCGCAATTTTACCGGAATCCGGTGCGCATCGCCGCGCCCCGCCATCGATGCAGCAACTGATCCTCGACATCCGCCCGGACACACCCAAGCGCTTCGGCAACTTCGTCGCCGGCGCCAATGCCGAGGTGATCGCACGCCTGGAATCAGCGGCGCACGCGGATGCGGTCGAGACCGTCTACCTCTACGGCCCGCCCGGCAGCGGGCGCAGCCACTTGCTCGAAGCCGCACGGCGCGAAGCACAACGGCCGACCCTGCACCTTGCAGGCGCCACGGCCGGCGACTTCGATCCCGCGCCCGGCACGCTGGTGCTGGTGGATGACGTCGAGCAACTGGCCGAACCGGCGCAGATCGCGCTGTTCCGCGCCTTCAACGCGGCGCGGCGCGAACGGCTCGCACTGGTGCTGGCCGGCCGCGAGGCGCCGCTGCGCCTGCCGCTGCGCGAAGACCTGCGCACGCGCGTCGGATCGGCGCTGGTGTTCGAGATCAAGCCCCTGTCGGACGCCGAGAAGGCACGCACGCTGCATGGCCAGGCGCAGGCGCGCGGCATGCGCCTTGACGACGATTTGATCGACTACCTGTTGCGCTACGGCCGGCGCGACCTGCCCTCGCTGCTGGCCGTGCTCGACGCGCTCGACGCGGCGTCGCTCGAACGCAAGCGCCCGCCCACCCTGCCGCTGCTGCGCGAGGTGATGCAGGGCGCGCTTCCCCTCTGACCCCGGCAAACCCCATGGACCTCGTACTCTTCGACCTCGACAACACCCTGCTCTACGGCGATTCCGACTTCGAGTGGGCGCAGTTCCTGATCACCAAGGGCGTGCTCGACCGCGAGGTCTACGAGGCGCGCAACCAGGATTTCTACGACCAGTACAAGGCCGGCACGCTCGACATCTTCGAGTTCCTCGACTTCCAGCTGAAGCCGCTTGCGCGCCACCCGCGCGTGCAACTCGACGAGTGGCATGCCGAGTTCATGGCCACGCATGTGCGGCCGATCATCTTCGAGCCGGCACGTGCGCTGGTGCGCCACCACCTGGAGGCCGGTGCGCTGGTCGCCATCGTGACCGCGACCAACAGCTTCGTCACCGCGCCGATTGCACGCGAGTTCGGTGTGCGGCACCTCGTTGCGACCGAGCCGGAGGCGATCAACGGCGAATTCACCGGCAAGCCGCACGGCCTGCCGTGCTTCCGCGAAGGCAAGATCACGCGCGTGGACCACTGGCTGGCCGGACTCGGCCATGCGATCGGCGACTTCGCCATCAGCCGCTTCTACAGCGATTCGCTGAACGACCTGCCGCTGCTGGCGAAGGTGACGCATCCGGTCGCGGTCGATCCCGACGCGACGCTCGAGGCACATGCCCGCAGCCACGGCTGGCCGGTCATCAGCCTGCGCCCACCGGCGTCTGCAAAGTGTTGATTTGCTGTATGATCCGCCCTCCCTTGCCGGGCTCGCCCCGGCCCGAAGCCCGCCATCCAAAACTGCCGTGATCAAGAAGCTCCTGCGCAAGGTTTTCCGTCTCGATGTGGCCCGGCCGCAGGCGCCCGTGCGAACCGAGCCAGCGCTGATCGCGCTGGCCCAGCACGGCATCGCGCGCCACCGCATCCACCCTGCCGCAGGCAAGGTGTGCGACATCCTGCAAGGTGCCGGCTACAAGGCTTACGTGGTCGGCGGCGCGGTGCGCGACCTGATCGCCGGCATCGAGCCCAAGGACTATGACGTCGCGACCAGCGCCACCCCCGAGCAGGTGCGCGAATTGTTCCGCCGCTCGCGCATCATCGGCCGGCGCTTCCGCATCGTGCACGTGATGATGGGCAGCGAGACGCTGGAAGTCTCGACCTTCCGCGCCGCGCAGGACGGCACCGCAGAAACCGACGAGCACGGCCGCGTGCTGCGCGACAACGTGTTCGGCTCGCAGGAAGAGGATGCGGCGCGGCGCGACTTCACGGTCAACGCGCTCTACTACGACCCGTCGAACGAAACGGTGATCGATTACCACCACGGCGTGGCCGATCTCAAGCAGAAGACGCTGCGCATGATCGGCAACCCGGCGCAACGCTATCGCGAGGATCCCGTGCGCATGCTGCGCGCGGTGAGGCTGGCGGCCAAGCTCGGCCTCGTCATCGACCCGCAGGCGCGCGCGCCGATCCGCGAGATGGCGAGCCTGCTCGAGAACGTGCCGGCCGCGCGCCTGTTCGACGAGATGCTCAAGCTGCTGCTCTCCGGCCACGCGGTCAAGTGCATCACCCAGCTGCGCGAGGAGGGGCTGCACCACGGCCTGCTGCCGCTGCTCGACGTGATCCTCGAACAGCCGCTCGGCCAGCGCTTCGTCATGCTGTCGCTGGAGAAGACCGACCAGCGCGTGCGCGAGGACAAGACGGTGTCGCCCGGATTCCTGTTCGCCACCCTGCTGTGGCACGAGGTGCTCGGCGCGTGGGAGAAGCGCAAGGCCGCCGGCGAGATCGCGCAGAACGCCCTGTTCGCCGCAATGGACGACGTGCTCGACGCACAGGCGGACAAGCTCGCCATCACGCGCCGCATCGCCGGCGACATCAAGGACATCTGGGCGCTGCAGCCGCGCTTCGCGCAGCGCAGCGGCAAGCGCCCGCTGCGCGTGATCGAACAGCCGCGCTTTCGCGCCGGCTACGATTTCCTGCGCCTGCGCGCAGAGAGCGGCGAGATCGAGGCCGAAGAGGCCGACTGGTGGGAGCGCTTCGCCAACGTCGACCACGACGAACGCCAGGCCATGCTGGTGCCCGAGAAAGGACCGGCACGCAAGCGCCGCCGGCGTCGCCGCAAGCCGGCCGACGGTGCGCCGAATGCCGGCAACGACGGCGCGCCGGATGAAGGCGGCGGCGACTGAGCCTGCGGCAGGCGTGGTGCGATGAGCCTTCCCGTCATCCTGCAATCGTCGCTGTTGCTCGTCGCCTCGAACGTCTTCATGACGTTCGCGTGGTACGCGCACCTGCGCAACCTTAACGACAAGCCGTGGTGGATCGCCGCTTTCGCGAGCTGGGGCATCGCGCTGTTCGAGTACCTGCTGCAGGTGCCGGCCAACCGCATCGGCTATACCGAGATGTCGCTGGCGCAGCTCAAGATCCTGCAGGAAGTCATCACGCTGACGGTGTTCGTGCCCTTTGCGGTCTTCTACATGCAGCAGCCGGTCAAGCTTGACTATCTTTGGGCCGCCTTGTGTATCCTAGGCGCCGTCTACTTCGTTTTCCGTTCATAGGACGTACAGCTTGCTCGACAAGGCCAAGTACATCGTCGTCGATGGGCCGATCGGCGCCGGCAAGACCAGCCTGGCGCGGCGGCTCGCCGAGCGCATCGGCGCCGACACCCTGCTCGAGAAGCCGCAGGAGAATCCGTTTCTCGCGCGCTTCTACCAAGACATGGAACGTCACGGGCTGGCGACCCAGCTCTCATTCCTGTTCCAGCGCATGGATCAGCTGCGCGAACTCGGCCAGGGCGATCTGTTTGCCAACCGCGTGGTGTCCGACTTCCTGCTCGACAAGGATCCGCTGTTCGCCTCGATGAACTTGACCGACGACGAGTATGCGCTCTACCAGAAGGTCTACGAGCACCTCAAGCCGCATGCGCCGACGCCCGACCTGGTGATCTACCTGCAGGCAGAGCCGGACACGCTGGTAGACCGGGTGCGCCGCCGCGGGCTCGACGCCGAGAAACGCATCACCGAAAGTTACCTTGCGCGCGTAGCCGAGCATTACGCGAAGTTTTTCTACAACTACGACGCCGCGCCACTGTTCATCGTCAACGCCGAGGTGCTGAATCCGGTCGAGAATGACGACGATTTCGAGCTGGTGTTCCAGCGCCTCAACGCGATGCGCAGTTACCGCGAGTTCTTCGGCTACAGTCAGTAAATTTCCGCCCCGCCATGTCAACCCGCTGCGCCAAACCGCGCGTTAATGCGACCGTCTTCGCTCCGACCATGGAGGGTCACGCATGAATTATCTCGCCGACGGACGGCCTGTCACCCTGACCGAACTCGGCCGCATGCGTGCCGAGGGCGAGAAGATCGTGATGCTCACCGCCTACGACGCGAGCTTCGCCGCGGTCGAGGAGCGCTGCGGCGTCGACGTCATCCTGGTCGGCGATTCGCTGGGCAATGTGATCCAAGGACACGCCTCCACGCTGCCGGTGACGATGGACCACATGGTCTATCACACCGAGTGCACGGCGCGCGGCATGCATCGCGCCTTCCTGGTGGCTGACCTGCCCTTCGGCAGCTTCCAGGAATCGCCCGAGCAGGCACTGCGCAACTCGGCCCGGCTGCTCGCCGCCGGCGCGCAGATGGTCAAGCTCGAGGGCGGCGAAGTGATGGCCGAGACGGTGCGCTTTCTCGTCGAACGCGGCGTGCCGGTGTGCGCGCACATCGGCCTCACGCCACAGTCGGTGCATCAGCTCGGCGGCTACAAGGTGCAGGGCCGCACCGAGGACAGCGTCGAGCGACTCAAGCGGGAAGCCCGTGCGCTCGAAGACGCGGGCGCCGCCATGATGGTGCTGGAGATGGTGACGCGCGGCGTGGGCGCCGACATCACCGCCGCGACGCGCAGCATGGCCACCATCGGCATCGGCGCCGGGCCCGAGACGCACGGCCAGGTGCTGGTGCTGCACGACCTGATCGGCGTGTTCCCCGGCAAGCGCCCGCGCTTCGCCAAGGATTTCGTCGGCGGCGTTCGCACCGTCGAGCAGGCAGTACGCGCCTACGTCGAGGACGTCAAGGCGGTGCACTTTCCCGCACCCGAACATTGCTATTGAGTACCGGAAGAAATCGTCATGCAGACCCACAGCACCGTCGCCAGCCTGCGCGCCGCACTCGATGCCGAACGCAAGGCCGGCAAGCGCATCGCCTTCGTGCCCACCATGGGCAACCTGCACGAGGGCCACATCACGCTGATGCGCGGCGCGTTCCAGCACGGCGAATGCATCGTCAGCAGCATCTTCGTCAATCGCCTGCAGTTCGGTCCGAAGGACGACTTTGACCGCTACCCGCGTACCTTCGAGGCCGACTGTGCGAGGCTGGTCGACGCCGGCGTGCACCATCTGTTCGCGCCGGACGAGAACGAGCTCTACCCGACGCCGCAGAAATATATCGTCGAACCCGATCCCTTCCTGCAATCGACGCTCGAAGGCGAGTTCCGCCCCGGCCATTTCCACGGCGTCGCAACGGTCGTGCTCAAGCTCTTCAACATCGTGCAGCCGCACGCCGCGCTGTTCGGCAAGAAGGACTACCAGCAGTTCATGGTGCTGTCGAACATGGTGCGCGAGCTGAACCTGCGCATCGACGTCGTGCCCGGCGAAACCGTGCGCGCCACCGACGGCCTGGCGCTTTCGTCGCGCAACGGCTATCTGTCCGAGAAGGAACGCGCCGAGGCGCCACACCTCTATCGCCTGCTTGTCGCGATGCGCGACAAGATCCTCGCCGGCGCGCGCGATTACGAGGATCTGCAGGCCGAGGCCATGGCCGAACTCGTGTCGCGCGGCTGGGCACCGCAATATATTGCGGTGCGTCGCCGCTCTGACCTAAAATCCCCGACCGCTCACGATTCCGGGCTGGTGATCCTGGCCGCTGCCTTCCTCGGCACGACGCGCCTGATCGACAACCTGGAAGTTTAGGGCCTCGCGAAGCGCTCAGTCCCGCGATGTTCCAGCAGCGAACGTTGCGCCTTCACCGGCGCGCATTTGCCGTCTATTGAACAGGAGCTGAACATGCAACGCACCATGCTGCAGGCCAAGATCCATCGCGTCACCACCACCCACGCCGAGCTGAACTACGAAGGCTCCTGCGCGATCGACCAGAACCTGCTCGACGAATCCGACATCCGCGAATACCAGGCGATCGACATCTACAACGTCACCAACGGCGAGCGCTTCTCGACCTACGCCATCAGCGCCGAACGCGGCAGCGGCATCATTTCGGTCAACGGCGCCGCCGCACGCCGCGCCGCCGTCGGCGACATCCTCATCATCGCCTGCTACTCGAACTATAGCGAGATGGAACTGCAGAAGCACGAACCGAAACTGGTCTACGTCGACGGCCGCAACCGCGTCGTGCGCAAGGGCAACGCGATCCCGGTGCAGATGGCCGGGTGAAGCACTGCGCGTTCGCCACAAGGGCCGCCGCGAGCGGCCCTTTTTGTTCCATCGGGCTGCAAGGTGCATGGTCTGGTCCTCCCAGGCATCCCCCGCCTGCAAGGCAGGCGCCATAAGCGTCCCGCGGCATGCTGCCCGCAGATCGAATGCTCATGCGCCGTCCGGGCCGGCCATCGCGAGCGGCCAAGTGCCAATCCGCACCTACTGCCTGCCACTTGCCACCATTCGCCTTTCATAGTAAATCGACTGGTGCGCAAATGTGATGCATCCAACGCGGGTAATTGAGCGCGACGGACTGCGCCACCGCGACCTCGGAGAAGGATGACATGAAGATCGAAGGCACGATCAAAATCTGGAATGACGACCGCGGATTCGGATTCATCGAACCATCGATCGGCGGACAAGAGATCTTTGTCCACATCAAGGCCTTCAGCGGGCTGCGCGGTCGACCTCGGATTGGCCAGCGCGTCGCGTTCAGCGTTGCGACCGGCAAAGATGGCAAGAAACGGGCACAAGACGTCGAACTGATTCGTGCCGTTGTTCGAACACCTCAGCGCCGCTACGAGTCTCCCGCACAATGGGGCACGGCAAGCCTGTTCGCCATTCCTGGATTCGTTGTCTTGTTCGCAACGGTCGAGTACATCTGGCGGCCACCCGGTTGGATCGCGTTGCTCTACGTGACTGCCAGCTTCATCTGCTTCCTTGTGTATGCATTCGACAAGTCCGCAGCCGTCGCCGGCCGCTGGCGCGTTTCGGAGGGAACCTTGCTCGCGCTCGGCCTTGCCGGCGGCTGGCCCGGTGCGCTTGTCGCCCAGCAATTGCTTCGGCACAAGTCCAGCAAGACTGCGTTTCGCACCAGTTTCTGGGTCACCGTCGTGGCAAACGTCGCGGCTCTTCTCTGGTTCTGCGCGCCGGTAACGCGGGCGGGTTCGTGAACATACTGCTTCGTGACCAGCGGCGACTCTTCGCTTTCCTTGGGGCCTCCCTGCGGCGTCATCGTGCGGTACGCGTTCGCTCAATCGCTCGACAAAACCATCGGCGCCGGCGGAAAGATCGAATGCAACCACCGGCCGACGGCGAGGCTGCAACGACGCGGATTCTCGCCGACCGGCCGGCGATCGCCGCGCGCCCGGACTCTCGGCCGCGGGCGACGAATCTTTCTACGCGCTTTTTACGCGCGAGCAGTTCGAAGGCAGCTGCGCGCTGAGGCATGGCACTGCGCGCGCACCACCGGCTTGCCCCCATGCCATGCCAAGCGCACCATTACGCAAACTCGGGAGTCTGACGGCCGGCTGCCGGGGCGAATCGGCATCTTCCGACCGCCGAGGCATTTCCTTCAATCGGAGGAGAAGACCATGGCAACCTACATCACGCTCGCCAATTTCACCGACCAGGGTATTCGCAACATCAAGGAATCGCCCGATCGCGTACGCGCGTTCCTCGGGCTCGCCGAGGATCTCGGCTTGACCGTCAAGAGCGTTCACTACACGGTCGGGACCTGCGACCTGGTCACGATCATCGAAGGATCGGACGAGGCGGCCGCAACCGCGCTGCTGAAGCTCGGCTCGCTCGGCAACGTGCGCACGCAGACGATGCGCGCCTTTACGCCCGAAGAGATCCGCACGCTCGTCAATCGCATGCCCTGACCGACACGACACATGCCGGAGCACATCATGCAGCAGGTTCTCGTCTATGCCGATTCGCTTTCGTGGGGCATCGTGCCGCTGACACGCAACCGGCTGCCGTTCGACAGGCGCTGGCCGGGCGTGATGGAAATTGCGCTCGGCGAACGCGGCATGAAGGTGCGCGTCATCGAGGACTGCCTCAACGGCCGGCGAACGGTGTGGGACGATCCATTCAAACCCGGCCGCAACGGCCTGGCCGGCCTCGCGCAGCGCATCGAGGCAAACTCGCCGCTCGCGCTGGTGATCCTGATGCTCGGCACCAACGACCTGCAGTCGATGCATCCGCACAACGCCTGGCATGCCGCGCAGGGCATCGCCGCCCTGGTCAATGCGATACGCACGGCCCCGATCGAGCCGGGCATGCCGGCGCCGCCGATCCTGGTCGTGGCACCGCCGCCGGTCGAAACGCCCAAGGGGCCGCTGGCGCCGAAGTTCGCCGGCGCCGAAATGAAGTGCGCCGGCTTGGCCCAGGCGTATCGCGAGTTGGCGCAATCGCTGCATTGCGCCTTCTTCGATGCGGCGAGCGTCACGCGCTCCAGCCGCGTGGATGGCGTTCATCTCGACGAAGATCAGCACCTCGCGCTCGGCACGGCACTGGCCGGTGCGGTCGCGCCGATGCTCGCAGACTGAACTCAGGCCGAGCGCAGCGCCTCGGTGATGTTCATGCGCGCCGCGCGCGCAGCAGGCAGGAAGCCGCCGACCAGACCCATGATCAGCGAGAACAGCAGGCTCTCGACGACGATGGCCGGCGTCAGGCGGAAGCTGAACGCCAGCTCGGCGAACGACTGCCAGTTCATGGTCGAAATCGTATAGAGCTGCATGAACGAGGCCAGCACCAGGCCGACGATACCGCCGAGCAGCGCGAGAAACAGCGATTCGGCGAGAAAGGCAAGCATCACGGCGGATTTGCGGAAGCCGATGGCGCGCAGCGTACCGATCTCGCCGGTACGGTTGGCGACGGCTGCATACATGGTGATCATCGCACCAATGATGGCGCCGATCGAGAAGATCACCGACAGCGTGATGCCGAGGATGCGCAGGAAACGCGACAGCGCCTCGGACTGGTCGGCGTAGAACTGCCGCTCGCGCTTGAGCTCGAGCTTGATGCGCGGATCGGCCTCGATCGCGTCGCGCAGCGCGTCGAACTGATCGGCCTGCGCAAGCCGCACGATCACCGACGAATACACCACGCGGCGAAACGACGGCATCATCAGGTCGGCGTCCCCCCAGACCTCGGAGTCGAAGCCGCTCTTGCCGGCATCGAAAATGCCCACAACGGTCCATTCGCGGCCGCCGAAGCGCAGCGTCTCACCCACCCCGCCACCTTCGAAGCGCTCGGCGATGGAGCGCCCTGCGACCACCTCGGCCGCACCCGGCCGGAACATGCGCCCGGCAACCAGCCGCACCTGAGGACGCAGCGCAAGCCCCATCTCGCCGACACCGCGCACCAGCACGTTCGACACCTTGCCCGTGCCGCGCTTGGGCAGCGAAATCAGCACCACGGCCTCCTTCGAGGCCAGCGGCCGCCCGCCCGCGCCGAGCGCGACCTGCGGCTGGCTTTCGACCAGCGCCGCCTGCGCGCGCTCCACGCCGCTCTGAACCTCGGTGCCGGCGCCCTTGCGGATCGCGACCACGTTGTCGTACGAGCCGGTGTCGACCAGCGTTTTCTTCAGGCCCTCGTCGAGCATCAGCACGGCGGCATAGACGAACACCACCAGCGCCATGCCACCGGCGGTCAGCACGGTAGTCAGGCGGCGCGTCCACAGATTGCGCAAACTGTAGGAAAGCGGAATGGGCAAGGCAGCACCGGAAACGCAAGGGATTGCAGCGCGAATTATAGGACGCCAGGGGGCATGCCCCGTCGCACCGCAAGCCACCAACGGCGCGGCCGCACAGGGCGGCTAGAATGAGAGTGAGGGTAGGGATATCGAGAATGCGCCGGAAGCCGGGAAGGATGGCGGCGCAAGCGGGGAGATTGTATTTTTTCGCCTGGCGTCCAGATCAAGGAGAATGCAATGAAAAGGGGATTGATGATTGTCGCGGGCGTCGCGCTTGGCGTGTCGGCCGCAAATGGGCCGGCAGTAGCGCAAGAGACGGCAGTGAAGCTGTCGAAGGCCGATCTGCTCGAGTTGATGCCCGGACAAAAGGTGATGCACGTGTCGAAAGCCGGCAATACGCGCCACTGGACCAACGAGGCGGACGGTAGCCTGTTTGCCTCGTGGGCGCCGATCATCACGGGCTCGGGCAAGTTCGGCGGCTCGGGGAAAGGGACGTGGAACATCTCGGATGACGGCCGCTATTGCGTGAAGATCGACTGGACGCGCGCCCCCGAAAAGTGGTGCAGGTTCATTTTCCGCTCGGGCAACGACTACTCGATGGGCGGCTCCGACGATCCGGCGGCGGAGCGGGAAAAGCTCGGTCTGCAGAAGTAGCCCCGAGACGGCGATTGGCTGGATCGGCATCGCCGTCCTTCTGCATGCCGCACGCGGGTTGCCAGCGCTGCGTGAGTCTTGCAGAATCGCGCGGGCGGTGCCTTTGTGCCGGGCGCCTGAGCCGATCAGAAGGAGTTCCCGAGTGAGCCGACCCGCAGCACAATCCCGCCAGCCCGGCCAGGGCGAGATCCAGCAGATCATCAACCTGATCGGCAGCGGCAGGCTGCCGCAGGCCGAGGATGCAGCGCGCGCGCTGGTACGGGCCTGCCCGAACGCGCTGGTCGCGCACAACCTGCTCGGTGTCGCGTTCGAACAGCAGGGCAAGTTCGAACAGGCTGCGACGGCCTACGGCAACGCACTGGCGATCGACCCGAACATCGCGGAAATCCGCTTCAACCTCGGCGTCGTTCTCGGCAATCTCGGCAAGGCCGAAGAGGCGGCGGCGCAGTACCGCAAAGCCATCGCGCGCAAACCCGATCTCGCGGTGGCGCACTTCAATCTCGGCACGCTGCTGCAGGCGCAGGGCAAGCTCGCGGAAGCGGCCGACTGCTACCGCCGCGCAACGCAGGCAGAACCGCGCTTCGTCGAGGCTTGGGGCAATCTCGGTGCCGTGCTGCAGCAGCAGGGCTGGCTCGACGACGCGGTTGCCGCTTACCGCGAGGCACTGCGAATGCAGCCGGATGCGCAACTCCACTTCAACCTCGGTACCGCGCTGCGCACCCAGGGGCGGCTCGAGGCCGCCGTGGCCAGCTTTCGCGATGCGATCGCACTGCGGCCGGACTATGCGCAGGCCCACAACAATCTTGGCGAGACGCTGCGCGACCAGGGTCGGATGGGCGACGCGCTGCAATGCTATCGCACGGCGCTGGAGATCGACCCGGAAAACGCGGAAGCCTGCTACAACATGGGCGAGTATCTCTACTTCGCTGGCGAGTTCGACCAGGCGGTCGAGTACTTCGAGCGCTCGCCGCGCTGGGATTCGCGCGATCGCGCGCTGTACTGCCTGTACAAGGCCGGGCGCTTCGACGCCTTCGCAGAACGGCTCGAAGGCGCCCTTGCCGGCCCGCACACCTCGCCCCTGCTGGCCACGCTGACCACGCATTACGCGACCAATTTCGGCGTCGAGGATCGCTACGGGTTCTGCCGCAATCCGATGGACTTCGTCCATCACAGCCGCATCGACGCGCTCGCCGTACCCGGCAGCCCGCTGCTGGCCGATCTGATGCGCGACATCACGCACACCGAAATCGCGGAACGCCGGCAGGGCCGGCTCTATTACGGCATCCAGTCGGCCGGCAACCTGCTCAAGCGCCCGGAGCCGTCGTTCCAGGCGCTGGCGGCTGCAGTGCGCGAGAAGATCGCCGAGTACCGCGCGCGCTTCGCCGATGCCGACTGCGAGCTGGTGCGCGCCTTTCCGGAGCGGATCGAATTCAGCAGTTCCTGGTACCTGAAGATGCAGAAGGGCGGGCACCTGACCTCGCACATCCACGAGGAAGGCTGGATCAGCGGCTGCGTGTACCTCGCGCTGCCGGACAAGAACCAGGGCCATGCCGGCAGCATCGAATTCAGCACGCACGGCGACGACTATCCGCAGCGGCATGCGGATTTTCCGTCGCGTATCGTCGATCAGGCGGTGGGCGACATCGTGCTGTTCCCGTCATCGCTGTTCCACCGCACGATCCCGTTCGAGTCGGACGAGGACCGCGTCTGCGTGGCTTTCGACCTGAAACCGGCGAACGCCTGAAAGACTGACGGCGCCCGTACGGCGCCGCCTGCATGCGGATAACCGGCGCGCAGCGCCGTGCGAGCCTCAGGTCGTGTAGCCGATGCGGAACCCGCCCCACTGCCGGCCGCGCACGATGATCGGGGCCGAGATGTCGTGCACGATCTCGCCGGTATCGCGGCGGTAGGTCTGGATCAGGAAAGGCAGCGTGTGGCTGCCACAGCGCTTGCCGACCGGATCGGTGAAGATGCGCTTGGTACGGTTGTTTGCCATGTCGATCTTCTCGTCGCCGGTGAGCGGCTTCGAATAGCGCTTGTTGTGCGTCGGGAAATAGCCGTTGCGATCGACCGCACCGGCATAGACGAGTTCCTTCCTGCTGTCGAGGATGCTCTCCTGGATCGGCGGGAAAAGTTCGTCGGTAATCTTGTCGAAGCGCGTCTGGAACTTCTGCGGCTTGGTGTTCGGAATCGGCCGGTAGTTTTCGTCGAACAATTCCGCCTCGGAAATGAGCCCGGCCTTGAGCGCCGATTCCAGCGTTTGCGCGATGTCGGCTGCTGCCTTCTGCACCAGCACGGGCATTTCGCCGTGCACGCGCAGGGCGGTGTCGCCGATGTCGCCCAGCTTGAAGACGGTGCCGATTTCCTTGAGATTGACCGCCAGATTGTCCAGTTGCGTCGCCTGGCCGAGTGCCTGCGAGGCGCCACCGGAATTGCGTTCCACCAGATCCAGGATACTGCGCACCTGGCGCACGACGACATCGCCGTCGCGGGTCTGCTCCGCGATCGCATCGGCAATTGCATGGACCTTGTTCATGGTGTCCTGCGCACCACGGCTGATCGCCTGCAGTGCTTCGGACGCGGCCTGCGCATACTCGGCGCCTTGCGTCGCCTGACCCGCACCGGATTGAACCAGCGCAATCGCCGCTTCGGTGTCGGTCTGGATGGCGGCGATGACGGTGCCGATTTCGGCCGTCGCCAGCGAGGTGCGCTCGGCCAGCTTGCGCACTTCGTCGGCCACCACGGCGAAGCCGCGGCCCTGCTCGCCTGCGCGGGCTGCCTCGATGGCGGCATTCAGCGCCAGCAGGTTGGTCTGGTCGGCGATCTCGCGGATCGTCTGCACGATGCCATGGATGGAGCGCGAGGCTTCGCCAAGCTTGGCAATTGCGCCGGCTGACTGTTCGACGGCTTGCGCGATACGCTTGATCTCCTCCGACGCACGCCCGACGATCGCCGCGCCCTCGTCGGACAGTTCGTGCGAGCGCTTGGCGTTCGCCGCCGCCTGGGTGGCATGCCCGGCGATCTGCTCGATGTTCGCCGTCATGTGCTCGATCGACTGCGTAACGGTCTCGGCCGCCGTCTTCTGTGCTGCCGACCCATCGCTGACGCTGCTCGCGGTGCCGGAAAGTTGCCTGGATGAATGCGCGACCTGGTCCGAGTTGAAGTACACCTTGCCCATGATGCTCTGGAAGGTGGCGATCAGTTCGTTGAACGCCTTCGCGGCAGGGCCGACGTCCGGACCGATTACCGTCGCACGTTGCGACAGATCGCCATCGCGCTTCATTTGCTCGATGGTCGCGCGCAGGCCGTGGAGCGGGCTGTTGATGCGGATGCCGAGCAGCCACCAGATCGCACCGATGCCGGCGGCACCGGCCACGGCCTGAAGGGCGAACGCAGGCGACAGGCCAGCGCCTGCAATCAGAAAAACCGCTGCAGAGATGATTTGCACCACCGCGGCGATGGCCGCGACGATGATCCGAACCGTCATTGTGGTCCCTCGAGAATCTTGTCTTGGATCATGAACAGCCGATTTCACCCGGCGATTCCGCTTGGCTGAACTACGGAGCCGGTTCGCAAATCTTGAGACGTTCCAAGATGCCCGCCGTCTGTCCAGTTGAGGCGCACTTGCCCACGGCGACGCGGCGTCGCACCAAATCCGGGGGCTGCTATCCGGCCGAGCGCAAACCGTCCACGATGCGCACGTGCATGGCCTTCCAGCCAGGCGCGAGCGCGGCCACCAGCCCGACCAGCGCCGCCGCCGCGAACTGCATGGCAATCGTCGCGGGGCTGATATTGAACACCGGGAACAAGGAGCCCATCGCCTGCGCAAACGCATGGGCGATGGGAAAGGTCGCGGCGATGCCGAGCCCGCCGCCGATCATCGATATGGCAAGCGATTCGCCGCAGATCAGCAGTGCGAGGAAGCCCGGGCCGAAGCCGAGCGCCTTGAGCGTCGCGTACTCCGACAGACGCTCTCGCGCAGTCATCGCCATGGTGTTGGCCATGACCGCCATGATGATGAAGATGACGAGGAAGGACACCGCCCGGATCACCACCACGATCGCCTCGGTCATCGACACGAAGCCAAGCTGGAAGGCCTTCTCGGTCTCGGTGATGGTCTCGGCGTTCGAGTTCCTGAACATCGCGTCGATGTCGCGGCTCACCTCCGCAGCACGCATTGCATCGTCCAGTTCCACCACGAACCAGCCAGCCAGGTTGGCGCGCCGCGGCACGGTGGCCCGCAGCGTTTCGTTGAGATACTCCCAATGGAAGAAGAACTGCGACGTGTCGGTACTCGGCTCGCGGCCGTCGTAGATGCCGCGCACCACGAAATCCCAGTTGCCGGGAAAGATCGTCCCCTTGAGGGTCACGGTGTCGCCGATGCGGAAGCCGTAAGTCTGCGCCAGCTTGCGTCCGACGATGGCGCCCTTGCGGTCGCGCTGCCAGTCCTTGAACTCGCTTTCGGGAACCAGGTATTCCGGATACATCGCGAGGTAACCCGCTTCGAGCGCAAACTGCGGAAAGAAGTTCTTCGGCTCCTTGTAGATGCCGCCGAACCAGTTGCCCGCCGCCACGCGGCGCACGCCGTCGACACTGCGCAGCTTCTCGCGGTACGTGATCGGCAGCGAGAAGACCAGCGACACCGCATGGCGCGTCACCAGCCGCGCCGACGAGGCCGCATTGACGCCGGCATACCAGGCGCCGACCACCGTCTGCAGCAAACCGAAGGCGACGATGGCGACCACCAGGCCGACGATGGTCAGAAAGGTGCGCAGCTTGTGCCGCAGGGTATTGCGCAGGATCAGCAGCGCGACATACATGCCCGGCTCGTGGTCAGGCGCTGCGCAGACGGAACAGCCGCGCCAGCGCGATCGTGGCGAAGGGCAGCACCAGCCCGATGACAACGGCGGTCAGCAGCAGCGCCTGCAGCTCGGAATAGTCGGCCGGCGACGAGATCGCATGCGTCACCGGGTCGCGCACCTCGCGCTTGAGTTCGAACACCTGATTGAGGTATTTGGTGCCGAGCTGGCTCGCCGACAGCGCGAGGTTGGTGAAGCTCGCCATCACGGCGAAGTACGTCGCCTTGAGTTTCTCGGGCGCCGAGTTGGCGATCCAGGCCAGCATCGGGATCATCGCGATCTGCCCGAGCGGCGATTCGAGCGCGGTATCGATCAGCGCGATGAAACGCGCATCGACCACGCCGCCGGTCATGCGCGCCGTCCACTCATGCACGCCGTAGCTCATGCCGAGTATCGGCAGCGACAGAATGAAGCCGGTGAGGGTCAGGAAACCGACGACATAAGTGATCGAGCGCTCCGCCATGAAGCGGCGGAACAGGAACATGCCGGCCAGCGTCAGCGTGCTGCCGATCAGAGACAGGACGGAAAGGAAGGCCTGGTCGAAACCGAGATGGTCGATCATCCACCAGGTCACGCCCGGTCCGGTGCCGGGCACGGCGCGAAAGACGAAGATCACCACCGCGGTGCCGATCAGCGTGGCACGCGCATCGGGCTCCAGTTCGCGCACCAGACGCGACATCATGAACAGCACGATCGCCATCGAACCGGCGAAGATGATCTCCTGGTTCCAGGCCAGTTTCGAAAGACCCATCGCCAGCGTGAACAGCACGAAGCCGAAGCCGCCGCCGAGGATCCACCAGTTGGGTGCGGTCGGCTCGCCCTGCCTGCCGAGCAGGATTTCGACCTCCGCCGGCGTCATGCCGCGCGCGAGCAGGCGCGCACGATCGCGCCGCGCCAGCGTGCCCGCGATCACCACGCCGGCCACCGACACCAGCGGAATCACCAGCGCCATCAGATAGACCTGCCGATACAGCCCGACCTTCTGCGCCTGCGGCATCGCCTCGGTGCCCTGGAACAGGTAGAGGTTGATCAGCGCCACCAGCACCGTGCCGCCGATGATCGCCACGCGGCCCAGCGTCTGCATCGTGGTATGCATCAGGCGACGCTGTTCGGCGTCGATGGCCTTGCCGGCGGCATCGACGCGCGGCACCGCCTCGACCGTCATCGCATCGGCCACTGCGTCCTGCAGCACGTAGCCGACCGGCGCCAGCATGGCCGAGATGACGAACCAGGTTTCCACCGGCAGCACCGTCGCCATTTCGGCGCGATTGCCGATCAGGCCCGCCATGATGAGCAGACTCGCCGCAATCAACGCCGCACCGAGCCAGATCAGCCCGCTCTTCCAGCGCCAGATCAGGTCGACGACATGACCGATCACCATCTTGATCGACCACGGAATCACCGCCCAGAAACCGAGCGCCGCCAGGAACGCCGCCGACAGGCCGAGGTACTCCTTGACGAAGAAGGTGCCGACGATGCCAGTCAGCCCCTGGATGCCGGCGGCCATGTACACCATCAGCGGCGGCAGGTACGAGAAGCGCATCTCGCGCCCGAGTTCGAGGATGTTGCGGTCGATCCAGTGGAGGAGTTTGTTGGCGGTCATGGGTGTGTCGTCGTTTTGAATATCCCGACTGATTGTGCGGCCGGCGGCTGGTGTGGACATGCCGCGCCGGTTTCGCCCGGCAGACGAGTTACGTCTCTTGCTTCGCCAGGAGAAGTAACCATGAGAAGGCGCCCCTGCTGTCGCGCCCTTCGCTGCGCTACGGGTTCCCTGCGCTGCTCGCCAGCCCGAGGCGGCTGCGCAACTCGCTCCGCTGCGCTGCGCTCGGACAGGGCTCGCCGACTGCCCCCCGGGCAGGCTGCCCTGCTCGGCGCAACAGAAGGGAGACAAGCAAAACCGATCGAACACGACGGCCTTCGTGCAATCAAAGGGCGGATCTCGCCGCGACGCCATTCCTCCCGTGAGCGCCGCCGAGCAGCACAGATCTGTCGGGGGAAGTCGGCGAGCCCGGTCTGAGACTGCGCAGCAGCCGAGTTGCGCAGCCGCCCGACAGATCGAGCAGCGCAGGGCATCTTGCGCGAAGCGCAAGGCGGCGAACCCGGGTCGCCTTTTCCTTGGTTACTTTCTCTTGGCGAAGCAAAAGAAAGTGTCTTGCCGCCGGGCAACCCCCGGCGCGGCGGCAGGTCCGCAATAGGCGACGATTTCAACGCAACAGGAAATGGGCTTCGACTTCGCTGCGCGCAGCCTGTCCTAAGCGGAGTCGAAGGGCGCAGCACGAACGGGTTCCGGGTTACGGGTGCGGGATTCGGCTTACGCGCTGCGCCCGCAGCCAACGACTTCAAACTCCACAACCAGACCTGCCACGACCCGCATGGATAAACGCTCTCCAGCCATGCACCGCCACCTGCCTCATGAGCCGGACCTCCCGGCGCGGCATAGCCTGCAAGCCAATATCCATGCGCCCTCCGGGCCGATGCATTCACGCGTTCACCAGTTCCTGGCGCGACGACAACTCGCCCTTCTCCAGATGCATGATCGCGTGCGCATGCTGCGCGGCGCGCTGGTCGTGGGTCACCATGACGATGGTCTTGCCGGTTTCGCTGTTCAGCCGTTGCAGCAGCGCGAGCACATCGCTGGCCGATTCGCGGTCGAGGTCGCCGGTCGGCTCGTCGGCCACGATCAGCGTCGGATCGGTCACGAGCGCGCGCGCAATCGCCACGCGCTGCTGCTGCCCGCCCGACAGTTCCGAGGGCTTGTGGTCGATGCGATCCGACAGCCCGACCATGTCGAGCGCGACGCGCGCCCGCTCGCGCCGCGCACTGCGCGACAGACCGGTGAGCAGCAGCGGAAGTTCCACGTTCTCGAGCGCATCGAGCACCGGCATCAGGTTGTAGAACTGGAAGATGAAACCGATGTTGCGCGCTCGCCAGTCGGCAAGCTCGCGCTCGTCCATGGTTCCGATGTCGTTGCCGGCAACGACGAGTTGGCCGCTGTCGGGGCGATCGATGCCAGCGATCAGGTTGAGCAGCGTGCTCTTGCCCGACCCCGACGGCCCCATCAGCGCAAGGAACTCGCCGGCCGCGATGTCGAAGCTGATGCCCGACAGCACCGGCACGATCTGCGCGCCGCGCCGGTAGGTCTTGACGATGTCCACCAACTGCACGATCGGTGTCGCGCCGTCGCCCGCCGCCGCGCTCACGACTTCTGCACCAGCCTGATCGCGGCGCCGTCCTGCAGCTTGGGCGCGGGCTTGAGCACCACCTTGTCGCCCGGCTTGACGCCCTCGACGACCACGTTGTCGCCCAAGCGCGCGCCAGTCTTCACCGCCACCATCTGCGCCTTGCCCTCCTGCATCAGGAACACCACCGGCGTCCCGTTGCGCTCGGTCACCGCGTCCGGGTTGATGGCAATGCGCGGCTGACGCTCGGCCTCGCCAACGGCGCGCTCCAGGAACGCGATCTTCGCGCTCATCTCGGGCAGCACGCGCGCGCTGCCGGCCACGTCGCGATCGACGAACTTCACCTTGGTCAGCACGCTCGCCTTGGCACGATCCACCGTCGGCACGAGCCGGCTCACCTCGCCGCGAAAGCGCCGGTCCGGCAGCGCGTCGAGCTGGATCTCGCACGGCTGGCCCGGCCTGATCTTCGCGAGGTTCGATTCGGATACATCCGCCTCGACTTCCAGCGTCGCCATGTCGGCCATCGAGACGACTGCGCCCTTCGAGTCCACCGCCGAGGAAAAAGGCGTGACGATGTCGCCCACGTTCGCGCTCTTGGTCAGCACCACGCCGTCGAACGGCGCGCGGATCAGCGTCTGCTCGACGGCAACCTGCGCCGCGCGCGCCGCGGCCTGCGCGGCCACATGCTGCGCCCTGGCGCTGGCCAGCGCGGCAACGGCGCGGTTGTAGCGCGCCTGCGCGGTATCGACCGCCGATTGCGAGACGAATTTCTGCGCCAGCAGGTCGCGCGCGCGCCGGTAGGCAAGGTCGGCATCGCCGAGTTCCGCCTGCGCCTGGCCGATTCCGGCCTGCGCAACGCTGACCTGCGCCAGCGCCTGGTCGGCTTGCGCGCGCACGTCACGACTTTCGAGGCGCGCGATGACCTCGTTCTCCTTGACCGCACTGCCCTCCTGCACACCGAGCCATTCGAGCCGGCCGGTCGCCTTCGACGACACGGCAGCCTTGCGCTGCGCGACGACGTAGCCGGTGGCGTTGAGCAGGGTGAAGGCTTGGTAGGGATAGGCGGTGGTGACCGATACCGTTTCGACTTCCGTCACGCCCTTCGATGCAGCGAACCAGATGCCGGCCGCGACCAGCACGACGGACACTGCAATCCAGACCCATCTTCGCCGGCGCCGACGCGGCGCGATATCGATGTGAGTACGGTCGAGCCTGAGCTTCGCGATATCGTTTTCGGGCATGTGTGGCGCGGGTTTGCCGGACAGCGGCCGATTATACGCGCGTGCTAACGCACCTTTCCGGTGCATGCTGGCGTGCAGACCGCCTCGCGGCGCAGCCACAAAACAAGACATTTGGCCTATCGACAGTGCCAAACCCCTGTCGGCAAAATGGTCGGCGGCGCACAATGACGTCGCTGTCCCGCGCGCGGGACAATCGCAGTTCTAACAACAACAATCGCGCTTTCGGAGATTCCGATGGGCAATCGAACGCGGCACGCGTTCCTGCAGGGGGTCGGATTCATTCTGCCGGGGTTGCTTTTGCCCGCGCAGGCTCAAGACATGCAGCATGTCGTGCGCGCCGGCGAGAACCCGTGGACGATCAGCGCACAGTTGCTGCGCTCCATGGCCTTTTGGCCGCGCCTGGTCTCCTACAACCGCATCGCCGATCCGCTGCGCATTGCGCCGGGCACCGTGCTGCGCATACCCGAAGCCTGGCTCGCGCAGCGCGCCGCCGCCGCGCGCGTGCTCGGCCTCGAGGGCGAGGTGACGATGACCGACCCCGCCGGCCGCACCGTGCGGCTGTCCCCCGGCGATCTCGTCCCTCAGGGCGCTCGCATCGCCACCGGCGCCCAGGACAGCCTGTCGCTCGGCCTGATCGACAACTCGCGCGTGCTGATCAAGAGCGGCAGCGAGATCCGGCTCGAAGCCAATGCCGAGGACGTTCGCGGCAAGCGGCGCAACATCCTGTTCGACTTGCGCCGCGGCGCCGTCGAAAACGACGTAGAGAGGCGCAGCAGCAGTGGCGGCCGCTTCGAGATCCGTACGCCGGCCGCAGTCGCCGCGGTGCGGGGCACGCGCTTCCGCATCGCCGCGCAGGACGAGAACACCAGCGCCGAAGTGCTCGACGGCGGCGTCGACCTGCGCAACGTGCAGGGCAGTGTCGAGTTGAAGGCCGGCTACGCCAGCCGCGTCGCCGCGCAGTCGGCACCGCAGCCGGCGCGGCCCATGCTGCCCGCGCCCGACCTGGGCGCGCTGCCGGCGCGCATCGAGCGCGTGCCGACCGACCTTGGCATCGCGCCGCTCGCCGGTGCCACCGGCTATCGCAGCCAGATCGGCTACGACGAGCAGATGGCGGCCCTGCTGTTCGACCAGACCACGGCGCTGCCGGTGGCGCGCGTGCGCGACCTCCCCGATGGCGAGTACCTGTTGCGCGTGCGCGGCGTTGATGCCGACGGGCTGGAGGGTTTCGACGCCACGCGACGCATCACCATCGACGCGCGGCCCGAGCCGCCTTTCGCCATCGCGCCGGCCGATGACACGCAATTGTCCGACCCACGCCCCGCGTTCAAATGGACACGGCGCGATGGCACCCTGACCTATCGCTTCCAGCTCGCGCGCGATGCCGCGTTTGCGCAGCCGCTGCACGATCGCAGCGACATCCGCGGCGACACGGTCGCGCTCGATGACGACCTGGCGCCAGGCGAGTATTTCTGGCGCATCGCGGCGATCGACGAACGCGAGGGGCAGGGTCCGTTCGGCAGCGTGCAGCGTCTGCGCCGGGTGCCCGGCGCGCCCGCGCTGAAGGTGCAGTCGGACGGCCAGAAACCCGCCGTCCGCTGGCAGCCGGGTGGCCCGGACGAGCGCTTCCAGTTGCAGGTCGCACGCGAGCCGGGCTTTGCCGCCCCGGTGGTCGATCTCACCCTGTCCACGCCCGATGCACCGCTGCCGGCGCTCGAAAGCGGCCAGTACTACCTGCGCGCGCGCACCATCGCCGGCGACGGCTACGTCGGCGACTGGGGGCCGGTGCAGCAGTTCGACATCAAGGGCGGCCTGTCGCCCGCGCTGCTCCTGCTGCTGCTTCCGCTGCTGCTGGCCCTGTGAGCGCATGAGCCGGCCCGCCAATCACGCGCCCAAATCCGCCTGGTGGCACTGGCTGGTGCCGTGCCTGATCGCGCTTGGCGCCACGCTGGGCGGCTTTTCGCCACTGCAGCGGCTGGACCTGCTGGCCTACGACCTGCTCTCTGCGGCGCTGCCGGCTCCCGCGCAGTCGCAGCGCGCGGTGGTGGTCGCCATCGATGAACGCAGCCTGCAACTGCTCGGCCGCTGGCCCTGGCCGCGCCGCGTGCACGCACAACTGCTCGACCGCCTGAACGCGGCGCCGCCGCAGGCAATTGCCTTCGCCATCCTGTTCGATCCGCCCGACCGCAGCGACGCCGAGGGCGACGCGCTGTTCGCCGCAGCGATTGCGCGCGCCGGCCGCGTGATGCTGCCGGTCGCGCCGGCCGCCGCCAACGGCAGCGGCGTGCTGGCGGCGGAGCCGGCGGCGGAATTCGCCGAGGCAGCGGCGGCACTCGGCCATGTCGATGTCGAGATCGACCCCGACGGCCTGCTGCGCCGGCTCTATCTGCGCGCCGGCGTCGGCGAACGGCGCTGGCCGGCACTCGCGCAGGGCGTGGATGAGCGGGTGCGGGCGCAACGCGACGGCCCGCTGCCCGGGTTGCGCCGGGACGCCGGCACGCTGCCGCGCGACACGACCTGGGTACGCGACAACGAGGTGCTGCTGCACCTCGATCGGGATCGCCCGGTGCAGCGCGTGTCCTATGCCGACGTGCTAGACGACCCGGCACTCGCCGCTCGCCTTGCGGATCGCGTCGTATTCGTCGGCGTTACCGCCAGCGGCATCGGCAGCAGCTTCACCACTGCGCCTGCCTTCGGCGCGGCACCGATCACCGCCGTCGAATTCCATGCGCGCGCCTACGAGGCGCTGCATGCCGGCGAAACGATCACGCCGCTGGGCCGCACGTCGATCGCGCTGCTCGCGCTCGCCGCCATCGGCATCGGCATGGCCACGCATCGGCGCTACCGGCGCATGGGGCCGGTGCTGGAAGCGCTGGTGCTCGGCCTGCCGCTGCTCGCCAGCGCAACGCTGATGGTCGTCGGCAAGCTGTGGTTTCCGCCGGTCGGCGCCACGCTCGCGCTCGCTGCGGGCTACGTGCTGTGGGCGGCGGCGAGATTCCGCCTCACCTGGCTGGACCTGTTCCTCGCCCGCCGTCGCGCCGAGGTCACGCTCAACGCTATTGCCGACGGCGTGATCTCGGTCGATCGCGAGGGGCGCATCGAGTTCGTCAACCCGGTGGGTTGCACGCTGCTCGGCCGCGACGCCGCGCGACTGGTGGGGCAGAACCTGGCGGATGTGCTCCCGCAAATCGAGGTATCCGGTACGGTTCTGCAGGACGCGCTCGCGCGCTGCATCGCCGAGCGCGGCACGATCCATGCCGGTGACCCGGTGCGCATCGGCGCGTCGGGCCGCGTGGTGCGCGTGGTGGTCGGGCCGATCGTCGGTGCCGGACAGGCGGTCGAAGGCGCGGTCCTCGCGCTGAGCGACATCAGCGAATCCGTGGCGGCCGGCGAACAACTGCAGCACCAGGCGACGCACGACGCGATGACCGACCTGCCCAACCGGGCGCTGGTGCGCGACCGCATCGGCCACGAGATCGCGATGGCGCAGCGCGCCGGCACGACTGTCGGCGTGCTGTTCCTCGACCTCGACGATTTCAAGCGCATCAACGACGGCTACGGCCATGCGGTGGGCGACCGCGTGCTGTGCCTGGTCGCCGCGCGCCTGAAGGCAGCCTGTCGCGCGGCCGATACCGTCGGGCGCTGGGGCGGCGACGAGTTCGTCGTCGTGCTCTCCGACCTGCCTTCGGACGGCGCGATCGAGCATGTGGCACGCAAGCTGCTCGCCGCGCTCTCCGAGCCGATGAATGTCGATGGCACCAGCTTCCACCTGACCGCCACCATCGGCATCAGCCGCGGCCCGCAGGACAGTACCGATCCCGACCAGTTGCTCGGCATGGCCGACACCTCGATGTACCGCATCAAGCAGCGCGGCGGCGGCAGTTTCGGTTTCGGCTCCAGCAGCATGACCACGCTGAGCCGCCAGCGCATGGAAATCGAGACCGGGCTGCGCGAGGCGCTGAAGAACGGCGAGCTGGCCGTCTTCTACCAGCCGCAGATGCAGATCGGCGACGGCGTCCTGACCGGCTTCGAGGCGCTGCTGCGCTGGAACCGCCCCGGCGAGGGCCTGGTGATGCCCGGCGTGTTCATTCCGGTAGCCGAGGAGTCGGACCTGATCCTGCAGCTCGGCAAGTGGGTGTTCGAGGAGGTGGCGCGCCAGCTTCGCGAATGGATCGACGAGGGCCTGCCGGTGGTGCCGGTGGCGATCAACGTGTCGGCGCGCCAGTGCCTGGGCAACGGGCTGGTCGAACTGGTCGCCTCGACCATCGCGCGTCATGGCATTCCGGCCCGCCTGCTCGAGATCGAGATCACCGAAACGACGGCCATGCAGGATGTCGAGCACGTCGAATGGCTGCTCGGCCAGCTCAATGCAATTGGCGTGGGCGTGGCCCTCGACGACTTCGGCACCGGCTATTCGTCGCTCTCGCACCTGCGCCGCTTCCCGATCACGGTGCTCAAGATCGACCAGTCCTTCGTACTCGGCGCAACCGGCAACAGCGACGATGCGGCGATCGCGCGCGCCACGATCGCGCTCGCCCACAACCTCGGGCTCAAGGTGATCGGCGAAGGCGTCGAAACCACCAGCCAGCGCGATTTCCTGGCCGCCCAGTCGTGCGACATCGCACAGGGCTACTACTACGGCCGCCCCAGTACCGCGGCCCTGGTGCGCGAGCTGATGCGCCCGCCGCGACTGGCGCCGCCCACCGAACCGCGCCGCGTGTCGGGATAGCGCACGGCTGGAACCCGCATGGATGTTGGCAGTCCGGCCGGGCAGCTCTGGCTGCCAATATCCATGCGGGTTTCCGGGCATGCTGCATGGAGCGTGCCGCCCCATGCACATTCCGGGCCGGCGCAATTCTCGCCCGCCCCTGCCCGCCGGCGCCGTCCCTGCTGCGCCGCAGTGCGACAAGTCCTCGCCACGAAACGCATTTTTCGGAATTGACTCGGGTCAAGGAGCACGCCCCCGCTGCGGTCGCACCATTCGGTCCACGCTGCGCGCCGCAGCTCTGACCTATGGGAGGCCCGAATGAGCGGGACATTTACAAAATCGATGGCGCGGAACATTTTCTACGGGGGGACGGTTTTCTTCTTCCTGTTGTTCCTCGCGCTGTCTTTCGACACCAACAGCGCCCTGCCTGCACGCGACAACCGCGCCAACCTCACGCCTGCCGTCGAGGCCGGCAAGAAGATCTGGGAAACGCGCAACTGCATCGGCTGCCACACGCTGCTCGGCGAGGGTGCGTACTTCGCACCGGAGCTCGGCAATGTCTATACGCGTCGCGGTGGCGACTTCATCAAGGCATGGATCAAGTCCCAGCCGACCGGCGCGCCTGGCCGTCGCCAGATGCCGCAATTCAACCTCACCGACAAGGAACTCGACGATCTCGTCGCCTTCCTGAAGTACGCGTCGGAGATCAACTCGGCAAAATGGCCGCCGAACGTTGAAGGTTGATGCAAGCGACGACCATATCCAGGAGATAGACATGCAATACAAATCCCAAGCCGTCGCCAAGCTGTACTTCATCGCGGCGATTGCGCTGTTCGCCGGTCAGGTGCTGTTCGGCCTGATCATGGGCCTGCAGTACGTGGTGGGCGACTTCCTGTTCCCCGCCATTCCGTTCAACGTGGCGCGCATGGTGCACACCAACCTGCTGATCGTGTGGCTGCTGTTCGGCTTCATGGGCGGCGCGTACTACCTGATCCCCGAGGAATCCGAGACCGAGCTGTACAGTCCCAAGCTCGCTGTCGCGCTGTTCTGGATCTTCCTCGTCGCGGGCGCGCTGACCATCGTCGGCTACCTCGCCGTACCGTACGCAACGCTGGCCAAGATCACCGGCAACGACCTGCTCGAGACCATGGGGCGAGAGTTCCTCGAACAGCCGTTACCGACGAAGCTCGGCATCGTGGTGGTCGCACTGGCGTTCCTGTTCAACATCACGATGACGGTGCTGAAGGGCAAGAAGACTTCGATCTCGACCGTGCTGCTGCTTGGCCTGTGGGGTCTGGCGGTGTTCTTCCTGTTCTCCTTCTACAACCCGGCCAACCTGGTGAAGGACAAGTTCTACTGGTGGTGGGTGGTTCACCTCTGGGTGGAAGGCGTGTGGGAACTCATCCTCGGCTCGCTGCTGGCCTTCGTGCTGATCAAGGTGACCGGCGTCGACCGCGAAGTGATCGAGAAGTGGCTGTACGTGATCGTCACGCTGACCCTGGTCACCGGCATCATCGGCACGGGGCACCACTACTACTGGATCGGCACGCCGGAATACTGGCAGTGGTGGGGTTCGGTGTTCTCGGCGCTCGAACCGATCCCGTTCTTCGCCATGACGGTGTTCGCCTTCAACATGGTGAACCGCCGCCGCCGCGAGCATCCGAACAACGCCGCCACGCTGTGGGCGCTCGGCACCGGCGTGATGGCGTTCCTCGGCGCGGGCGTGTGGGGCTTCCTGCACACGCTGGCACCGGTCAACTACTACACGCACGGCACGCAGATCACCGCAGCCCACGGCCACATGGCGTTCTACGGCGCCTATGCCATGGTGGTGCTGACCATGATCAGCTACGCCATGCCGGTGATGCGCGGTCGCGCCGCCAACAGCAACCGCGCCCAGGTGATCGAAATGTGGAGCTTCTGGCTGATGACCATCGCGATGGTGTTCATCACGCTGTTCCTCACCGCCGCAGGCATCCTGCAGGTGTGGCTGCAGCGCTTCTCCTCGACGCCGATCTCCTTCATGCAGGCGCAGGACCAGATCTCGCTGTTCTACTGGCTGCGCGAAGGTACCGGCGTGGTGTTCCTGATCGGTCTGATCCTGTACATCGTCAGCTTCTTCGTCGGTGGCGACGAAAAGCCCGCACAGGCCTGAACGATCTTCATAGCCTCCAGGGAATCAGACGTACCCTGTTCGGCCCGGCTCATGCCGGGCCGTTTTCTTTTCCTGCATCAAGGCGCGTGCCGCGGCGCATGGCTAAACTGGCGCGGCAATCCCCGACCTCCGGCACAGACCGGCAACGACAATGACATCATCGACCCCGACACTGGCGCAAGCGCCGGACTCCCTGCCGCCCCACGCGGCCACGGGAGGCGCCCCGCCCGGCGACCTCGCCGTGTGGGTCTTCATCTTCGCCGAGCTGCTGGCTTTCGGCGTGTTCTTCGCGGCCTATGCATTCACCCGCATGCGCCACGTCGAACTGTTCGACACCATGCAGCTCACGCTCGACCGGCACGCCGGCGCGCTCAACACCTTCCTGCTGATCACCAGCAGCTGGTGCGTGGCCCGTGCGGTGCATGCCGTCGAGCACACGCGCAACGGTGCCGCGACACGCTGGCTGGCCGGCGCGCTCGCCTGCGGTGGCGGCTTCCTGATCGTCAAGGGCATCGAATACGCCGACAAATTCGGTGCCGGCATCTCGCTGTCGACCAATACCTTCTACATGTTCTACCTGTCGCTCACCTTCTTCCATTTCATGCACGTGATACTCGGCATGGTGGTACTCGCCATTCTCGCGGTGCAGACGCGGCGCGGCGACTACCGCCCCGGCCACATGAACGGACTGGAAAGCGGCGCCGCCTACTGGCACATGGTGGACCTCGTGTGGATCGTGCTGTTTCCTCTCGTCTACGTAATGCGATGATCGCCCCGACTTCCAAGCGGCTCAATTTCGTCTGGATCGCGCTGCTGGTCGCGACCGGCTGCACCCTATTCGCCGGCGAGCTCTGGCGCAGCGACGAACACGCTGCCCTGATCGTCGCCGCACTCGGCGCGCTGACGCTGTTCAAGGGCCGCCTGATCGCACTCGACTACATGGGCCTGCGCGGCACAGCGCGCCTGTGGCGCGCCATTGTCCTCGGCTGGCTGACGCTGATCCTCTTTCTGGTCGGACTGGCCTGGTGGCTCGGGCGCTAGCCTGAAATCGGCCGGTCCGCGAGGCGCATCAATGCTTGCTCGCGGGCATGGCATAGCCAGGCCCATGCATCCATGCGCCCTGCGGACAGGGCCTGCCCGGAAGGCATACCGGCGCGGACATTTTGATCGCGCGCCAGGGTTCCGGGTAGTATCGCCTCGTCCGGAATTCAGGGAGCCAGTCGATGGGGAACGGAAAACTTCCCGGCGTCACCTGCAGCGACACCGGCTCCGCGCAGATGGACGGCGGAACCTCCTGTCTCGCCGCTTCGCCGTTGCCGGGTACAACCGGCCAGGCCGCGCTGCGATCCTATTCGATGACCGGCGGCGGAAAGGGCGATGAAGATCTGTCCTTCGAAATGGATGGTGCCCCCTTCGAAAGTGTGGCGACTTCGCTCGTGGGCCTCACGGCGCCGCAGATGCGCGTGCTTGCCGCCCTGCGCGAACTCAAACAGGCCATCGTCGACGCGGAACGCAAATGGCGCGTCGACCGACGCGCCATCGCCGGCGC
>WBZU01000562.1_pt1 | contig 31491 bp, 26 predicted proteins | sample 5204311 | NCBI WGS metagenome assembly WBZU01 (sample SAMN12344359, study PRJNA552823) | activated sludge metagenome | biome: Activated sludge suspended growth; feature: Nitrification reactor; material: Wastewater; isolation source: activated sludge from nitrification reactor of wastewater...
GCCGGGAGCACGGGCTCGCGCAGCGTTGATGCGCCCAGGGCGGCGGCCGCTGCAGGCTCACTACGCGGCAGCGAAGGCGCCGGCGTGGCACCCACCGGAGGTTTTTGCGCCAGCCCGCCAGACGCTTCCGCCGGTGACGCTGGACTCTTCTTGCTGCTGCTCCACCAGCCCAGACCAGCAAGCATCAACAGCGCAGCCATCAGGGCCAGGATGCCCGGGTACTTTTTCCAGAGTGCCTGCGCTGGCGATGCACCCATGGTTTCTCCGGTTGCATCGCCAGCGATCCGGATGGCCGCCGGCTCTGCGACAGCAGCGGATCGGCCGATGTCTGCAGCAGTAGAGGCGGCACCCTGCGGAACAAACAGGCGTGTCCCGGGAATCGGGCAGGGAGCTGCGTCGGGGGGCGGCAAATGGCTGGATAACGCGCCCTCCAGCGCGCTGCGAAACGCGCTGGCATCGGGGTAGCGCTGCACAGGATCCTTGGCCAGCGCTCGTGACAGGATGTCCTCAAGCACGACCGGCAGGCTGCCTGCAAACTGGCGTAGTGGCGGCGGCGGCTCTTCGATCTGCGCTTTCATGATTTCGAAGTCGGTCCCTTTCGAGAACGGGACACGCCCGGTCAGCAGCTCGAAAAGAACCACGGCCAGCGAGTACAGATCCGAGCGGGCGTCCACATCCCGGCCCTGGACCTGTTCGGGGGACATGTACTCGAGCGTCCCGATCAGATGTCCGCTACGCGTCAGGCGCATCTTCTCGAGGATGCGCGCGATGCCGAAATCCATCAGCTTCAGCGACCCGTCCACGGCCACCATCATGTTGGCGGGCTTGATGTCGCGGTGCACCACACCCGCACGGTGCGCGTGCTCAAGACCGTTCAGCGCGGCAACTCCATAGCGTATCGCTTCCTGCCAGGGTAACGCGCCGCGTCGAACGACGAGCTGGTCGAGCGTTTCGCCGGCGACAAATTCCATGACCATGTAGTACTGGTCAGCATGCCGGAAAAACCGGTAGACCCCGGCGATGTTCGGATGATTGAGGCGGGCCAGGGCCACCGCCTCGGTTCGGAAGCGTTCGATAATATCCGCGCGCGCGGTAAATTCCGGGCGCAGTGATTTGATCGCGACATCCCGTTCAAGCATTGAGTCGCGGCCCTTGAAAACCTCCCCCATCCCTCCTTCGCCAATTTTGGCGACGAGTTCGAAATCACCGATCACCTGACCGCCCATCACCTGACCTCCAAGTTGTCAGTCACCATTTCACGCGTCACCGGTATCGGCCTCTCCACGGCCTCGGGAGGCCGAACGGCAATGATCCCGACGGAAATGTTGTCGCTGCCACCCCGCTCGCGCGCAAGTTCGATCAGCCGCCGACAGGCCGCCTGCGGGTCGCACGATTCGACCACCCGGACAATCTCGCTCGCATCGACACAGTCGTACAGACCATCGGAGCAGAGTACGAAAGTGTCGCCGACTTCTGGCGGGTCGCCGACCTGGGCAGTGACCCGCAGATCCGGGCGCGTGCCCAGAGATCGCAACAGGACATTGCGCTCGGGGTGATAGCGTGCGTGTTCGGCCGAGATCAATCCTTCATTGACCAGTTGTTCGACGAGGGTGTCATCCTTGGTCAATTGCGTAACCTGGCCATGTGAGCAACGGTAGAGCCGGCTGTCACCGACATGCCCAAACCACATGCCCCGGCCAACCAGGGCCAGTACCGTCGCCGTGGTGCCCATTCCCGAGAGCGCTCTGTCGGCCTCGGCGGCACGAAAAATCGCGGCATTCGCCTCCCGTAGCGCCTGCTCGATCGTATGCAGAGGGTCATCATCATGGGCTGCGAAGTAATGACTGCAGATCGTATCCACTGCCAGCTTGCTCGCCACCTCGCCGCCATTGTGCCCGCCCATGCCATCCGCCACCACCGCCAGAACACCTCGTCTCCTGCGTTCATCAGGGTCGCCCGGAGAAACGAAAGCAATCGAATCCTGGTTGCTGGTTCGCACGCAACCGATGTCAGTGGCCATGCAGGTCTGCAAAATATAGTACGCGGATGCATCTCTCATCGGATCACTTTCTCTCTTTCGGTCGGAGTTGCCAGGCCAGAAACTCGTTACCGCTCTGGCGAACCTCAAACGCCACCCGCTCATCTTCATGTCCTTCTCGCTTGAGCGTCAACACGACATGAGCCCCAACCGGATACGGTTTCTCGAATACCTTCACCGTCGTGCCAAGCAGTCTGCCATCTTCGTAGATATCTGCAGGCCCGTCGATCGTACCGATGCGCACCACCCTCAGCGCGGCACCCTGCAGCCCGGCGTGAACCATCGGCTCGGAGCCTGCACTCATGGGCGGAGCGTCCACCACGGTTCCCGGCCGCATCTTCCATAAAAATCCTGCCAGCAACACGCCCGCAAGCAGGAATCCGCTGCCGATCAGAGGCCAGTGTTCCCGCCAGGCCGACCACCCCCTTGATCGGAATCCACGATCCGCCAGCGCTGTCTGCGCAGGCGGCGATCGTCCGATTTGCTGAAGGTCGTCAAGCAGCTCGCGGGCATCATGATAACGTTCCGATGCATCGCTGCGCAGACATCGGCCGATGATGCGCTGTAGATCGTCTGACATCGGCGAAGCCAGCGTCGGAATAGGGTACTCTGCGCGGCTAATGCGTTCGCAGAGCACCCCCACAGAGTCGGCGGCGAATGGCATATTGGCGGTCAGCATTTCGTAGAACAGGACGCCCAGCGACCAGACATCTGCCCGTGCATCCGCTGGCCTGCCTCTGATCTGTTCAGGCGCCAGGTAATCCATTGTGCCGACACAGCCACCAACCATCGTCAGACGCTTGCTGCTGGGATCCTTGGCAATGCCAAAGTCGAGCAGCTTGACCTGCCCAGCGGAACTCAGCTTGATGTTCGAGGACTTGATGTCCCGATGGAGGATGCCGCGCTCGTGCAGATAGGCAATGGCTTCGACCACGGCACGAAAGATGGCCAGCGCCTCGGCCACCGGCAGCCCACCACGAGCACGCCGTATCCGGTCATCGAGGGTGATGCCGTCCACATACTCCATGATGATGCATGGGCGCCCTTCGAACTCGACGAAATCATAGAATTCGGCAATGTGCGGATGGTGCAGCCCGGCCTGGATCCGCGCTTCGTTCATGAAGCGCTCGGCCAGACCCGCTCCGGGTTCGGCACCCGAAAGAATCTTGACGGCGACGACTCGTCCGATCCTGGAGTGTACCGCGCGGTACACTTCGCCCATGCCACCTGCACCCAGCGATTCGAGCAGTCGATATTCGCCAATCGCCGCGTTGGCGAGCATGGTCATGGGCTGCCGGCGCCATCAACTACTGGAGCACGGCCTTGACTTCCATCAGTTCCTTGGCGAACTTGATGGGTACCGCAAAGGTGATGGTCGGGTTGCCGGCGTAGAAAAGGCCAATGACCCGCCCACGATCATCGAAAACCGGCCCGCCACTGTTACCGGGTCCGGTGGCGTTGGCAGTCAGTTGATAGGAATCCGAGGCGCTGTAGTAATCGTCTTTGCCGCCGCCGGCCGTAGTCACCGTGCCGCGTATGACCTTGCCGATGGCTCCGGGTGTGACGGTCGGAACCGGAATGTCTACGATATTCATTCCACCCGGGTCGAGCATGTCTTTCGATTTACCGGCAAAGAATACCTTGGGCGAAACCCCGGGATAACCCAGCACGGTAATCGGATCGCCCGGCCTGACATCCTCGTAGCTTGACTCGGGCGCGAGTACGGTCGGTTTGACTGCCGCCGGGGTGTCCACCTTGATCAAGGCGACGTCATGCTCGTCCGAAACTCTGGCAAGTTTGGCGGGAATGCGCAGCTTGTTGTTGGCGAAAGTGACCTCGAGGCGGTCGTGCCGTCCGGCAACCGGTTTCTGTTCACCCAGAGGCGTTTGCGACCAGACGCTTTTCTCAGGATACCAGCGGTGTTTGGGGACATTTTCGACGGCGACCAATTCCTTCTTCTGATTCAACTCGAGCCGTACCCCTGCCGGTAACATCTGGTAGGCTTTCCAGGGCGCAGCCACGTGGCGATTGGTCAGAATGAACCCGTTTTCGGTGACGGCAAATCCGGAACCGGAGTGGCTACCGCCGATCGGCACGCTGTTCTTCTGCGCCTGCGCGGTCAACACCGGCTCCAGGTCGCCTTTCGGCGTCCGCACGTAGGCCGGTTTCCCTTCCCAGGACTGGTGATACAAAGGTTGTCCCGAAGCCAGGTCGATCAGCTTCCAGCTCACTTCGATGTATACCGTCGACCCCGAATACGCCGCGGCAATTTCCTTCGGCGTCATCAGGTCCTGCATTGCCTTGACTGTCGACGCCGTCGCTTCCGATTGCGATTTTGCAGCCTGGACCTGGGATGTGGTGGCCTCGATCTTCTTGTCCGTTTCCCGGCCCATGAAGACGAACACGCCAGCCACCACGGCCACCACGGCGAGCATGGCGGCCACGATGTTGACCATGGACTTGCGCGACTCCACCTTGGTCTGGGTAATCAGTCGTTCCACGGTTTCCTTGCCCACCCCGCGCGCACCTGCCGCCGTCGCGGAAGACGCGGCGGTATCGCTACCGGTGGCCGCAGCCGCCATCGGAGCCATCGTCGCCTCGCGGGTCTGCGCGGGCGAAGCCTGGCGCGGGTCGAACTGGCGCGTCGCCCGGAGAGCATCGGCAGGCGGCGGATCGAGCTGGAACGTGAGTTCCGGCCCGCCCGCCCCGAACTGGATGAGGTCACCATGGTGCAGGGCGACATTGTCGCGAATGCGCGCACCGTTGACGAACACGCCATTGCGACTGTTGAGGTCAACCAGCGTGAACCCCTTCTGCTGAGCGTCGCGCTTGATCGTCGCATGATTGCGGCTGACCGTATCGTCACGCTCGGCGTCGTAGGAGACGCTGGCAGCAGGGTCGCGCCCAAAGGTAATTTCGGTCGTCTGCGTGACCGGGAAGGTCACTTCCTGGTTCGCCTTCGAGCCAGTCAGGTGTCTGAGCAGCACGCGTTGCGGTCGTACCTCGGCGTTCGTCGCTGGCGCCAGGGAAATTTCACGGGTAGGTGCCGCCTGCCTGAGATCGACCTGGCGCGTCGCCTTTGGAGTAAGTGCCGGTGGCGGGTCCATCTGGAAGCTAAATTCCGGACCCCCGGTACCGAGCTGCACGATGTCCCCATGATGGAGCGGCGTGCTACCGGCGATCCTCGACTGATTGACGAAAACACCGTTACGGCTACCGAGATCAGTGAGGATGAAAACCGTGCTCTGTGTAGGATCACGAGTGATCCGGGCATGGTTGCGGCTGACGGCATCGTCCCGTTCCATGTCATAAGCGACGGTCGATGCGGCATCTCGTCCAAGCGAGATCTCCGGTACCTGATCAATGGGAAAGCTGATCTCCTGATTTGCCTTGGAGCCCGAAAGGTGCTTGATGACGATACGTTCCATCCGACCATCCTTCCTGTGAATGTCACTCGATTTCATTGACAACCATACATCACCCTGTATTCCAGTCTACCTCAAGGCCCATTGACGTTCAATCCTGCACATGCCCACACCAGAAATGGCTTCCAACGACGTCAGATACCAGGACAAGGCACCGCCAGTGATCGGTGATGGGCGAAAGAACTCTCAAGATTTCGAGCGAGCATCCGTTTCTGGGAGTATTACCTGACTTCATTACCCCACTTCACCGACTGTACTGACGGAGCAAGTCAAATGTTCAAGCATGACCACTCATCCCTCGTGCATGCTTCGCGACGCGCATCCCGCCGCTTGCACCGGCGCCCCACGCTTTCAGCCATGGCGTCGGCACAGCCGCCCGGGTTCCTGCCGACAGCTTCCGGCCGTGCGCAACACTCGCACGTTCGCCGTTTCGATACGCGCCAACCCGAAGCCACTGCGCTGGAATTACTGGCCGCCGAACTGCGCATCGGTGACCTCGAAAGGGCCTTGGGCGAAGCGCGGGCGGCGGCCCATACCGATGCGCTGACCGGAGCACTCAACCGTCACGGCTTTGCCGAAGCCTACCAGCGTGAAGCGGCGCGCTCACGCCGCAACAACAGTCCCCTGGCACTGGCGCTGATCGATCTCGATGACTTCAAGCGCCTGAATGACACCCTCGGACATCAGGTGGGCGACGAGGCACTGGTTCATCTGGTCAGGGTGATTCGCTCGGCGCTACGTCCATCGGACATTCTCTGTCGCTTTGGTGGCGAGGAGTTTATCGTGCTACTGCCCGAAACGGCACTCAACCAGGCGACCAGTGCCATTTCCCGTTTTCAGCGGCAGCTTGCCATACAGGCCATCCCGGGCCAGGAAATCGTCCTGACCTTCAGTGCCGGCGTCGTTGTTCAGGCAAGTGGCGAATCACTCGAACAGTCGATTCTACGTGCCGACGTGGCGACCTACGCGGCCAAGCGGGCTGGCAAGAATTGCGTCGTCGCGGGTTGAACTGTGCCTGTGTGAAGACCCCAGGAGTTGGAGACCCGAGCACGCACCGGTGTCGGGGACAGAGCATGGTAGACTGCTCGCCAGTCACCATTCGTCCTCCATCCGCTTCTTCCATACGGTCATTGCCATGCGCTACATCTCGACTCGAGGCCACACTGCCAGTTCACTGAATTCCTCCGGTCATACATTTACCGAGATCCTGCTCGGCGGACTGGCGCCGGACGGCGGTCTCTATCTGCCCGAAGCCTATCCGCAAGTCAGCCGTAATCAACTGGAGCAATGGCGATACCTGTCGTACGCCGATCTGGCCTATGCCGTGCTCTCCAGATTCATCGACGATATCCCCGCCGCCGATCTGCAGGCTTTGCTGGCCAGGACCTACACCGCGGGGGTTTACTGCAATGGCCGCATCAGTGCGCAGGCAAGCGAGATTACTCCCTTACGCTGGCTCGAAAGGCCGGATACCGCACGCGGCGAAGGCGGACTGGCAATCCTCGAACTGTCCAACGGTCCAACCCTGGCTTTCAAGGACATGGCCATGCAGTTGCTCGGCAATCTTTTCGAGTACGTACTGGCCAGGCAGGGAGAGGAAATCAACATCCTCGGCGCCACCTCGGGCGATACCGGCTCATCCGCCGAATACGCCATGCGCGGCAAGAAAGGCGTGCGGGTATTCATGCTTTCGCCGCACGAGCGGATGAGCGCTTTCCAGAGGGCGCAGATGTATTCGCTGCACGATGCGAACATCCACAACCTTGCGGTACGCGGCATGTTCGATGATGCCCAGGACATCGTCAAGGCGGTGTCCAATGATCATGCCTTCAAGGCAAAGTACAAGATCGGAGCGGTCAACTCGATCAACTGGGCACGGGTTGCCGCACAGATCGTCTACTACTTCAAGGGGTATTTTGCAGCCACTGCCGACAGCAATGCCCGGCAGGTCGACTTTGCAGTCCCCTCAGGCAACTTCGGCAACATCTGCGCTGGCCACATCGCGCGCATGATGGGTCTGCCGATCGGTCGCCTGGTTCTGGCAACCAACGAGAATGACGTGCTTGACGAGTTCTTCCGTACCGGCGTCTACCGCCCGCGGGCGGCCGCCGAAACCTGCGCCACCTCAAGTCCGTCGATGGACATTTCGAAGGCCTCCAACTTCGAACGCTTTGTCTTTGATCTGGTTGGTCGTAACCCGGCCGTGATTCGCCAGTGGTGGCAGGAGATCGATACAGGTCGCAGCTTTGACCTGTCCGGAACGCCATTCCTTGCCAGATTGCCGGAATTCGGTTTTGTTTCCGGGAAAAGCACGCACGCGGATCGTCTGGCAACGATCCGCCGAACCTTCGAAAAATATGGCCTGATGATCGACACGCACACCGCCGACGGGCTCAAGGTCGGCAGCGAGTTACGAACACACGGGATACCAATGATCGTCCTCGAGACGGCCTTGCCGGTCAAGTTCGAGGAAACCATGGTCGAGGCCCTCGGCCAAAAACCCGAACGACCCGCCAGCCTGCAGGGTATCGAAAACCTGCCACAACGAGTTGCGGTCATGGACGTCAGTGTCGAGGCAGTGAAACACTTCATCGAGCAGCATCTGAGCTGATCCTGGCCGAGCACCGACTCCCGACAGCAGATGAAAAAACATGTCCTAGTAGAGATAGATGACCGCCGGAAAGACGGCGACCGCGAGCACCAGGACCAGCCATTCGAGATTATGTCGCGCCAGGAATCCCGTGAAGTGCATGACCAGAATTGAAATCGCCAACACGTAAAACAGCGCAAATAGCATCGAATCCCCTCTCGTTATTTCGCGCAGACCACAACGCCTGTTTCGTATCGCTCAGGCCAGATTATATTACCGCCTTGCTCGGCTGCCTTGCTCGGAATTCCCGTCAGCGATCGCGCGGCCGGCATAGCCGCTGCCTGGGGACAAGACCGCTCACGCTGTGCAGACGGATGCCCCCTGACGGTCATGACGCTTCCAGACACCGCCGATCCTGAAAGTCACGACCGTTCGCCTCTCCCGCGAACAAGGAGGGGAAATTCGTGAGTCGCTGACGCGACTTTCACATCAAGCCTGGAAACGCATCGACAGATCAAGGGCACGAACATCCTTGGTCAGGCTACCAATCGAAATGCGGTCCACCCCGGTCTCGGCGATGGCACGCACACTCTCCAGGCTGACGTTGCCCGACGCTTCGAGAACGGCACGACCGGCGGCAATCGCTACGGCTTCGCGCATCTCGTCCAGTCCCATGTTGTCGAGCAGGATCATTGTCGCACCGGCATCCAGGGCCTGCCCCAATTCGGCCAGGGTTTCGACTTCGATCTGGACGAACTGGCAGCGACCTGCCGCGTTCTCGGCAACCTGTTGTGCGGCAGCCAGGGCTGCAGCGATGCTGCCGGCAGCCAGAATGTGGTTTTCCTTGATCAGAATCCCGTCATAGAGGCCAAGGCGGTGATTGCCACCCCCACCGCATCTGACCGCGTACTTTTGTGCCAGGCGCAGACCGGGAATCGTTTTGCGCGTATCGACTATCTGCGCCCGCGTACCGGCAACCAGGTCGGCGTATTGCCTGGCTTTACTGGCAACCCCGGAAAGCAGTTGCAGGAAGTTGAGCGCACTGCGCTCGCCGGTGAGCAGGGCGCGTGCCGGCCCCTCGATTGCGCAGAGCAGTTGACCCGGACTGATGCGTTGGCCATCATCAGCCTTCCAGACGATGCTGATCGCCGCATCGATCCGCGTGAAGCAGCGCTCGAACCAAGCAGTCCCGCAAAGAATGGCGTTTTCACGGGCAATCACGGTGGCGCGCCGGATTTCGCCGGCGGGAACCAGTTGCGCGGTCAGGTCGCCGCTCCCGACATCCTCGCTGAGCGCGGCCGCGACGTTGCGCTCGATTTCCGTATCCAGCATGGCTGCAAAGGTCATGACAATTCCCGTACACTAAGAGCTGATTTGACCGATTCTACCACCGAAGGGAAACGCATATGCTTGACCTGCTGCTTGTTGGCCTGGGAGTGATGCTTGCCCTTGCATTCGTTGGTGGCCTGGTTTACCTCTACGTCCAGGACGTCACGCAGGAAAAGCATGCCGTGTTGCGGAATTTTCCGCTGGTCGGTCATCTGCGCTACTTTTTCGAGACTCTCGGCGAATATTTCCGGCAGTATTTTTTTCTCGGCGACCGGGACGAGATGCCCTTTGATCGGGCGACCCGGAGCTGGGTCTACCGCATGGCCAAGAACGAAGGGGGCATTATCGGCTTCGGCTCGACCTACCGGATTCATACACCCGGCGCTCTGATTTTCGTCAATGCGCCGTTCCCCGTTCTCGATGAGGAGAAACAAGCAACACCCGCGCTGGCGATTGGTGAAGGCTATTGCCGGACCCCTTTTGTCGGCCGCTCACTGGTGAACATCAGCGCCATGAGTTTTGGCGCCATCTCCCAACCTGCCGTACGTGCGCTTTCCCACGGTGCAGCGGCAGCCGGCTGTTGGCTGGACACCGGCGAAGGGGGGCTTTCTCCGTATCACCTGGAGGGTGGCTGCGACATCATCTTTCAGATCGGCACGGCCAAGTACGGCGTTCGTGACGGCAACGGCGAGCTGTCCGACGAGCGTCTGCGCGAACTCGCCGCCCAAGCCAGCGTCCGGGCTTTCGAGATCAAGCTCTCGCAGGGAGCCAAGCCGGGCAAGGGCGGGGTTCTGCCGGGCAACAAGGTCACGCCCGAGATCGCGCGCATCCGCGGCATCAGCCAAGGACGCGATTCACTGAGCCCGAACCGCCACCGCGACATCGCCAACATCGACGAACTGCTCGACCGGGTCGAACATGTCCGGGCCATCACCGGCAAGCCGGTGGGTGTCAAGACTGCCATCGGAGGGGATCGCTTCATCCAGGAACTCACGGCAGCGGTCGCACACCGTGGCCTGCAGGCAGCACCCGACTTTCTGACCCTGGACGGCGGCGAAGGCGGCAGTGGTGCCGCACCGCAGGCGCTGGCCGATCACATGGCGATGTCGATTGACGAAGCCCTGCCACTGGTTGCCGACGCACTGCTGGCCAGCGGCCTCAAGGAACGGATTCGGATCATCGCTGCCGGCCAACTGGTGACGCCGGCGCGCGTCGCCTGGGCACTGGCGACGGGCGCCGATTTCGTCAATACCGCGCGTGGCTTCATGTTCTCGCTGGGCTGCATCCAGGCCCTGCGCTGCCACACCAACACCTGTCCGACCGGCGTCACCACGCACGATCCGCGCCTGCAGCGTGGCCTGGTCGTCGAGGACAAAGCGACGCGGGTGGCGTCCTATTGCCGGAACATGAACAAGGAAACCGAGATGATCGCCCACTCCTGCGGCCTGCGCCATGCTCGCGAACTGCACCGTGGGCATGTACGCATCATGCAGCCTTCCGGACAGAGTGTCGCACTCGACAGACTCCATCCCTATCCGGCTACGTCTCCCTGAAATCAGTCGGCCGCCGCGACGATGGCCAGCAGGTCTTTGCCGTAACGGTCGGCCTTAGCCAGACCGATCCCCGGTACGGCGAGCAGCGCCTGCACAGAATCGGGCAGCAGCGCAGCAATCTCGTAGAGCGCGCGATCATGCAGGATCACGTAGGCGGGCACCCCCTGTTCGCGTGCCCTCTCGCTGCGCCAGGTCCGCAGCCTGGCCACCAGGGGCGAATCGTTGGCTCGCTGCGGCGTGCTGCCCGATACCACCTTGCTCCGGGCTGGCTTGCCCTTTGGCCGATCCGGACGCCGCCGCAGCTTGAGGCTGATTTCCCCCTTGAGAATCGGCCGTGCGCTGTCCGTCAGCTTCAGCGCCCCGTAGGCCGCAGCGTCGGCTTCGAGCACCCCACCGGCGAGCAATTGCCGAAATACCGAGCGCCATCCCATGTCGTCCAGCTCCGCTCCAACACCGAAAGTCGGCAGGCGGTCGTGACCGAACTGCCTGACCTTGTCGGTAGGCTTGCCACGCAGGATGTCGATCAGATGCCCGGCACCAAAACGCTGACCGGTTCGCAAGGCTGCGGAAAGCGCTTTCTGCGCCGCCACCGTACCGTCCCAGAGCTGTGGCGGGTCAAGGCAGACATCGCAGTTTCCACAGGGCGCTGCGGCCTCGCCAAAATAGTTGAGCAGGAGGACGCGACGGCACTGCGCCGATTCGCAGTAGGCGAGCATGCTCTCGAGCTTCTGCCTTTCGACGCGCTTTTGCTCGAGCGGTGCCGACGACTCCTCGATCATTTGCCGATGGATGACCACATCGTTCAAGCCGTAGGTCATCCACGCTTGCGACGGATCACCGTCGCGCCCGGCGCGCCCGGTTTCCTGGTAATACGCTTCGAGGCTCTTGGGCAGGTCGAGATGGGCGACGAAGCGCACATCGGGCTTGTCGATTCCCATCCCGAAAGCGATGGTGGCCACCATCACCAGCCCATCCTCGCGCAGAAAGCGCTGCTGGTGACGCTGCCGGTCGTCAGCGGTCAGCCCGGCATGGTATGGCAGGGCAGTCACTCCCTGCGCATTGAGCCAGACGGCGGTTTCATCGACCTTCCGGCGCGAAAGACAATAGACAATGCCGGCCGCACCGTGATGTGCGCCGAGAAAGTTTAGCAACTGCCTGCGCGGGTTGTCACGCTCGACGATCGTGTAACGGATGTTTGGCCGATCGAAACTTGCGACGAACAAGCTCGCTTCCTCGAGCTTCAGGCGGGTAATGATTTCCTGTCGGGTCAGCGGGTCGGCAGTCGCCGTCAAGGCGATGCGCGGTACCCCAGGGAAGCGCTGGTGCAACTGCGAGAGCTGAATGTACTCCGGTCGAAAATCGTGTCCCCATTGTGAAACACAATGCGCCTCGTCTATCGCAAAGAGTGCGAGCTGCCGGCGCGCAACGAGTTGTTCGAGCAGACCGATGAAACGGTCGCTGAGCAGCCGTTCCGGTGCCACATAGATCAGATCCAGCTTGCCGTCCAGCAAACGGCGCTCGGTCTCCACCGCCGACCGGAAATCCATCGACGAGTTCAGGAAGGCTGCGCGCACACCCGCCAGCCGCAGGGCATCAACCTGGTCCTGCATCAGCGCGATCAGCGGCGAGACGACCACCCCAACACCCTGGCGCAGCAGTGCCGGGATCTGATAGCAGAGCGACTTGCCACCACCGGTCGGCATCAGCACCAGCGCGTCACCGCCAGCGACGAGCTGGTCGACGATTTCCTCCTGCTGACCACGAAACGACGGATAGCCGAAAACCCGGCGCAGGATGTCGACCGCGGGCTTGCTCATGACCTGCGTTCGTCGTGGGAACAACCGAAGGGAATCAGATCCAGCGCTCCCGGTACAGTTCCCGGCCATCCCAGCAGAGAAACTCGCCTTGCGTCTCCTGCCAGTCCGCCAGCACCCAGCGTTCGACGTGAATACCGTCGACCAGATGGTCATGCGTCGCCGGACGATGCGTGTGACCGTGAATCAGTGTGGCATAGCCATGCGCACGTAGGAAATCGTCAGTCGCCCCGGCATTGACGTCCATCAGGTAGTCCGCCTTGTCTCGCTTCGCAGATTTGCTTTTCTGGCGGGCCGCGATGGCCATCGCCTTGCGCTCCGGCAGGGATTTGCCCAGAAAGGTGGCCTGCCAGTCGGGCCGGCGTGCCAGCGCACGAAATGCCTGATAGTCGTGATCGTCGGTGCACAAGGCATCGCCATGCGACAGGACGAACTGCCATGCCGGCAGTGACAGGACATAAGGATCCGGCAGCAGCCGGACACCGCTGCGGGCAGCGAAGTGGTTTCCGAGCAGAAAATCGCGGTTGCCGTGCATCACCGACACGCACACCCCGGTCGACGCCAGCGCATGCAGGGCATCGACGATGTCGGCGGCAAAAGAATCCTCCGGATCTTCCAGGCAGTCGTCACCCGGCCAGGCTTCGAAAAGATCACCGAGAATGAACAATTGCTCGGCGGCACGCGCACGGCCACCAAGAAAATCGAGGAAGAGGCGGGTGACGCCCGGCGCCTGCGGTGCGAGATGCAGATCAGAAATGAACAGGATCACTACGTCGACGAATCGTGCACTGGTGCGGTCATTAATGTGAAAGTCGCGTCAGCGACTCACGACCCTCTCCCCTCGCGGGAGAGGGGAACGGTCATGACTTTCATGATCGGGGGCGTCTGGAAAAGTCATGACCGTTCATGTGAAAGTCGCGTCAGCGACTCACAAACCTCCCCTCTCCCCTCGCGGGAGAGGGGTTGGGGGAGAGGGGAACGGTCATCACTTTCATGATTGGGGGCGTCTGGAAAAGTCATGACCGTTAGCAGACCTCGGCACGTTCGATCAGTACCTCTTCAAGGGGCACATCGCTATGCCCACCGGAAAAACCCGTCTTGACTGCCTTGATCCGATCGACCACATCGCGACCCTCAACCACCTTGCCGAACACGCAGTAGCCCCAACCCTGGGCATTGGGCGCACGGTAATTGAGAAAATCGTTGTTGACCAGATTGATGAAGAACTGGGCGGTGGCCGAGTGCGGTTCAGGAGTACGTGCCATGGCGACCGTGTAGGCATCATTCCTGAGCCCGTTGTTGGCCTCATTGCGGATCGGAGCCTTGCAAGCCTTCTGTTTCATGCCCGGTTCGAAGCCACCGCCCTGAACCATGAAGCCGGGAATCACGCGATGGAAAACCGTGTTGTCATAGTGGCCGGCTTCGACGTAGTCAAGAAAGTTTCTGGCCGATAAGGGAGCTTTTTCGGCGTCCACTTCGATGGCAATGACGCCAAAATTGGTATGCAGCTTGATCATCGTTTTCCTTTCTCGGGAATGATCTTGACCGACTCGATGATGACCGGTTCAAGAGGAACGTCCTGGTGTATCGAGCGGTTCCCGGTCGCCACCTTGGCGATCTTGTCCACCACTTCCATACCTTCTGTGACTCTGCCAAAAACCGTGTAGCCCCAGCCATCGCTCGCGGGATAGTTGAGTGCGGCATTGTCGCGGTGATTGATGAAGAACTGTGAGCTCGCCGAATGCGGATCCGGGGTACGGGCCATGGCGATCGTTCCCCGATCGTTTTTCAGGCCATTCTTCCCCTCGTTTTCCACCTTTCGGGCCGCCGGCTTCTGTTGCAGGTCAACGGTAAAACCACCGCCCTGAATCATGAAGCCGGGAATCACGCGGTGAAAAACCGTGCCGTTGTAGAACCCCTCATCGACGTACCGGACAAAGTTCTGGACAGTTTTGGGTGCCTTTTCGGAATCGAGTTCGATCACGATCCGACCCATGCTGGTCTGCATGTCGATGCTGGGTGCAGCCAGTGCCGCCACCGACAGCAAGCCACCGGCAATCAGGACAAGTTTCCTGTACATCAGAGATTTCCTCCGGGTGAATAATGATCATCCACCGATACGTTCCTGCTGGATCAGCCACCTGCCTCTGGATTTGACCAGGACGAGGTTTTTGGTCACGGTGGATTTCAGGTAGGGCGAACTGTAATGCTGAAGGAGTTTTACCGTCGCCTTGTCGTCGGCAAACGAGACTTGGAGATCCTCGATTTCAACCTGCAGCTTGCCAGGCTTGCTCATCGGACGGGTGCGCTCACTTTCCCACGCCTTACGAGGAATTCCTCTGGGCGTACGAAAGTCGGCTGCATAGTAAGCGAGATAGGCCTTGGCATCCTTGCGCGACCAGGCACTGGCCCAGCCTTGCAGGGCTTTCGTCACGGCCCTCTCGTCACTGGCAGCCAGCGTTGTTGCCGGCTGTACCGATTTATCAGCCTCTGTCACAGCAGCAAGCGGAGTAATGCCCTTGCCCGCAGCCAGCGCGACAGCAGAGGTACCGGCGGCAGGGGTTGATGCTGCCGCCGGCATGACATCCGGTTCGATGCTGGTCATCCGGCTGCCAGCCTCGCCGGCTGGCCGTATCGCGACTCCTGTGCTGCTTGTGGAGGGCTTATTGAGTTCCCGAAGCCTGGCAAGCTTGGATTGTGTCACCCGCCTCGACGGATCCAGTTGCAGCGCCTTGTCATAAGCCTGACCGGAGAGCATGGCGTAGACATCACCCAGGTTGTCGTAGGCGGTCGCGTAGCCCGGATGGATCCTGATCGCCATCTCGAGTGCCGTACGCGCCTTGTCGTATTGTTTCTGTTGGGCATACAGAACCGCCAGGTTGTTGTAAGTCTCTGGCAATTCGGGATAGTCCTCGGTCAGTTTGCTGAAGACGGCTATTGCTTCCTGCGGTTTTCCCATCTCGGTGAGGGCCAGGCCCTTGAGGAATCGCCCCTGTGCATCCGATGGCTTGCTCGCCAGGTAGGCGTCGACCTTTTCGAGCGCATGCGCAGGCTGTCCCTGACGCATTAGCCGCTGCGCATCCGACAGCGTGTCGGATGTCGCAAAGAAACTGCTACAGCCCAGTAGCAAACCGACGATCAAGGCCGGAAATGAGGCAGGCATAGGCATCGGAAGATTCGAGTGCATCGGTATGGTATACTGGCCTATGCAGCAGTCGGGCATCACTAAACCGGCTGATTCTAACAAGAAGTGCGTCCAAACCAAAGCACTCCAGGTGTACGCGCAGGGTCAATTTGTTCTTCCCGTAACCCTTCGGCTTCCCGTCAAGCCGGCGGTGACCAGCAAGAATCCGGTCCATCCATCCAATGCGGGTTGAGAATCCTGATTAGATTGAGGAACCTGGATTCTTTGAAGAGAGTGGATTGACCCTGCGCGTACGTCTGTGCTGGACGCTATCGCGGACATTAAAAATGTTGAAGATCTACAACTCGCTGACCAGAGAAAAGCAGGACTTCGTACCGATCACGCCCGGCAGCGTCCGCATGTACGTCTGTGGAATGACCGTCTATGACTACTGCCACCTCGGCCATGCGCGCGTATTGGTCGTTTTTGACATGGTTCAACGCTGGCTGCGAGCGAATGGGCTACAGGTATGCTACGTCCGGAACATTACCGATATCGACGACAAAATCATCCAGCGGGCACTGGCCAACAAGGAAAGCATCGGCGAACTGACCGACCGCTTCATTGCCTTCATGAATGAAGACGCGGCGGCACTTGGCGTGGAGAAACCCGACCATGAACCCCGGGCAACCCAATATATTCCGCAGATGCTCGGCCTGATCGATCTGTTGGAGAAAAACGGGCTGGCTTACCAGGCGACCACTGGTGACGTCAATTTCTCGGTCCGAAAATTTCCTGGTTACGGCAAATTGTCGGGTAAGTCCATTGACGATCTACGCGCCGGGGAACGCGTCGACGTTGACATTGGCAAGGATGACCCGCTCGACTTCGTGCTCTGGAAACGGGCCAGGAAGGACGAACCTTGCTGGCCATCACCCTGGGGCAATGGTCGCCCCGGTTGGCACATCGAGTGTTCAGCGATGAGTTCGGACCTGCTCGGCAAGCACTTCGACATTCACGGCGGCGGGCAGGACCTGCAGTTTCCCCATCATGAAAACGAGATCGCGCAGTCCGAGGGCGCACATCACTGCCCGTTCGTTAACTACTGGATGCACAACGGCTTCGTCCGTGTCGATAACGAAAAAATGTCGAAGTCACTCGGCAATTTCTTCACGATCAGGGACATTCTCAAGCAATACGATCCTGAGGTACTGCGTTTCTTCATCCTGCGGGCGCACTACCGCAGCCCGCTCAACTATTCCGATGCCCATCTCGACGATGCACGACAGGCGCTGAGCCGGCTTTACACCGCACTCAAGGCAACCCCGCCGGCAGTCGAAGTGGCCGCGGTGGACTGGCATGAGCCACATGCAATTCGCTTCAGCCAGGCCATGAACGACGACTTCAACACCCCGGATGCGTGTGCCGCATTGTTTGACTTGGCCAGCGAGGTGAACCGCAGCAAGTCTGCGGGACTGTCCGGTCAGTTGCGTGGGCTGGCGGGCCTGCTGGGCCTGCTCAAGCGCGACCCACAAGGATTTCTCCAGGGGTCACCGGCACTGGGCGCTGAAGAGATGTCGGTCGAAGCCATCGAAATGCTGATCGCCAACCGGTTGGCGGCAAAGAAACGCAAGGACTACGTCGAAGCAGACAGAATCCGTAGCGGACTGCTGGCCGCGGGAGTCGTCCTTGAGGATGGTGCACAGGGAACCCACTGGCGACGCGCCTGATCGCCTGATTGCCTAACGGTCATCACTTTTCCAAGCACCCCCGATCATGAAAACCATGACCGTTTCCCTCTCCCCCAACCCTTCCCACGGCCCGCGCGGCATCGCGGGCCGGCTACGGCGGGCGGCGCGGAGCAGCGCTCCGCGAAACCCCGCCTGAGGGGGAAAGGAGGTTCGTGAGTCGCATACGCGACTTTCACATTAACGAAGAACCCGGCCACTGTTGCCAATGACCGTTAAATCAACAAACCGGGAACCAAACCGATCATTGGCCGAATAGCTGATGCGATAGCCCCCAAGGTCATGATTCTGCATGCCTTCGAGACTGGTCAGAAGCTTTTCGCGGCTGAGATCTTTGCCCGCCTTGCGGATGGCATCGACCAGCACTTTCGCCATGGCGTAAGCCTCGACACCATAGTAAGAGAACTTTCCATTCTGGCCGAGCAGCTTCTGGTATTCGCGTACCAGCGGCGTAGTATCGTTCCAAGGATAGGGCATGACCTGTGAAATGCCGATCCCGCGTGCCTCGTCACCAAGCTCCTGCACCAGCAGATCGGCGCCAACTGGCGACAGGGTCATGAACTGTGGCTTCTGACCGATTTTTCTCATCGCACGAACGAAGGCGGCAGTCGGCTTGTACAAGGTCACCATGATCACCGCCTGCGGGTTAACCGGGGCAATGGTCTGCACCGCCTGACTGACATCGGCCGAGTTGCGTTCGACCGTGGCCACCGCCACCGGTGCCTGGTTATGCTTTCTGAGCGCGGCAACGACGCCATCAAGGCCGGATTTTCCGAATCCATCGTTCTGGTAAAAAACGGCGATGTTGCTGAAGCCAAGAGAGACCAATTGATTGACGATCGCTTCGGTCTCGTTTGCGTAACTCGCCCGCACATTGAACATGTAGCGATTTTTCGGGTTGTCCCTAGGCAACTGACGGATCGATTCGGCACCCGAAATCGATCCGACCAGCGGCACTTTGGCCACACCAAAGACCTCGTTCATTGCCGCCGTGGTGGGACTCGAACCATAGGATGCAAGCAGGGCGAAAACCTTTTCCTGGTTGATCAGGGTGCGGGTATTGGCGACCGCACGATCGGTTTCGTAGCCATCGTCGAGTGCGCGCAGCTCCAGCCTTCTTCCGTGAATCCCACCGGCGTCGTTGATCTGGCGAAAATAGGCGTTGATGACCATCTTCATGTCCAGCCCATACGCCCCGTTGGGGCCGGAAAACGGCGCAGTCATGCCGATCAGGACGCTGTTGTCGGTCACCCCTGTCTCAGCCGCCAGCACGCAGCTAACCCAACTCAAGCAAGCAAACAGTAGCGCCCTGAAGATCCTCATGCCCATTCCCCTTGAATGCGATTGCTGCGATCGTTACAGACCTGCGACTAGCCATGGTCAACGGCTATTACTTTCCAGGCACCCCAATCATCGAAGTGATGACCGTTTCCCTCTCCCCCGCCCCATCTCTCGCGAGGGGGAGGGGTCGATTCGTGAGTCGCATACGCGACCCTCACATTCAAGAATGGCGAAGCAAACTGACACACCCCTTACACGCAGCGACTGCGCGCAAATTATTCTCCTGCGATGGCTTTGCACGACACTACGCTGCTGCACCAACGGGTGCAGCGAGGCCGGTTCTCAGAGGTTAATGTGAAAGTCGCGTCAGCGACTCACGAATCTCCCCTCCCCCTCGCGGGGGCGCAGGCGGAGTTTCGCGGAGCACTGCTCCGCGCCGCCGTAGCCGGCCCGCGATGCCGCGCGGGCCGTGGGAGGGGGCGGGGGGTGAGAGGGGGAATTCGCAGAGCCTGCTCTCATCGAACGATTCCGGCGTGCCAGCCGGAATGCGCCCTGCAAGGGAGGGAAACGGTCATGACTTTCATGATCGGGGGTGCCTGGAAAAGCCATGACCGTTAGAATCAATCGACTGCGCGACCGATCTGCGGCGTTGCTCGCTCGCACCTTGCCTCTCAGCTTGCTGGCGACGATTTCGCCATCCACCTCTCAGGTGGCAGCGAAGAAGTCGCGCACACGATCCATCCAGGATTTGGCGCGTGGATTGTGTTGAGCGGAGTTCTCGCGGCTGGATTCCTCAAGTTCGCGCAACAACTCTTTCTGGCGTTCGGTGAGATGCACCGGGGTTTCCACAACCACATGGCAGAGCAGATCACCGTGAGCGTTACTACGTACGCCCTTGATGCCTTTGCCGCGCAAGCGAAAGATTTTCCCGGACTGCGTCTCCGGGGGTACACGGATTTTCGCGGCGCCATCGAGCGTCGGAATATCGATTTCTCCACCCAAAGCCGCGGTGGTAAAACTGATCGGCATCTCGCAGTGCAGATCGTTCTGTTCGCGCTGAAAAACAGGGTGTGTCTTGAGGTGAATCTGAACGTAAAGATCCCCTGACGGTCCGCCATTGATGCCGTGCTCGCCTTCGCCCGTGAGTCGAATCCGGTCGCCCTCGTCAACCCCCGCGGGAATTTTCACTGCCAGGGTTTTGTGCTGCTTGACTCGACCCGATCCGTGACACTGAACACACGGCTCAGCAATAAAGCGCCCGGTACCGTGACATTTCGGACAGGTCTGCTGAATCGAGAAGAAACCCTGCTGCAGGCGGACCTGGCCGCTCCCCTGGCAGGTCGGACAGGTCTTTGGCTGCGTACCGGCCTTGGCACCACTGCCATGGCAGGCGTCGCAAGCCTCCATGGTCGGAATGCGGATCTTGGTTTCGGTGCCGAAGGCTGCCTGCTCCAGCGAAATTTCGAGGTTGTAGCGCAGATCGGCACCGCGATAGACACTGGAACGCCCACCACCACCACGACGGCCACCGAAGATCTCGTCAAAGATGCCACCGAAGGCATCGGAAAATCCCCCTGCCCCTGCGGCACCCATACCGGCCTGCGGATCGATGCCGGCGTAACCGTACTGGTCGTAGGCAGCGCGTTTCTCCGGGTCGGTGAGCGTTTCGTAGGCTTCCTTGACTTCCTTGAAGTGCTCCTCAGCCTTGGGGTTGTCCGGATTACGATCCGGATGATGCTTCATCGCCAGCTTGCGGTAAGCCTTCTTGATTTCTTCATCGGACGCGTCGCGATTGACGCCGAGAATGTCGTATAAGTCGCGTTTTGCCATGGGTTTATGAACAATTGGTGGGAGCAGGGCGAGGCGCGATTATACGCCCCGCCTGGCAGGCAAAGACTTACTTCTTGTCTTTGACTTCGGTGAACTCGGCGTCGACGACGTCGCTGTCGTCCTTCTTCGCTTCACCGGCAGTCCCGGCAGTATGCGCGGCGCCCCCCGTTTGCTCCTGTTGTTTGGCGTACATCTTCTCGCCCAACTTCTGCGCAGCCGTTCCGAGTGCCTCGTTCTTCGCCTTGATGGCCTCGATGTCGTTGCCACGAATGGCCTCCTCGGCCTCATGCATCGCCTTTTCGATGACCTGTTTCTCGCTGTCGGAGAGTTCCTTGCCGTATTCGGCAAGCGACTTCTTGACGGTGTGAATCATGCCGTCGCACTGGTTGCGGGCTTCCGCCAGTTCATGCGCTTTCCGGTCTTCTTCGGCGTGCAACTCGGCATCCTGGACCATGCGCTGCACTTCCGCTTCGCTGAGGCCAGAAGACGCCTGAATCTTGATCTTGTTCTCCTTGCCGGTGGCCTTGTCCTTGGCCGAAACATGCAAAATACCATTCGCATCAATATCGAAGGTCACTTCGATCTGTGGCATGCCACGTGGCGCCGGCGGAATGTCGGAAAGATTGAACTGTCCGAGGCTCTTGTTGCCGCTGGCCATTTCCCGCTCGCCCTGCAGCACGTGAATGGTCACCGCAGACTGGTTATCGTCAGCCGTCGAAAAGACCTGTGTCGCCTTGGTTGGAATGGTCGTGTTCTTCTTGATCAGCTTGGTCATCACGCCGCCCAGCGTCTCGATTCCCAGCGACAATGGCGTCACATCGAGGAGCAGAACGTCCTTGACCTCGCCCTGCAGAACGCCACCCTGGATCGCTGCACCGACGGCCACCGCCTCATCCGGATTGACATCGCGGCGCGGTTCGCGGCCGAAGAACTCCTTGACCCTTTGCTGCACCTTGGGCATCCGGCTCTGTCCGCCGACCAGGATGACATCGTCGATGTCGCCGATCTTGCAACCAGCATCCTTCAGGGCAATTCGGCAGGGTTCGATGGTCCGTTCGATGAGATCGTCGACCAGCGCCTCGAACTTGGAGCGTGTGATCTTCAGCGTCAGGTGCTTGGGTCCGGAGGCGTCAGCGGTAATGTACGGCAGGTTGATTTCATTTTGCTGGCCGGACGAAAGCTCGATCTTGGCTTTTTCAGCGGCATCCTTGAGGCGTTGCAGGGCCAGCACGTCGGCCTTGAGGTTGACGCCCGATTCTTTCTTGAACTCGTCGATGATGTAATCGATCAGACGCTGGTCAAAGTCTTCACCGCCGAGGAAGGTGTCACCGTTGGTCGACAGCACCTCAAACTGGTGCTCGCCTTCGACCGCAGCAATTTCGATGATCGAGATATCGAAGGTGCCGCCGCCCAGGTCGTAGACCGCGATCTTCTTGTCCCCCTGCTTTTTGTCCATGCCGAAGGCCAGGGCCGCTGCCGTCGGTTCGTTGATGATACGCTTGACTTCCAGGCCGGCGATCCGCCCGGCATCCTTGGTCGCCTGGCGCTGGCTGTCGTTGAAATAGGCAGGCACGGTAATCACCGCCTCGGTCACGTCTTCGCCGAGATAATCTTCGGCGGTCTTCTTCATCTTGCGCAGAACTTCCGCGGAAACCTGTGGCGGTGCAATTTTTTTACCGCGCACCTCGACCCATGCGTCGCCATTCTCGGCTCTGAGAATCTTGAACGGCATCAGCGAGATATCCTTCTGTACCTCCTTCTCTTCAAAACGGCGACCAATCAGCCGCTTGATCGCGTACAGCGTATTTTTCGGATTGGTCACCGCTTGACGTTTGGCCGGCGCCCCGCAGAGAATCTCGCCATCCTCCGCATAAGCAACCGTTGATGGCGTCGTACGCGCGCCTTCCGAGTTCTCGATGACCTTTGGTTTGCCGTTCTCCATGACGGCTACACAGGAGTTGGTCGTTCCGAGATCAATGCCGATGATCTTGCCCATTTCAGAATCCTTTCAATATTATTTTGAGAACATTCGCCAAAACCGGAATGTTGGGTAACGCTACGCAATTGGGGATGGTCGTGACGATTTCAAGCGCTGGCTTTGGCTACAACGACCAGTGCCGGGCGCAGTACGCGATCGGCCAGCAGGTAGCCCTTCTGCAGTACGCTGACCACGGTGTTGGGCTCCTGTGGTGATTCGACGACGCTGATCGCCTGGTGTCGATGCGGGTCGAACTTTTCGCCCAGCGGGTTGACCTCGGTCAGTGCCGACTTTTCGAAAGCCGCGACCAGTTGCTTGAGGGTCAGTTCGGTACCGGATCGAAGGCTCTCGACACTGGCTGTCTCGGTCGCCAGCGCAGCTTCGAGGCTGTCCTTCACTGCCAGCAGATCCCGTGCAAAACGGTCAACGGCGAATTTCGCGGCCTTGCTGATGTCCTCCTGCGCACGGCGGCGCACGTTCTCGGTTTCGGCCTTGGCTCGCAGCCATGCATCATGGTACTTCTCGGCCTGTTGTTGAGCTTGTTTGAGGGTTTCTTCGAGATTGGGCGCGCCGCTTGCAGGGGGCGCTCCTGCGGATGGCGACTCAACGATCTCTGGTGTGACAGAAGCAACTTCCGGCGTGGCCGGGGCGGCAGTAGTCACTTCGGGTACGGTGTCGTTTGTTTGCATAAATGGTGATCTCCCTGAAAACGGAAAAGAGTTTGGGGCGAGTTCTCCGATTTCAAGCTTTTTGTCCCTTGATCTTGTGGGCTGCGATGCAACCGACGCAAAATTGTTCATGCACGCGGCGGTTCTGCTGCTAGCATCTCGGTTCCGGCTGGCCGTCGATAGGGGTGGGTTCTGGCATGTTGGAAAAGATCGGCAAATATCCAATCATTCGCTCCCTTGGCAAGGGTGCGACTGCTGTCGTCTATTTGGCCCGAGACCCGGATATGGACTGCCAGGTCGCGATCAAGCTGATTCGTTTCGGCGAAGAAAATGCAGCCATGTCACGACGTCTGCGCAAACTTTTCCAGACCGAGGACGCGATCGGTCGTCGGCTGAATCACCCCAACATCGTCAAGATCTTCGACGCTGTGGTGGAACCGGATCAGGCCTATCTGGTGATGGAGTTCGTCGAAGGCACCGCGCTCGACAAGTATTGCGCGATCAATCGGCTACTGCCGATGCACCGTGTCATCGGCATCATCTTCAAGTGCTGTCTGGCTCTCGATCACGCCTTCCGCCAGGGCGTCGTACATCGTGATATCAAGCCGGCCAACATCCTGCTCAATGACCACGACGAGCCGAAAATCACCGATTTCGGTCTGGGCCTCAATCTGCTCAAGGATATGGGAATGGACTCGACCTTCGTGATGGGGGTTGGTTCACCCGCCTACATGTCCCCTGAGCAGGTCAAGAACTATCCGCTCAATCACAAGACCGACCTCTATTCGCTGGGGGTCATGCTGTTCCAGTTGCTGACCGGGCGCCTACCATTTCGCGCCAACAATCCCGCGACACTGGTCTACAAGATCATCAACATGGACTCGCCTTCGGTCTGCGCACTCAACCCGACTCTACCCGCGGGCCTTGATCCGATCATCAAGAAGGCACTTGAGAAGGATCTTTACAGCCGCTACCGTAATGGTGCCGAGTTCGCCAAGGATCTTTCCTCGGTGCGCTACCAGATGCTCGAAGAAGATCAGATCCAGCAGGATCAGACGCACTTTGAAAGGTTGCGCAAGGTGGAATTCTTCGCCGAGTTCGAGGATATTGAATTGTGGGAGGTGCTGCGCATCAGCGTTTGGCGAGAATTGTCGGAGAAAGTGACGATCATCCGTGAAGGCGATAACCACCGCAAGTTTGGCGTGGTGGTTGATGGCTTTGTCGAGATCTCCATCAATGGACGGGTGATCTGTCGACTCGGTGCGAGCGAGGTAGTCGGCGAGATGGCCTTCCTGCACCCGAGCGACTCTCGACGCCACGCCACAGTGGTAACTCTGGAACCGACCTTGTTCCTGGAGATCAATAGCGCAGCGCTGGAATTGAGTTCTGATGAAGTACGGGAACGCTTCAACAAGATTCTGCTGAGCAAACTGCTCGATCGCTTGCGCGAAGCCAACAAGGTGCTGGCCAAGTTCGGCCAGAACGCCGTTCAAGGCAGCTCTGCCTACGCCGCAGGCCTGATGCCGCCCCTGGAGTTAATGTGATGCCTGACCTCGCCTCGCCAACGTTCTGGATCGCCGTATTCCAGATCATTCTGATCGACATTCTGCTCGGTGGCGACAACGCCGTGGTGATTGCTCTGGCGTGCCGCAGACTGCCTGTGGCACAACGCAACAAGGGAATTTTCTGGGGCGTCTTCGGTGCGATCGGGCTGCGTCTCGTACTGATCTACTTCGCCTTGCAACTCCTGGCGATTCCATATCTCAAGATCGTCGGCGGACTGCTGTTGTTCTGGATCGGTGTCAAGCTCATCCTGCCGGAACACGAGGATGCGCATGATCATGTGCAAGGAAGCAGCACGCTGATCGGAGCGATCAAGACGATCATCGTCGCCGACGCGGTGATGAGTATAGACAACGTCATTGCGGTCGCCGGCGCGTCGCATGGATCGATCGTTCTCGTCACCTTCGGGATCATGGTTTCGATCCCGATCGTGGTCTGGGGTAGCAAACTGGTGCTCGCCCTGATGGATCGATTCCCGATCGTGATCACGGCTGGGGGTGGACTGCTGGGCTGGATCGGTGGCGGCATGTTGGTGACCGACCCGGCACTGCCGGCAAGCTGGCATGCGACGGTTCCGCACAGCGCTTACCTGGTATCAGCTTTCGGCGCATTGCTGGTGGTGGTAACGGGCAAGTGGCTGGCCAGCCGGCAAGCGGCGCATGCGGCCGTTGAACTGGCAACTGCGACTGCCGAGAAACTTGGTGAAGGAAAAAAACCATGAATGCCCTCTGGCTGATTGCCGTTGACGGGTCGCTACCCGCCTTGCGGGCCGTCGACCATGTCCTGCGCGAAGCGGCTCGTGACGCCATCGTACCGGCGATCATGCTGGTCAATGTGCAGGCACCCTTGCCCTCGGACGTCACCCGTTTCGTCAGCCACGGCGTCGTCCAGGACTACCACCGTGAGGCCGGCGAAGCCGCACTGGCCGATGCTCGTTTCAGACTGGACGCTGGCGGGCTTGCGTACTCGCCACATATCCTGGTCGGCGAACCGGCTCCGACGATTGTCAATTTCGCCAGAGAGCAGCACTGCACCCTGATCGTCATCGGGGCCCGGGGCCTTGGCTCAGTCGCCAGCGCGCTGCTCGGATCGGTCACGAGCAAGGTCATTCACCTCACCGAATTGCCGGTCCTGGTGGTGAAGTAGGCAGCAGACCTGTGCGCTACAGAACGTAGCGCGACAGATCCTCGTTCTGCGCCAGTTCGGCCAGCCGACTGTCCACGTAGGCCGCATCGATGGCAACGCTCTCCAGGCTTCCCTCGCAGGCGGAAAACGACACCTCCTCGAGCAGTCGCTCCATCACCGTATACAGTCGTCGGGCACCGATATTTTCGGTGCGTTCGTTGACCGACCAGGCAATCTCGGCCAGGCGTTTGATACCGTCAGCGGCAAAGTCGAGGGTCACTCCTTCGGTAGCCAGCAGCGCCTGGTATTGCATGGTCAGGCAGGCGTCAGTCTGCGTCAGAATGCACTCGAAATCGGCGACCGACAAGGAATCGAGCTCAACCCGGATCGGCAGGCGACCCTGTAGTTCGGGAATCAGATCCGAAGGTTTGGCCAAATGGAATGCGCCGCTGGCAATAAACAGGATGTGATCGGTACGAATCATCCCGTACTTGGTCGATACCGTAGTGCCTTCAACAAGTGGCAGCAGATCGCGCTGCACCCCCTGACGTGAAACGTCCACGCCGTGCGTGTCACTGCGTGAGGCAATCTTGTCGATTTCGTCGAGAAAGACGATGCCGTTCTGCTCGACATTGCGAACCGCATCGTGTTTGACGTCCTCATCATTGACCAGTTTTGCGGCTTCCTCCTCGATCAGCAATCTGCGTGCATCGCAGATCTTCAGCTTGCGCGATTTCTTGCGGCCCCCGCCCATGTTCTGGAACATGCCCTGGATCTGCGAGGTTAGTTCCTCCATCCCCGGCGGAGCGAAGATCTCGGCCTGCATCAACGGAGCAGCGACATCCACCTCGATCTCCTTGTGGTCCAGTTCGCCCTCGCGCAGCTTCTTGCGAAATTTCTGCCGGGTCGCACTGTCTTCTGTCGATTGTGCATCGTTGAAGAAATTGCCGCGTGCCGGCGGCAACAGGGCGTCGAGGATGCGATCTTCGGCAGCGTCTTCGGCACGCACGCGAACGCCCGTCAGCGCCTGTTCACGAGCGCTTTTGACGGCAATTTCGACGAGGTCACGGATAATCGTTTCGACATCGCGGCCCACGTAACCGACTTCGGTAAACTTGGTCGCCTCGATCTTGATGAACGGCGCATTGGCCAGACGCGCCAGCCGGCGTGCGATTTCGGTCTTGCCAACACCCGTGGGCCCGATCATCAGAATGTTCTTGGGTGTGATCTCCTGGCGCAGCGGCTCGGCGACCTGCGCGCGCCGCCAGCGGTTGCGCAGCGCAATCGCCACAGCCTTCTTGGCCTTCCCCTGACCAACGATATGTTTGTCCAGTTCGTGAACAATTTCCTGCGGAGTCATCGCCGACATGGTTATTCGAGCACCTCGATGGTGAAGTTCTGATTGGTATAGATGCACAGATCACTGGCGATCTGCAGCGACTTGCGGACCACCTCGGCCGGATCGAGTTCGCTGTTTTCAACCAGTGCGCGTGCCGCTGCTTGTGCGAAGGCGCCCCCCGAACCAATCGCGACAATGCCGTACTCCGGTTCGAGCACATCACCATTGCCGGTGATGATCAGTGAATTCTCCTGATCAGCGACTGCCAGCATGGCTTCCAGCCGGCGCAGGGCGCGGTCGCTGCGCCAGTCCTTGGCGAGTTCAACCGCCGAGCGGAGCAAATTGCCCTGGTGCTTGTCAAGTTTGGCCTCGAAACGCTCAAAGAGGGTGAAGGCATCCGCCGTCCCACCCGCAAAGCCGGCGAGAATCCGCCCCTGATAGATGCGCCGAACCTTGCGCGCACTGGCCTTGATGACGAGGTGGCCAAGGGTGACCTGTCCGTCGCCACCCATGGCAACGCGCTTGCCGCGGCGAACTGACAGGATCGTCGTGCCGTGGTACTGGTCCATACAAAACTCCTGTGGGTAATCCTAGTTTCTGGCAAGAACGATTTCCGCCACGGACTTCAGCCCGACGACGCGGAACAGTTCGGCAAGTAAGTAATGGGGGTGACGGAAAATGATCTGTCGGCCCGTCCGCCTGACCGTCGTCAGAATGTTGAGCAGGGCGCCGGCACTCAGGAAATCCATCCGGGTCACGGCCGAACAGTCAATCAGAACCGGATCGTTGGCAGCAGCATACGCCATTAAATCGGGAAAACGAGCCGCCTTGACATCGCCCTTGATGACATACGCCTCGGTCAACAACTGCTCGGCGGCAGCAAGAACCTGCGGCGGAGGCTCGGCTTCCATCACCCGCCTGGGCTCCCAGGAAGGTGGCGAAATCTCGAAAGTCACCGCATAGTTGACCGCCAGGTCCTCGAAGACCTCCAACTCCCCACGCAACTGGCAAACCTCGAGCTTCAGCAACCAGCAGGCCTGGCCTTCTGCACGACCGGGCACGACCAGACGGTCGACCAAGGTCGCCAAATGATCACGGCCCAGCAGTTCGATCTCACGCCGATCCTTGCGAGCCTGCTGCAGCAATTCCAGTAGCCGCTGACAACCGGCAGCATCCAGTTTGCGCAACTTCGACAAATCGAGACGAAGATGCGGGTTTCGTGCGAGGGCCTGGCGCGCGGCCGCAAACCCGGCTTCGTTGTCACCCGTCAAATCACCCTTGAATAATACCGACCCAACCCCTTTGGCGTGTACCGACACGGCGACCACGGCATCGCGCCAACCTGGCGGCGATTTCTCGAAGGATTGGGCATAATCGATGCCCAGACCCTCAAAAGCAGCTTTTTGGCCAGTCAGTCGGAACAGGTCAAAGAGCATCAACCACAAGCGCTCGCCGGGGCCAGAGCGGTAGGAGCGAGTCGCCCTCTCGAGCAAGGCGCGAACCGCGATCTCCTGGCCATTCGAATAAAGCATGGCGGCCTCTTCCGCCTCGGCGTCGATCGGGTCCAGCTCGGCCTCGATCTGAAATTCAGGCGCGGACTCACTAAATTGAAACTCGCTGAGATCCAGTGGCTGCCCTTCGGCCTGGGAAACTGGCGCAGTGAAGGGGAGGTCTCCCGGTACCAAGCCGACTGGCACCGCGGCAACCGGTTTCTCTTCCGCTGCCGGACCAAAGGCTCCGCTCCGCTCGTCACGTGTACGGGGAACGGCGGCTGGCCGGGCAACCATTTTCTTTTCCGGCGGCGGCTTCTTGAAAAACGAAAAAACCATTTGACGAGGAGGACTGCGGTTGAATTCGCAAATTCGCGACAAGGCGATAAGTTTACCTTGTAACACATCGCCCAGCGCACTGCAATTTCAATCCGGGGTCGATTCGCACTTTCTACCTCTATTCGTGAGGAGTTTCGCTGCCTCCCGCAAGTCACCGATTCTCCACGTTTTATTGGGATCGACGAATTCATCCCTGATTTCGTCGCCAGGGATTGCACCTTGTCATCTGAATTCGGTATGATCTTCTGGGAAAACTCCCTTCACCATTTCCCTCGAACTTTCCACCGAACCACCCCCACGGAGTTCCAATCATGGCAAAAGGCAACAAAGTCAAGAAAGCAGAAAAGGTCGAAAAGGCCGAGAGCATCGAACACTCCGAGCAAGCCGAAGAAGTGGCGGCAGCGGCTCCTCCTGCATTCGTCAAGATCACCAAGGTCGTTGGCCGACAAATCCTCGACTCACGCGGCAACCCGACCGTCGAGGTCGACATCACTCTCGACGACGGTTTCATGGCCCGCTCCGCAGTCCCCTCGGGTGCGTCGACCGGGGAATTCGAGGCCTGCGAACTGCGTGATGGCGATAAGAAGGTTTACCTCGGCAAGGGCGTGCTGAAAGCGGTCGAATCGGTCAACACCAAGATCGCGAAACTCCTCAAAGGCAAGAATCCTCTCGACCAGCGCGCACTCGACGAGGCCATGATTGCCCTCGATGGCACACCCAACAAGTCAAACCTGGGAGCGAATGCGATCCTCGGCGCTTCGATGGCCATCACTTTGGCTGGCGCCCATGTCAGCAAGCTGCCGCTCTGGAAATACATCGGCAAGATCCACAAGAACCGCGACTTTGCCTTGCCAACACCGATGGCCAACATCATCAACGGTGGCAAGCACGCCGACAACTTGATCGACTTCCAGGAGTTCATGATCATGCCGGTGGGCGCGCCCACTTTCTCGGAAGGATTGCGCTGGATCACCGAGGTTTTCCATGCCCTGAAGTCGATCCTCAAGAAGGGCGGGCATGTCACTGCGGTCGGCGACGAAGGCGGTTTCGCACCCAACCTGACCAACGACGAATCACTTGAAGTCATCATGCAGGCGATCGTTGCCGCCGGTTACAAACCTGGCAAGCAGATCAGCATTGCCCTCGACTGCGCTTCTTCCGAACTCTTCGACGAAGGAAACCGCCAGGGCTACAAGTTCTGGAAGTCGAATCCCGACAAGCTGTTCACCGACGACGAAATGATTGCCGTATACAGCGAATGGTGCAAGAAGTATCCCATCGTTTCGATCGAGGATGGTCTCGACCAGAGCGACTGGGAAGGCTATGTCAAGCTCACCAAGGCGCTCGGGGACAAGGTACAGATCGTCGGCGACGACTTCTTCGTCACCAACCCGGTTCGTCTCAAGCAAGGCATCGACATGAAGGCAGCCAACGCGATCCTCATCAAGGTCAACCAGATCGGCACCGTCACCGAAACGCTCGACGCCATCAAGATGGCCCAGAAAGCCGGTTACGGTGTCATCTCGTCGCACCGATCCGGTGAAACCGAAGACTCCTTCATCGCCGACCTGGCTGTCGGTACCGGCGCCGGGCAGATCAAGACGGGTTCGCTGTCGCGTACCGACCGCATCTGCAAGTACAACCAGTTGCTCCGCATCGAGGAGCAACTCGGGAGCAAGGCCGTCTTCAAGGGTCTGAAATCGATCAAGGGCGCGGGTTTCTAAAAACCAGAGGCTCATTATGCGTTTCGGACGGCTAAGGAACGTTCAAAAAACAACCTGCGGAAATTCATTGCTGGATTGGGAAAACAGTGGGATTCCATTGATCAGCTTCCGCAAATTGTTATTGAAACGCTCCTAAGCCAGAAGGGCATTGAGGAGATGTTTCAGCAAGCCTTTGCCACGGATTCTGGCGTTGTGCACGAACTGGAAGAAGCCCAGGTAGAGCGGGAGTTTCTCCTGTGAAAGGCCGCGATGGGGGCGCAACCAGGAGCGCAGCAATGACCAGAAGCCTTCCATCGTATCCAATCTGCTCGTTGGAAAGGTTCAGGACCATCCGGTACAGGCACCAGATCCACACCCGCAGCGGCTGGGGGGGGAGCCGCGAAGATCGTTCCGGTCAAGTCGTCAAAGTCGCGGCGGCAAACCGTGCAGTGATCTTTCCGGCGCGACGGCTGGGTCGTGTCATGACCTTGCCGGGTCACTTCGTGCGACGCACCATGCGGGCAGCGCACTCCCTCCGGCCAGCGCCGTTCGCG
>WBZU01000563.1_pt1 | contig 31425 bp, 19 predicted proteins | sample 5204311 | NCBI WGS metagenome assembly WBZU01 (sample SAMN12344359, study PRJNA552823) | activated sludge metagenome | biome: Activated sludge suspended growth; feature: Nitrification reactor; material: Wastewater; isolation source: activated sludge from nitrification reactor of wastewater...
GGCTTTAGCTTTTGCTGCTGCTTCTGCATCGGCTTTGGCTTTCGCTTCAGCTTCTGATTTTGCTTTAGCAGCGGCTTCTAACTCGGCTTTCTTCTTAGCATCGGCTTCAGCCTTTAAGCGAGCTGCCTCCTCTTCTTTTGCTTTTTTATCCGCAAGAGCTTTGGCTTCTGCTTCCGCTTTGGCTTTTGCTGCAGCTTCGGCTTCGGCTTTGGCCTTTGCTTCAGCTTCAGCTTTTGCCTTTGCTGCTGCTTCTAACTCAGCTTTCTTTTTTGCTTCAGCATCAGCTGAATTATTTTTGTTTAATACTTTTTGCTTTTCAATAGCCTTTTTTAAAGCTGCCACTTTTTTATCCATTTCGCCATTGTATTCATCGTCGAAATAAAAATCGTTGTAATCCTCATCAAAAGCTACTTTACCAACAGGGTCTTTCAAAAAATCTGCGTTTACGCCAGGCACATCTTCAAGTAAGCTAACGTTTATTTCATTTGGGTGAAAAGCATCTTTAATTCTATCGGCAGGAACTACTGTTGAAATAGAAATGAGTTTTGAAAAATAACCTGTTTGTGAAAAGCGCAAGACGTATTCTTTTTGAAAATCGAGCTTTGCTTCAAAACGCCCGTCTGCACCCACTGTAACACTTTTAAAAGCACCACCATCTTTACTGATTTCAAATTTACTCAGAGCCTTATCGCCACCTTCGGGGTTAATGCTTCCAACAATTCGGTATACTTTTTCTTGCGCCAGACTATTCGCTGCAACAAGTAAAAAAATCAGAAAAAACAATTGACGAAACTTCTTCACTAAAGCCATTTTTAAAGTGACAAAAATAACTATTTATCAAGAGCAATAGTATTCAAACTTGCTAATCTTTTAACATAAAAAAACTAAAAACTAAGCCAATCAACAAGATACTTTTAGGGCTATTACAAATTGCCTAATCATTCAATAAAAACTATATTTGCGCCTCTAAAAAAAAACAAAAAAATGGCTACAGATAGATACATTGCTCCTGATTATTATTTATTGGATGATTTATTGACCGACGAACATAAGCTTATACGCGATACTGCGCGTGCTTGGGTAAAAAAAGAAGTGAGCCCTATTGTTGAAGAAGCTTGTCAAACTACAACTTTTCCAAAACAATGGATAAAAGGATTGGCAGAAATTGGTGCATTTGGCCCATACATTCCACAAGAATATGGCGGCGCAGGATTGGATCAAATATCGTATGGTTTGATTATGCAGGAATTAGAACGCGGAGATTCAGGTTTGCGATCAACGGCTTCGGTGCAAAGCTCATTGGTAATGTTTCCGATTTACACCTTTGGTAGTGAAGAGCAACGAAAAAAATATCTACCCAAATTAGCTGCCGGTGAAATGATGGGTTGCTTTGGATTAACTGAACCCGACCATGGTTCAAACCCCAATGGTATGCTTAGTAATTTTAAAGACAAGGGCGATCACTATTTGTTGAACGGTAGTAAAATGTGGATATCCAATGCCCCATTTGCAGATATTGCTGTAGTATGGGCAAAGAATGAAGAAGGTGTTATTCAGGGTTTGATTTTAGAACGTGGTATGCCCGGATTTACAACTCCCGAAACACATGGTAAATGGAGTTTGCGTGCAAGTGCAACCGGCGAATTAGTATTCGACAATGTAAAAGTTCCTAAAGAAAATTTATTGCCCAATGTAAAAGGTTTGAAAGGCCCTTTAAGCTGCCTAAACTCTGCACGCTATGGAATTAGTTGGGGAGCTTTAGGTGCGGCAATGGATTGCTACGACTCGGCTTTGCGTTATTCGAAAGAGCGCATTCAATTTGGTAAACCCATTGGTGGATTTCAATTAACGCAAAAAAAATTGGCTGAAATGATTACCGAAATTACCAAAGCACAACTATTGGTTTGGCGATTGGGCGTGTTAAAAAATGAACATCGTGCAACACCTGCACAAATTAGTATGGCAAAACGCAACAATGTAAATATCGCTTTACAAATCGCACGCGAAGCTCGTCAAATACATGGTGGTATGGGCATTACAGGCGAATATCCAATCATGCGTCACATGATGAATCTTGAATCGGTAATAACTTATGAAGGAACTCATGATATACATTTATTAATTACCGGATTAGACATTACAGGAATTTCGGCTTTTGAGTAGGCTGATTTATTTGTTAAAAAAAAGCGACCGTTAATTCAATTTAACGATCGCTTTTTTTATGCCTTGTAAAGAGGAACAGCCAAATACTATATTGCTTTCGCTAGTTAGTATAGGTATTGTGAACTGCTTCCCAATTTATTGAATTACCACTTTACGGTTGACAGTATTGTTGCTGCTTTTGAGTTGTAAGGTATAAATTCCCTTTGCCAGTTTTTGAACATTGATGCTATTTCGGTACACAGATTCTTCCTTTTTCAAATCGCCGAAATAAACTAATTGACCTTGCATGTTTAACAACTGAACTTGATATTTATCGCTTTCGTTGCTGTGCACTGTTACATTAATAAATTCGTTAGCCGGGTTAGGTTCAATTGAAACATCAAAATTTTGTGAAAGGACTTCAGTGTTACTAGCTAAATCTATTCGAAGCACATAATCTTCTGTTTCGCCTGAAAAGAAATAGCTACATGCATCGTTGTTGTCGTTTTGATTTTGAGCATAACGTGAGCGTATACGCATACGTGTATTTCCGAGTGTTGCGTTTAGAGGAACAGTAAAAGTTATAGAATCGGGCACGTAAGCTTGAGAAGTATCGCTTACGTTAAACCATTCAGAAGCTGAGAATACCCTATCGTTATTAAAATCAATCCAGGCCGAAACATTGGTAGTTTTGGAAGTAGTAACAAACAGTTTGTAAGTTTTGCCTCGCCCGATTAATGCTGTAGTATTGCCCACATCCGGAAAGGTATAGGCATAGCTGTTGTTTATTTTGTAACAATTGGTATCGGCATTGTCTAAGGCAGTACCCATTAATTTTACATGGGTAATTTTATCGTTCCAATAACAGTCTGAACCACCCAGTGGATAATTGCTTTGAGAATTGCCACAATAGTTGCAGGCAGTGGTGGGAAGCATACCAATTAATACCGGAGTAGAAATCGCTTCAAGAGCATTACATGAAACTATACATCGGAAATAAGTTACATTGTAAATAGGAAGTATACGTGTAGGGAAATTTAACTTTTCACCTACATTGCTCCAATTTGTTGCATCGTAAGAGTATTGCCATTGATAGCTTTGACCGTTTATTACACTGTAATTTTTTAATTGAAGGTACACCAATTCGCCCGCACAATAGCGATTGATTGGAGCATAGGCATTTCCTGCAACCGGTTGCACACAATTGGTATTGGGAACAATTTTAACTAAATAATCTTCTGCCTCTCCGCTAGCTGGTTGGCTAAAAATTCCGCAAGCGTTTATTTTGGTAGTATTTAGTTTTTCGGCCAACGCTACACGCATTAACAAAATAGATGTATCAGCATTGTAAGGTATAGAAATATTTCCGGCGACTTTTCCCGGAACAGTTGATGTGTCGGAGGTGTAACCTATAACGGATTCTTCCCAATCATCAAAAAAACCATTTGCATTAAAATCTATAAAACTAACCACTTTGGCATCACGAAAGGCAGCTTGATTGATTTGACTAACCGAGATTGGGTAATTAAACCCTCGTGTAAGTTCAACCGGTGCAAGATTCGTAAAATCGGAATAACGGTTTATTGCTTTTGGATTGTTCAAGAAAGGAAGCGCATTTCCATTTGATAGTGTTGAAAGGTTTACATTTCCTATGTCCTGATGAATCGCACTTGCTGTTTGAAATTTGCAAAAGCAATTGTTTTTGTTTCCAAAATTCACTTTTAATGCAAAACTCGTATCTTTAAAAACTCCACATGATAGTATACAACGCAGGTATTTGAATGATGTATTCATATTTTGGAAACTTATTGATGGACTATTGGCTGTTGAATAAGAATACCAAACACTGCTATCCATAGAGTATTGCCATTTGTAAGTCAATGAAGGATTATAAGAAGTACCACTATAATAAAAAATATCCACTCGATTATTGTTTGAACATGCATATTTTTGATGTGCTATTACCTTTCCTTTTAATAATGGTTGACAAGTCGGAGTAGTCGACACAATGTTCACTAAGTAATCTTGTGTTTCGCCAAATAGGTAGTTATCGCAAGATGGGTTGTTAATGTCTATATCAGAACCGGCAACCAGCTTAATGCGCATACGTGTTATCCCCGGCAGAGCGTTGAATGTATAAACTGTAGCAAAACCGCTAAATGGATAACGTAATTGAAAATTATCAACTTCTATAGTTTCATAACCATATGAACTAAAAAACCCATCGTGATTAAAATCAATAGCAACTGTTGCTTTACAATTTATAACTGTATCAACAGTAAATGCAGGTCGAATTAAGATAAATTCCTTTGAATTAAAATAAAGCGGAATAGGTGGCAATGACGTTGTAAAATCGCTGTACTTTCGGTTGGAAGTTGGATTTAATGGAAGTGTATCAATCCCATTTTTAAAATCACCGAGTTGAATAAAACCAATGTCAACAATTCCTGAGTCAAGTGCAGCTGATGTACAATAACAGGTTTCAAAAGGTTTCTTTTGAAGATAAATGGCATGTGTAGTATCGGCAGAGTTTCCACAAGTTACAATACACCTATAGTAAGCTGCCACACTCAACAAGCTGGAATATACTTCGTACAAAGTTCCCGATATATTTGTCCAGTTACTCGTGTCAGAAGAACTTTGCCATTGATAATTACTCTGAATTAAATTTGAATTACCAACATAGGTCAACACAAACTTTTCGGTTGGACATATAGTGGTGTTGTTAGTCGCAATATACCCATGACTCAACATTGGACAAGGCGTGGGTGGAACAATCGATACCAAATAATCTTCGGTTTCGCCATAATATTTATAAGCAGAGCAGGGTAATGAGTTATTTAAATTTTGAGGTCCTGTGCTTAAAATTATACGCATTCGCGTTAAACCCAGCATTGCGTTGGCCGGAAGCTGAAGTATACCGTTACCAACCGAAGGAAAATAATTGTTGAAGTTTTTTATTACCGAAAATTCATTTGCTTCAAAAACTGCGTTGTGATTAAAGTCGATATATACGGTTGCAAGTGTATTAAAACCAAGCGAAAAATTAGATAACGCAGCGGTTATTTGCATGGGATAATGTGCGCCCTGTTCTAAAACAATAGGAGCTAAAGTGCTAGTAAAATCTGTGTAGGTATTGTTCAAAAGTTGATTGGCCAATGTATCGCCTCCGTAACTGTAACCTGCTAGTTTAATATTTCCAATATCGCTTAAACCTGCAATAGATGCGTAAGATGTACAATAACAATTGTAAAACGAATTATAGGTTATTGACAAGTAATTGGAAGTATCCGAAAATGGGCTACACGTTAATATACAGCGGAAATATTTTTGATTAGTTAAAGTTACACCCATTGTTTGGGTTGTTTGATTTGGAAGAACGGTCCAATTGATACTATCGATAGAACTTTGCCATGCATAATCGTATAATGGTGAATTAGTACCATTGCTGTAACTAAGCGTAATTTGTTGATTTAAACAAACAGGAAAAATAGTAGAGGTGCTAATGGTACCATGCACAATAGGATCGCAAGGGATGGGGTTAATGATGTTTACGAAGTAGTCTTCTGTTTCACCATACCCATAATAAATACCACAAGCCGGTGGACCAAAAGGATACTTGTAATAAGGGGCATTAAGTACAACTCTCATGCGCGAAATTCCAGATAATGCTGTTGCCGGCACATCAATATTGGTGTAGCCTTTATACGGAAAAAAACCCGAGAAAATTCCAGTTACGAATTTTTCATTTGCATCAAATTGCCCATTCTGATTAAAATCGATATATACACTTGCATTAGGATTAGAAGAGTAAAAGGTAGATTTTGAAGCTGTAATTGTTATCGGATAAAAACCTCCCTTTTGCAACACAATTGGCGATAGTGTGCTGGTAAAGTCAGTATAGGAATTTGAAACTGTTGAATTAACTAAGGTATCGCCCCCATAATTGTATCCGGCAATTTTAATATTTCCAATATCTACATAATCATTGTTATTTACATATGAAGCACAATGACATAAATACACTGGTCTTAAATTTATTAATTTGGAAATTGATGTATCAGCAAAACTGCCACAACTTACAATACAACGATAATAATATGCGCCTTTTAAAGTATCTTGAAAATTGTTTGTTACTGAGTAATTTAAAGTAGTCCAAGATTGTGCATCCAGTGACTTTTGCCATTTATACTTCAACGCTGTTTGCAATGGAACACCGGGCATAGTCATTAATAACAGTGAGTTTAAGCAAAGTGTTGTATCGTTAAAAATGGGGTTGCTAAGAGTATAGGGTACACAGGGCAAAGTTGGAATAATGGATACAAGGTAGTCGGCGGTTTCACCATAATTATAATAATTCCCACAAGGCAAAAAGTTATTGGTACCAGCATTGCCATCCAATAAAACAACACGCATTCGGGTAATTCCAAGTATTGCAGTATCGGGAACCGTTACATTAAAACTAACCCTGCTAACAGCGGTAGTTGTAAATTGACCAGTACTTAAAATTTCGTTGCTTTCAAAAGCCCCGTTTTGATTATAATCGATACAAACAAAAGCTTTAATATAGTTGGTGGAACGATTGGTTTTAGCAGCTATAATTTTCATTGTATAGTTACCATCTCGCTCAAGTGTAATTGGGGCTAATGAATCAGTAAAATCGCGGTAGGTATTTCCGCCATAGGTGTTTGTTGCCAAGGTATCGCTTCCATAGCTAACTCCTGCCAATTGTATGTTTCCTATATCGGTAAAATCATTTGGATAGGCTGCTGAACTGCAATAGCAATTGATAAAAGGAGACACATCAACAACTACCACTTTTGAATACGAAAATGAGTCAGCGCACGAAACTTTACATCGGTAATAACTTTTTACAGATTGAACAATGGAAGCAGAAAAAAGTGTTTGGCCGGCAACACTAATCCAGTTTAAGCTATCAGGTGATGATTGCCATTGGTAGTTGTAGTTTGGCGAATAATTAATTCCACTTAAGGTTAGGTGCGCAGCCTTTCCTTTGCATACCATGGTTTCTTTAGCAAGCGCAAATCCCGGTAATACCGGCGAAACACATGAATCGGCATCCATAATGTTTACTAAATAATCTTCCACTTCGCCATGATTGAAAGAACCGCATCCGTTATTGTTTGAATTTGCATTTATTTCCCAATAGGCAATTCTAAGTCCGGTAATCCCCACGTTTGCTGAGTCGGGAACACTTAATAAAATTGATTTTGTATTGGATAGTTGTGATGAATAAGCTAAGGCTCCAAGTGAGATAATTTCGTTGGGTTTGTTACCAAATACTCCATTTCGGTCATAATCGATGTAGGCTTTAATGAGCATGGTGGAAGTATAGTACTCCGCTTCATATGTAACCGAAAAATTATATTTCCCACCTTTAACAAGAGGTGTAGGAGTTATGGAAGTATAATTGGTATAAAGTTTTTGTTTACTTCCAGATGTATTATCTAGGGTTGAAAGGTTTACATTTTTGATTTGATACAAGGAAGGATTAATTGCTTTGAAATCGCAATAGCATAAGTAAAAAGGGGATGCTCCTACCCTTAAAGGGATGGTATAAACTGAATCGGCTCCCAAACAAGTTACTAAGCATTTGTAAAAACTTTGTTGATTTTGACTTAAAAAATAAGTGTTAGAGGTAGCACCCGGTATACTCGCCCAAGTTACTGAATCGGCTGAAACAAACCATTGAAATGAATATCCCGAACCCAAAGCACTGGCAACAAATATGCGGAAACTAACAGTGCTGCAAACTTCGGTTACTGATGCTCCTGTGTACAGTGTATCGGGTACAGAAGTGCAGGGTTGTGCTGGCATAATTTGCACTAGGTAATCTTCGGTTTCGCCGTAAAAAGAAGCATCGCAAGGTTCAACAGGTAGTTGGGTATTTGGGTCATACAATACAATACGCATTTTGGTTAATCCAAGTGGCGCTGAATCGGGTATTTGAATAAAGCTGCGTGCTTCGTAACCGGATGTACCACTTTTGGTTTTTCCTAAAAAGATAGTTTCATGGTTATTATCAAAAACACCGTCTTTGTTATAATCAATAAAAACCATCACCCCCGATTTAATGTAATTCACATGAAAAATTTCTTTCACCGATAATTCATAGTTGGCACCTTGGTAAACCACTGCGGGTGCTACATTGCAATAATCAGTATACGCATTAAAGACCTGTGAACTAAGGGCAGGAACAGCTGTACCATTTACCAAATTCGAAAATTTAACTTGACCAATATTAATCGCATTAGAATAGCGTGAGTAAGAAGTACAATACGTTTGAGTATTACTGAGCTGGGTGATTTTTAACGTATTGGTGAAATAATCAGTTGCTCCACAACTTAGTTTGCAACGATAAAATGCAGTACTGTCTTGTGATAAAAAAGTAAACCGAGTTGCTAAACTTGGAAGTGGTGTATAGTTCACACTGTCGATAGATTTTTGCCACTCAATGGTAGTATTTGCAGCTAAATTAACTGCATCTATTATAAGCGTAAAAGTATCTGTAGCAGATACTGCATAACTACTTGGAAATATTGCTCCGCTTAAATTTGAGGCAATGCAAGCGGTATCCGGTGGACTAAAGGTGAAACTTGTACCCAAAGCAGGATAGTTGTACTTTCCGAGCATACAGGTGCTCTTGTTGGTGAATCCCCAACTGCTGTTTTCCCAGTTTCCAGTTAATCGTCGATTGCTATAATTGCTTGAATCGATTCCTCTTATACCAATTTCAAAATATTGATCGGCACCTTGTTTCTGCACTGAAAGTTTGTGATAAATAAACTGAATTTTGTTACTTCCCTCATACAAGCGAATTTGAAAACTAAGGCTATCGTTGTTCATTGAATATCGCCTTGCCATATTGTCGAATTGAACAGCTAATATGCGATTAGGGGCAGTACCCAAGGTTGAATAATGTATTCGAGATGCATTGGTTTGACATAAATAACCTCCTAAAGCCGAAATAACTGTTGCACTAACTTTGCCCGAAATAGGATTAGTTGCAGGAGTTACTTTCATGTTTAAGGAATTATTTCCTAACATCAAATAACCTCTTGAGTTTATTCCAAAAACCGTATTTACTTGACCATCTACAATAAAATTAAACCCGATTGGAATTCCACTAAAAAACAAATTGTTGGTATAGGTTGTACCATAAGGCTGATTTGCAGCGCCGTAATAAACCGTTGTGTTATGATAGTATGCTACTAAATTGGTTCCTCCTATTAGCGGAGAAATGGTATCGACTTGTTGAGTAAAATTATAGTTGTTTAAAGAGGCACTTACCTGCAATGTGCTAATTATGCATAACTGAACAAGTAATGCTTTAAGTAAAAACTTGATTTTCATGACGGTATCGGTTTTTCTCAAAATTACGCAAATAAGCGCTATGAAAAACTTATACACGATGAATTTTCAACGGCTTTATTAACCGTCCTTTCTAATTAAAACTCATGTATTCTTGAGGATCCACAGGAAGTCCATTGAACCAAAGCTCAAAATGCAAATGCGGGCCGGTAGTGAGTTCGCCGGAGTTTCCGATGATTGCAATTGCCTCACCGGCATTTACGCGATCGCCAACTTTTTTCAGTAACACTGAATTGTGTTTGTAAATACTTACTAAACTATTTTCGTGTTGCAGCTGTATAATGTATCCGGTTTCGGATGTCCAATTTGCAAGAATTACGGTTCCGTCGAGCGTAGCTTTAATGGCTTCGTTTTCGGGAGCAGTAATATCTACGCCATAATGCGAAGTGCCTGATTTGTATGAATCGGTAACAACACCTTTGAGCGGTACGAAAAAGAAAAAATTGCGAATTCCGCTTTTGGCAGAACTTTCAACACCTAAGGCTAAGCTGTACTTGCTTTGATTTTCAATTTCGCTTCGCATCAGCGAATCGTCAACTGAGGCGCCGAGTGTGAGCTTTTCATACTTTTTTGTACTATCCTTTTGAGTAGGATTTATTTTTGGATTTTTTAATTTGTCGTTCAGTATATCGGCCAGATTCGCAATGTTCATGTCCTTATTTCGCAAGGCTTCATCTAACGAATCAACACGTAACGCAAGGGTTTTAATATTGCGGCGCATGTTTACATCGGCATAACCCGGAATGTATTCGCGCAAAGGAGTAAAGGCAATAATGTAGCTCACCACCACAATTAAAAATAAGGTAAGCACTCCTACAAAAACAAACACATTGAGCGGAGTAAGTACAAAGGATGCCTTTTCTTCAAAGGTGGCATCGTTCATAATTACTAAGCGGAATTTGTTTTTAATGCGATAAAAGAAGCGGCTTTCCTTTTTCTTTTTTACCTCATCGGCCATAATTACTGTTTAACAGGGATTGCTGCTGGCAAATATCTTAAAAAAAATGATGTATATTAACAATGTGTAAAGCAATACAATTTGGTTAATAGAATTGCATTTGTGTCGGTGAAGCTGAATTAATTGTTGCAATATATTTTAGGGTAGGTTTCAGCAATAATCTTACTTTTGCTGCACAAAAAATAAATCATCAAAAACTATGTCTCGCATACTTACAGGCGTTCAAAGCACAGGAGTTCCTCATTTAGGGAATATACTCGGTGCTATTTTGCCTGCTATTGAATTGTCGAAAAAAACCGAAAATTTATCCTTGTTTTTTATTGCCGATTTGCACACGCTTACCTCTGTTAAAGATGCAAACACCATTAAAAACAACACGCTTAGCACTGCAGCGGCTTGGTTGGCATTTGGATTTGACACCGATAAAAATATTTTCTATCGCCAAAGTAGAGTTACCGAAGTTGCCGAATTAACCTGGTATTTAAACTGTTTTACGCCTTACCCCATGTTGGCCAATGCACATTCGTTTAAGGATAAATCAGAGCGCTTGTCGGATGTAAATGCCGGACTGTTTACCTATCCCGTGTTGATGGCTGCAGATATTTTGTTGTACGATGCTCAGTTTGTTCCGGTTGGAAAAGATCAATTACAACACCTGGAAATGACGCGCGATATAGGCGAAAAATTTAATCACCTCATGGGCGAAACATTTGTTATACCGGAAGCGCTGATTGACGAACGCGTAATGATAGTTCCCGGAATCGACGGACAAAAGATGAGTAAAAGCTATAACAATTTCATCAATATTTTTCTTCCCGAAAAGGAGCTTAAAAAAGTTGTAATGAGTATTGTTAGCGATAGCAAATCGCTGGAAGAGCCAAAGAATCCGGATAGTGATAACACTTTTAATTTGTACAAACTTATTGCAAGTGCCGAAGAAACCGAAACCATGCGTCAAAATTATTTGAAAGGTGGATTTGGTTACGGGCATGCAAAAACGGCTTTACTCGATTGTATATTAACTACCTTTAAATCGCAACGTGAGCTCTTTAATTACTATATGACCCATACAGATGAACTGGAAAGTAAATTGAAAATTGGGGAGGAAAAAGCCAAAATAATTGCGCAAGAAACTTTATCACGCGTGAAAAGTAAATTAGGATATCTTTAATATTTTGAATTCGTTCATAAACTAAATACACCAACACATGAATCTATTAACTATCCACAAAGTATCGGTAATTCTGTTTTTATTGATTTACCTCATCAAAACAATTCTACTTGTTGCCAATCAAACCGAAAATTTAGAGAAATTTAAAAAGCTAACCAAAGTACTAGAAATGATTGTTAGCGCTAGTTTCCTAATTACAGGGATTTGGATGTTGGTTGAAATTGGAAGTATAAAATCATTTCAAATTATTAAAATTTGCCTTGTTTTGGCTTCTATACCAGTTGCGGTTATTGCATACAAAAAATCGAATAAGGTGCTGGCAATTGTTTCCTTGCTCATGATTATTATGTCGTATGGATTGGCCGAAATGAGCCGTAAACAAAGAGCAGTTGGAAGTAACGATATGGGACTTAACTCGAGTGACACTTTAATGGTAGGACAAACTGTGTACAGCAATTATTGTGTTAAATGCCACGGACAAGATGGAAACAAAGGATTTATGGGGGCACTCGACCTTACCCTTTCATCGCTGGATGAAGCAGGTGTTGCCGATTTAGTGGCCAATGGAAAGGGAAACATGACTGCCTTTAAAGATCAATTAACCGCCGAGCAAATACATGCTGTTGCTGTTTATGTAAAAACGATGAAGCATTAATTTGTAAACCAAAAAACTTTGCACGAAACCGGTAAAAAACAAGCTACAGCTATACTTGTAGGAGTTATCAATCAACAACAAGACGAGGTACTAATTACTGAGTACCTTGACGAATTGCAATTTTTAATTGAAACTGCAGGAGCCATTCCGCTGAAGCGATTTACACAACGCCTTGCTAATCCTGATCCCCGATCGTTTATTGGGTCGGGAAAATTGGAAGAATTGCGGCAGTACATCGATGCACATGAGGTTGATTGGGTAGTTTTTGATGATGAATTGAGCCCTTCGCAATTGCGCAATATTGAGAAAACACTAAAGCGTAAAATCATTGACCGCAACAATTTAATACTCGATATTTTTGCAGCTCGAGCACAAACAGCACATGCAAAAACCCAAACCGAACTTGCGTATTACGAATATATGTTACCGCGCCTAACCGGCTTGTGGACGCACCTTGAGCGTCAGCGTGGAGGTACCGGTACACGGGGAGGAGCAGGTGAAAAGGAAATAGAAACCGATCGAAGAATTGTGCGTCAAAAAATATCCTTGCTGAAAGAACAACTCAAGCAAATTGATAAGCAAATGGCAACACAACGAAAAAATCGTTCCGAATTAATTCGTGTGGCCCTTGTAGGATATACCAATGTGGGCAAGAGTACCATTATGAATTTGCTTAGCAAGAGTGAGGTATTTGCCGAAAATAAATTGTTTGCCACACTCGATACTACGGTAAGAAAAGTGGTCATTGATAATCTTCCCTTTTTGCTTTCGGATACGGTTGGCTTTATTCGCAAGTTACCCACCCATTTAATTGAAAGTTTTAAATCAACTTTGGATGAAGTGCGAGAGGCGGATTTAATCTTACACGTGGTAGATATTTCGCATCCAAATTTTGAAGCACACATTCAGGTAGTAAACGAAACTTTGCGTGATATTAAAGCACTGGACAAGCCCACTATTTTGGTTTTTAACAAAATCGACAAGTATAGTTTTATTGAAAAGGATGCCGATGATTTAACACCAATTTTACGTGAAAATTTAACCTTGGAAACGCTTAAAAAAAGTTGGATGTCGAAAATTAATACACCCTGTCTTTTTATTTCGGCCACCGAAAAAGAAAACGTAGAAGAGTTTAGAAAAACGATTTACGAAAAAGTGAAGGCACTGCATGTAATTCGCTATCCATACAATAATTTGCTTTATTAAAGCGAAGGTTTATCCATGTATTTTTTGATTCGTAAATATTGGCTTCACGGGTTTTGAGTGAGCAATATTTTGAGCTTATTTCCGAAAAATTAGCAGGTTTCTATTCTACTTACTTAATTCCAAAAACTAAATAAACCCCAATACCCAAAACTTAAAATAAGCAATAAATAAATCAGGTTATTAGCAAGCAAGGCGGCTTTTATCCATCCTTTTGTGTTGCCGGAAGTAAGCCTTTTAAAAGAAAATAAACTAATTGGAACAATCAGTACAAGCAGCAAAAATGGCGTATACGAAAATGCACTTATCACAGTTGAACTATAATGCTTGTAGGGAACGTCAAAATAATAGATGTATTCATTGGTAACTAAAACAATTAAATAGCCTATTAAGAGTAGATTTAATGTTAAAAGCAGAAAGCTATTTTTAATGGTGATTTCGGTAGTTTTTACTTTTGTTACAGCCAGTACCAATAACAGGATGATAAAAGCTAAAAGCCCTCCCATTAACACCAATGCTAATCGCAAATAGGGAGTATTAAAAGGGGTTTTGTAAGTTTTGAGCCTTTCAAATTCAGAATTACCTGGAAACAAAGTTGGCACCTCAAGTATATGATCGCCTTTTGCCAACTCTTTCGCTAAGTTAAATTGAACACTTGAATCGTAGGTATGGTAAAAATAAAGGTTTACTAGTTTGTTTTTTGTATCCCAAATTGAGGTAAGTAGCGTTCCATCTCCATTTCTGTTTCTGCACACATGCATGGTATCTGAAAGCGCAGTAAAATATGCTAAAGTTGATTCGACTTTCTTGGCTTTTAAAAAATCAACTCCGTTTCTATAGCGCACAAGTCTTCGTGATTGGGCCGTGTTGGTAATGGAAGGGCAAAAATTTGATAAAACATAATTTGAATCATTTCCTTCAATGAAAGTATAAGGTTCAACAATCAAATAATTGCCGCTGCTGTCGATATAGATAAACACATCATTAATAAACTCACTATGGTCGAATGCTTCAATATATTTTTTTACTGCCTTAACTGTTGCACATTGGTGTAAAATAGAAGTAAGGTAATCAACTTCATTTGCAATTTTAAGGCTATTGGAAAATCGATTTTTTTGTTCAGGATAATAGGCTTGCAGTCTTGAAAAAGCAAGTCCTGCTTCATTCATACCTGATTGAGGAGCAGTTCGGTTCACTCCTACTTGTCGCGCTCCGGTAAAGCAAGCACCAAATTCATTGGGTTTTTTTACCTGCTCAAACCATATTTTAGGTGTGTAAAGCCAGGTGTCGTGATTGCAACCAACCACCGTTTTGCCATCCTTTGTAATCTTGTACATGCTGCAAGCATTTACCTTGTTTACAAATAAAGCAAAGAGTAATAAAATGAGGGGAATAAGATGAGGGTTTTTTACTTTCATACTTTAGCTAACGCCTTTTTTTTCTATTCATTGCATAAGCATGCGTAACAAAGCATCATGGCTGATAAAATTCAGTGCTTTTATTTTTATTCAGTAGTGTGCGATGAAAGATTGGTATTCCAAATGTTACTAAAAATCTTCCACTCTCCATTTACATTTTTCCAAATGTTTATGTACTTACCTTTATCAACGCTACGTTCATTGCCATAAACCAAGTAATAAGTTCCTTCATCAATCAGCAAATCTTCATTACCATAAAATGAAATGCTCTCTTCTTTAAATTGATAAACGCCATAATTAACCCAGTTAAAGTTAAGTTGAGCAATCGCTTTTTTGCCGCTTACAATTTCCGAATTCGGAGGAAATACTTTAGCATCTTCACTGAAACTATTGTTGAGATAAGCAGTATCTTTTTTAATATGTGCTTCTGTAAATAGTTTTGTCTTTTTCAGAATTTCAGCTTTTGCAGCGATTAAGTTAAATTCTGTTGATTTATCATTTCGGTTTTTGCTATTTGAAGCACTCTTATTATCACATGAATAAAGAAATAATGCGACTAGTAAAAAGGTGATAGATAGTTTCATGTTTTGGGAATGTGTTGGGTTAGGTTCTTAAAATTGTCGTTTCTGCAAAACATATTAGCTAACCAAATGCAGCAAAAAGAAGTTGGGGATTTCGAAACTATTTCAACAAAACTTCCTGCCCGCTCTGAATTTGATACGTAGCTCAAAGCTTCATTTAACCACTGAACCACCAATTTCTTGTAGTTACTGTTAGCGTTTTTCTTTCTGTTGTTATGATGTCGGTCATTTAGTTGTGTCTAATACTGAAATTGTCAAATCTTGTGACCCATTTTTCCAAATACTAATTCCAAGATCAATCAATTTTTGTTTGTCACTTTCGATTACCCTTGCAAAAATGTTGCAAGCGTCTAATCCCTTTCCTTCACCATAATATATTCCAAAACAGTTTGCCGTCTTTGTTCTTATAGGCTTTGTAGGACCAAATACAACTTCGCCTGGTTCGGTGAATACTGATGCGTTTTCTTGAATAATGTCAAGTTGCGGGACGTTGTCTATCCATATTTCTTGTCCAGAAACTCTTGCGTGATTAAAAGTCCGAGTGAACGGTAAAATACTCTGAAATGCTCTCGAAGTTATCGGTGCATGATCAAGGTATAATTCAAACTTTATTTCTTCTCCGTCTTGTGTTGTTAATTTAAACCCTGCCATTTTTATTCTTTTTGTTGTCAAGTATAGTCGTCTAAAATGCCCTATAACTCACAAATAACCGCAATTTTCCCTTCATTTCATCCTTAAAAAGAAATCCCTGCAACTAAAATATCATCAATTTGTTCACCGCCGTTTTTCCAATTTAAAAAGGCTTGTTCAATTAATTGAGCTTGTTCGCTGAGTGGATGCTTTGCAATGCTACAAATAAGTTCGCGAAATTTTTTTTGTGAAAATTTTTTGCCTCCCTTTTCCCAATCAGGTCCGCCAAACTGGTCGGCAAATCCATCGCTAAACAAATAATACTTGTTTCCCTTTATCAAGGGCAATTGATGATTGGTAAAGGCTTGTGTAAAATCAAATTTGCCAATGGGTTGTTTGTTTCCTTTTAGCTCGGTTAAATTTATTTGCTCATCAACACTTGATATTATCCACAAAGGGTTGTTAGCTCCTGCCCATTGCAGTTGATTGCTTTGTGTATCCACCATCAGCAAAGAGGCATCCATGCCATCGTTAATACTTTCGTGCTCGTTTTCAGAAAATGCTTCTACCACCAGTTCGTTTACTTTATCTAAAATCAAAGAAGGTTGCAACAAATTAAATTCAGTAACGGCACGGTTTAATGCCTGGTTACACACAAGCGATACAAAAGCTCCGGGAACACCATGGCCGGTGCTATCGCAAACTGCAAAAAACAATTTTGAATCAATGGCCTTAAACCAATAAAAATCGCCGGCAACAATATCTTTAGGCTGATAAAAAACAAAATAGTGGGGGAAATAGTGGGTCAACGTTTTTTTACCCGGTAAAATGGTTTTTTGAATTCGCTTTGCGTAATCGATGGATTGCAAAATTTCGGAATTTTTGCTTTCAATGATGGTATAAGCCTTTCGCAACTCAAGGTTATTTTGCTGCTCCAATTCGGCCCTTTTTTCTGATTCTTCGGCAAGCAATTGGGTTTGTAATAATTTTAAACGTCCGGTACTTTCATCTACCAACACTTGCGTTTTTAAGTTGAAGTATTGCTCTAAATGTTGCATGGCTAGCGGCCAATTTTTTTGCTCCTTATGCAATTGTGACAACAACTGATGCGCTCGATAAGCTTTGGCTTTAAAATTATTTTTTTCGGTAATGGCGGCTGCTTCGGTTAACTTTTGTTCGGCTTCCTTGTATTTTTTCAGAGCTATCTGTTCTTGTCCCATTTCGAGCAGGGAGGTAATTTGGCCTTGTATATTGGAAGTATCCAAGCGCATTTGATAGGCATGTTCATGCAAGGTAAGTGATTCCTGGTGGTGGCCAAGTTTTGATTCAATAACCCCCAAATCGGTAAGTGCCCTCGATAAGCCAGAAAGCTTTCCATAGTACACATATATTTCTCTAATTTCATTGAGTATTACGGCCGCTTCTTGCAGTTTGCCTTGCTTAATTTTAATGGATGCCAAGCCATTGCTGGTGCGAGCATAACCATATTTAGTAGCACTCTTTTTAAAATACTTAAGTGATTTGTTGTAATTTTCTTCTGCTTCTAAAAGCTGATTTGAATCAAATTGATAGGTAGCCAAGGTGTAATAACACCAGCCATTTACTTCATCAAAAGGAGTGTTTTCAACGGCCCTTATGCTTTTAAAAATATAATCAAAGCCGTCATTCCTTTTACCATCAAACCACGAAACTATGGATTGATAGGTATAAAAAATAGCAAGGCCTGAAGCTGTTTTAATGGTTGGAAGTTTACTTTGCGCAATTTGAAAGCATTCGTGAAACAACTCCTTTTTTCCTAAACTCAAATAAATATATCCCAAGCTGCAATAAAATACTGCATCATAACCTTCAATATTTTTGTTTTCAGCTTCTTCAATAAATTCTTTGAGGAGATTAATTACAACATCGGAATGTTGTCCATCAATATAGATATACAAAAGCGAAAAAAATCGCTCGTATTTTAGAATGGGCTCCTCAATTTTTAGAAGCTTATCAACTTCGCTTTCAAAAAATGCCATACTGCTAATGTTGAATGAAAAATTAGTTTTGTTAGGATAGCACTAGCATTGCTATACTCCAAACTGTTTAAGATGATGCTCCACATGCAAATACATCATGTCGTCCCATTCTTGAATAGTCATATTCCCAAAAAAGGGGTGTTTGTTTTTGGTAATAATTGATGTTCCTTTCGTTAAAAGTTCTTGAAGCAATTCCTTAATTTTTTGTTGTTCAATGGCAAATTGTTTTGCATCTACCACTTTAAATTTTGTATGTGTTGGCAAATTTTTACCGAATCCACGCTCCCGTAAGTATTTGTTTTTGAGTTTATTTCCAAACAACCTTCCCAGTAATGTAAAATTTATTTTTACTTCACCTTTCATTACCAATAAAGGAGTGATGATGTGTGTAAGCATTTGGCTCACATCCATTTTTCCCCACAGAGGTTGTGTTTCGGCAGTTAGTTGATTGATACGCAAAATTAGCGCTTCATTATCGGCCTTATTGAATAGTGATTTCATTTTTTATTTTTATTTTTTTTTGAACTCTTTACACATTCAAGCGTTTACTTACCATTGCTAAAAAGGCTCACAATATAAAAATATTTAACCAAAATAGATGGCTAGCTTTCGGCAAACAAGCTTAAGTGTTAAGGAAATAAAACCGCTTTTTAAAATCATCATTCAATGTTATATTTGTAATGTAGCACAACACATGAATCTTGTAAAAAACACCTCTTTATTTAAATTTAGCTTACTGTTAGTAATGCTTATTGGAATTCCTGTATTTTCACATGAACCGGCTTTAACGAGTGTACAAATTCTTGAAAAAATGTTTGATGCCATTCAGGAAGTAAAAACCATGCGGTATACCTTGTATATTTCGGAACGCGTAAACAAAATTAATCACAATGCCGTTTCTGAAATAAAAATCAACGTTAATCCACGCAAAGTGTTTTTAAAAAACCCCAATAAAGGAACTGAAGTATTGTGGGTACAAGGCGAAAACAAAGGCGATTGCTGGGTATATCCAAATGGATTTCCTTATACTACCTTAAATTTAAGTCCGGTTGGTGATATTATGCGCAAAAATCAACATCATACCATTCACGATTTAGGCTTCGCATACATTGCTAAAACTACCCGTGCATCTATATTTAAAGCCGGAATTCCTTTGGAAAAAATATTTACCTACATTGGAGATATTACATGGGATAATACCGAATGTTATAAACTATTTGCCAGTTATCCTGATTTTAAATACATCAATTACACCGTTGAAAAAGGTGAAACGGTTGCCAGTATTGCCAATGAATTTAATTGTGGCGAATACCGCATTTTAGAGCGCAATCAATGGATAAAAGAGTATACCGCCAACATTGAAGGTAAACAACTTTTGGTGCCTAATAATTACTCCAATAAGACGATATTGTATGTGACTAAAAAAACAAATCTTCCGGTGTTTTTAAAAGTATACGATGATCTTGGTTTTTATGAAAGCTACGAATACCACAACTTGCAAGTCAACACCAGCTTTGCTGCAAACGAATTCTCAAAAAATTACAGCGAGTACCATTTCTAATTTTTTCTTGTCATGATGTCGCAACAACTGCTGCATCACTCAATTGCATTAACTCTTATTCCCGGAGTTGGTGATGTTGCTGCTAAAAAGCTTATTGCTTATTGCGGAAGCCCAACTGCCGTATTTAAAACCAAGAAAAGCCAACTACTTAAAATTCCGGGATTGGGCGAAGCTACAGCTAGTTCCATCCTGCATCAAAAAGTATTAAAACAAGCTGAGAAGGAAGTAAAATTTATTGAACATCATAAAATTGAGGTGTTGTATTATTTATCTGATAATTACCCCAAACGATTAAAGCATTGTCAGGATGCCCCGCTACTCTTGTACCACAAAGGCACCACCAAATTTAACGAAGGTAAAATGTTAAGTATAGTTGGAACCCGAAACGCAACCGAGTATGGTAAAAATATTACTCGTCAATTGATTGAAGAATTAAAAATACACCAGGTTACCATTATCAGTGGTTTGGCTTATGGTATTGATATTTGTGCGCATAAAGCAGCTTTGCAACATGAATTAAAAACAGTGGCGGTTCTTGCTCATGGACTCGACCGCTTGTATCCGCCAGCACATAAAACGGTGGCCGATAAAATAATTGAAAAGGGCGGCTTACTAACTGACTTTATTAGTGAAACAAATCCCGATCGCGAAAATTTCCCGAAACGTAACCGCATTGTAGCAGGATTATCGGATGCAACCATTGTGGTAGAAGCTAGTAATAAAGGAGGAGCACTAATTACCGCTGAAATTGCGAACTCTTACAATCGTGATGTTTTCGCAGTTCCCGGTCGCTTAAACGATACCTTCTCGACCGGTTGTAACCGGCTTATTAAAACAAATAAAGCTGCTCTTATTGAGTCGGCTAAGGATATTGAATATTTGCTTGGCTGGACAGCCGAAGAAAAAGTGCGTCCAAAGCAACAAAAATTATTTGTTGAGCTGAGCAGCGAAGAGGAAACAATTGTTCAACTACTCAGTAAACATGGCAACTTGCCGGTTGATGACTTAACATTGCTTTCAGAGTTAAGCATGAGTAAAGTAGCTGCATTGTTGTTAAATCTTGAATTCAACGGATTGGTGAAATCCTTGCCGGGAAAAGTTTATCAGCTTTGTTAACGTGTAATAGTTAAATTTCCTGTGTGCTCCTTTTCGCCTTCTGGTTGAAGAACCACATAATATACGCCATCTTTTACATTTGAAGCATTCCAATTATTTTCATACTTCTTGCTCTCAAAAACCACTTGCCCCCAGCGGTCAAAAATCAATAATCTGTTTGTTTTAGCGGTATTAAGATGATTTATTACAAACAAATCATTGCTTCCATCGTTGTTGGGTGTAATAATGTTGGGTAACTGCAGCAGTCCTTCGGCTCGAAAAATTCTCTCATAACTATCCGTACACCCTTCATCCGTAGTAACCACTAACTTTATTTTGTACACTCCTGTATCACTAAACGTATGCAATAAATTATAGCTGTTAGCCACAGCTTGTTGGTTGATTGTCCAACTGGTTGACACAATTGAGCCACCGCTACAGTAAGATTGGTTAGTTAGTTGTAAGGGTGTATCTGTTTCAACCAAATCGCCATCAGCAATAAAAAAAGCATTGGGAACTGGATAGTTTTTAATGTGTATGGTATCGGCTGCTTTACATCCTATACTATCTTCCACCTCCACATAATACATCCCTTGATTTACCCATATTTCAGAAAATGAGGCACCCGTATTCCAGGTATAAGAGGTAAAAACATTGCTCAACGAAAGTTTGCTGCTATCGCCTTCACAAATAACTTGATTGCCGTTAATTTCGACTTGGGGAATACTTTGCTGTACTGCGAACAAGGCTGATTGCACAGTACAATTATTAGAATCCTTTGCCGTAAGTTGGTAAACTCCAGCTTGCGCTTGAATAGTATTAGTAGTGCTTCCGGTTGACCAATGCGTTTGTGTAAACCCAGGAGAAATATGTAATAAAACGCTATCTCCTGCACAGTAATGTTGCTTGCCAATAATTTTAGGAACAAGCACCGGCCATTGCTGAATAGCAATTGATGCACTTCTTAATACGCAATTAAAACTATCTGTAATTTGTAACCAATAGCTACCACTTTGCACATAGGTTTGATTTGCAGTACTACCATTTGACCACGAATATGCTGGAAATACAGAGCTAGAGCTCAATAAAACACTATCGCCTTGGCAGTAAAATGGACTAGCGCTAATGGCAGGTAACTGATACGGAAACGCAGCAATTGTGTGCACATTGGTAATGGTCCGACAATTGTTCGAATCGGTCACTTCAACAGTGTATAATCCCGGAGGTAAAAGTTGTGAAATTCCTCCCGGCTGCGAATTCCAACTATAGGACATAAATCCGGAACTCACCGAAAGTAAAACACTATCATTAACACAGCAAATAGTATCGCCACTGAGTAAAGCAGTATGTACTGGATAAGATTCCACAGTAACGGTATCGGAGGTACTTAAACACTGATGAACATCAGTAGTTGTTACGGTATAATTTCCGGGAGGAAGTAACACCGGATTTCCACTCGCTCCACTAGACCACAAATAGTTCAAAAAGCCGGGATTAGCATATAAGCTCGTAGAATCGTTGGCACAAGAGATGAACACTCCACTTATTACAGGTTGATTTACTTGATAAGGCAGTATAGGGCCAATTACAGTGCTATCTTTACAACCCATTGAGTCGATAGCCAACACCTGAAACGTTCCTGAACTTGCATACAATGAATCGTTGAATGATAAATTGGACCAGGTATAGGTTGAAAATCCTGGACTGGCAATCAACAAAGCACTATCGCCGGGGCAATAATTAGGACCACCGCTAATTGTTACCGGGTGAAAAGGCAATTCGGTTACATACACTGTATCGCTTTTTTGAAGACAGTGGTTATCATCCACTATGCTTAAATAATAAGCTCCTTGTGTAACATAAATGCTGCTAACAGTATCGAGCGTATTCCAACGGAAGTGTGTATAATTAGGATACACCGATAGCTTGGTACTATCGCCATAACAATAAGCTCTATTTCCGTTAATCTGCGGTTTAAAAACAGGAAAGGATTCCAATGAATGATAAAAAGACTTGGCTTTGCAATTATTGGAGTCTATTGCCGTTACCTGATAGAGTCCCGGCTTTACCATTATTGTAATTCCCGAATCGCCTGTATTCCACAAATAATTGGTGAACCCGCTCAAAGCAGTGAGCAGAGTGCTATCGTGTGCACATATTTCGAAATCGCCAACAATAGAAAGGGGTATAAAAGGAAAATGAGGTACATGAAATGGTGCACTATTTACCGCACAACCATTGGTATCGCGAATAGTAACATAGGGCTGACCGGGTTGCAAATAAGCACTTTGGGTAGTATCGCCGTTGCTCCACAAATAATGTGGAAAGGTAGTTGAAACGGTGAGTAATGTACTGTCTTCGGCACAAAGCAAAGTGCTGTCGTTACCGAGAATTACAGGAATGTTAACAGGAATTGCCGGTACATTCACTGTTGCTGACTGTATATAGCATTTGCCCATTTTTCCGATAACATAATAATTACCCGGCCCAACATTTATAGTGTCGTTAATGACATTATTTGACCAAATGTATTTTTCAAAACCTGCGGTAGCGGTTAGCGCTGTAGTTGTTCCTGGGCATATAGCCGTAGTGTTGCCGGTGATGTTGAGTGGAGCATTCAGCATGTCCACTTTTATAGTAATGTCAAGTAGCGTAGATGCAGGTATTAGTCCATTATCGCTAGCTAAAAAACTAATATGTTGGAATCCGGTATTTGAAAAATTTCCTACAAAAGCAACCTTTATAGTATTCACAATACCTGGTGTGTTTTGCAAAATATTCAGCCCGCTGGAAGCAGTAGTTGTTATTAGTGTGCTAGTTAGTTGATTTTGCTCCGGTGATAAAAAGGACAGTTCAAACAATGAGGTATCTCCAATGCATGAATAAACTGTATCGCAGTAATTGAAATTATTTACAATGGGTTGGATATTGGTGCTGCTACACACATTAAACTCAAACACTCTTCCGTTTAACCACGAAACACCATCGCTTCCGGCATAAGGTCCATCGTAATCAGAACCGGCCTTTCCAAAGCGGCCAAATTGTACAAAATTAATTGAATCGCTCTTATTAGCACCAACAGTAGCCTGTGTGGTAAGTATGCTAAATCCATTTATTCCTCCAATATCGCCGGTGGTCCATTCCATATTGCCATATCTGAAACCTACATTTTTCCCTGCACTGAGGTAAGTCGAATCCAGTCCATCGGTAATTATTAACTGAAAACTGTTTTTCTTATCGGCATGTGTATTATAGTAACCAACGCTATCCCAGGTTACAATCATATAAGTTGGTTCAATTTTATAATACACTACTCCACTGTTAAAGTTTCGAGTATCTACATCGGCCCAAAATGCCGCCAATGCCATAAAATCGGTAGTTGGTAACGAATCGGGACGATAGTTTGGCTGTGGGCCGTCAAAGGATATATTTCCGTTATTATTGATGTAAAGTTCATTAAAGCTAGTACCATAAAAACAAAAATTAAACGGAATGGTAATCTTTGCGGTGGAAGCATCATCATTTCTGTAAAGTGGAGGAGGGCCCAGTGTTCCGGCTAAAAAAGGAACCACATCAAAAGTAGAATCAATCGGAATAAACTCTTTACAGGCTTTAAAAAATGGAGGTATGCTGTTGCTTTTAGTACTTGCGATTGCTGCAGAAACTGGAGCCGGTTGTAAGTATTTATTGCTTTTGTAATTGGGCAACTTACCTTGTGCTTTGAGCTGATGATAAAGCGGACTATCGGTAACAATTCGCTGTTGCGAATACGCAAAGTTTAAACTACTCAACAGTAGTAAAAACGTGAGAGGTAACAACAGTTGTAACCTGAAATTCATGTATACATGGAATTTGGAACACCTAAGTTACACATTTTTATTAATCAACTATTAACGAAGCACTTGTAATCGGTATGCATCCATTTTTATGAAAATAAACAACAGAATCGTAAAGCTCCACAACGAAGATCCTCCATAGCTAAAAAATGGTAAAGGAATACCAATAACAGGTGCTAATCCTATTGTCATACCAATGTTAACCAGCAAGTGAAAAAACAATATAGAGGCAACTCCATAGCCATAAATACGGGTATACGAAGACCTTTGCCGTTCGGCAATAAAAATAATGCGTAAGAGCAAAATAATAAACAACACAATTACCACTGAGCTACCTACAAAGCCCCACTCCTCGCCCACTGTACAAAAAATAAAATCGGTACTTTGTTCAGGTACAAAATCGTATTTGGTTTGAGTTCCTTGCAAATAACCCTTTCCTGAAAGTCCACCCGAGCCAATGGCAATAAGCGATTGATTTACATTGTATCCGGCCTTTTTCTTATCTGTTTCTTTTCCTAAAAACACATTGATTCGCTTTTTTTGATGTGGTTCTAAATGACTAAAAGCATAATCAACACTGTAAATAGTAGCTGAAGCAAAAAATAAAGCTCCAAAAATTATAACTAAATTTTGTCGGTTTCGTCGCACAATAAGCAACAACAGTAAGGCTACTCCCGCAATTATTCCAATTAAAATAAACTTATTGATAAGCAATGCCAGCACAAATAATATGGCAGCAGCTGTACCTAGTAGTAAAATATTACCTGAAAGTCCTTCTCGGTAGAGCACCAAAATAAATGCAAAAAACACCAGCGCACAGCCCGTTTCGTTTTCTAAAACTATGAGTAAAATGGGCAACAAGATTAGCGCTACCGAAATAATTTTGGTGCGTGCATCTGTCATTTTTATGTTTATATTACTTAGGTATTTGGCAAGCGCCATATTGGCTGCAAACTTGGCGAATTCAGCGGGTTGTATACCAAATTCACCCACTCTAAACCAGGACTTACTTCCGGATATTTCTTTGCCGATAAATAAAACCAAAATCAGCGAAATAATACTAATTCCGTACACGGGATATGAAAATGCCGAGTAAAAATTACCATCAATAATTAAAACAATAATTGCAAGTAAAAAAGCTGTGCAAATCCACAACATTTGCTTGCCGTACTTTTGCGAAAAGTCGAATATACTTTGATGTTCATCGTTAAATACCGAAGCGTAAATATTGAGCCAGCCCATTATCACCATCAATACATAAAGCGCTACCAGCACCGGATCTAAATTTTTAAATATGCCTCCCTGTTCTCTCATTATTTTTTAGGCATTATAATTACTCCTTCCAGCATGCGCTTTTCGAGTGCATGGCGTGCCGGTGTTGCAATTGAGTCGTTAAGGTATTTTTCAATCATGAGCGAAGCAATTGGAGCGGCCCAGCTGGCACCCCAACCCCCGTTTTCAACCATAATTCCAATAGCTATTTTGGGATTTTCGCGCGGTGCAAATGCCACAAATAACGAATGGTCTTTTCCATGAGGATTTTGCGCTGTACCGGTTTTTCCGCAAAAGGTAATTCCCTTTATTTTAGAACCTGCAGCAGTTCCTATATCCACCACATCTTGCATTCCATCAATCATCACATCGTAATATTTTGGGTCAATATCGGTGTAGTGTTTTTCTTTAAATTTACTTAGGTGTAAATTCTCTTTTCCTACCTTTTTGATGATGTGGGGCGTATAGAAATAACCGCGGTTAGCAATAATACACATGGTGTTCGCCATTTGCAACGGAGTTATTCCTAATTCTCCTTGCCCAATTGATAAGGATACTACAGTGGAAGAGCGCCATCTTCCCTTCCCAAAGTACTTGTCGTAATATTGAACTGAAGGAACCATTCCTTTTAGTTCTTGTGGTAAATCACTGTACAAGCGCACACCAATACCAAAAGTTAATACGTGATTGCGCCATACCTGATAGCCCTCTTCGGTGCTTTTGTATTTTTTATTATCTACTATACTTCTAAATACATAGCAATGATAGGTATTGCACGAATGTTGAACAGCTGCTCTTAGTTGAATACTATTGTGGCGTGCATCGCATTTAACCGTTTGGCGGCCCATGTGGTAGCCTCCATCACAATAGTAGGATGTACTGGGTGTTAACACTCCTTCTTGCTGCCCAATTAAATCGTTTATTAATTTGAAGGTTGATCCCGGAGGATAATAAGCCATTAGCGCTCTGTTAAACAAGGGTAGGCCTTCGGTTTGCAGTAACATGCCATAATTTTTTGATCGCTCACGTCCTACGAGTAAATTAGGGTTATAGGATGGAGCACTAATCGCTGCCAGTATTTCACCGGTAGAAGGTTCAATAGCAACAATACCGCCCGTTTTACCTTGCATTAGTTGCTCGCCGTATCGTTGTAGTTTAGCACTTAAAGCGGTAACTAAATTTTGCCCTGTAACCGCAAGTGTATCATATTCACCGTTGTTGAACTTTCCTTTGGGGCGGTTAAAAACGTCCACCATCATTACCGATAATCCCTTTTTTCCGCGGAGTTCCTTTTCGTACGATTTTTCAACTCCGCTTATGCCGATGTAATCACCCGATTTGTAATAGGGATTTTCTTGGGTATACTTTTCACTTACCTCGCCCACATAACCTAAGGTGTGCGCAGCTATAAGTCCCGGATACTTTCGTAAGGTTCTCGATTGTACATAAAAACCATGAAAGGAATAAAGCTTTTCTTGCAGAGTTGCATAGGTTTCGGCCGACAATTGTTTCTCAAAAATAGACTCCTTGTAGGGAGAATAATTGCGGGCTAGTTTCATTTTTTTGATAAACACTTCCTTGGTAATACCGAGGGTAGTACAAAAATTTTGTGTGTCTAAATCCTTTACCTGGCGAGGGGTTACCATTAAGTCGTAAGCAGCCTCATTGTAAACTAATAGTTCGCCATCGCGATCATAAATTAATCCTCTTGCCGGATATTGTGTAACGTATCGCAATACATTGTTGTTGGCCGATAATTTATAATCATCGTCTAAAACTTGTATGTAAAAAAGCCGCAGTAAAAATACAAGCCCGATAAAAATAAAAATCGCAGCAATAACAAACTTTCTATCCGAAAAACGATTCATTTGCGATCGCGGGGTTTGTAAATCAGAAACTGACTAAGCATCACCAAAACCATAGTAAAAAGTATACTTAGCAAAACTCTAAGTAGCGTAGAAAAAAACTCGTTGAAACGAAATACTTCAATGTAAAAAAATATAAAATGGTGTATCGAAACCAGAATTACAGAGTAGGATAAATACCACGCCGGACCCATGTAACGTAAAGTAGGTTCGGTGCCAAATTCGTAGCCTTCACGGGGTGCAAATAGTTTGAGTACATAACTTCGAACAAAAGCCATTGCTACAGTTGCGGCAGCATGCATCCCGGCAGTATTCATAAAGGTATCAACACTAATTCCCATTAAAAACCCGCTTAACAAAACTATCCAAACAGGTGTATCAAAGGGCATCATCAAAATAAACAATACATACAAATACGGATTGATATAACCACTAAATTGAATGTTGTTAAGTACCAACACTTGAAGTAGCAGCAAAAACGCAAAACGAAAAAGTTGTTTAATTAGTTCATTTATCATTTTGTGTTTCCTGTTCTAATTTTTTTTGTTCTTCCTTCATCAGGTTTTTCACCACAAAAACATGCGCAACGTTTTTAAAGTTGGTACTAAAACGTACCGAAATAGTATAAAAATTATCCCCCGGCTTTATCTCAAATCCATCAATAAAACCAATCATCACATTTTCAGGGAATATGGCCGAAAAGGCATTGGTAACAATTGTATCGCCTTTTAAAATTTTAACGTGGGTAGGAATATCGGTTAGTGTTCCTAATTTGTAATCGCCACCTTCCCAACTCAATGAACCAAAATAATTGTTCTTCTTAATTTTTGCACTAATCTTCGCATCCTTATTCAATACCGACAAAACAGAAGTAAAGTTTTCGGAAACAGCTTTGGTTATTCCCACAATACCATTGCTCGAAATTACGGCCATTTCGGGCTTAATTCCGCGGTTGCTGCCAATGTTTAGAGTGAGGTAATTGTTGCGCTTATTCACCGAATTATTTACAACTCTAGCGTTCACATAAATGAACTGTTGCTTCAGCAAGGTATCGTTCACCTTGAATTCGGTGGATTTAATTTTATTAAATGCTGCGCGGCTGGCAGTATGTAGAATTGCATTTTCGCGTGCCAGCAGTTCGTTTGCTTCCTTTAAATTGAAATACTCACGTGTGCTGTTAACAGTTGTAAAAACATTGCCTGCAACAACATTGGAGGAGCTTATGAAATGTGCACGTTGATAAAAACTGTTTTGAAACAGGAGGTAAAAACAATAAATTTCGAGAAGTAAAAACAGAAAAAAATTAGAATATTTCCAAATAAAACGGACAAGGTTCAGCATTCAATTTTTCTGCTTGTAGAGCGGTTTTTATTGAAATTTATCGAATTAGGAATTGGAATTTCCCAACATTTTTCAAAGCTATTCCTGTACCTCTTGCTACTGCACGAAGTGGATCTTCGGCAATATGTACAGGTAATTTTGTTTTTAAAGAAATACGTTTATCCAAACCACGCAACATCGAACCTCCACCGGCCAAGTAAATTCCGGTACGGTAAATATCTGCCGACAATTCAGGTGGTGTCATCTCCAGTGCGTTCAAAATAGCTTCTTCTACTTTCGAAATTGACTTATCAAGCGCATGCGCAATTTCTACATACGACACACTAATTTCTTTAGGAATACCGGTCATTAAATCGCGGCCGTGCACTGCATAATCAGGCGGTGGATTATCAATATCCGTGCTGGCGGCTCCTACTTCAATTTTTACCCGTTCGGCACTTCGTTCGCCTATTAGTATGTTGTGTTGGCGGCGCATGTATTCCTCAATATTTGCCGTAAAATCATCTCCAGCTATACGTATCGATTTATCACATACAATTCCACCTAGTGCAATTACCGCAATTTCGCTGGTTCCACCACCAATGTCAATAATCATATTTCCCATTGGTTCTTCCACGTCTATACCAATACCAATGGCAGCAGCCATAGGCTCGTGTATCAAATAAACTTCTTTGCCTCCGGCATGTTCAGCACTATCGCGTACGGCACGTTTTTCAACTTCGGTGATACCGGAGGGTATGCAAATTACCATTTTCAATGAAGGTGTAAACAACCGTTTCCCGGGATTAATCATTTTTATCATCCCACGAATCATGTGCTCGGCCGCATCAAAATCGGCTATTACACCATCTTTTAAGGGACGAATGGTTTTAATGTTTTCGTGCGTTTTACCATGCATTTGCATAGCTTGCTTGCCCACAGCAATCACTCGGCCGGTGGTTCGGTCAATAGCTACAATACTGGGTTCGTCTACAACAACCTTGTCGTTGTGTATAATCAGCGTGTTAGCTGTTCCTAAGTCGATGGCTATTTCCTGAGTTAGAAAATCAAATAAGCCCATATTGTTTTTTGATTAGCTGTTATTTTATTACCGAATTTTATCTAAACCGTAACAAAACTAAGCGAATAAAATGGCTTTTCTACACTTGTTGAAATTATTTATCAGAATACATTTGTTAATTAAGTAGATAAAAAATAATTGCTTGTAATTTTTGATGAGCCGCCATATTTACTTAATTTGTATCGGCTTGTTTTTACTTCCCTTTATACCGTGAATCCTACCAAAATTAATAGCATCAACTACCCTTTTAAAAATGCTTCCCGCATTTTAATTTGTCCGCTCGATTGGGGATTAGGGCATGCAAGCCGCTGTGTTCCCATTATTCACACACTGCTAAAGAAAGGTCACGAGGTAATTATTGCTGCATCGGGCGGTCCCTTAGTTTTATTACAAGAGGAATTTCCTCATTTGGAAAGTGTAAATTTTGAAGGATACTCTATTCGCTACAGCAAACGCTACTTGTGGCTTACTATTGCAGGGCAAATCCCTAAATTGCTTTTGGGAATTATTCGCGAACACATGCGATTAAAGCAACTTTGTGCACAACATCGCATTGATGGGGTTATTTCCGACAATCGTTTTGGTTGCTGGCATGCAAGCCTTCCAAGTATTTTTATTAGCCATCAAATTTTTATACGAGTTCCTGTTTTTGAAGGGCTAATTCGCCGATTAAATTTTTGGTGCATGCAGCAATACCAAAAAGTTTGGATACCGGATGTGGCCGGCAGTCCCAATTTTTCGGGACAATTATCGCATGGCAGTATTATTCCTACACATGCTGAATTCATTGGATTGCTTTCACGCTTTCATCCGCAAAATGCTACCATCTCAAACACAAAAAGCGATGCTATTTGCGTATTATTATCGGGGCCCGAACCACAACGAACTTTGCTCGAAAATACGTTGATTGAACAACTCCTTTCATTAAATCTCCAAGCAACAATTGTAAGAGGCCTTCCGGCGGAAAAACAAAAAAAAGAAAACACAGCGAACCTACATTTTGAAAATCACTTGCCCACAAAAGCTTTGCAGCAACTAATTGAATCGAGCGGAATAGTCGTTTGCCGTTCGGGTTACAGCAGCATTATGGACTTAGCGCTACTTGGCAAAAAAGCCATTTTTATTCCTACTCCCGGGCAAAGCGAACAGCTATATTTGGCTGACTATTTTATGACTCAAAAAATTTGTTTTTCGCAAACGCAAGACGAAATTAATTTAGCACTTGCC
>WBZU01000564.1_pt1 | contig 31419 bp, 27 predicted proteins | sample 5204311 | NCBI WGS metagenome assembly WBZU01 (sample SAMN12344359, study PRJNA552823) | activated sludge metagenome | biome: Activated sludge suspended growth; feature: Nitrification reactor; material: Wastewater; isolation source: activated sludge from nitrification reactor of wastewater...
GCGCCCCGTTCGTGGATGCCGACGTCGAGCTCGAGGCCCGGACCGGGCGCACCGTCGCCGACTGGTTCACCGACGGCGAAGACGCCTTCCGGGCCGCCGAGGCCGACCTCCTCGCCGACGTGCTGGCCGGCCCGACCCCCACGGTGGTGGGCGCCGGCGGCGGCGTGGTGGTCCGCAAGGCCAACCGGCGGCGGCTGCGGGAGGCCGACGTGTGCGTCGTCTACCTGCACGGCGAGCCGGGCTTCCTCGCCTCGCGGGCCAAGGCCAAGCCCCACCGGCCGCTGCTGGCCGACGCCGATCCGGCGGAGGTGCTCGGCCGCCTCTACGACGAGCGGGACGGCTGGTACCGCGACGTGGCCGACGCCGTCGTCGAGGTGCGCCCCGCCCACGAGGCCGGCGAGAAGCCGAAGTGGCGCCTGGCCGAGCAGGTCGTGGAGGCGCTCCAGGCCGCCGGGGTCGTGCCCGCCGAGGTGGTCGTGGACAGCGCGGCGGGCGACGATGCGGTGGGAGCGGACGAGGCCGTGGAGGTCGGATCGTGATCGAGCTCGAGGTGCCCCTGGGCGACCGCAGCTACCCGGTGCTGGTGGGCGCCGGCGCCCGCCACCGCCTGCTCGAGGTGCTCCCGGTCGGGGTGCGTCGGGCCGCGGTGGTGACCCAGGCGTCGATCCCCGTCGAGGTCGACCCGGGCGTCGAGCACCAGATCTTCACGATGCCCGACGGCGAGGAGGGCAAGGACCTCGGCACCGTCGAGGACCTCTGCCGCGACTGGGCGCAGTGGGGCCTGAACCGGGGCGACTGCGTGGTGGCGGTGGGCGGCGGCGTGGTCACCGACACCGCCGGGTTCGCCGCCGCCGTCTACCACCGGGGCGTGCCGGTGGTGCACGTGTCCACCACGCTGCTCGGCCAGGTGGACGCGGCGATCGGCGGCAAGACCGGGGTCAACCTCCCCGAGGGCAAGAACCTGGTCGGCGCCTTCTGGCAGCCCGCCGCCGTCCTCTGCGACACCGAGGTCCTCGCCACCCTGCCGCCCCGCGAGTACCGCAACGGGCTCGGCGAGATGGCCAAGTACGCCTTCCTCGGCGTCGACCGCCTCCCCGACCTCCCGCTGGACGAGGCGGTGGCGGCCTGCGTGGCGTGCAAGGCCGAGGTGGTGGCCTCCGACGAGCGCGAGGGCGGCCGCCGGGCGATCCTCAACTACGGCCACACCCTGGCCCACGCCCTCGAGACCGCCGGCTCCTACGACCTGCGCCACGGCGAGGCGGTGGCGATCGGCATCGTCTACGCCGCCGAGGTCGCCCGTCGCCTCGGCCGCATCGACGCCGCCCGGGTGGCCGAGCACCGCCGCGTCGTCGCCGGCTACGACCTGCCGATGGTTGTCCCCGACGGCTTGGATCCCGACGAGCTGCTCACCCTGTTCGGCCGCGACAAGAAGGCCGTCCGCGGAATCACCTTCGTCCTCGACGGCCCCCACGGCGTCGAACCGGTCGAGGTCGCCGACCGCGCCGTCCTCCTCGACGCCCTCGCCGCCACCCGCTGAACCCGGCCGGCCACCGAGCGCGGCCGGATCCGTCGAATCGACGTCGAATCGACGCCAAGGCGCGGGGTAACGGTGCACGCCGGCGCGACCGCCGGCGGGCAAGAATGGGCGAGTGGACGACCCGCGGCCGATCGTGCTCCTGCTCTCGGGGCCCAACCTGAACCTGCTCGGGGAGCGCGAGCCGGCGATCTACGGGAGCGAAACCCTCGCCGACCACGTCGCCACGGCCGCCGCCGCCGCCGCCGCCCACGGCCTGGCCCTGGAACACCTCCAGTCGAACCACGAGGGCGTGCTCGTCGACGCCATCCAAGCCGCCCGCGGCCGGTGCGCGGCGATCGTGATCAACCCCGGCGCCCTCACCCACTACGCCTGGAGCCTCCACGACGCCCTCGCCGCCTTCGACGGCCCCGTGATCGAGCTCCACCTGAGCGACCCCAAGCAGCGCGAGCCCTGGCGCCACCTCTCGGTGGTCGAGCCGGTCGCCGCGGTGACGATCGCCGGCCACGGCGGCGCCGGCTACCGCGAAGCGATCGACGCCGCCGCCGCCCTCATCGCAACACCCTGATCGGAGCGCGTCGAGCGGCAGTGGTTGATTCCTCAGGCCGGGATCGTCCACCGGACGGCGACGCGCTTGTGGTCGAAGATGTAGCCGCCGAGCGTCAGCGGGCCGGTCCGATTCCCGCCCAGGTCGGTGGTGGCAAGCAGGTTGCTGGCGACGAAGTAGTCGTAGCGGGCGGACTCCCCCGATGTGTTATCGATACTCGCCACCTCGGTGAACCCGAGCTGGTTGATCGACTCGAACATCTGACGGACCGAGCTGGAGTTGAGATCGGAGTTCCAGTCTCCCCCGATGATCGTGGGAGCGATAGGTCCCACCAGGGTGCCGCGAAAGGTCTGGATCTCATCGGAGCGATCGTCGGGGTGGTCGCAGCACTGTCCATGGATGGTGCCGATCGTGACGTTTCGGCCGTTGATGGTCACCGAGGCGGAGACCATCGCACGTCGCTCGGCCGGATGGTCGAACCGAATGCCCCGCTGGTTCGACAGCGGCAGGGTGGAGAGGATGGCGATCCCGTAGCTGCACTGGTTGTGCGTCGCGGTGTCGGCTAGGCCCCGGCATTCAGGCGTCCCTCGTGAGTAGGAGTCCAAGCCGCTGGGGGCAGCAAACAGGGTGTAAATGGTGGTGTGGAGCTTGGCGCTGAGCTTCACCGCGATCTCGTCGACGACCATCGGTCGAGCCTCTTGGGTCAGCACGACGACCTCAGAGTCGTGAGCGAGTCCGGCCACGTCGCCGACGACCTGGTCGGCGATGCCGGGAGCGAGACACGTCCAGGGCCGAAGCCGGTCCCCGCAGGCGGTGCGCTGCACCACATCGTTTCCACCGATGACCTGACCATGCTTGTCGCGCTTCTTCTGACCCGTGGCCAGGTTGACGGTGTAGGTGAGCAGGCGGTTCGACGCTCGCCGGGTCCCGTTACCGCAGTCGACCTCGATGGCGTCCACCTTGGAGATCGGGGTTCCATGCGTCGGAAGAGCTCCCGGGCGCATGTCGAGGGCATGCCACCCGTAGCTTGCACAGGTCACCGATCCCGGTATGTAGATGGGTCCCGCCGCAGGCCGTGGAGGGCTGGCAGACGGCGCGGGATGGCAGGACACCAGAGGCCCGGTCCTGCGGGCCCAGATGGCTCGGGGCGCCTCGCCGGTCAGGCGCTGGTAGACGACGAGGTTTCCGTCGGGTTGGATCTGGAGGTAGCTGTTGGCGCAGCCCCAGGTGCTGGTGTCGTACAGCGCCTCTCGGGTGGACGGGCCGGTCGGGCGGTAGATGACGAGGTTCCCGTCTGGCTGCATGGTCACGTAGGCGCCGGCCCGGCCCACGGTGTTCGATGCCCAGAGCGCGCCGCTGGGTCCGTACATCACCAGGTTGCTGTCGGGCTGCATCAGGAGCTGGTAGCCGTTGTCGGTCCAGAGGTACTCGCCGGCGTGGAGGGTCTCGCCGGGGTAGAGGTGATCGCGCGGCGGGGCCTTGCACGTGACCTGGCGCCCGTCGTAGCGGGACCACACCGAGCGGACGGTGTTTCCGACCCGCTGGTACATCACGAGGTTCCCGTCGCTCTGGATCGTCAGGTACGCGCCGGCGCATCCGTCGGTGCCGCTGGCCCAGAGCGCGCGCCGGGTCGTCGGCCCAGTGGTCTCGTAGACGACGAGGTTGCCGTCGTCCTGCATGACGATGTAGGCGCCGGGGTGGTGGTCCGTGGCGGTGGCCCAGAGCGCGTGGTTGCCGGGGGCGATGGCCACGAAGTTGCCGTCGCCCTGCATCAGAGCGACGTACCCGCCGGCCAGCGAGGTGAGCTGCTCGCCGGCATGGAGTGTCTCGTTCGCAAACAGGGTGTCGCGGACGGCCGGCACGTTCGGGGCCGCGGGAGCGGTCGTGGTGGGTGGCGTCGACACGGTCGGGCCGGGGCCGGTGGTCGTGGTCGTGGTGGTGATCGCAACCGTGGTGGTCGTGGACGACGGAGGACCGGAGGTGGTCGTGCCCGTCCATTCGTCAACGTCGACGTGGGTCTCCGCGAGCGCGTAGGTCCCGCCGAGATCGGGACTCTCGGGGCCGGCGAGGACGCAGTCGGCGGTCACCGGGTGCGACCGCACCACGGCACCGACCGGAATCGTCAACGCGGTGTGGATCGTGCCGTCGTCGGCCGGATCGGTCTCGGCGATGGGCGTTACCTCACCGTCGGGCCCGACCAGGTCGCGATCCCAGTAGAGGCGGACGATGTTGCAGGCATCGAAGCCGGTGCCGGCCAGGGCGATGCTGGCCCCGGGCTCCCCGTGGGTCGGGGTGGCGACGAGCGTGGCGGGGGTGAACACCTCGAAGGCGGCCTGGATCGGTCCGAGGCAGTCCTCGGTGGAGAGGGCGGACGGTCCGATCGGGGCGTCGATCGGCACGGTGACCCGATAGACCGTGCCATCCTCTGGCGCTTCGCTCGCGGTCACCACCGTCGTCGACCCGAGCCGGAAGGTGAGCGGTTCCGCGCAGGCCGGATCGAATCCGTTGGTGGTGAAGGTGAACGAACTGCCGGGAATGCCACCGAGCCGGGGGATCTCGATCGAGGGAGCATCGACGTCGAAGGGGGCGGAGGGATCGAAGAAGCCGTAGCCCGGCTGGCAGTCGACGGCGGTGATGGTTCCGCCGTGGGTCAGATCGGTGGGCACGGTGAAGTCGACCGTTTCGCCGTCAGCCGGGGAGCCGGCGACCGAGGCGAGTTCGCGATCGCCGAGGACGAACCGGAGGGGGTCGGTGCACCCGCTCTTGAAGCCCCGCATGGTGATCGTCACGGGGTCGCCGCGGTGGGCCGTAGCGGGGCTCACGCTGATGGTGGGCCATTCGACCAGGAAGGGAATCGACGCCAGGACCTCGCCGCTCGTGCACCGGGCCGACACGTGGTCGGTCGGCGGGTTGTCGTGGAAGTAGGACGCATCGGTCGGGACCGCAGCGTCGACCGTGGTCGCGACGGAACCGTCGATGGGACCGGCGAGGACCGTGGCGTCGTTCCACAGGAACTCGACCGCACACGGCTCCCCGCCGGCCCACGTGATGGCGAAGGGCTCGCGAACCTGGGCCGAGTTGGTCGAGAGCGACAGCGGACCGTCGGTCGGTGGCGTCTCGGCCGAGCCGGCCTGCGACGGTCCGAGGACCACCACGAGCATGCCGGCCAGGAGCCCGACGGCGAGGGCCGCGACAAGCCCGCTGCCCCGCCCCTTGGTGCGTCGCCTGATCTGCTCGATCATCGCCATCACATCCCTCCCCCGGCCGACGGGCCGGTGGCGGAAGGTACGAGTCGACGGGGGATCGCACAATGGGGATCGATCCCCGCTCACCTGGTCGCGCGCTCGCGTCCGTGTCCGCCGGCCGTGGCCTGTCGACCCCATCCAAGCCCCGGACCTGTCGAGCGAACGAGGTCCCGGCCTGATGCGTGGAGCGGTCCACCTCTGCGGCGGAACCGTCCTTCCAGCATCATGAGGGGTCCGGTATCGTCCTCGCCGTGCAGGGGGGACCCGGCCTCAGCGTCCGGTTCGAAGAGCAGGTGGCCCGCCGAGAGCCTCACGAGGGGCCGCTCGTCTTCGGGCGCGCCGCTGACATCGACCTCGACGACAACCGGTTCCTCCACCGACAGGTCGGACGCTTCTGCCACGCGGATGGGGTGTGGTGGGTCGAGCACCTCGGAGGGCGCCTGCCGGTCACCGTGCGCTCCGGGGGGACCTCCAGTCGCCTGACCGCCGCCGACCGGACCGCGTTGGTCGCTCTGGAGTCCACGGTCCGGATCGATTGCGGCCTGGCTTCCTACGAGATCGAGGTGCGGCTCGATGTCTCGCCCTCGGCCCCGCCGCCCCCCACGCCGCCGCTGGGGCTGGACGCCACGCTCGACCGGCCGGACATCCCCCTCAACGAGGAGCAGCGCCTCCTGTTGCTGCTCTTGGCCGAGAGCAGGCTGCGCCGACCGAACGGACCGCACCAACTGCCGTCCAACCGTGACGGGGCCGACGCGCTCGGGTGGGGGATCGCCAAGTACAACCGGAAGCTCGACTGGCTCTGCGATCGGTTGGCTCGGAACGGTGTCCCCGGCCTGCAATCCGATCAGGGTCGCGCGCTCGATCGGCGCCAGCGGCTGGCCCGGCACGCCGTCGACTCGGGACTGGTCTCGGTGGAGGCGCTCGCGGACCTCGACCGCCATCGGGCCGAGGTGAGCGGTCGGAACGACTCGTGACCGCTGGTGGTGCCGGACCGGCGGTCGAGGGCTACGACGGGCTGTCGTTCCTGGCGCGTGGCGGCACCGCCACCGTCTACCGCGCCATGAGGGCTGCCGACGGCGACGTGGTGGCGATCAAGGTGTTCGATGCCCCGGCGGCCAAGGCCTTCGACCGGCAGGTGCGGGCGGCCGAGACGCTTCGAGGGGTGCCGGGTGTGCTGGCGGTCGACGACGTCGGGCGAACCTCCGACGGTCGCCCGTTCCTCGTGTCCCCCCTGGTGCCCGGTGGCTCGCTGGCCGACCACCTGTTGCGCACCGGTCCGATGCCGTTCGACCAGGTGGCCGAGATCGGCGCCGGCCTGGCCCGCACCCTGAGCGCCGCCCATGCCGCGGGGGTCCTGCACCGTGACCTCAAGCCGTCCAACCTCCTGTTGCGCAACGCCCACGAGGCACTGATCACCGACTTCGGTGCGGCGACGTCGGTCGAGCCGGCCGCGAGCAGCGACACCCTGTCGATGACCGTGATGTACTCGGCTCCTGAGGTGCTCGAAGGCGCCCGGCCCGACCCCCGGTCCGACGTGTACTCCCTCGGCGCCACGCTCTATGCCATGGCCCTCGGCCAGCACCCCCTCGGCCCGGCGGACTCGGGGGCGTTGGCGAAGCTCGTGGGTCGGATCTGCACGACGGGCCTGCCGGATCCCGCCTCCAGCGGCGTCTCAGGTCCCCTCGGCGCGGTCATCCGATCGGCGGTTGAGGTTGACCCGGATCGCCGCACGCCCGATGCCGGCGCCCTCGCCGAGGCCCTCGCGGCGGTGATGGCGGGTGGGTCGGTGGCGGAGGTGGTCGAGGCCGTGCCGGCTGGCACGGTCCGGCGTCCGAGGCGGTGGGGTGCCACCCGCGCTCGGGTCGCCGCCGCCGTGTTGGCTGCTGCGGTGGTCCTCGCCGGCGGGGTCAGCGCGGTGCGAGCGCGCCACCACGGCCGCTCCGATGTCCGCGTCGACGCCCTCGCCTCCCTGGGCGATCCGGTCACCAGAGCCAACGGGGTCTTGGGCCCTCTCTACCGGCAGAAGGACCAGACCTTCGTCGGCCTGCTCACCCGTCCGTGCCGCAAGGGCGAGCGCCTCGTTGAACTGTCGACCCACGCCGGCCCCGCCGACTATGCCCGAGGGGTGTCCACGCCTTGGGAGGCCGTCAGCGGGGACGGCGTCGGCGTGTTCGTGTCGTGGATGCCTTGCGCCACGGGTGTGGATGAGGCCCGGTACACCCTGGCGGCCGACGGCAGGTGGTTCGTCTACGTGGCCCGGCTCCCCGAGGCCGAGTACCGCGAGCTCGTCGCCAAGATGCGAGCCAACGAGACCAGCCCGTCGCCGGACTACACCGTGGATGCGGCGGTCCTGAGGACCCTGGCCGATCCCGACACGTACGCCGGGTGGGCGACCATCGACGTCCACCGCTAGCTCGGATGCGGCTGAGCCGAGCCGTACGCTGACCCCCGTGTCCGACGCCGCCACCCCCGCCGTCTCGCCCGCCCCGCCCGACCTCGCCTCCCTCGCGCCGATGGAGGTCGCCGGGCGGGCCGATGCGCTGCGGGCCGGCCTCGGCGGGGCCGAGGTGGACGGGCTCCTGGTCACCAACCTCACCAACATCCGCTACCTCACCGGCTTCACCGGGTCGGCGGCGCTGCTGCTCGTGAGCGCCGACGGGCTGACCTTCGTCACCGACGGGCGCTACGGCCAGCAGGCCGAGGCCCAGCTCGCCGCCGCCGGCGTCACCGCCACCATCGAGGTGTCGGGCACCGGCCAGAAGGATCTCGTGACCGCTGCGGTCGGCGCCGCCGCCATCGCCCGCCTCGGGCTCGAGGCCGAGTCGGTCACCTGGGCGGCCCAGCGCACCTATGCCGAGACCTGGTTCCCGAAGCTCGAGCTGGTCCCCACCACCGGCCTGGTCGCCGGCCTGCGCCTCCACAAGGACGACGGCGAGATCGACCGCATCGCCGCCGCCTGCGCCATCGCCGACGCGGCGCTGGCCGAGGTCCGGCCGCTCCTCGCCGAGGGTCCCACCGAGGTCGAGTTCGGCCTGGCCCTCGACACCGCGATGCGCCGCCTCGGCGCCGACGACGTGAGCTTCGAGACGATCGTCGCATCAGGTCCCAACGGCGCCCTGCCGCACCATCGCCCCGCCCACCGCACGATCATCGAGGGCGACCTCGTGGTGATCGACTTCGGGGCGCTGGTCGACGGCTACCACTCCGACATGACCCGCACCGTCGCCGTGGGCGAGCCGTCGCCCACCCAGGCCCGCATGTACGAGGTGGTGGCCGAGGCCCAGGCCGCCGGGGTGGCCGCGGTGGCCGACGGCGTGGGGGCCAAGGCGGTCGACGACGCCTGCCGGGCGGTGATCGACGCCGCCGGGTGGCTCGACGCCTTCCTGCACAGCACCGGCCACGGCGTCGGGCTCGACATCCACGAGGAGCCCCGGGTCAGCCAGACCTCCACTGCTACGCTCACCAGCCGCTGCGTGGTCACCGTCGAGCCGGGCGTCTACCTCCCCGACCACGGCGGGGTCCGCATCGAGGACACCGTGGTCGTCACCCCAGACGGCTGCCGTCCGGTCACGCTCACGTCCAAGCACGCCGCGGTCTGATCGCCGCCCCACCGCTCCTGCAACGCACCGAGGAACCGCACCGCCATGGCCATCACCACCAACGACCTGAAGAACGGCATGAGCCTCAACCTCCCCGAGGGCCTGTTCCAGGTGGTCGAGTTCCAGCACGTCAAGCCGGGCAAGGGCGGCGCCTTCGTCCGCACCACGCTCCGCAACGTCCGCACCGGGGGCCAGCTCGACAAGACCTTCCGCGCCGGCGAGAAGGTCGAGCAGGCGATGATCGACAAGCGGGAGATGCAGTACCTCTACAACGACGGCACGAACTACGTGTTCATGGACACCGCCAGCTACGACCAGCTGGAGGTGGCGCCCGCCTCGCTCGGCTCCGCGGTCGATTACCTGCGCGAGAACGACAACGCCGTCCTCCAGATGTACGGCACCGAGATCGTGGGGGTCGACCTGCCCGCCGCCGTCGAGCTCAAGGTGGCCGAGACCGAGCCCGGCGTGCAGGGCGACCGCGTGTCCGGCGCCCGCAAGCCCGCCACCCTCGAGACCGGCAAGGTCGTCCAGGTCCCGCTGTTCGTGAACGTGGGCGACGTGCTGCGGGTGGACACCCGCACCGGCGACTACATCACCCGCGCCTGACCGTGGCCGACCCAGACCTCACGCCGCCGGCCGAGCTGGCCCTCGGCGACGACGACGTGGTCGAGGCGCTCGAGGTGGTGGAGGCGGCCGACCTCGCCGTCCCCCGCACCTCGGGCTTCGACGGCGTCGGCACCCGACGCGAGGCCCGCGAGCGGGCCCTCGCCCTGCTCTTCGAGGCCGAGCAGCGCGGCGTCGAGCCGCTGGCCGCGCTGATCGACGAGTTGCCCCTCCCGCCGGACGGGTACGCCGCCGAGCTGGTGGTCGGCGTCTCGGACCACCAGGCCGAGCTGGACGCGCTCCTCGCCGGGTACTCCGAGCGCTGGCCCCTCGAGCGCATGCCGGCCATCGACCGCGCCCTGCTCCGCCTCGGCGCCTACGAGCTGCTCCACACCGACGTCCCCACCGGCGCCGCCATCTCCGAGGCCGTCGAGCTGGCCAAGCGCTACTCGACCGACCGCAGCCACGAGTTCGTCAACGGCATGCTCGCCCGCATCGCCGACGACCACCGGTAGGCCGTTCCGGCCCTCTGTTCCCGGTTCCGGCCGGGGTCGTGGCCGGGACCTGCCCTGCGTCTCGTGGCCCGCCTTCGGCGCCCGCTTGCTGGTTCCGGACGAGGCAGGTCCTCGCTTCGCTGCGGCGCCTCGTCCGGCGTGTGCGCCGTTGGCACGCCGGGGCCGACCGTCGGTCTGGCGGTCGGCAAACGGCGCACACGATCCTCGGAGGGTCGGAGGGTCGGAGGGTCGGAGGGTCGGAGGGTCGGAGGGTCGGAGGGTCGGAGGGTCGGAGGGTCGGAGGGGTCGGGCGGTCGCTTCGTGCTCGACGCCCCACCCCCCCCGCACACCGTGACCGGAATCCATCCGTGGCAGCACGGTTGCGGTCACGGTTCGAGCTGGGGCACCGGCGCGCGGCTGATTCCGGATCGGAGTGCGGGGAGGGCGGGGCTACGGTGCCGCCCATGGTCGACCATGTTGAGGTGTCCCGCGAGATCAAGGCGTCGCCGCAGGCGGTGTGGGAGGCGGTGTCCGACGTGACCCGCATGGGGGAGTGGTCCCCCGAATGCCACGCCTGCGCATGGAACGAGGGCTTCGATGGGCCGGCGGTGGGCGCCATGTTCACCGGGCAGAACCGCAACGGTGATCGCGAGTGGTCCACCGAGTGCGAGGTGATCGCCTCCGAACCGGGCGTGGTGTTCGCGTTCGACGGGGTCTTCGGCGACCTGCACTTCGCCAAGTGGGGCTACCGCCTCGAGCCGACCGCCGACGGCTGCCTGGTCACCGAGACCTGGGACGAGGGGCGCCCGCCCGAGGTGATCCCGTTCACCACCGAGATCTCCGGCGTCGAGGATCGGGCCTCGCACAACCGGGCCGGGATGGAGGCCACCCTCGCCCGGCTGGCCGCCGCCCTCGAGGCCTGACCCGCCGTCGGTCTCGTCCCGGCCGGAGCATCGGCCGGTGACCACGGCTCGCCCACCGCTGACGCTGCCGACGACGCCCCTGCGGCGCGATCGGCCGCCGATCGAGCCCCGCCCCGGCGCCGGGGTCGAGCGCGAGCCGGTCGCCGGGGCCGAGCGGCGGCCGGTCGCCCAGATCGAGGGTGAGCCGCTCGCTTGGATCGAGGGCGGGCCGAGCGCAGGGATCGAGCGCCGCCCTGTCGCTGGGATCGAGCGGCGAGCTGTTGCCGGGACGGCGGGCCGTGGTGCCGGGGCCGAGCAGCACCGGGTCGGCCGGATCGAGCTGCGGCCGTGGCAGCGGTCGACGGCCGACGCCCGTGCGCTGGCGGCGGCGTGGGCCGACCCCGCCGTCGCCCGCTGGAACGCGGTCCCGGTCGATGTCGACGTGGAGGCGGCGGCCCGATGGATCGCCGGCGACGGCGCCCGTCGCCAGGCGGGCCGGGCGCTCGACCTGGTGGTGGTCGACCCATCGGCGCCGGCGACGGTGCTCGGCGAGGTCGGCCTGGTCGTCGTCGACGCCGACCGGCGCTGGGCCGAGGTGGGCTACTGGATCGTGGCCGATCGGCGGGGGGAAGGGCTGGCCGCCGCCGCCCTCGACCTGTTCTCGGCGTGGGTCCTGGAGCACCAGCCGGTCCACCGCCTGTTCGCCCGAACCGCAGCAGCCAATTCCGCCGCCGGCGCCGTCGCCCGCCGGGCCGGCTACCGCCACGCCGGCGACGCCGCCGGCGCCATCCAGGTCTGGATCCGCGACCCCGAACGTCGCCCGCCACCCTGAACCTGCACGGATCGGGCGGGGGAGCGCAGCCGATCTCGTGCAGGTTGGCGGCCGGCTCGAAGCTGCACGGGTTGGGCTGCGGGGTGCAGCGGTTCTCGTGCAGGTTGGCGGCCGACTCGAACCTGCACGGGTTGGGCTGCGGGGTGCAGCGGTTCTCGTGCAGGTTGGCGGCCGGCTCGAAGCTGCACGGGTTGGGCTGCGGGGTGCAGCGGTTCTCGTGCAGGTTGGCGTCGGGGTCGGTCGGGCGGGGGTCGTCGTCGGGCTCGTCGGGGGTGGCGCTGGTACCGTCGGCGGCGACCGTGAAGCGGGTCCGGTGAGGCCCGAACGGACAGGAGCCGAGATGGCCGAACGTGAACGACGCCAGGCGCCCCCGTACGGGGGCGTCTTCGCCGCCCGGACCCGGGTGATGGACCGCGAGGACCTCCAGCGGGCGATCTGGCGGATGGCCCACGAGATCATCGAGGCCCACCAGGGCCTCGGCGGCGTGGTGCTGGTGGGGCTCCAGACCGGGGGCGTGCCGGTGGCGGCCCAGTTGGCCACCGCGCTGACGTCGATCACCGGCGAGGAGGTGGACGTCGGCAGCCTGGACGTCGCCTTCTACCGAGACGACATCGGGCTGCGGCCGGTCCTGCCCGAGGCGGTCACGTCGATCCCGTGGGCCCTCGACGGCCGCATCGTGGTCCTGTGCGACGACGTGCTGTTCACCGGCCGCACGATCCGGGCCGCCCTCAACGCCCTCAGCGACTACGGCCGGCCGAAGGCGGTGCGCCTCGCCGTGGTGGTCGACCGCGGCCACCGGGAGCTGCCGATCCGGCCCGACTTCGTCGGCAAGAACCTCCCCACCCGACGAGACGAGGTGGTCGACGTCAACGCCGACGGGGTCGACCTCGGAGAGATGGTCCGGTGAGGCACCTCCTCGACGTGGCCGACCTCGGCGGGGCCGAGGGCATCGAGGAGGTCCTGCGCCTCACCGACTCGTTCGTCGAGGTCAGCGAGCGGGCCATCCCCCGGGTGCCGGCGCTGCGGGGCAAGACGGTGGCGTGGCTCTTCTACGAGGACTCCACCCGCACCCGGCTCAGCTTCGAGACGGCGGCCAAGCGGCTCAGCGCCGACACGATGAACTTCTCGGTCAGCTCGTCGTCGGTCAAGAAGGGGGAGTCCCTGCTGGACACGGCCAAGACGATCGAGGCGATGGGGATCGACGCCATCGTCGTGCGCCACGCCTCCGCCGGCGCCCCCCACCGGATCGCCGGATGGGTGGACGCCGCGGTGATCAACGCCGGCGACGGCTGGCACGAGCACCCCACCCAGGCCCTGCTCGACTGCTACACGCTGCGCCAGCACCTCGGATCGCTCGACGGGTGCCGCATCGCCATCGTCGGCGACATCAAGCACAGCCGCGTCGCCCGCTCCGACGTCCAGGCCTTCCACGCCCTCGGCGCCGACGTCACGCTGGTGGCGCCGCCCACGCTGCTGCCGCCGAGCCTCGACGGGTGGCCGGTCCGGGTCTCCCACGACCTCGACGCGGTGCTGCCCGACGTCGACGTCGTCTACCTGCTCCGCATGCAGCGCGAGCGCATGGGCACCGGCCTGATCCCCTCGCTGCGGGAGTACACCGCCACCTGGGGGCTGACCAATCGACGGGTGGAGCGCCTGCGTCCCGAAGCCCTCGTCATGCACCCCGGCCCGATGAACCGTGGCGTGGAGATCGCCGCCGAGGTGGCCGACCTGCCCCGCTCGGTGATCCTCGACCAGGTGCGCAACGGCGTGGCGGTCCGCATGGCGGTGCTCTACCTGCTGCTGGGCTCGGGCGCCGACCTGCCGGCCCCCACCCCGCCCGCCGCGGCCGCCGATGCCCCGGTCGTCCCGGACCCCGCCGCCAGCCCCGAACCCGCCGCCCCCGATGCCGAACCGGAGCCCGCCCGTGCCTGACCAGACCGTCGTCGTCAAGGGAGGCCGGGTGGTCGACGCCACCGGTGAGCGCACCGCGGATGTGGTGGTGGCCGACGGGCGGATCGTGGCGGTCGGCGAGAACCTGTCGGCGGACCGCACCCTGCACGCCGCCGGCTGCATCGTCGCCCCCGGCCTGGTCGACGTGCACACCCACCTCCGCGAGCCGGGCAAGGAGGAGGCCGAGACGGTCGAGACCGGAGCCCGCGGCGCCGCCCTCGGCGGTTACACGGCCATCGTCGCCATGCCCAACACCACGCCGGCCATCGACTGCGCTGCGGTGGTGCGCCAGGTGCTCGACCTCGGCCGCACCGCGCCGTGCGAGGTGGCCACCTCGGGGGCGATCACCGTCGGGCGGGGCGGCGAGCAGCTGGCGCCGATGGCGGAGATGGCGGCGCTCGGCGTGCGGTTGTTCACCGACGACGGCGCCGGCGTGCAGGACAACGGACTGATGCGCCGGGCGATGGAGTACGCCAGCGGCCTCGGCGTGACGCTGGCCCAGCACTGCGAGGACGACGCCCTCTGCGGCGGCGGCCACATGCACGAGGGGGAGTGGTCCGCCCGCCTCGGCATCCCCGGCCAGCCCGCCGAGGCCGAGGAGCTCATGGTGATGCGCGACATCGCGCTCGCCCGCCTCACCGGCTGTCGCATCCATTTCCAGCACCTGAGCACCGCCCGGTCGGTGGCGATGGTGCGCGAGGCGATCGCCGCCGGCCTCCCGGTCACCGCCGAGGCCACCCCGCACCACTTCACGCTCACCCACGCCGAGTGCGCGAGCTACGACCCGGTGTTCAAGGTCAACCCGCCGCTGCGCACCGCGGCCGACGTCGAGGCGGTGAAGGCCGGCCTGGCCGACGGCACGATCGCCGCCATCGCCACCGACCACGCCCCCCACGCGGCGGAGACCAAGGAGCTGCCCTTCGACCAGGCGCCGCCCGGGATGCTCGGCCTGGAGACGGCGCTGGCGCTGGCCCTCACCGAGCTCGACCTGCCGATCCAGCGGGTCCTCGCCCTCCTGTCGTGGCAGCCCGCCGCCATCGCCGGCCTGGCCGACCACCAGGGCCGCCCGATCGCCGAGGGCGAGCCCGCCAACCTCTGCGTGATCGACCCCGAGGTGACCTGGACCGTCGACGGCGCGGCGATGGCCAGCCGCAGCCGCAACACCCCCTACCAGGGCCGTGAGCTGCGCGGCCGGGTCCGCCACACCCTCCTGCGGGGCGAGCCCGTGGTCATCGCCGGCGAGGCGCAGCGCTAGGACGCGGCGGACTCCACCACCCAGCGGTCCATCCCTTGTCTGCGGACATTGGTGTTGTTACCGTGCACTACATGGTGTTTGATCTCGACCCCTCGATGGCCGATGCCGATGATCACGCGGATGCGCCTGTTGGCAAGGAAGCTGAAGCGATCATCCACGCGATCCAGGCATCTCTCGCATCGCTGCCCGTGCTCGACCATCGCACCGCTGAGGAGATCCTCGGCTACGACGAGCACGGCCTCCCCACCTGATGGTCATCGATTCGTCTGCTCTGGTTGCCGTGCTCCTCCAGGAGCCTGACACTCACGCCATCGCCGCTGCCTTGAGTGCCGAGCGCCGACGGGTGATTGGTGCGCCGACCTTGCTCGAGGCGTCCATGGTCGTCGAGTCGCGCTTGGGTATCGAGGGGGTGGGCGCAGCGGCCGCGCTCGTCATCGCCCTACGTGTCCGGGTCGCCGCCTTCGACGCATCGACGGTCCGACTGGCCATCGTCGCCTGGCGAAGGTTCGGGAAAGGAAACCACCCCGCCGCGCTCAACCTCGGCGACTGCCTGACCTACGCCATCGCCCGCCAGGCCGGCGAGCCGCTGCTGTGCCTCGGGAACGACTTCGTGCAGACCGACCTCGAGGTCGTCACGCTCGCCGCCTGATCTCGACCTCGGCGGCTCAGCGCAGGCCGGGGTGGCGGCTGGCGAGGATCGGGACGAGGAGGCGCTTGGGGGAGAGGTGGGCGACCATCGCCGCCACGCGGTTGGCCGGGCCGGGGATCGCCACGGGGTGGCCCTTGGCCAGGGCATCGAGGCCGCAGCGGGCCACCGCGTCGGCCGACTCCCACATGAAGCTCGGCAGGGCGGACTCGGCGTCCTCCTTCGAGAACCCGGCGGCCTCGCCGAAGCCGGTGTCCACCGGGCCGGGACACAGGGCGGTGGCCGACACGCCGGTGCCCCGCAGCTCGCCGCCGAGCGAGCGGGTGTAGGAGAGCACGAAGGCCTTGCACGCCCCGTAGCCGGCCTGGCCGGGCAGCGGCTGGAATGCGGCGGTGGAGGCGACGTTGAGGATGCCGCCCCGGCCGCGGGCGACCATGCCCGGCAGGAAGCGGGTGCAGAGGTCGACCACCGCGGCCACGTCCACCTCGAGCATGTTGAGCTCCTCCTGCGGGTCGGCCGCGGCGATCGGCCCCAAGGTGGACAGCCCGGCGTTGTTGACGAGCAGGTCCGGCGTGAGGCCGAGCGCCTCCACCTCGCCGAGCAGGCCGGCCCGCGCCGACCGATCGGCGAGGTCGAGGGCCACGACCTCGGCGCGGACGCCCGACCCCCGCAGCTCGGCGGCCAGCTCGGCCAGCTTCTCGGCCCGGCGGGCCACGAGGGTCACGCCGTGGCCCCGCTTGGCCAGCTCCTTGGCGATCTCGGCGCCGATGCCGGAGGAGGCGCCGGTGACGACGGCGGTGCGGTCGGGGGCGGGGGAGGGCAGGGCCATCATCGGAGGCTACCGGTGGTAGGTTTCCGCCCTGACCGTGAAGCGGGTCCGGTGAGGCCCGCACGGACAGGAGCACGCAATGGCACAACCCACCTGGTCGCCCACGCCCCCCTGCGGGGCGTTTCTTTTTGCCCCGGATCGGGGCGAGGGGGTGGTGCGGCCGTGACCGATCCCCGTCCTGCGCTGCTGGTGCTGGCCGACGGCACCACCTTCGAGGGCGACGCCCTCGGCGCCACCCCGCCGAACGGGATCGCCACCGGCGAGGTGGTGTTCAACACCGTGCTCTCCGGCTACCAGGAGGTCCTGTCGGATCCGTCCTACGCCGGCCAGATCGTCACCTTCACCTACCCCCACATCGGCAACTACGGCGTCACCCCGGCCGACGACGAGTACCGGCGGCCGTTCTGCCGGGGCGTGATCGTGCGCGAGCCGGCCCGGCGCCGCTCGAACTGGCGGGCCACCGAAGACCTCGACGCCTGGCTGGTGCGCCACGGCGTGGCCGGCCTCGGCGGGATCGACACCCGCCGCCTCACCCGCATCCTGCGCGACCGCGGCGCGGTGGCCGGCGCCTTCGGGGCGCTCGGCGAGGCGCCCGACGGTTCGGTCGTGGACGAGGCGTCCCTGCTGGCGGCGGCACAGGCCGAGCCCGGCACCGGCGCCGTCGACCTCGTGGCCCAGGTGTCCACGCCCACCCCCTACGCGGTGGGCGATCCCGCCGCGCCCTACCGGGTGGTGGCCTTCGACTTCGGCATCAAGACCACGATCCTGCGCCACCTGGCCCTCCACGCCCACGTCAACGTGGTGCCGGCGGCCACCACCGCCGAGGAGGTCCTCGCCCTCGGCCCCGACGGCGTGTTCCTCAGCAACGGCCCCGGCGACCCCGCCACCGTCGCCTACGCCGCCGACGCGGTGCGGGGCCTGCTCGGCGAGGTGCCGATCTTCGGGATCTGCCTCGGCCACCAGCTCCTCGCCACCGCCCTCGGCGGCACCACCACGAAGCTGCCCTTCGGCCACCACGGCGGCAACCACCCGGTCAAGCGGCTGCGGGACGGCGTGGTCGAGATCACCAGCCAGAACCACAACTTCGCGGTGGCCGAGGGGTCCCTGGCCGCCGCCGAGGTCACCCACGTCAACCTCAACGACGGGGTGATCGAGGGCATCCGCGCCACCGACGTGGCGGCCTTCTCGGTCCAGCACCATCCCGAGGCCGGCCCCGGGCCCCACGATTCGGCCTACCTGTTCGACGACTTCGTGGCGCTGATGGCGGCGGCCGGGCGGGGCCGACCCGGCGCCTCGCGGAGCGACCGGCCGGTCCCCGGCCTCGAGCCCGCCGGCCTGGTGGCCGCCCACCTCGGCCGGGCCGCCACGCCGGGAGGGGAGGCCTGATGCCCCGCCGCACCGACATCGAGTCGATCCTGCTGATCGGGTCCGGCCCGATCGTGATCGGCCAGGCCTGCGAGTTCGACTACTCGGGCACCCAGGCCTGTCGGGTCCTCCGCGAGGAGGGCTACCGGGTCATCCTGGCCAACTCGAACCCGGCCACGATCATGACCGACCCCGACTTCGCGGACGCCACCTACGTGGAGCCCCTCGACGTCGACATCCTCACCCGCATCATCGAGAAGGAGCGGCCCGACGCCCTCCTGCCCACGATGGGCGGCCAGACCGCGCTCAACCTGGCGATGGAGCTGGTGGAGGCGGGGGTGCTCGATCGGTTCGACGTCGAGCTGATCGGCGCCGACGCCGAGGCGATCGCCACCGCGGAGGACCGCCAGCGGTTCAAGGAGGCGATGATCGAGATCGGCCTCGAGGTGCCCTCGTCGGGCACCGCCCGCCCGCCCGAGGCGCTGCGCCAGGCCAAGGCGCCCAAGGGCGAGCAGGTCGACGCGGCGATGGCGGTGGCCCACGAGGTGATCGCCGAGATCGGCCTCCCGGTCGTGATCCGCCCCGCCTACATCCTCGGCGGCAAGGGCACCGGCATCGCCTCCACGCCCGAGGAGTTCGAGCGGGTGGCCCGCAACGGCCTCGACGCCAGCCCGATCACCGAGATCCTGATCGAACAGTCGATCGCCGGCTGGAAGGAGTACGAGCTCGAGGTCATGCGGGACCACGCGGACAACTGCGTGATCATCTGCTCGATCGAGAACGTGGACCCGATGGGCGTCCACACCGGCGACTCGATCACCGTCGCCCCGGCCCAGACCCTCTCCGACGTCGAGTACCAGGCCATGCGCGACGCCGCCTTCGCCTGCATCCGCCGGGTCGGCGTGGAGACCGGCGGCTCGAACGTGCAGTTCGCGCTCGACCCCTCGAACGGCTCGATGGTCGTGATCGAGATGAACCCGCGCGTCAGCCGTTCGTCGGCGCTGGCCTCGAAGGCCACCGGGTTCCCCATCGCCAAGATGGCGGCCAAGCTCGCCGTGGGGTACTCGCTCGACGAGATCCCCAACGACATCACCCGCAAGACGCCGGCCAGCTTCGAGCCCACCATCGACTACGTGGTCACCAAGGTGCCGCGCTGGGCCTTCGAGAAGTTCCCCGGCCAGCAGGCCGTGCTCGGCACCCAGATGCAGTCGGTGGGCGAGGCGATGGCGATCGGGCGCACGTTCCCCGAGTCCCTCCAGAAGGCGCTGCGCTCGCTCGAACAGGGCCGCCTCGGCCTCAACGGCGACCCGGCCGAGACCGCGTTCGACCAGCTGTCCGACGACGAGCTGGTGGCGGCGGCATCGATCGGCACGCCCGACCGGCCGTTCCTCCTCGAGCGGGCCATCTGGCGGGGCATCGACCTCGACCACATCCACGCCGAGACCAAGGTCGACCCGTGGTTCCTCGACCAGATGTCGATGATCACCGAGGAGCGCCACGCCCTCGAGGCCACCGGGCTGGCCGGCATGGATCGCCGGGCCTGGCGCCGGGCCAAGCGGCTCGGCTTCGGCGACGCCCAGCTCGCCCACCTGTGGGGGGCGGCGGAGGCCGACGTGCGCGCCGCCCGCCTCGCCGCCGGCGTGGCGGTCACCTTCAAGACCGTGGACACCTGCGGCGCCGAGTTCGCGGCCGAGACGCCGTACCACTACTCCACCTACGAGGACGAGGACGAGGTCCGCCCGTCGGACCGCCCTCGGGTGGTGATCCTCGGGTCGGGCCCGAACCGCATCGGCCAGGGCATCGAGTTCGACTACTGCTGCGTCCACGCCAGCTTCGCCCTGCGCGCCGCCGGCTACGAGACCGTGATGGTCAACTGCAACCCCGAGACCGTCTCCACCGACTACGACACCTCGGACCGCCTCTACTTCGAGCCGCTCACCTACGAGGACGTGCTCAACGTCATCGAGGGCGAGCAGGCGGCCGGTTCCGGCGGCGTGGCCGGCGTGATCGTCAGCCTCGGCGGCCAGACGCCGCTGAAGCTGGCCGGGCGCCTGCCCGAGGGGCTCGTCCTCGGCACCTCGCCGGCGTCGATCGACCTCGCCGAGGACCGCGAGGGTTGGAACGCCCTGTGCACCCGCCTCGGCATCGCCCAGCCCCCCGGCGGGACCGCCACCGACGCCGCCGGCGCCCGGGCCATCGCCGCCGAGGTCGGCTACCCAGTGCTGGTCCGGCCGAGCTACGTGCTCGGCGGGCGGGCCATGGAGATCGTCTACGACGACGACCAGCTCGACGCGGCCATGGCCCAGCTGGCCGGCTTCGGTTCCCTGGGCCGGGAGGGCGGGCTGTCCGCCGAGCGCCCGGTCCTGGTGGACCGCTTCCTGGAGGACGCCACCGAGGTCGACGTGGACGCCATCCGGGACCGCACCGGCGACGCCATCATCGGCGGGGTGATGGAGCACGTCGAGGAGGCCGGGGTCCACTCCGGGGACTCGGCCTGTGCGATCCCGCCGTACTCGCTGTCGCCCGAGGTGGTCGCCCGCATCGAGGCCACCGCCCTCCAGATCGCCGAGGCGCTCGACGTGCGCGGCCTGATCAACGTGCAGTTCGCCGTGCGCGACGGCGAGGTGTTCGTGATCGAGGCCAACCCGCGGGCCAGCCGCACCGTCCCGTTCGTGGCCAAGGCCACCGGCGTGCCGCTGGTGAAGGTGGCCAGCCGGGTGATGGTGGGCGCCACCCTGGCCGAGCTGCGGGCCGAGGGCCTGCTGACCGAGCCGAACACCGACGGCCACGTGGCGGTCAAGGAGGCGGTCCTGCCGTTCAACCGCTTCCCCGACGCCGACCGCGTGCTCGGTCCCGAGATGCGCTCCACCGGCGAGGTGATGGGCATCGACCGCAGCTTCGGCCTGGCCTTCGCGAAGAGCCAGATCGCCGCCGGGGACCGGCTGCCCGAGGGCGGCCGGGTGTTCTTCTCCCTGGCCGAGCGGGACAAGCCCGGGGGCGTGCGGGCGGCCCGGCGCTACGTGGACCTCGGCTTCGAGCTGGTGGCCACCGACGGCACCGCGGACGCGCTGGAGGCCGGCGGGGTCCCGGTGGCCCGCCGGGTCGACAAGCTCGGCGGCGACCCGGTCCACGGCGCCACCGCGGTCGACCTGATCCAGGCCGGCGAGATCCAGATGGTGGTCAACAGCCCCCGGGGCCGGGGGCCGCGAGCCGACGGCGGCTACATCCGTGCCGCCGCCGGCGTGGCCGGCATCCCGCTGCTCACCACCGCGGCGGCGGCCCTGGCGGCGGCGGAGGGGATGGCCGACTGGGCCCGCCTCGACCTCGAGGTCAAGTCGCTCCAGGAGTTCCACTCGAAGTGAACGCAGGGGGCGAGGCCACCGATCGGTACGGCGCGTCCTCCCGTTCCCGTTGGTTCCGCCACCGCTCGGCCCGGACGCCGATCCCGGCGCTGCCCACCCGGGTCGGGTCGGTCGAGTTGCGGAACCCGGTCCTGACCGCCTCGGGCACCGCCGGCCACGGCGCCGAGCTGGCCTCCTATGTCGACCTCGCCGGGCTCGGCGCGGTGGTCACCAAGTCGGTCAGCGCCGATCCGTGGCCGGGCAACGCCGCCCCCCGGGTCCACGAGGCCACCGCCGGGATGCTCAACGCCGTCGGCCTCCAGGGCCGGGGCGTGGCGGTCTGGCTCGACGAGGAGCTGCCGCCGTTGCTGGCCTCCGGTGCCGCCGTCGTCGCCTCGATCTGGGGCCGCTCGATCGACGACTACCGCCGCGCCGCCGACCTCCTGGCCGACGCGCCGGCCGGGGTGGTGGCGGTGGAGGTCAACCTGAGCTGTCCCAACGTCGAGGACCGTTCGGGCATGTTCGCCCACTCGGCGGAGGCCACCGAGGCGGCGATGGCCTCCACCGCCGGTTGCGGCCGACCCCGATGGGCCAAGCTCAGCCCCAACGCCGGCGACCTGGTCCCGATCGTGGACGCCGCCGTGCGAGGCGGCGCCGAGGCGGTCACCCTCGTCAACACCGTGATGGGGATGGCCATCGACCCGGCCACCCGCACCTACCGGCTCGGCAACGGCGGCGGCGGCCTGTCCGGCGCGGCGATCCACCCGGTCGCGGTCCGCGCGGTGCACGACGTCGCCGCCGCCCGCCCCGAGGTGCCCATCGTCGGCGTCGGCGGGGTCACCGACGCCGAGGGCGCCGCCGAGCTGCTGGTGGCCGGCGCCTCGGCGGTCCAGGTGGGCACCGCCACCTTCGCCGACCCCCGCGCTCCCGGCCGGATCGCCGTCGACCTGGTCGACTGGTGCCGCCGCCACCACATCGCCCACCTCACCGACCTGATCGGAGCGATCCATGGACACCCCCGCCCCTGAGCCCGAGGCCCCGCTGGTGGCCCCCGACCACGACGTGCGCCGCCGGCTCGCGCTCGTGCTCGACCTCGACGACCTCGTGGCCGCCCGCCGTCTCGCCCAGACGCTGCGGCCGTGGTTCGGCGTGGCCAAGGTGGGCCTCGAGCTCTACAGCGCGGCGGGTCCCGAGGCGATCGAGTCGATGGTCGAGCTGGGCTACGAGGTGTTCGTCGACCTCAAGCTCCACGACATCCCCACCACCGTCGGCAAGGCGTCCACGGTGCTCGGCTCGCTCGGTGCGAGCTACGTGACCATGCACGCCCACGGTGGCGTCCCGATGTTGCAGGCCGGCGTGGAGGGCCTGCGCCGCGGCGCCGATCGGGCCGGGCTCCCCGAGCCGATCGCCCTCGCCGTCACCGTCCTCACCAGCGACGCCGGTGCCCCCGCCCACATCCTCCCCAAGCGGGTGGCCGTGGCCATCGAGGCCGGCTGCGGCGGCCTGGTGTGCGCGGTGTCCGACGTGCGCGAGGCCCGCCAGCTCGGGCCCCGCCTCACGATCGTCACCCCCGGGATCCGCCCGGCGGGCACCCCCACCCACGACCAGGCCCGGGCCGCCACCCCCCAGGAGGCCTTCGACGCCGGCGCCGACCTGCTGGTGATCGGCCGGGCGGTCACCCACGCCCCCGACCCGGTGGTGGCGGCGGCGGAGCTGGTCGAGGCGATCACCCTCTGATCCGGCGGTCGGGCCGCCGCCGAGGTCAGCTGCGCGCCGCCGACCTCAGCCGACCGCCGCCGTCCCAGGCGCGCGGCGCCCGGCGTCAGCTCCCGGCGGGGACGAAGCCCTCGCAGGTGCCGTGGGTGAAGATGGTGATCACGGTGCGGACGTCGGTGATGAAGCGGCTGGAGGTGGCGCCGGTGAAGGCGGCCTCGCCGGCGGCGACCATCCCGTTCAGGTCGTCGCGGATCTGGGCGAGGGTGGTCTGGTCGGCCGCCGGGTAGCGGCCCCAGGCGGAGGCGCTGTTGTTGATCGACGCGCTGATCTGGAGCAGGTCGGACCAGGTCACCAGGGCGGGAGCGGTCCAGGTGGGACGGTCGCCGTCGAGCATCTGGTCGACCAGGTCCGTGGCCAGGGCGACCTGGCGATCGAGCTTGCCCCAGTCGACGATGTCCACCTCGTCGTCGGCGGTGTGGTAGCAGGGCCCGGTCGAGTCGCTGAAGAACAGCGTGGGGATCTGCGCCGGGAGGAACTCGGCGTAGTCGGACCGGTACCCGCCGAGGAACGGGCTGAGGGTCAGCTCGTCGAGCGAGCTGGCTGCCGTGGCGGCGGCGACCTGGCCGGCCAGCACGGGCCCGCCGGTGGTGCCGCCGAGCAGGAACGTCTCGTTGGTGCCGGTCGGCCCGATGTTGGCGCCCAAGATGTCGAAAGTGACCGTGGCCACCGTCTTCGACAGCGGGATCAGCGGGTGGGCGACGTAGTACTTGCTGCCGAGGTGGCCGGCCTCCTCGTCGTCCCAGAGCGCCACGATCAGCGACCGACGCCCCGGGTGGGCGGCGACGTGCTCGGCCAGGGCCAGCACCGCGGCGGTCCCGGTGGCGTTGTCGGTGGCGCCGTTGCAGATCCGCGGCGACTCGGTGCCCGCGCAGGTGGTGCCCAGGTGGTCGAAGTGGGCGCCGATCAGCACGTACTCGTCGGCCAGGTCGGTCCCCGGGATGATCCCGAGCACGTTGCCGCCCGACGACAGCGGCTGGAGAAAGCCGTCGATCCCGGTCTGGTCCGGCCGGATCGGTTGCGCGATCGAGGCCAGGCGGTTGGCCACCCAGGTCCGGGCCTGGTCCCCGCCGGCCGTGCCGGTCTGGCGCCCGCCGAAGGCGTCACCGGCCAGCGTGGTCACGTCCGCGCGCAGGCAGCCGGTGGCCGCCATCGCCACGACCGCTGCCAGTCCGATCATCCGCAGCACCGTCGACCGCCGGGGATCGTGCCTCATGTCTCGCCTCCTGGGCTCGCCGTCCTGGAACCCTAGGCGAGGCATCCGGAGGCGACCCGGAACGGACACCGGCGCGCTCCCGGCCCGCCGGAGGTTGCAGGGGTAGGGTTCGGCCCATGGCACAGCCCCCTGCACTGACCCCGGAACAGCGTGCTGCGGCGCTCGCGAAGGCGGCCGCCGCTCGCACCGCTCGAGCCGAGCTGAAGGAGCGGCTCAAGCTCGGGTCCCTCACCCTCGCCGAGGTGCTGGCGCAGGGCGAGACCGACGAGCTGGTCGGCAAGACCAAGGTGCTGGCGATCCTCGAGTCGCTCCCGGGCGTCGGCAAGGTCAAGGCCCGCCGCACGATGGACGAGATCGGGATCGCCGACAGCCGGCGCGTGCGCGGTCTCGGCAGCCAGCAGCGCGAGGCGCTGCTCGCCGCGTTCTCCTGACCGCTCCGTGCTGATCACGTTGTCGGGGCTCCCGGGCTCCGGCACCAGCACTCTCGGCCGCAAGATCGCGTCCGAGCTCGGGCTGGCCCACCTCGACGGTGGCACCGTGTTCCGCTCGCTGGCCGCCGAGCGAGGTCACACGCTGGCCGAGTTCCTGGCGGTGGCCGAAGGCGACGAGACCGTCGATCGGGCCCTCGACGCGCGCCTGGAGGCCCGTGCCCGCGAGGGAGACGTCCTGCTCGAGTCCCGGCTCGCCGGCTGGCTGGTCACCCGGGCCGACCTGCCGGCCTTGCGGATCTGGCTGGCCTGCGACGACGAGGAGCGGGCCCGGCGGGTGGCGGCACGCGACGGCGGCGACCCGACGGCGGCGCTGGCCCAGAACGCCCACCGCGAGGCGTCCGAGCACACCCGGTACCGCACCTACTACGCCATCGACCTGGCCGACCTGTCGGTCTACGACCTGGTGCTCGACTCGACCACCGCCGGTCCCGCGGAGCTCCTGGAGCATGTGCTGGCCGAGGCCCACGCCCGGGACTGATCGGCCCGGGGCTGATCGGCCCTGTCCCGCCGGTCCGGCCCGCCGCCGAGGACGGGCCGGACCGAGCCGAGATCAGTCGGTGGCGTCGTCGGTGCTGCCGAGGAAGCAGTCGCTGGCGGCGTCGAGGGGGTCCTCGGCGTCGTCGTTGCCGATGATGTCCTGCACGAACGACTCGGCGATGGCGTCCTCGGTGAACACGCTCTCCAGGCACTGCCGCTGGTCGTCGTCGATGCCCTGCGACGCGACCTGGTCGAGCATCAGGTCCCGCAGGTTGATGTCGCAGTCCTCGAAGCCGGCCACCATCTTGCGGGCGGTGGCCTCGTCGAGGTTCATCGAGTCGAGCACCGAGTCGTCGTCGGCGATGTCGGCGGGGGAGATGCCGGCGTCCTGGAACCGGTCGACGCCGATCTCGCCCACCCAGCGCTCGGCCAGGCACTGGACCTGGTCCTGGCTGAACACCTCGCCTTCCTCCTCCTCGTCGAAGGTGGACACCAGCGCGTCGACGTAGTCCTGCTCGGACCCGCTGGCCGACCCGTCGTCGTCGCCGCCGTCGTCGTTGTCGTCGGCCTCGGTGGTGGTGACGTCGTCGTCCGACTCGTCGTCGTCGGCGGTGGTCGTGCCGCCCCCGGAGGCGACCGTGGTGGTGGCCTTGTCGTCGGAACCGGCGTCGTCGCCCCCGCTGGCACCGCAAGCGGCGATCCCGCTGACCAGCAGCAGGGCCAGCGCCGCGGCGGCGAGGCGAGAGGAGCGGTGGGTCGTGGTCATGGCACCTCGATCGGGAAGTGGGGTGTCCCCCGACCGTAGCGGCCCCTCCGAACCGGAGGCGGCGCCGCCAGACGGACGCGGCTGTTCCTGAGCCGACTCGCCCCAGCAGGTTCACCGCAGGACCTGGCTCGCCGCCTGCGTCTACCGCCGTTCGATGTCTTCCGAGCGCCGCCGCTCCGATGTGGCTATGGTCACAGGGAGGACGTGTTGGGTCGGCGGCACCGGGCGGGCCGATCTGGATCGGGGGGTGACTCGTGGGTTTGGTGAGGGTCGTGGTGGCGGTGGGTTCGGCGGCGTTGGTCGGGGCTTGTAGCTCGGCGACGGAGCGGGTGGCGGTAGGTCCTGGCCAGGAGGTGGCTTCGTCGGGGCGGGTCGACGGTGTCGCCGCCGCCGGCGATCGCGGCGGGTGACAAGGTGACCGAGACCCGTTACACCCTCGCTGGGCGGGCCAAGCTGACCGTGACCCCCGGGCCTGATGACGCGGCGTTCGATTGGGGGTCGGCTGATTCGGCGAAGTCGATCACCGAGGTCTTCTACGACGGCGCCGGCCGCCAGACCCGGGTCCGCGACCCGAGGGGCAAGGACACGACCACGACCTATGACCCCGCGGGGCGGGTCGACGTGGTCACCTCACCGACGGGGGCTTGGGTCGACTACACCTATGACGCTGCGGGCCAGGTCACCGGGATCACCCGGCCGTCAGGGTTGACTTCGCCGGCGACGGTGACCGAGTCGCGGACCTACTGGCCCAACGGTCTACTGAAGACCGACACCGCCGCGGGGGCAACGGCGGCGACCGAGTACACCTACACCCCGGGAGGTCAGGTCGATATCGTCAAAGACCCGCTGGGCGCGATGGTCGAATACTCCTACGACGAGTTCGGCCGGGTGAAGCAGCGCAAGTCGCTCGTGGACAGCGCGGCCGTCGACGACTGGGTGTGGGACGCGGCAGGGAACCTGAAGTCCCACACCGTCCCCGCCGTGGCCACAGGCGGGGCCCGCCAGACCACCACGTACAGCCACGACTACGACGATGCCGACCCCGCGAACGACTACGGGCGGTTGGTGTCGATCACCGACCCGACCGGGCGGGTCGAGACCCGGAGCTACTACGAGTCCGGGGACCTGAAGACCCAGACCTACACTGCGTCGGGCTTGCCGACGATCACCTCGGCGCGGACGCTGAATGGTCGGGGCTGGTTGACCAGCCTGGTCGACACCACCGGCACCGCGACCCGGACCACCAGCTACGAGATGGACCGGGCCGGCAACCGAGTCCGCCAGTCGAGTCCTGACGGCAATCTTGACTACAAGTGGGATCTGGCCGGGAACTTGACCGAGCTCATCTACCCTGACGGCGCCAAGTTCGCCTACACGCACCTCAAGACCGGCCAGATCAACGAGTTCAAGTCCTGGTTCGCTGCCTGGTCCACGTTCGTGCTCATCGCGAACTACACCTACGACGACGACGGCGCAGAGACCTCCGAATGGATCTTCGGCGCCGGAGGCAACAGCCGAACCTGGGCCCGCAACAGCGCCCGGCAGGTCACCGACTTCGACGAATCGATGAACACCGGCACGGGCTGGGAGAACTACAACGCCGATCTCACCTACGACGCCCGCGGGAACCTGGCCTCGGAGACCGTCAACGCCGGCACCACCACCGCCATGACCTACGACGCGGCGGGACAGCTCCGAACCCAGACCGGCGCCACCCCCGCGTCCTACACCTACAACGCCCGCGGCACCCGCACCGCGTCGAGCTTCAACGGGGCCTCCACCACCTACACCGCCAACCCCAACGGCTCGATCGCCACCGCCACCACCGGCACCAGCATGGTCACCTACGGCTACGACCACGCCGGACGCCGAACCAGCGAAACCACCAACGTCTCCGGCACCACCACCGCCACCAGCACCACCACCTACAACGCCGCCGGCAAACCCGCCACCCGCACCAACACCGGTGCCGTGGCGTTCACCGAAACCCGCGCCTACGACGGGCTCGGCCAACTCGTCGAATCCGACTACACCTCCGGATCGACCACCGCCAACTACACCTTCACCTGGGACACCACCACCGCCGTCTCCAAGCCGCTGCTCACCAAGATCAACGGCACCACCGCCGTCCGCATGGACTACGGCAACCGGCTCCTCGACTACCAAGGCGGCTTCTACCCAACCTGGTACAAACTCGACGCCCGCAACAGCGTCATCAAACCCACCGCCAACCCCGCGGCGGCCGACGGCCCCGCAAGCTATGACCCATACGGCACCACCAACTTTACCTGGTTCGGCCCCAGCTACCGGTCAGAGCTCCAACTCATCAACCAAATCCACCTCCGCAACCGCGACTACGACCCCACCACCGGCCAATTCACCACCCAAGACCCCCTCGACGGCATCAACGGCACCACCACCCTCACCAACCCCTATCACTACGTAGACAACAACCCCCACAACCACGTCGACCCACTCGGGCTCCTGTCGGACATGACCTTCGACGACGCCCTCAACATGATGTGGCCGCAGGCTCAAAGCCAGTTCCTCGATGGCCTTCCAAACGGCTGCGCAGGCCTAGGCTCCAATATAGGCATCGAGTTCATGGCGGCGTGCGTAGGGGAACTGCTCATCATCTCCGCATTCGATGAGCAGCCCTCTGAATCAATGTCCCGCCTCTGCGGATCAGGCACACACGTCAGCGAGTTCTGCCTAGAGCTCGTCCAAGCGCTGACCGATCTCCATGAACACAACCACAGGATCGAGGCCCTCGACGCCTTCACCGACCTGCCAAATGCGCTCTGGGACATTCTCCCATACACGGGCTGCGTCGACATCATCAAAGGCGAAGCCGACATCGCCGACGACGTCGGCTGCGCCCTAGATGTCCTCCCCCTCGGCGCAATAGCCGGCCACCTCGCGGGCACCCTCCCACTTGGCAGCACAGACGAAGCAGCCGAAGCCCTTGAGGGAGCGATTGACGCGAATCGCGGTGCCGACAATGTGATTGCAGAATCTGAGACTGGGCTAGCTGATGAGATCGCACGAGGGCTATGTCATAGCTTTGATCCCCGGACCGAGGTACTTATGGCCAATGGCTCACACAAGCGAATCCGCGACGTGAGGGTCGGAGATTGGGTGCTGACGGCAATCCCTAGCAGCGGGACGGTGGTCCCCCGGCGCGTGACCGAGGTTCACACAAGCAAGGACATTGACTTGCTAGATGTTGTTGTCCGCGAGGCTCGCGGCCACGAAGCCACTATTCACACCACCCAGCGTCACCGCTTCTGGTCGGAGAGGAGGCGTGATTGGATTGAGGCGCGTCTCCTCTCACCCGGGGAAGCACTCTATGGGCTGAATCGTGAGTCTGTCACCGTGAGCAGTATCCGGGCAGTTGGGGGTGCGAGGATTATGTATGACCTTACCATCGAGGATGTGCATGCCTTCTACGTCGAGGTCAACAATGCATCGGTCCTTGTGCACAACTGCACGGCGAGTCAGCTTGGCGGTAATGCCGCTGGTCTCGATGTGGAAGAATTGGCGCAGGCTGCGTTCCAGCATGCCGGAGAGGGAGACCTTGTTAGCACGCCGACGCTGGAGCAGATTCTGTCAGCGCTGGAGACGGACGGTGTCCGACTGCCAGGTCAGAATGCCGTTCGATTCTCGGAGGGCGACGTCGTGGTCATCATAAACGAGGACTTGCCTTGGAGGAGCACGGCCTATATAAGGGGTGGGAGTTGAGGCGCGGCCCTGCTGACTTGACTCCGGCTCAGCGAGGCGAGCTTCTGATTCAGCTTGAGGGATGGGCGGGTCGGCTCCTGCGCATTCACGCCGAGATCGATCTCGTGGCGGACACAGGGGTGGACTTCTGGGGCCCATTCGATCTTGTGGGCGCATATCACGGCCGTGAGCGAATCGAGCGTCTACTTGTGGACTGCGAGGTATCGTTCGCGGTCGACGCTATAGATCGCCTTCTGCTCTCGTTCTCGGAGGAGATCGGCGTGGCCTGGTTAGCATCTCTCGGCCTTGAAGACGAACGCGGGGATGGTTGGTGGTGGGGTTTTGTCCCGGTGCGGGGTCCCCTACGTTGGGAACTCGACGATCGTCTCAGAAGCATCGGCGATGGAAGTGAAGCCCGTTAGTTAGCTCCGATCGTTCATCTGGCTGAGGTGGCGCGAGGATCTGAGGTGAAGCGCCCCGGGTCTGGTGACTGGTCCTGTCCTTGAGAGGATTGGAGCATGTCGTCACTACCGAAGGGTCAGAGGCATCCCGTGGAGCTGCGTGAGCGGGCGACGCGGATGGTGTTGGAGTACCAGGGCGAGTACCCGTCGCAGTGGAAGGCGATCTGCTCGATCGCCGAGAAGCTCGATGTGAACCGCGAGACGCTGCGGCTGTGGGTCCGTCGAGCCGAGACCGACGCGGGCACCCGCTCGGGGCTCACCACTGATGAGCGGGTCAAGCTGCGTGATCTCGAGCGGGAGAACAAGGAACTGCGCCGCGCGAACGAGATCTTGAAGGCGGCGTCGGCTTTCTTCGCGAGGGAGCTCGACCCTCGACTGCCGAGGTAGTCGCGTTCATCGACGACCACCGCGAGAGGTTCGGGGTCGAGCCGATCTGCCGGGTGCTCAGCGAGCACGAGGTGAAGATCGCCCCGAACAGCTACCACGCACACAAGAAGCGGCCTCCGTCGAAGCGGGCGCTGCGCGACGCTGAGCTCAAGGTGGAGATCGGGCGGGTCTATGACGCGAACATGTTCGTGTACGGGGCCGCCAAGATCTGGGCCCAGCTCAACACCGAGGGCATCGGGGTGGCCCGGTGCACCGTCGAGCGGCTGATGCGAGAGATGGGCCTGTCCGGGAACCGGCGGGGCAAGGCCTGGACGGTCACCACCGAGGGCGACCACGGCCTGGACCGGCCTGGGGACCTGGTCGACCGCCATTTCGCGGCGCCCGCTCCGAACCGGCTCTGGGTCGCCGACATCACCTATGTGAAGACCCGCTCCGGCTGGGTGTACGTCGCGTTCGTGATCGACGTGTACTCCCGGCGCGTGGTCGGCTGGCAAGCCTCCCGGTCGCTGCGCTCGGACCTCGCGATCGACGCCCTGGAGATGGCGATCTGGCAGCGCCAACGCCAAGGACATGACCTCTCCGGCCTCGTGCACCACAGCGACCGAGGAGTCCAGTACTTGTCGATTCGCTACGCGGAGCGGCTCGCTGCCAGCGAGGTCGTCGCGTCGGTCGGCTCCAAGGGCGACAGCTACGACAACGCCCTCGCCGAGTCGTTCAACGGGCTCTACAAGTGGGAACTCATCCACCGCCAAGGCCCCTGGAACGGCCTCGAAGACGTCGAGTTCGCCACCATGACCTACCTCGACTGGTTCAACCACCGCCGCCTCCACGGCGCCATCACCGACCACCCCGGCTACACCACCCCCGCAGCCCACGAGGCCGCCTACTACCGTCAAGACCACCCGGCCCCCGAGCCGATCACCCAATAACCCGACCAGTCACGCGACCCGGGGTGCTTCACAGCGACGACCGCCTGAAGCTCAACC
>WBZU01000565.1_pt1 | contig 31418 bp, 31 predicted proteins | sample 5204311 | NCBI WGS metagenome assembly WBZU01 (sample SAMN12344359, study PRJNA552823) | activated sludge metagenome | biome: Activated sludge suspended growth; feature: Nitrification reactor; material: Wastewater; isolation source: activated sludge from nitrification reactor of wastewater...
GGTCGCCTTCACCGCCATCTTGTGGGCGAGGTCGGCGACGGTGATCGTCTCGGGCACGTGCACCTCGCGCACGATCGGCTCGGTGGGGGCCTGGAAGGACGAACGGTCGTCCTGCTGGTTGCGGCCGTGACGGCCGCCGCCCTTGCCGGCGCCGCGCCAGTTGCTGCCGGTGGTGGCACCGACCTCGCCGCGCGTCTTCATGCCGCCGCGGCGCTTGCTGGCGCCGTCGGCCTCGCGCGCCGGGGCCGCGGGGGCCGTACGCTTGACTTCCCGGCTGGCGGGCTTGTCCTCGGTCTTGGCGGGCCGATGCAGGGTGCCGGTGGTCGGCTTGGCGGCCGCCTTGGCGGGCTCTTCCTTCTTCTGCTGCTCGGCACGCAGGCGGGCTTCTTCCTCGGCCTTGCGCGCCTCGGCGGCGGCCTTGGCCGCAGCCTCGCGCTCCTGGCGGGCACGCAGGTCGGCCGCCTGGCGCTCCTTGAGCGCGCGCTGACGATCCTCGTCACGCTTGCGCGCGGCGACCTCCTCCTCGCTGAGGATCTCGGAGAGCGGCAGCGGCTTGCTCAGCACGGTGGTGACCTGCGGCTGGGGCGCGACGGGCTCCTGGCGCTGCGGACGCTCGCCACGGCCATGGCGACCGCCCTGCTGGGCCGGTCGCGCCGCGCTGGCGGCGCTGGCGGCGGGGGTCGGCGCGACGGCGGGGGTCGGCGCGACGGCGGGGGCCGGCTCGACGACCGGAGCTACGGCCTCGGCGACGGGCGCGACGGCCTCGGCCACCGGCGGCTCGACCACCTCCGGCGCGGCGGCTGCAACAACCGGCGCCGCTTCGACGGCAGGCTCGACGGCGGGGGTCGCGGCCTCGGCCACGGGCGCCTCGACGACCGCCTCGGCGATTTCGGCCGGCTCGACCGCCACGCCCTCGACCGCAACTTGCTCGGCGAGCTCGTCGCGCTTGACGAAGGTGCGCTTCTTGCGCACCTCGACCTGCACCGTGCGTGCGCGCCCGGTGGAGTCGGTGGCGCGGATCTCGGTGGTCTGCTTGCGCGTCAGGGTGATCTTGCCCTTGGGCTGGGTGTCGCCGTGCGAACGCCGCAGGTAGTCCAGCAGCCTCGCCTTGTCCTGTTCGGTGAGCAGGTCGGTGGGGCCGGATTTTTCCACGCCCGCACGCTTCAACTGCTCGAGCAGCACCGCGGCCGGCATTTTCAGTTCGCCGGCAAACTGGGTCACGCTCATCTGTTCCATTACTGCCCTCCCATCATTCTTCGAACCAATGGGCGCGCGCAACGGAAATCAGCGCCTTGGCTCTTTCTTCGTCGATCCCGGCCATTTCGACCAGCTCGTCGACCGCAAGGTCGGCCAGGTCGTCGCGGGTACGAATGCCCTGCTGGGCCAGTGAGGCGGCCAGCGACTTGTCCATGCCTTCAAGGCCGAGCAAGTCGTCGGAAACCTTCTCGAGCTGCTCCTCGGTGACGATGGCCTCGGTCAGCAGCACATTGCGCGCTCGATTGCGCAGTTCGTTGACCGTGTCCTCGTCGAAGGCCTCGATCTCGAGCATTTCGGAGAGCGGCACGTAGGCCACCTCTTCGAGCGAGGAGAAACCCTCCTCGATCAGGATGTCGGCGACTTCCTCGTCGACGTCCAGTTTTTCCATGAACAGCGCGCGCAGGCCCTGCTGCTCCTGGGCGGTCTTTTCGGCCGACTCCTGCTCGCTCATCAGGTTGATCGTCCACCCGGTGAGCTCGGAGGCGAGCTTGACGTTCTGGCCGCTGCGGCCGATGGCGATCGCGAGGTTGTTCTCGTCGACCACCACGTCCATCGCGTGCGACTCCTCGTCCACGACGATGGAGACGACCTCGGCGGGCTGCAGCGCGGCGACCACGAACTGGGCGGGATCCTGCGACCACACGATGATGTCGATCTGCTCGCCGGCGATCTCGTTGCGCACGGCGGTGACGCGCGAGCCGCGCAGGCCGACGCAGGTACCGATCGGGTCGATGCGTTGGTCGTTGGACTTGACCGCGATCTTGGCGCGCAGGCCGGCGTCGCGGGCGCAGGCCTTGAGCTCGAGCAGGCCGTCCTCGATCTCGGGGACCTCGAGCTCGAAGAGCTTCATGAGGAATTCGGGCGCGGTGCGCGACAGCACCAGCTGCGGGCCGCGCGCGCCGCGGTCGATGCGCAGCAGGAAGGCCTTGACACGATCGCCCACGCGCAGATTCTCGCGCGGGATCTGCTGGTCGCGCGGCAGCACGGCTTCCATGCGGCCGACCTCGATGATCGCGTTGCCGCGCTCCATGCGCTTGATCGAGCCGGAGACGAGGAACTCCTTGCGGTCGAGGAAGTCGTTGAGCACCTGCTCGCGCTCGGCGTCGCGGATCTTCTGCAGGATGACCTGCTTGGCGGCCTGGGCGCCGATGCGACCGAAGTCGATCGGCTCGAGCTCTTCCTCGATGTAGTCACCGATCTGCACGTCGGCGCGCAGCTCGCGGGCATCGATGATGCCCATCTCGGCCTCGTCGTTCGCGACCTCCTCGTCGAGCATCACCAGCCAGCGGCGCTTCGAGGTGTAGTCGCCGGAGTCGCGGTCGATCGACACCACCACGTCGGCATCGTCGTGGATGCGTTTCTTGGTCGCAGAGGCCAAGGCGGTTTCGAGCGCGGAAAAAACGATGTCCTTGGCGACGTTCTTCTCGCGCGCCAAGGCATCGACAAGCAGCAGGATCTCGCGGCTCATTTCAGTAAAACCTCCACATCCACAGTCTCAAAATTGGGGCACCAGGCGCGCTTTCTCGATGTCGTCGAAGGGCAGCAGCACCTCGCCCTTCTCGGTGCGCAGCGCCACCGCGCCGTCCTGCACCCGCTCGATCACGCCCACGAAATTGCGTTGATTGCCGATCGGCAGCGACAGGCGGACCTGCGCCTGCTCGCCGGCGAAACGTTCGAAATCGGCCAGCTTCTTCAACGGGCGGTCGAGGCCGGGCGAGGACACCTCGAGCCGGTCGTAATCGACGTTCTCGACCTCGAACACGCGCTGCAGCTGGTTGCTGACGGTGGCGCAATCGTCGACCGTGATGCCGCGCTCGATGTCGAGGAAGACGCGCAGCAAGCGGCCCTTGGGCGAGAACTCGATATCGACGAGTTCGTATCCCAGTCCGGTCACCACCTGCTCGATCAATCCCTCGACGTCCGCGCGCATCTGCCTGCCCCACCGCTTCGGCGCCACGTCGGGCGCCACAAATAAAAAATGGGCGAAACGCCCATCAAACAATTGTTCCTGCACGAAAACCCGCTGGCCACAACCGCATGACGGAGCGAACGCCTGCCGTGGCTCGTGGCCACAAAGGAAATCCATCCATCAAAGCCGAACGAGTATACAGCCAAACCGCGGGGACGAGCAAACGCACGCGCGAAGATCGCGCGTGCGCCACTCCCCCGGCGAGGACTGCGGAGTCCCTGCGGGACGCCTCAACGCGCCTGGGTGCGGTGCAGCTTCACCGGCCGCTTGTCGCGCAGATCCTGCTGACGGCTCTGCTGCGGCGGCGGCAGGCCGGCGAGCGCGCAGGCCTCGGCCTCGGGCATCTCCATCCACATGCCGCGCTTGAGGCGCGCGGGCAGCTCGACGCTGCCGTAGCGCACCCGCATCAGCCGGCTCACGGTCAGGCCCACGGCTTCGAACATGCGCCGCACTTCGCGGTTGCGGCCCTCCGAGATCGTCACCCGGTACCAGTGGTTGGCACCCTCGCCGCCCTCGTCGCGCAGCAGGTTGAACTTGGCCGGGCCGTCCTCGAGCTGGATGCCCTCGGTAAGCGACTTCACCTGCTCTTCGGTGAGCTCGCCGAGGATGCGTACCGCGTACTCGCGCTCGAGTTCGTAGCGCGGGTGCATCAGCTTGTTGGCGAGGTCGCCGTCGTTGGTGAACAACAGCAGCCCCGAGGTGTTGAAGTCCAGGCGCCCGACCGCCAGCCAGCGCCCCTTGCGCAGGATGGGCAGGCGCTCGAATACGGTGGGACGGCCCTCGGGGTCGTCGCGCGAGACGATCTCGCCTTCGGGCTTGTGGTAGATCAGCACGCGCGGCGAGCGCTGGGTGAAGCGCAGCGGCACGAGCTTGCCATTGACCTTGACGCGGTCGCCCGGGCCGATCTTCTGGCCGAGCGAGGCCGGCAGGCCATTGACCGAGATGCGCCCGGCCACCACCCATTCCTCGATCTCGCGCCGCGAGGCGACGCCCGCCTGGGCGAGCACCTTCTGCAGGCGCTCGGGCTCGCTGAGCGTGGTGGGCGCGTTGCGCCCGCCGCCCGGCCCACGGCCACGCACGGGGCGCTCGCCGCCCTCGGGCTGGCCGAGCGCGGAACGGTGAGCGTCGGGATGGCGGACGGGATCGCCCTCGATGCGCGGCCGGCGCGGCGCAGGCGCGCCACCGGCGCGCGGCGGACGCGGCGTGCGCGGGCCGCGCGGATCGGCGTTGAGGTGCGCGTCCTTGCGGCCGGGCTGGGCGTCGTCGTCGCGCGCGCCACGGGATTCGCGCGGGTCGCGGTCGAGGATCTCGATCGCGTCAGACTTCTTCTTCAGGGGCGGGCGCAGCGGCCGGTTCGGTTTGCGAGACATCGACTAGATCCATGATTTTTTCGAGTTCGGTGAGCGCCGGCAGCTCGGTCAGGCTGCGCAGCCCCATCTCGTCGAGGAAGCGCCGGGTGGTGGCGAAGAGCGCCGGCCGCCCGGGCGTGTCGCGGTGGCCGACGATGTCGACCCAGCCGCGCGATTCGAGGGTTTTCAAGACGTTGGGCGAGACCGCCACGCCGCGGATGTCCTCGATGTCACCGCGAGTGACGGGCTGGCGATAGGCGATGATCGCCAGCGTTTCCATGACCGCGCGCGAGTAGCGCGGCGGTTTTTCTTCCTTCAGGCGGTCGAGGTAGACCTGATACTCGGGCCGTGTCTGGAAGCGCCAGCCGCTCGCCAACTGCACCAGCTCGACCCCGCGCCCGGCCTCGAACCACTGCGCGCGCAGCTCGTCGAGCAGGCGGCGCACCAGGTCCGGCCCCGGATCCTCGTCGAAGAGCTTGCGCAGCTCCGACACCGGCAGTGCCCCCGGCGCGGAGAGCAGCGCCGCCTCGACGATGCGCAACCAGGTCTCAGGCGTCGTTGCGGGTGCCATCTGCCAGCTTCACGTAGATCGGCGCAAAGGCCTCGTTCTGGGTCACTTCGACCAGCTTTTCCTTCACCAGCTCGAGCACGGCGAGAAAGTTCACCACCAGGCCGGGCGGGCCGAGCTCGACGTCGAACAAGGCGTCGAACACCACGAAGGCGCCGTCACCGAGCTTGCGCAGGATCGCCGTCATGTGTTCGCGCACCGAGAGCTGCTCGCGGCCGACACGGTGGCTCTGGTTGAGCCGCGCCTTCTTCATGATACGCAGCCAGGCCAGCTGAAGGTCGTGCAGGCTGACCTCGGGCAGACGCTCGACCACCTTCTCGGCGACGAACACCCCCACCCACTCGAAGTCGCGCTCCACCCGCGGCAGCGCCTCGAGCCGTGCTGCGGCGAGCTTCATCTGTTCGTACTCGAGCAGCCGGCGCACCAGCTCGGCGCGCGGATCCTCTTCTTCCGCACTCGCGCGCGGCGGCCGCGGCAGCAGCATGCGCGACTTGATCTCGAGCAGCACCGCGGCCATCAGCAGGTATTCGGCGGCGAGCTCGAGGTGGGTGGCCCGCATCGCCTCGACGTACTCGAGGTACTGCGCGGTGAGCGGCGCCATCGGCACATCGAGGATGTCGAGGTTGGCCTTGCGGATCAGGTAGAGCAGCAGGTCCAGCGGCCCCTCGAAGGCTTCCAGGAAGACCTGCAGCGCATCGGGCGGAATATACAGGTCTTTCGGCAATTCGAGCAGGGGCTCGCCGTAGATGCGCGCGAGCACATCGAGCGGCGGGCCGGTGTCGATCGGCACCAGGTCGAGCGGCAGGTTCATGGTGCGGCTGCGATCGGGAAGGCGGCGTGCGGCGGGCTCAACCGTAGTCCAGGCCCATCGCCTCGCGCACGTCGCGCATGGTCTCCTGCGCGAGCCGGCGCGCGCGCTCGCAGCCGTCGGCGATGATGCTGCGCAGCAGCGAAGGATCGTCCAGATAAGGCTGGGCGCGCTCGTGCAGCACCTCCTGCTCCTTCAGGATCGCCTCCAGCACCGGCTGCTTGCACTCCAGGCAGCCGATGCCCGCGCTGCGGCAACCCCGCTGCACCCAGGCCAGGGTGTCTTCGCCGGAATAGATCGCGTGCAGCTGCCACACCGGGCAGCGCTCGGGCTCGCCCGGGTCGGTGCGGCGCATGCGCGCGGGATCGGTCTGCATGGTGCGCACCTTGCGCGTGACGCTCTCGGCGTCCTCGCGCAGGTTGACGGTGTTGCCGCAGGACTTGGACATCTTCTGCCCGTCCAGGCCGGGCATGCGCGCCGCCGGGGTAAGCAGCGCCTCGGGCTCGACCAGGATCATCTTGCCGCTGCCTTCCAGGTAGCCGTAGAGGCGCTCGCGGTCGCCAAGCGAGAGATTCTGGGTTTCGTCGAGCAGGGCCTTGGCCTGCTCGAGCGCCTCGTCGTCGCCCTCCTGCTGGAAGCGCGTGCGCAGATCGTGGTACATGCGCGCACGCTTGGCACCGAGCTTGCGCACCGCGTCCTTGGCCTTGTCTTCGAAGCCCGGCTCGCGGCCGTAGAGGTGATTGAAGCGGCGTGCGATCTCGCGGGTGATCTCGATGTGCGGCACCTGGTCCTCGCCCACCGGCACCTTGTCCGCACGGTAGATCAGGATGTCGGCCGACTGCAGCAGCGGATAGCCGAGGAAGCCGTAGGTCGACAGGTCGCGACCCTCGATCCTCTCCTGCTGCTCCTTCCAGGTCGGCACACGCTCCAGCCAGCCGAGCGGGGTCATCATCGAAAGCAGCAGGTGCAGCTCGGCGTGCTCGGGCACCTGCGACTGGATGAAGAGCGTGGACTGCGCGGGATCGACCCCGGCGGCGAGCCAGTCGACCAGCATGTCCCAGACGCTGTTCTCGATCACCTCGGGGGTGTCGTAGTGCGTGGTGAGCGCATGCCAGTCGGCGACGAAGAACAGGCAGGGGAACTCCTCCTGCAGCTTCACCCAGTTCTTGAGCACGCCGTGGTAGTGGCCGAGATGGAGCCGCCCACTGGGGCGCATGCCGGAGAGGACACGTTCAGCGTACATGGAGCATCAGAATCCGAAGACGAGGGACAGCAGGTAGCGGAACCCGGTGAGCAGCGGCCACAGCAGGGTGCCGAGCACGCCGGTGAACAGCAGCACGAGCAGGATCGGGAAGCCGTAGGGCTCGAGCCGGGCATACTGCCAGGCCAGCCGGTTTGGCAGCAGGCTGACCGCGATGCGGCCGCCGTCGAGCGGCGGGATCGGCAGCAGGTTGAGCGCCATCAGCACGGCGTTGATCCGGATGCCGGCGTCGGCCATCTCGAGCACCGGCAGCGTGTAGGCGCCCGGCTCGCTGGTGGCGCCGATGCGGAACAGCAGCGCCCACCCGAGCGCCATGACGAAGTTGACGAAAGGCCCTGCAGCCGCCACCCACAACATGTCGGACTTGGGATTGCGCAGGCGCGAGAAGTTGACCGGCACCGGCTTGGCCCAGCCGAAGAGGATGCCCCCGCCACCGGCGAGCGAGCTGAGGGCGAGGATGCCCGCCGGCACCAGGATGGTGCCCACCGGGTCGATGTGGCGCAGCGGGTTGAGCGTGATGCGCCCGGCGAGGTGGGCGGTGGGGTCGCCGAAGTGGCGTGCCACGTAACCGTGCGCGGCCTCGTGCAGCGTGATCGCGAGCACGACCGGGAGGGCCCAGATGGCCAGGGTGGAGATCAGCGAATCCATCGCGGGCTCGGTGGCAAACCCCGGATTCTACAGACCGAAGGGCTCGAGCGGGCCGCGCCCGGCGCGTACCAGCTCGGGCGCACCCGAGGTGAGGTCGATCACGGTGGTGGCCTCGGGACCGCAGTAGCCGGCCTCGATGACCAGCTCGACCAGCTTGCCGAGACGGTCGCGGATCTCCTCCGGGTCGGAGAGCGGCAGGTCCTCGCCAGGCAGGATCAGGGTCGAGGTCAGCAGCGGGCCGTCGATCTCGGCGAGCAGGGCCGACACCACCGCGTGCTCGGGCACGCGCAGGCCGATGGTCTTGCGCTTCGGGTGCAGCACGCGGCGCGGCAGCTCCTTGGTGCCTTCGAGGATGAAGGTGTAGGGGCCGGGAGTGACCGCCTTCAGCAACCGGTACTGGCTGTTGTCCACCCGGGCGTAGGTGCCGATCTCGGAGAGGTCGCGGCACATCAGCGTGAAGTGGTGGCGCTCATCCACCCCGCGGATGCGGCGGATGCGGTCGAGCAGCGCGGCATCGCCCACCTGGCAGGCGAGCGCGTAGGCGGAGTCGGTGGGCAGCGCGACGAGGCCGCCGCCACGCAGGATCTCGGCGGCCTGACGGATCAGCCGCGCCTGCGGCTGTTCGGGATGAAGGGAGAAATACTGGGCCATGATCGGATGCTCGATGGGGCGCGCGCCCTAGCGCGCGGAGGATGCGGCCGCCGCGAGCGCCGCGGTGGTGGCCTGCAGACGGCTCCACACCGGCTCGAGGTCGGCAGGCAGCGGATTGCAGCGGCCGACGTCGACCATGCTCTCCTGCACACCATGGAAATCGGACGCGCGCGAGGCCAGCAGCCCGCGCTGGCGCGCGAGGCTCGCGAAGCGACGCATCTCGTCCTCGGTGTGCGCACCGGCCACCACCTCGACGGCCTCACCGCCGGCGGCGACGAAGCGGTCGAAGAGCTCGCCCATGGCGACGGAGGACAGCCGGTAGCGCGCCGGATGCGCGACCACCGCGATACCGCCGGCGGCGCGGATCCAGCCCACCGCCTGCTCGAGCGTCGCCCAGCGGTGCTCGACGAAGCCGGGCTTGCCGCGCACGAGATAGTGGTCGAAGACCGTCTTCACGTCGGGCATCACGCCGCTCGCGACCAGATGGCGGGCGAAGTGCGCGCGGCTCACGAGCGCGGGGTTGCGCGCGAAGCGGCAGGCACCCGCAAAGGCATCGGGGATGCCGACGCGCGCGAGCTCGTCGCCAATGCGCCGCGCGCGCCCGTCGCGTCCGGCACGCAGGGCGGCGAGACCGGCACACAGTTCGGCGCTCCCGGGATCGACGCCCAGGCCCACGATATGGACGGTCTCGCCGGCGAAGGAGACCGAGATCTCGACGCCCGGCACGAAGGCCAAGCCATGGGCGCGGGCGACAAGCTGCGCGGACGCGATGCCGCCAAGTTCGTCGTGATCGGTCAGCGCGAGCAGCTCGACGCCGTTGGCGATCGCGCGCAACACCAGCGCTTCGGGCTCGAGCCAGCCGTCCGAGACGGTGGAATGGCAGTGCAGGTCGACGTTGAGGGCGTGCAGCCGCGAGGCTGACGGAACGCTCATGGGACTCCGGAGGAGGAACGGCAGGATCGGGATGATATCAAAGGCGCCGGGACTGCGCCGGCATGGGCCATGCGGCGACCTGCGGACGGGCAGGCGCGAGCAGCCGTCGATCGTGCGGCCGTGTGGCCTGCGACGCCTGCCGCACCCGCGTCCGCCCGCCGTATCATTGCACCCGAACCCCCGGCCCCGATCGATGAGCTTTGTCCCCCCCGCCCCACCTGTCGCCGAACTGCGCCGCTGCCCCAGCTGCAATCGCTGGGGCGGATGGCGGCGCGTGGGCGAGGACGGCAGCACCGTCGAACTGCATCCCACGGAGCAGCGCGGCCCCTGCCGGGAAGGCCCCTGGCACGGCTCGCTGCGCGGGCCGCGCAACGCCTGCGGGCAGTGGTTGCGGTGGATCGAGATCGTGCCGGAGACGGTGGATCAGTCGCCCTCGCCCCCGGAAGCATCGGCCTCGCCCCCCGCTTCCGCCGCGCCGGCGGCTTCCTCTCCGGTCTCCCCCGCAGCGGCAGCCTGAGCCGCGGCCGCCTGCGCGGCGGCGATCATGTGCGCGCGCGTCTCCGGCGTCTCCAGGCTGATGCGCCCGAGCGCGCCGTCGCGATAGTCCTGCAGCAGGATCTGCGCCGCCTTCTCCAGGTCCAGCCCACCGCCCTTGACCAGGCAGCCGCGCCGCCGGCCTACCGCCTCGACCAGCGCCGGGCCGTCGAGCGCGGCCATCGCGGCGGCGTCGAGCCGGTAGCGCACCGCCAGGCGATCGGGGTAGCGCGCGATGAGGATCTCGCCGAGGAAGGCCGCCACCTCCTCGTCGATCACCGCGTTGCGGCCGATGGCGTGGCTCGCCGCCAGCATGTAGCCGTCGGCATCGTGGTCGATCTTGGGCCACATCATGCCGGGCGTGTCGGTGAGCGTCATGCCGGGACCGAGATCCAGCGTCTGCTGGTGCTTGGTGACTGCAGGCTCGTCGCCCACCTTGGCCACCTTGCGCTTGAGCAGCGCGTTCATCAGCGTCGATTTGCCGACGTTGGGAATGCCCATGATCATCATGCGCAGCGGCTTGACGCCATCGTCGCGGTGCGGCGCGAGCTGGCGGCACAGCGCCGGCACGCGCGCCACCTCGGCCGGGCTCTTGGCCGAGATCGCCACCGCCTTCACGCCGGGCAGGCGATTGTAGGACTCCATCCAGGCACGTGTGACCTCGGGGTCGGCGAGGTCGGACTTATTGAGCAGCTTGAGGCAGGGGCGGTTACGAAAGCGGCGCAGCTCGGCGATCATCGGGTTGCTGCTGGCCTCGGGCAGGCGCGCGTCGACGACCTCGATGACCACGTCGGTCATGGCCATCGCCTCGGCCGCCTTCTTGCGCGCGGAGGCCATGTGTCCGGGGAACCACTGGATGGGCATGGAGAGACCTGGATTGACTGTCGGGGGGCGGATTATCCCACTGCCGGACGCCGGCACGCGCCCCACGCGCACGCCGCATGCGATCGAACTGAAAAATAAGTTCACGCATTCGCGCAAAAGCGTGTATCTTGCCGCTCGCAGTCGATTCAAGCAGTGGTTGTTGGTGTGGTTGCCAGCGTGTTCCAAGAGAACGCGTGTCGGTTTGATGCCTCCCTGATTACGTTTCTTGATCGTTCCTGCACCTCGGGGCGCAAGCCCGCAATTCTTTATATGGAACGCAAAATGAGCACTCAAACCGGTACCGTCAAGTGGTTCAACGACGCCAAGGGCTTCGGCTTCATCACCCCGGAAGGCGGCGGCGACGACCTCTTCGCCCACTTCTCGGAAATCCAGAGCAAGGGTTTCAAGAGCCTGGCCGAAAACCAGCGCGTCGAATTCGAAGTCAAGACCGGCCCGAAGGGCCTGCAGGCGGCCAACATCCGCCCGCTGTAATCGACCCGACGTCCTCGACGTCGATCGATTGATTCAAAACGCGGCCCTGCGCCGCGTTTTTGCATTTGCGGCGGCCTCGGGCCGCCCTTCCGCACCAACGGAGCGCGCCGGACGCGCAAGCCCGCGGCCACCCGCCGCAACGCCGCGGCCACGAGCCGCCCCATCACCCCCGCCGCGCCGCAATCGCCCGCCTCCGCGATGTTGCAGCGCCGCTGCCCATCGCCGCCCCGCGGCCGAGACGCCATGACCGAAGCTCCCCGCCCCGAATCCGTCCCCGCCGAAGCCGAACTGCGCTTCGCCGATCTCCAGCTGCCCGCGCCCCTGCTGTCGGCGCTCGCCGAAGTGGGTTACGAGACCCCCTCGCCGATCCAGGCCGCCTGCATCCCGCAGCTGCTCGCCGGCCACGACATCCTCGGCGAGGCGCAGACCGGGACCGGCAAGACCGCCGCCTTCGCGCTGCCGATGCTGGCCAAGCTCGACCTTGCCGACACGCGCCCGCAGGTCCTGGTGCTCACCCCCACGCGCGAGCTCGCGATCCAGGTCGCCGAGGCCTTCGCCAAGTACGCCCACCACCTGAAGAACTTCCACGTGCTGCCGATCTACGGCGGGCAGAGCATGGTCGTTCAGCTGCGCCAGCTCTCGCGCGGCGCCCAGGTGGTCGTCGGCACCCCGGGCCGGGTCATGGACCACCTCGAGCGCGAGAGCCTCAAGCTCGACGCCCTCAAGGCCATCGTGCTCGACGAGGCCGACGAGATGCTGCGCATGGGCTTCATCGACGATGTCGAGTGGATCCTCGAGCACACCCCGGCCGAGCGCCAGACCGCGCTGTTCTCGGCCACCATGCCCAACGTGATCCGCGAAGTCGCCCGCCGCCACCTGCGCGACCCGCAGGAGATCAAGATCCGCGCCGCCACCTCCACCGTGGCCAAGATCAGCCAGCGCTACTGGCTGGTGCGCGGGGTGGACAAGCTCGACGCACTCACCCGCATCCTCGACGCCGAGGAAAGCTTCGACGCCGCCCTCGTCTTCGTGCGCACCAAGATCGCCACCGAGGAGCTCGCCGACAAGCTGGCCGCGCGCGGCTATGCCGCCGCCGCGCTCAACGGCGACATGAACCAGGGCCTGCGCGAGCGCGTGATCGAGCAATTGAAGAACGGCGCGCTCGACATCGTCATCGCCACCGACGTCGCCGCGCGCGGCATCGACGTGCCGCGCGTCTCGCACGTGATCAACTACGACATCCCCTACGACACCGAGGCCTACGTGCACCGCATCGGCCGCACCGGCCGCGCCGGGCGCGAGGGGGTGGCGATCCTGTTCGTGGCGCCGCGCGAGACGCGCATGCTCAAGATGATCGAGCGCGCCACCCGCCAGCCGATCACGCCGATCGCGCTGCCGAGCGGCGAGGAGGTCACCAACCTGCGCGTGGCCCAGTTCAAGCGCCAGGTCGCCGAGACCATCGCCGGCGCGGAGCTCGGCTTCTTCATGGGCGTGGTCAACGACCTGATCGACGAGAACGAGCTCGAGATCCACGAGGTCGCCGCCGCACTGGCCCTGCTCGCCCAGCGCGAGCGCCCGCTCCAGGTCGAGCAGTCCGGCCGCGGCTGGGACATCGCCACCACGACGCCCAGTGAAGGCCGCGCGCCGCGCGCCGAGCACTTCACCACCGGCGCCGCGCGCGAGCGCACGCCGCGCCCCAACCGCGACGAGATCCTCGCCCGCCGGCGTTCCTTCTCCGAAGGCGCGCTGGTGCGCTACCGCATCGAGGTCGGCCGCGCCCATGGCGCGAGCCCCAAGGAGATCGTCGGCGCGATCGCCAACGAAGGCGGCATCGAGGGCAGGTTCATCGGCCAGATCCACCTCTTCGACGAGTTCTCCACCGTCGAGCTGCCCGCCAACCTGCCCGAGGACCTGCTCGCCACGCTCAAGCGCACCCGCGTGCGCCAGATGCCGCTGTCGATCCGCGAGCTGAGCGCCGCCGAGGCGGCCACGGTCCCCGAACGCCGGCGCCCGGCGCGGCCGGAACGCGGCACGGACGGCTCGCACGCGCAGGACGGCGAGCGCCGCCCGCGCGACTTCGGTGGCGCGCGCCCGAACCAGCCTGGCGCGGGTTACGCCGGCAAGCCGGGTGGCGGGGGCTTTCGCGGCCACGACGAGCGTCGACCGCACGACGAACGCCGCCCGCCGGCCACCGACCGCAAGGCTGGCGGCCACTCCGCGCCGGTGAAGCGCCAGGGCGAGCGTGCCGGCAAGCCCTTCCGCCGCCGCGAGGACTGAAGGCCGGAGCGCGGGCGCGTGCCCCTGCCCCGGGGCACGCAGCCCGGCTGCTGCGCGAACTGCGTCACGGCAGCGCCGAATCGCCTGCCGCAGGCATCCCGAAAGACCTAGAATGGGTAGTTGTCCCATAGCTCTCCCGTCGATGTGTCGTGACGCTCTCCGCCAGCCCGAAGACTCGCCCGCGCGCCGCTGCCGTGCGCGCGCGTCGAGCCTGCTGGCGCATCGCGCGACGGACTCGGTGGCCATCCCGTGCTGATACGACGACTCCTCCGCACCGTCGTCCTGCTGGTCTGCCTGAGCCTCGGCAGCACGGCTCTGCACGCCCGGACGGAGCTCGATTTCGGCGTCTATTCGGCGCGCCCGAAGGCGCTCGTCGAGGCCTCGTGGCAGCCCTTCGTGGACTACCTGAACCAGCACCTGGACGGCGTCGAGGTACGCCTGCACGCGCTCGACGACGCCGGACTGCAGCGCGCCCTCGCCGCCGGCGAGATCGATCTGCTGCTGACCAACCCGGTGCATTTCATCGAGCTGCGCGCATCCAATCCGCTCTCCGGTGCCATCGCCACCGTGGTCGCCGATGCCGGCGGCCAGGCCCTGAGCGAGTTCGGCGGCGTGATCCTGGTGCGCGCCGGGGACGCCAGCCTGAAGACCCTCGCCGACCTGCGGGGCAGGCGCGTCGGCACCACCCATGCCAACTTCCTCGCCACCTATCCGGCGCAGGCACTCGAGATGAAGGCCGCCGGCATCGACCCCGGCTCACTGCGCATGTTCACGCTGCAGCAGACCCAGGACAGCGTCGTCGAAGCGGTACTCGACGGCCGCGTCGACGCCGGCTTCGTCCGCACCGGCCTCTTCGAGGCGCTCGTCGCCGAGGGGCGCGACCTCTCCGGCTTGCGTGTGCTGCATCCCCTGCAGCATCCGGGCTTCCCGCTGCGCAGTTCCACACGCCTCTACCCCGAATGGCCCCTCGTCGCCCTTCGTCAGGCCGACCCGGCCCTGATGCGCAAGGTGGCGGCACTCGCGCTCGGCCTCGAAACCGCCGACCCGGCCGCGCGCGCCGCAGGCATCCACGGCTTCACCATCCCCGCCGATTACGCCCGCGTCGAGGAGATGCTGCGCGAACTGCGCCTGCCGCCCTTCGACGCCACTCCACCCTTTACCTGGAACGACGTGTGGGCGCGCTACCACGAGACGATCTTCGTACTCGGCCTCGCGACCCTGGCGATCGTGCTGCTGCTGGTGCGTCTGGCGCAGCGCAACCTGGCGCTGTCGCAGGCCAACGCCGCCGCGCGCCGCCTGGCAGCAGAGATCGAACTTGATCGCCACCACCTGCGCAACGTGATCGAGGCCACCCAGGCCGGCAGCTGGGAATGGAATCTGGAGACCGGCGAGTGGAAGATGGACGCACGCTGGGCGGCGATGCTCGGGCTGGCGGCGGAGGACTGCGACGGCGAAGGGCGCGCGTGCTGGCGCAAGCGCGTGCATCCCGCCGACCTCGCCGAGGCCGAGCGCGAGCTCGATCGCCACATCCGCGGCGAGACCGCCTTCTACGAACACGACCTGCGCCTGCGCCATCGCGACGGGCGCTGGATCTGGGTGTATGACCGCGCGCTCGCCGTGCGCCGTGACGCGGACGGGCGCGCGCTGCTGCTGACCGGCGCGCAGATCGACATCGATCGGCGCAAGGAGAACGAGGAGCGCCTGCGCCTGGCCGCGAGCGTGTTCTCGTCGAGCTACGAGGCGATCCTGATCACCGACGTCGACAACCGCATCGTCGACGTCAACCCGGCCTTCTGCCGCATCACCGGCTACAGCCGCGAGGAGAGCCTCGGCCGCGACCCCGGCATGCTCGCCTCGGGCCGCCAGGGGCGCGAGTTCTACCGTGCGATGTGGCAGGCGATCGAAGAGCACGACCACTGGCAGGGCGAACTGTGGAACCGGCGCAAGGACGGCAGCGAGTTCGCCGAGGTGCTCTCGATCAGCCGCGTGCGCGACGCACGCGGTCGGGTGATCCACCATCTGGCGATGTTCTCCGACATCAGCCGGCTCAAGAAGCATGAGGAGGAGCTCAACCGCATCGCCTACTTCGACCCGCTCACCGGCGCACCCAACCGCCGCCTGCTCGACGACCGCCTGCGCCAGGCGATCGCACACTCTCGGCGCACAGGGAAGCCGCTCGCGGTCTGCGTGATCGACCTCGACGGCTTCAAGCCGGTGAACGATCAGCTCGGCCACGAAGCCGGCGACCAGGTGCTGATCGGCATCGTCGACCGGCTCGGCGCGATCCTGCGCGCCAGCGACACCGTGGCCCGCCTCGGCGGCGACGAGTTCGTGCTGCTGCTCGAGGACATCGAAGGCGAGCGCGTGCTCGAGCGCGTGCTCGAAGCCATCCGCACGCCGATTGCGCTCGCCAGCCAGCAGGTATGCGTGTCCGCGAGCATCGGCGTCACCCTCTTCCCCGAGGACGACGCCGACCCCGACACCCTGCTGCGCCACGCCGACCAGGCGATGTACCGCGCCAAGCAGCGCGGACGCAACTGCATCCAGTTCTTCGACGCCAGCGTCGAGGAACAGCAGCGCGTGCGCAAGGAACGCCTCGAGCGCCTCGACCAGGCCTTGCGCCGGCAGGAGTTCGTGCTGCACTTCCAGCCCCAGGTCGACATGGTCGACGGGCGGCCACTCGGCATGGAGGCCCTGCTGCGCTGGCAGCACCCCGAGCGCGGCCTGCTGGCGCCGGGCGAGTTCCTGCCCGACCTCGAAGGCACCGAGCTGGAGACCCGGCTCGGTCAGTGGGTGGTCGACCACGCGCTCGGCGCCCTCGAGCGCTGCCGCGCGGCCGGGCTGGACATCGGGGTAAGCGTCAACGTCGGTCCCGGTCCGCTGATGCAGGCGGGCTTCGTCGCCAGCGTGCGCAGCGCGCTGGAGCGCCACCCCGACATCCCGCCCGAGCGCCTGGAGCTCGAGATCCTCGAATCCACTGCGCTCGACGACATGGTGCTGGCGATGGACGTGCTCGAGGCCTGCCATCGCCTCGGCGTACGCATCGCGCTCGACGACTTCGGCACCGGCTACGCCTCGCTGCGCCACTTCCGCCAGCTGCCCTTCGACCGCCTCAAGATCGACCGCAGCTTCGTGCTCGACATGCTGGAGGACGGCGAGGCGCGCGCGATCGTCGGCGCCGTGGTGCAGCTCGCGCGCACCTTCGGCCGCGAGGTGATCGCCGAAGGCGTGGAGACGCCCGCCCACGCAGCGGCCCTGCTTGCCCTCGGCTGCAGGCTCGGCCAGGGCTTCGGCATCGCCCGGCCGATGCCGGTCGAGCACATCCCCGGCTGGGTTTCATGGCAGACTCTCGCACCCTGCGCCGACGATGCGGCATGCGCGAGCTCCGGCCGCTGCCCGCCAATCTGATCTGGCCCTACAATCCGACCTCCGCCACGACCGCGCTCGCTGCCGCGGCATACGCCGAATCATGAAGCTCCAAAGCTGGACGCATCACACCTCCGCCGGCTTCACGCTGCGCGGCCACCACAGCCCGCCGAGCGGTCGCCCGGTGCTGCATTTCCTCCATGGCAACGGGCTCAGCTCGCTCACCTATGCGCCCATGCTCGCGCACCTGAGCGCGCATTTCGACCTCTTCCTGTCCGACGTGCAGGGTCATGGCGACAGCGACCACGGCAGCCGCTTCCGCGGCTGGAACCATGCTGCCGAGATGGCCGCCGAGGCCTGGCTCGCGCACGCGCCGCGCTTCGGCACGGTACCCGTGCATGCCGCCGGCCACAGCTTCGGCAGCGTGCTCACCTGCCTGATGCTGGCGCATCATCCGCACGCCTTCAGCCGTGGTGTGCTGCTCGACCCGGTGCTGTTCACCCCGGCGATGATCGGCATGATGGCGCTCTCCGACCTCGTCGGGCTGGCCTCGCGCAACAAGCTCGCCGCCAAGGCACGCACGCGACGCCACCACTGGCCGGACCGCGCTGCCGCGCATGCGGGGCTGCACGGGCGCGGGGTGTTCCGCGGCTGGAGCGAGGACTCCTTCCAGGCCTATATCGACCATGCGCTGCGCGACGTGCCGGGCGGTGGCGTGGAGCTCAAGTGCCGGCCCACCCGCGAGGCCGAGATCTTTGCGTCCTACCCGCGCCGGCTGTGGTCCTCGCTTGCCCGCATCGAGCAGCCGGTGCTCGCCCTGCACGGGCGCGACACCTTCGCCTTCGCGCGGCGCTCGGTCACGCGCTGGGCGGCGGGCAAGGCCAACGTGCAATGCGTGCAGGTGGAGGGCGGACACTGCTTCATGCTCGAGCATCCGCAGGCGACCGCCGAAAGGGTGGCCGCATTCCTGCGCGACAGCCCGCGCTGAGGGCCCGGGCGGCCGCGCCGCGGGCTGTCGCGCGCCGCGCACCGGGGTTCAGGCAGTGAGCTTGCGCGGCTCGAGCGACACGGTCTCGCGCCCGTTGGTTACCAACACGTGGCCGTCCTGGATGGTGAATTGCAGGCGCATCGTGCGCTCGGCGAGGCGGCCGAGTTCGGCGCTGGCCTCGCGTTCGAGCTCGAACACCTTCAGGTTGCCGTGGCGCTCGAGGCGGCCGCGCACCCCGCTCCACCACACCTCCAGCGCCCGCCCGTAGGCCAGCACCACCACCTCGCGCGCGCGCCCGCAGGCCTTGCGCACCCACTTGTCATCGGGCTGGCCGACGTCGATCCAGCGCTCGATGACGCCGGTGAGGTCCTTCTGCCACAGGTCGGGCTCGTCATCGACGCATAGCCCCTTGCCGAAGGCGAGCGCCGGGTCGGCGAAGAGCGCGAAGGCGAGCAGGCGCACCATCATGCGCTCGTCGGTCTCGGAAGGGTGACGCGCGAGGGTGAGCGAATAGTCGGCGTAGTGGTGCCGATCCATGTCGGCGACCTGGATGTCGGCCTTGAAGACCGTGGCCTTGAGCGCCATCAGTGCACCTGCGGCGAAGCGCGGCCGGCCTGCTGCCAGGCCATCACCGCGCGCGCGGAATGCGCCATCACGAGGTCGCGCTGCGGCGCCGGCAGCTCGCGCGCCAAGGCGCCGAACAAGGCCTGTGTGGCCTCCTGGGCCACGCCCTCGGCAGCGAGCCCTTCGGCCAGGCAGCGGATCTGGATGAAGGCGAGCGCGTCGGCCACCAGCCGCCAGCCCGCAACCGGCATGCTGCGCGCGAGCGCGAGCAGCTGGCTGCCGAGCTCGCCGGCGAGGCGCATGGCCTCGTCGCGATGCTCGGTGGCGATCGAGGCATGCCACAGCGCCAGATGCAGCCCACGGCGCAGCTCGACCTTGAAGTCGATGGCATTCTCCTCGACGGCGGAGATCCCTTCGAAGTGGCGCAGGAAGCGCGCCTCGGCGGTTTCATCCAGACCAGTGCGCAGCGCACCGATGAGCTCGGTCAGCGCGGGGATCGCCACCAGGCCGAAGGCCCGGCTCCAGGCCATCCCCCACTGGTCCATCCCGGACAGCAGCAAGGCGAGGCGCAGCGCCTGTGCCTCGGGGTCGGCCGCCGCGGACACCCAGTCGGCGAGGTCGACGCGCAACTGCTCCACGCCCTTCAGCCGCGCAGCATCGCCTTCGGCGACGCTGAGCCGGAACAGGCGCGCGAAGCTCTCTTCGGCCAGCCGCGCCGCCTGGCGTTGGGTCGAGGCGTCGACTCGGTGCGCAAGCGGGTCGGGCGGCAGGGTCTGCTCGGCGGGGTTCATGGCGTCTCCCCCCATCAGGCGCTGTCGCGCGCCCACAGCGAGTGCGCGACCTGGCCGACCTGGTTGCGCACCCCGTCGCGGAAGCCCTGCAGCATGCGGCGCAGGGCGACCGCATCCTCGGAGGTGAAGCCACGCTTGAAGTCCGTCAGCACCAGTCGCGAACGCGACAGCCAGTTGCCCGGCGCGTCGTCGAGCGCGCACCACGCCGCCTCGCCCGGATCGGCGCCGTGCTGGCGCAGCCAGGCCATCGCCTCGCGCTCGCGCAGGCCGTGCAGCTCGGCGCCCGTCTTGGGCAGCAGGTGCGGCGTGGCGCCGGCGATCTGCGGGCGGATGTCCTCGGAAAAGCGGGCGACCAGCTTGGGCAGCGAGAACAGCATGCGCCAGTCGGAGGCGATCACGATGCGCGCTTCGGGGAACTCCCTCACCACCGCCTCGATGTGCACGAGACAACGGAAATCCTCGACCTCGCCCCAGGGGTGGGTGACGCCGTCGAAGTCCATGAAGATGTATGCGTTGCGTGTCATGTTCCCTGCTCCGGCGAAGAATGCCGCGGCCGGCAATTTGTGGATGCTGCAATGCGCAATATACTGTACCGGCACCGATACCACCGCGTATCCGATTTCACGAACCATCACATTCGCGTCGCACAGGCCGGCTTATGCTCGCTGCCGTTGCGCCGCAACAACACTCACCCGAGAAAAGGAATCCATCATGACCCCCATCGTCAATCTGGAGGGCAAGGTCGGCCTCATCACCGGCATCGCCAACGAGAAGTCGATCTCCACCGGCGTCGCCGAGGCCTGCGCCCAGGCCGGCGCGACGCTGATCATCACCTATCAGAACGAGAAGACGCGCGCCTTCATCGAGCCGGTGATCCACCGCCTCGGCGTCGAGGACGTTCACCTGCTCGACGTCACCCGCCCCGAAACCATGGACGCCGCCTTTGGCGCGATCGAGGCGCGCCACGGCAAGCTCGACTTCGCCATCCACAGCATGGCCTTCGCCAAGCGCGACGACCTGCACGGCCGCGTGGTCGACACCTCGGCCGACGGCTTCGCGCTGGCGATGGACGTGTCCACCCACTCCTTCGTGCGCCTGGCCAAGAAGGCCGAGCCGCTGCTCGAGAAGGCCGGCGGCGGTGCCCTGGTGACGATGACCTACCTCGGCTCCGAGAAGGTCATCCCCAACTACGGCGTGATGGGCCTGTGCAAGGCCGCGCTCGAGGCCGCCACCCGCTACATGGCGGCCGAGCTCGGCGCCAAGGGCATCCGCGTCAATGCGGTCTCCCCCGGCCCGCTGATGACGCGCGCCGCCTCCGGGATCGCGGGCTTCGACGGCCTCATGGCGGCCGCGGTCGAGCGCTCGCCGATGCATGCCCTGGTCACCCCCGAGGACATCGGCGCGCTGACCGCCTTCCTGGTCTCGGACGCCGGCCGACTGATCAGCGGCGGGGTGCATTTCGTCGACGCCGGCTATAACATCATGGCGTGAGCAGCGAGGAGATCATGATTGACATGGATGCGGCGCGCGCGATGCTCGGACGGCAGGCGATCCTGCTGCCCGACGCCGTGCCGTCGCATCCGCTGCTCGACGGCAAGACCGAGATCGGTCGCGGCGAGTACTCGATCGTGATCGACAAGGGCGACGGGGAGCATGTCTACAAGATCGTCAGCTCCCCTGCCGACTACTTCCTCTACACCGCCGACGACCGCCCGCGCGGCCCGCATTTCCCCATCGTATTCGCCGATCATGGGGTGATCGGCCGCGCACAGTCGGGCTATCCCTTCCATCTGATCGAGATGGAGCGCCTCTATCCGCTCGCCGAGGGCTCCCCCGCGGCAGAACTCTCGCGTCGCCTGATCGAGTGCTACTGGTCGGCGTGCGCGCAGTGGAGCCGGCTCGGTGCGGACATGGGGCGGATCGCGCTCTACCACCTCACGGTCGAGCCGATGAAGGTCGGCGACAGCCTGCAGGAAGCCCTGCGGGCCCTGTCCGACTTCGTCGAGGAATATCAGGTCCTGCCCGACATCCTCAACGCCAACAACCTGATGATGCGCGCCGACGGCACGCTGGTGTTCTCCGACCCGGTGTTCATCGCCTGAACGGGCTTGCGGGTATCATGCCGGCTCGGGTGCCGCAGGGCACCGCACCGGACGCCACCATGAGCCCTCCCGCGCACGACCCCTGCGGTCACGACCACCCCCACTCTCCCCGCCCCGCCGGCGTCGGCATTCCGCGCAGCGGCGCCTTCGACGCGCCCGCCTTCGAGAAGGCCGTCGGCGACCTGCTGCGTGCGTGCGGCATCGCCCCCGACAACGCCCATACCGGACGCACCGCGCAGCGCGTGCGCGAGCTCTGGCAGCGGCGCTTGCTCGGGGGCTACGAGCTCGACCCCGCCGAGGTGCTCGGTGACGGCTTCGAGGATGCGCGCCGCGACATGGTGGTGATTCGCGGCATCGCGGTCCATGGCGTGTGTCCGCATCACCTCGTCCCTTTCCGTGGCGTCGCCCACGTCGCCTACCTGCCAGGCGGCCGCCTGCACGGCTTTGGCCGCATCGCCCGCCTGGTGGACGCGATCGGCCACCGCTTCACCTACCAGGAGTGGATGACGCGCGACATCGCCGACGCGCTGATGCGCCACGGCCACGCCGCGGGCGCGGCCTGCGTGATCGAGGCCGAACAGCTCTGCCTGCTGCTCGGCGAGGACCGCCGCGGCGACGAACGCGTGATCACCCAAGCCTTCGCCGGCGAGTTCGAACGTTCGGAGCAGGCGCGCAACGAGTTCCTGCGCGCGATCGAGGAGCGCCGGCGCTAGGCCGACGGGTCGCGCGGGTGCAGGTCGATGACCACCGCGCGACGTGCGAGCCGATGCGCGGAGACGTCCACCAGCACCACCTCGCGGCCTTCGAGCACCACGCTGCCGGCATTGCGGTCGTCGCCGCCCACCGAGTATTCGAAGGCATAGCCCCGCCGCAGCAGCACGCGACCGTTGTCGTCGCGCGCCAGGCGCAGGCCCTGCCCCGCCACGGTCTCGTCGAGGAACTGCACGCCCTCGCGCGTGCAGGCGCGGCGCGCGGCCTCGATGCCGATCTCGCGCGCCTTCAGGCTGTCGAACCAGAACCACGCGAGGGCGCCGATCGCAAGGAAGGCGAGCAGCTCGACGAAGCTCACGCCGCGGCCCCCGGCATCGCGATCATGACGAACAGGGTGATCAGGGCAGCATCATCCCGCGGATCATGAAGAACAGCACTGCGGCCATCAGCGCGGAAGCGGGCACGGTGATGACCCAGGCGGCGGCGATGCGCATCAGCTGCGAGCGCTTGACCAGCTCGCGGCGATAGACCTTCTTGAGTCCCTTGCGCTCGCCCTTGGAGAAGTGCGCCGGATCGTCCGCGTTCTTGGAGCGCTGCTTGAGGTCGGCGAGCATCTGCCCCTTCTCCTCGATCGAGGCCTTCTCGAAACGCGCGATGAAGGCCTCGATCGCGGCGAGGTCACCCTCGGGGTGGTGGGCCTTGATCTCGGCCACCATGCGGTCGTAGTTGCTCTTGAGGTATTCGCGCAGGAAACCGACGCCGAACACCCCGCCGACCGCGATGTGCGTGGAGCTCACCGGCAGGCCAAGCTGGCTGGCAACGATCACGGTCAAGGTCGCCGCCATCGCGATGCAATAGGCGCGCATCTGGTCGAGCTCGGTGATCTCGGAACCGACCGTGCGGATCACCTTCGGCCCGAACAACGCCAGCCCGAGCGAGATCCCGATCGCGCCGACCATCATGACCCAGGTGGGGATCGCCGCGTCCTTGTGCACCACGCCGCCGGAACTGACCACATCGACGATCGCGGCCAGCGGGCCGACCGCGTTGGCGACGTCGTTGGAGCCGTGCGCGAAGCTGAGCAGCGCGGCGGCGAAGATCAGCGGCACGGTGAAGAGCCGATTCACGCTCGCCTTGGTGTTGGCGACGATGCCGCTGCTGCCGTGCAGGGCCTTGCGCACCAGGACGAACACCAGCGCGCCGAAAATCAGGCCGTACAGCACGGCGGGAAGGAAGTCCACCTTCCAGACCCGGTTGAGCCCCTTCAGGATCAGGTAGCTGACGAAGGTCCACGCCATCAGGCCGACCAGTACCGGCACGGTGCGGCGTGCGGCCGCGGCCATGTCCACCTGGTAGGTGATGCTGCGCTTGACGAGATACAGGAAGGCGGCGGCGAAGATCCCGCCGAGCAGCGGCGAGATCACCCAGCTCGCCGCGATCTCGCCCATGGTGGACCAATCGACGATCGAGGGGCCGGCGGCGGCCATGCCGGAGCCGAGCACCGCGCCCACGATCGAGTGCGTGGTCGACACCGGCGCCCCGACCGCGGTCGCCAGGTTCAGCCACAAGGCGCCGGCGAGCAGTGCGGCCAGCATGATCCACACGAAGGTGTCGGAGTCCTTGATGAGGTCGGGATCGATGATGCCGCTGCGGATGGTGCCGATCACCTCGCCGCCGGCGATCAGCGCACCGGCGGCCTCGAAGATCGCCGCGATGACGAGCGCACCTGCGAGGGTGAGCGCCTTGGAGCCCACCGCCGGACCGACGTTGTTGGCGACGTCGTTGGCGCCGATGTTCATCGCCATGTAGCCGCCGATCATCGCCGCCATGACCAGGGTCATGCTGCCCTCGCCCGTGCCGCTGAGCGCCGAGTAGAACATGACCCCGACGATGAAGAGCACGCCCATGCCGAGGCGGAAGACCTCGCCCCGACCCTGATGGGCTGCCTTCTCGATGTCGCTGATGTGCTGCAAGTCCACGATGGAATTCCGTGTTACAAGAAAGACGATATTGTTTCAGAAATCTTGCCGCGGCCCAACGTGAATGAAGACTCCGCCGCAACGCCGCGCTTGCACCCTCACAGACGGTCGTGCTTGTCCGCGCGGCCGTGCGCGCGCTCGATGGGGTAGCGCTCCGCATTGATGCGCATCTTTCGCCGTGCGGCATCGGCGAGGTCGACACCGAGCACGTCGCCGAGGCGCACGAGGTACAGCAGCACGTCGGCGAGCTCGAGAGCGACCTCGTCCCGCGTCGCCGGCGGCAGCGCCATCGACTGCTCGGCGGTGAGCCACTGGAAATGCTCGATCACCTCGCCCGCCTCGCCGGCGAGCGCCATCGCGAGGTTCTTGGGCGTATGGAAGGGCTCCCAGGCGCGCTCGGCGGCGAATTGCCGCATCGCGTCGCGCAGCTCGCGGAGCGCGTCGGGCGACGGGCCTGCAGCACTCGGAGCGCCCTCCGCGACCGTCGGGCCGGCGGGCCCACCCTCGGCATTCCGGGACGGGCTCATTCGATGTGGTGCTCGAGGTCGAAGCCCGCACCGCCATCGACCCCCAGGTGCTCGACGAGCCAGGGCAGCGCGGCCTCGAGCCGCTGCGGCAACACCCAGGGAGGGTTGATCACGTAAAGGCCGCTGCCGAACATCCCGATGCCGTCGCGCGGGGCGTCGCGCACCGCCAGGCGCACGTCCAGCCAGCTCTCGGCGCCGAGCGCGGCGAGGCGCTCGGGCAACTGGCGGGCCTCGGCCCGGGCGAGCATCGGATACCAGACCATGTAGGTCCCGGTGGGAAAGCGCCGCATCGCGTCACGCACCGTGTCCACCACGCTGCGGTAGTCGTCCTTGACCTCGTAGGGCGGATCGATCAGCACCACCGCCCGCCGCGAGGGCGGCGGCAGCAGGCTCTTGAGCGCGGCGAAGCCGTCGGCGCGGCGCACCTGCACGCGCTCCTGTTCGCTGGCGAAGGTGCGCTGCAGGGATTCGAAGTCGGCCGGATGCAGCTCGAACAGGCGCAGGCGATCCTGGGCGCGCGCACGCGTCATGGCCAGCGCCGGCGAGCCCGGGTAGAACAACAGCCTGCCCTGCGGATTGAACTGCCCGACCGCCGCGACATAGGCGGCGACTGCTGGCGGCAGGTCCTCGTGCCCCCACAGCCGGCCGATGCCGTCCGCCGCCTCGGCGGTCTTGCCCGCCTGCTCGCTGTCGAGCGCATAGCAGCCGCCCCCCGCGTGGGTGTCGATGTAGTACCAGGGCTTGTCCTTGCGACCGTAGTAGTCGAGCAGCTCGATCAGGACGAGGTGCTTGAGGACATCGGCGTGATTGCCGGCGTGAAAGGCGTGACGGTAACTGAGCATGTGGACTTCCTGAAGGGCGGGCGCATCCTATCACCCGCCGGCAGGGGGCTCAAAATCGCGAAAAACCCGCCGGATCGGCGACATTCACGGCATGGGCGCTGTTTGCAGGCCGCGAGGCGCTTGTTATGATGCCTGCCCCCCTTGGCGCTGCGCAGCATCGGCGCGAGACATCGACAGCGAGAACGAAAATGAGCATCTACGCCCTGGGCGACCGCCGGCCGAGCTTCGGCGAGGGAAGCTGGATCGCCCACAACGCGACGGTCATCGGATCGGTCACTGCGGGCCGCAACGTCAACATCTGGTACAACGTCGTGGTACGGGGCGACAACGATCCGATCACGATCGGCGACGATACCAACATCCAGGACGGCTCTGTCCTGCACAACGACGACGGCATCCCGCTGACGATCGGCACGCACGTCACCGTGGGCCACATGGCGATGCTGCACGGCTGCACGATCGGCGACGGCAGCCTGATCGGCATCAACGCGGTGATCCTCAACAACGCGGTGGTCGGCAAGCAGTGCATCGTCGGCGCCAACACCCTGATCCCCGAGGGCAAGGTGATCCCCGACCGCTCGCTGGTGGTCGGTTCTCCAGGCCGGGTGATCCGCACGCTGAGCGACACCGAGGTCGAGAACCTGGTGGTCAACGCCCACAACTACGTGGACAACGCCCGCCTCTACGCCGACCGCCTGTGCGCGCTGGAGCCGTCCAGCGTGATCGCGAAGCCGGAACAGTGATGCGCACCGCGCTCGCCACCCTCGCCGCGCTCGCGGCGCTGCAGTCGGCGCCGGCGCTTGCCGCCGACACTCCCGCCCCGCCCACCGTGGAGCTCGCGGCCGAGGCCAGCGGCCCGGCCGCCAACGACCTCGCGGTCGCCGTGATGTATGCAGAGCGCAGCGGCGCGAGCGCGGCCGCGGTGGCACGCGAGGTGAACCGCGACATCGCCGCGGCGCTCGAACTCGCGCGCGCGCAGGGTGCCGTCAAGGTGCAGAGCGGAAACGTCTCGACCTGGCCGGCATACGGAAAGGACGGCCAGGGCCGTATCACCGCCTGGCGGATGCGTTCCGAGCTCCGCCTCGAGAGCACCGACACGGCGGCGATGTCGGAGCTCGTCGGCAAGCTCCAGGAGAGCCTGGCGCTCGCCCAGCTGAGCATGGAACCAGCCCCCGAGACGCGCAGGAAGGCCGTCTCCGACGTCACCGTCGACGCCCTGCGCGCCTTCGAGGCGCGCGCGAAACTGATCGCCGACACCCTCGGTCGGCGCTACCGCATCGCCCACCTGTCGGTCGGCGAGCACGGCCTGCAGCCTCCGCCGATGCCGCGCATGCGCGCGGCGGCGATGGCCGCGGAGGCCGCCCCGGCGCCACTCGAGGGCGGCGAGAGCCGGGTGTCGGTGCAGGTCGGAGGACGCATCGAACTGCTCGACTGAAGACCGCGCCCCGCGCGGGCCCGACTTCAGCCTTCTTCGAGAAAACCTCTCCAAGCCCCTGATCTGAAAGCAGACCTTGCCGGCCTGGGCGGGTCCTGACATACTCTGGCAGAAATCCTTTTCGCACCGGATCGCGCCATGAGTCCCGAGCCCCTCCCTCGCGCCTTCCTTTCCGCCCCTCTGCACGCCGGCATCGGCAAGCGGCGCCTGGCACTGCTTGCCGGCGTGGCCACGGTGGCCGCACTGCTGGCGGGCTGCGGCACCACCCCGGTCGCCGGCCCCGGCTCGCCACCGCGCACGGTGGCGCCGAGCGGGCACTATTTCTCTCTCGAGGGTGAGCACCAGACGCAGGAAATGGTGCTCTTCGCGCTCGGCCTGCTCGATACCGGCTACCGCTTCGGCGGGCGCAATCCGGACGCGGGCCTCGATTGCAGCGGCATGGTGGCCTACATCGTGGAGAACATCAGCGGCCGCAAGCTGCCGCACAACGCCGCGCAGATCGCCGATCGCACGCGCCCGATCGAGGTGCACGAACTGCGCCCGGGGGACCTGGTGTTCTTCAACACGCTGGAGCGCCGGCATTCGCACATGGGGATCTACATCGGCGACGGGCGCTTCGTGCACGCGCCCAACAGCCGTGGCCGGGTGCGGGTCGAACGTCTCGCCAGCCGCTATTTCGCGCAGCGCATCGACGGCGCGCGCACGCTGCTCGCGAGCAACTGAGGACTGTCGCCGGAACGGCGGCGATACCCGCGACCAGGGTTCAGCGCTGCGGAATCTGCACGTAGATCTCGCCCGGCCGGGTGAGCCCGAGTTCGAAACGCGCGCGCTCCTCGATCGCCTCGTTGCCCGACTTGAGATCGTTCACCTCCGCCGCGAGCGCCGCGTTGCGCTGCTCGAGGCGCAGGTTCTCCTCGCGCTGCGCATGCAGCTGGCGATCGACCTCCCAGACGCGCAGCCAGCCCCCTTTCCCCAGCCAGAGCGGGTACTGCAACAGCACGACGAGTGCGATCAGGATGAGGATCGGCCAGCGCATGGAGACGGGCATGGAAATGGATACTGGCGCATTCACGACGAAGGCCGGCGAGTCGCCCGCCGGCCTTCGAGACGCTGCGAATCAGCGTTGCAGGACGCTCAGCGCAGGTTGTAGAACGCGCGCTTGCCCGGATAGGCGGCGGTGTCGCCGAGGTCTTCCTCGATGCGCAGCAGCTGGTTGTACTTCGAGATGCGGTCCGAGCGGCTCAGCGAGCCGGTCTTGATCTGCATGGCGCGCAGGCCCACCGCGATGTCGGCGATGGTCGAATCGTCGGTCTCGCCCGAGCGGTGCGAAATCACCGCGGTGTAGCCGGCGAGCTTGGCCATCTCGACTGCCGCGAAGGTCTCGGTGAGCGTGCCGATCTGATTGATCTTGATGAGGATCGAGTTGGCCACGCCCTGCTCGATGCCCTGCGCGAGGATCCTGGTGTTGGTGACGAAGAGGTCGTCGCCCACCAGCTGCACGCGCTTGCCCAGGCGCTCGGTGAGGATCTTCCAGCCGTCCCAGTCGCCCTCGGCCATGGCGTCCTCGATCGAGACGATCGGGAACTTGTCGCACAGGGTCTCGAGGTAATCGGTGAAGCCCGCGGCGGTCAGCGACAGGCCTTCGCCCTTCAGCTCGTACTTGCCGTCCTTGTAGAACTCGGAGGCGGCGCAGTCAAGCGCCAGCAGCACGTCCTGGCCAGGCACGTAGCCGGCGGCGACGATGGCCTCCTGGATCAGGTTGAGCGCTTCCTCGGTGCCGGACACGTTGGGGGCGAAGCCGCCCTCGTCGCCGACGGTGGTCGGGTAGCCCTTGGCGTCGACGATCTTCTTGAGATGGTGGAAGATCTCGGCGCCGCAGCGCAGGGCCTCGCGGAAGCTGCCCATGCTCACCGGCATGATCATGCATTCCTGGATGTCGAGGCTGTTGTTGGCGTGCTCGCCGCCGTTGATGACGTTCATCATCGGCACCGGCATCACCATCGGGCTGGAGCCGCCGAAGTAGCGGTACAGCGGCAGGCCGGCCTCTTCGGCGGCGGCCTTGGCCACCGCCATGGACACCGCCAGCATGGCGTTGGCGCCCAGGCGCGACTTGTTCTCGGTGCCGTCGAGCTCGATCAGGGTACGGTCGATGAAGGCCTGCTCCTCGGCGTCCAGCCCGATGATGGCCTCGGCGATCTCGGTGTTCACGTTCTCGACCGCGCGCAGCACGCCCTTGCCGAGGAAGCGCGACTTGTCGCCGTCACGCAGCTCGATCGCCTCGCGCGAGCCGGTGGAGGCGCCCGAGGGCACCGCGGCGCGGCCCATCACGCCCGATTCGAGCAGCACGTCGGCTTCGACCGTGGGGTTGCCGCGGGAATCGAGAATCTCGCGGGCGATCACATCAACGATTGCACTCATGTCTAGTCCTGTAGCAGTTACGGAGGTTTCGGATCGATCATGCGGGAACGCGACCCGGCGGGGAGCATGCTCGCACCGGATGACTGCCTCGTGAGCAGCGGCGACGGATGACGCGCATCAGTCCGCCGGTAGGCGCATTCCCGAAAAATGGGGTCTCAGAGCGTGGTCTCGAGGAAACCCTGGCGCTTGACCAGCGCGTCGATGTCCTTGAGCACGGTCAGCAGCGCCTTCATCTTCGGCAGCGGCCAGGCGTTGGGGCCGTCGGACAGCGCCTTGGCGGGGTCCGGGTGGGTCTCCATGAAAAGGCCCGCCACGCCCACGGCGACCGCGGCGCGCGCCAGCACCGGCACGAACTCGCGCTGGCCACCCGAGGCGGTTCCCTGCCCGCCCGGCAGCTGCACCGAGTGGGTAGCGTCGAACACCACCGGGCAGCCGGTGTCGCGCATGATCGCCAGCGCACGCATGTCGGAGACGAGGTTGTTGTAGCCGAAGGAGGCGCCGCGCTCGCACACCATGATGGTGTCGGCGCCGCCATTGGCCTCGCGCGCCTTGTCGGCGACGTTCTTCATGTCGCCGGGGGCGAGGAACTGGCCCTTCTTGATGTTCACCGGCTTGCCGCTGGCCGCCACCGCGTGGATGAAATCGGTCTGGCGGCACAGGAAGGCCGGGGTCTGCAGCACGTCGACCACCGCGGCGACGGTCGGGATCTCCTCGATCGTGTGCACGTCGGTCAGCACCGGCAGGCCGAGCTGCTTCTTGACCGCCTCGAGCATCTTCAGGCCGGCGTCCATGCCATGGCCGCGGAAGCTCTTGCCCGAGCTGCGGTTGGCCTTGTCGTACGAAGCCTTGAAGATGTAAGGGATGCCCAGCTCGGCGCAGATCTCCTTCATCTGCCCGGCGATGTCCAGGCACATCTGCTCGGATTCGGCCACGCAGGGGCCGGAGATCAGGAACACCGGCTTGTCGAGGCCGACTTCGAAACCGCAGAGATTCATGCTTCGCTCCTCGGGGCCGCAGCCTGCTTGTGCGCGATCGCAGCCTTCACATAAGCGGTGAACAGCGGATGACCCTTGCGCGGGTTGGAGGTGAATTCGGGGTGGAACTGACAGCCGACGAACCACGGATGCACGTCCGCAGGCAGCTCGACCATCTCGCACAGGTCGGTAACGGGCGCGCGGCCCGACACCACCAGGCCCTTGTCTTCGAGCCTGGCGAGCAGGGTGTTGTTCACCTCGTAGCGGTGGCGGTGACGCTCCATGACCTCGGGGGCGCCGTAGATCGAACGCGCCAGCGTGCCTTCCTTGAGCAGGCAGAGCTGGCCACCGAGGCGCATGGTGCCGCCGAGGTCGGACTCCTCGGAGCGCTTCTCGATCTTGCCCGTGCGGTCCTTCCACTCGGTGATGAGGCCGATCACCGGGAACCTGGTGTCGCGCTCGAACTCGGTCGAATGCGCGCCTTCCATGCCCGCGACGTCGCGGGCGAACTCCACCACCGCGAGCTGCATGCCGAGGCAGATGCCCAGGTAGGGCACCTTGTTCTCGCGCGCATAGCGGATGGCCGCGATCTTGCCCTCGGTCCCGCGCTTGCCGAAGCCGCCCGGCACCAGGATGGCATCCATCGACTCGAGCACATCGCAACCGTCGCGCTCGATATCCTCCGAGTCGATGTAGTGGATCCTGACCTTCGACTCGGTATGCATGCCGGCGTGGTTGAGCGACTCGATCAGCGACTTGTACGACTCGGTAAGGTCCACGTACTTGCCGACGAAACCGATATCCACGGTCTGCTTCGGGTTCTCGAGCGCGTGGATGAGCCTGTCCCACACCGAGAGGTCGGCCGCGCGCGCGAGGATGTCGAGCTTGTGGCAGACGATCTGGTCGAGCATCTGGTCGTGCAGCATGCCAGGGATCTTGTAGATCGAGTCCGCGTCCAGGCACTCGATGACCGCCTCGGGCATGACGTTGCAGAACAGCGCGATCTTGCGGCGCTCGTCTTCCGGCACCGGACGGTCGGCGCGGCACAGCAGGATGTCGGGCTGGATGCCGATCTCGCGCAGCTCCTTCACCGAGTGCTGGGTCGGCTTG
>WBZU01000567.1_pt1 | contig 31368 bp, 28 predicted proteins | sample 5204311 | NCBI WGS metagenome assembly WBZU01 (sample SAMN12344359, study PRJNA552823) | activated sludge metagenome | biome: Activated sludge suspended growth; feature: Nitrification reactor; material: Wastewater; isolation source: activated sludge from nitrification reactor of wastewater...
TTTGCGTCGGACATCATGCCCGCAAGCGGCGTCGGACCATAAGGTCGCATCGCCAACAAGGCCGATTGAATGCGCCCGTTCACCTGCTCGTTTTCCGCCACCGTCGCGTTTGACCCGCCAAACGCGATCATGCGTCCTTCCCACGGCGGAGCCGCCGGGTTTCTCGCGCCAAGCTCGAATGCGCTCGCCGCACAATTGGCAGGATTTCCCGTCGTCGGAACACCACCGTTGGCCCAATTGAGGAAATAACTCCACGTGCCCGAGACGCCTTGCGAAGGAGATGGCGTATTGACGCTGAGGCCCGTGCCGGGATTCGGCGTGAAATCAAAGGTCATCAAGCCAAACCGCACGCGATCGCTGTAAACATCGAGCAACCCGTCTTTGGCCTGTTCGAATGGCGTCGTGCATGTGCCCGTCGGATTGTCCCATGGATGCGATTTAATCGCATTGGCCGGGAAATCCCACCAGTTTGACCCAAGCGAACCGGGGCCGTAGGTGCAACCATTGGAGAGCACGCGATGAAACGGCAAGTAATACTTGTAATCGAACGGCAAAACTCCGCCCGGCAATGTGTATTCCGATGCGAATGCCGCGGTCGATCGATCCTGCGCGGAGCAGGAAAAATTCTGAATCGTTCCCGTCAATACGGTGAGCAACGTGGCCCAACGATTCATCGGCGTGGTTGTTCCCGGAACACACGTCGCGCCCGATTGCGCCGGCAATTGCCCATTCGCCATCAGCTCCATCGATCCGGACGTGTCGATGAGCAACATGACATTGGGCAGCGGCGGATTGACGTCGAGTTGCGCGTCCGCAAACGAAGCCGATCCGAGAATGGCCAAAGCCGAGAGAGAACCAAAAAGAATGCGATTCGTATTGCGCATGATATCCCTCAAGGCCCTCCGACGGGCCCGACAATGAGTTCCGCACGGAACGTCGTATTGGAAAGTGTTTTCGCCGTGCCGCCTGGCGGAGTCAGACGCACGCGACCGATGCCGTGCAACATGACGCTCATGAAATTCACGTTGGCCGTTCCGGCTGAAGCGTAATCGAATCCCGCAATCGGACGATCGACTCGAAATAAGTCGTTCATCTCGACCAACATATCGGCATCGGTATCCGTGACTCGTCCGAGCGTACCGTGGGCTCCGCTTTGATAATCGTACGCTTTGAACAAATCCAGGTTGAGTTCGTTTTCGATGTATTCGCGTCCGAATCGCGTGCATTGCTTGTAAAACGGATCATTGGCTTGACCCAGACAAGCATTCGAGTTTTGCTTGGCCAGAAAACTCACGTGCGATCCGAGATCTCGGGAGAGTTTGGCCATGACGGCATTCATCGAGGTCTCCGCGAAATATCGGCTTTGCGTGGATACGCGCGCCGCGCCCGTGGTCGTCGTGGCAATGCTCGCGGCTTGCGCGGCAAACATACCGATGCCCGTGAGCATGACCAAAACGAGAACGACGACGAACACCGTCGCTCCGCGTTCGTCGCGGCGTTTTTTCGCGCGCTCGAGAAGAATCGATTTCATCGAAATCCTCCCTTCATGTTGATGAGAGTGAATTCACGTTCCAATGTTCGCACTCGAGCAAATCTGTCGGCGCCTCGAGCCGTATTCACGAGATAACGATAGGGTTTTCCCGGTTGTCCCGGCAATGTCGTGGGTCTGTCCGGGGCGCGGGATCGCGTGGACAAACGCACTTGCACGGAACGAATGGCTTCCGGGCGTGACCCCGCGTCGTCGGCCGCGCCGGCGATCGCATAAATCTGAGCATTCGGATCCGGGTCGAGGATCGGAAAACGCTCGATCGTGGGGTTGTCCGGTTGCGACGTCACGGCCAATGCGGACAAGCCAAACCGCATACCGATGGCAAACTCGGTAATGAGCTCGGTCGTTCCGGGCATATCCGCGTCATTCGGCAAAAGCTCGGTCCGCATCAATTCGAGGCGCGTATCGTCGCCCGTGACGATATTGACGGGCTGCGTGAAATCGGCAAAAGCCGGGTCGTTCATGATCGAGCGGACTTCATAACGCACACGCGAAATCACGTGTACGGGAAAACCACTGCCAAACCCTTTGATGGCGCAAGGCAATAAACTTTGCGGTTGCATCGGGACGTTCGGCGTCGCTTCGAGTTGCACGGAGATGTTGTCGATGTCGATGCCGCCGACGACATTGAAGCCGCTGATGCGCCCATAATAATCGTTCGTCGGTCCTTCGATGTGCAGAATTCGGCCGGTTCGAAAGATATCGGCCAAACGGCCCGCGATATTTCCGCCGTTCGTCAAGGCGCTCAAACGACGTATCGAGCGGCTGCGCGGCTGCAACACAATGGTTGGTCCGCCCGCACCGGGCAATGTGGAATTCATGACCCAGTTGTCGCCCGATTCGATGTCTCCGGCGATCGTGATGCGTTCGTTGCGAATATCGTTTCCCGCGTTTTGCTGCACGGGCGCCACCGGTTCGATGTGCACCGCCGCCAAACGCCGCATACCAATGGGCCAGTCGGCCAAACCCAAATAACACACGCGCGGATCCGTGCGCGGGTTTTTCGTGGTATTGCGACCGGCATGTTCGAGGTCCTGGCCGATACGCGCCAGACCGTTGGCCACGGCCACTTGGGCGTACGATATGCGCGATTCTTCTTGAAAAAGCCGTACGGCATTTTTCGACAAAAGCACGGCCGCCGTCGCCACGAGCGATCCGGCGGCAATGGCCACCAAAAGCTCGACCAGCGTAAAACCACGCTCGGTGTGGTTTGTCGAAGTTCGTGAAGCAAGCGCCTTCAAAACGCGAGCGATACGCATCAGTTGGAGGCCTCCTCTTGCCCGATCATGGTCGTGACGTAATAAAAACCATAACGATCGTCGTTGGTTTCAAAATCGATCGGGTTTTGCGTCGTGCATTCTTCGATGGGCGCCAAGTCGCGGCGCCAAACCACGCGCACGAGAGCGCGCATCGCAATGCGATGGTTTATCCCTCCGAGCGTGAGCGGTTTGTCCACCACCCGAGCCAATTGAACATGCGTGCAAAATACGCCGTCCGTCGATCCCGCATCGAAGACGTCTGCGCCGTGGATATCGGCAATGGGCGAACCCCAATTCGCCACGATCGGCAGCCGGACCCAGCTCGCCGCATTCGGAGCGTTTTGCGCATTGTAATTGGCGGAAAACTTGAGCCAACGCGTATCATTGATGTCCGGAATGCCCATGGGATCATTCCACAACAATGCGTCGGCTTTGAGCCTCTCCGCCCACGTTCCCGCCACTTGTCGCGCCGCATCGCCCATACGCGCATTGGTATTACCCACGAGCGCCACTCGTTGCAATGCAATGACGCCGGTCGTCCCGACAGCCAAAATGCCGAGCGCCATCATGACTTCGATGAGCGAATATCCTCGTGAACCTTTCATTGGATCAACCTCGGCAATCCAAAAGCGGGGATCAATACGCGCCGCATCACATTGGTTCGCATGTTCTTCACGGACAAACGCGCCGCTCCGGGCATATCCACGAACGCGCCGCCGTTGAAACGAATTTGCGCGCGTCGCTGCGAATAACAAACATCGGCCGTTTGCCGCTCTTGATTGGCGTTGTCGACAAACGCGACCGTAGCGAATTCCGGAATGAAGGACGAAGCAAATGAAAAGGTTTGTCGCCTGTGCACGGGATCGTCCCAATTGATGGCATTGCAACGTCGCGGCGAAACGAGCGTCGGCTCCTGCGTATCGAGCGTCGCCGTGATGTATTGAATGCTCGGCGTATTGCCTCCCGTCCACCGTACGAGAATCGTCGATTGCGCCGCCGATTCAATGTATGCCCGACGGTACAGCTCGGCAAACTCCATATTCATCCGGTTCATACTGGAATCACGCATGACCTGGACAAACGACGGCGACGCAATCGCCGCCAGAAGCGCGATCAAGAAAATGACCACGATCACTTCCGTCAGCGTAAAGCCGCGCGAAGGGCGATGAAAAACACACCGCTTGCGGTTGGTCGAGACAGTGGGGGCAGAGTTGAGGCAAGTCACCAAGAAACGATGATAGCAAGCCTCGTGCCTCGATGACCAGGCTTTCGAATGCGGAAATCAAGCGATTTTCGCGATCCATCGCTGCGGACAGGTCGGCAATCATTGCGGCACTGTGAAAAAAGTGCGGACCTCGATATGCGCGAGATGGTTGCGTCGCGCTGAATCCCGTTGCATCAGGGAGCACCATGAATTGCTCGTCGCCCCGGCGTTTCCAATCTCGACGCGTGCTTCAAACCCTGGGATTTGCGCTGGCCGTCGCGTTTTGCGGCTGCAAAAGCAATGAATCCAAAGGCACCCCACCTCCGCCGCCCGCCCCCGCTCCCAAAGCCAATGCTTGTGCCAATGGCGGCGGCACATTGAGCGACCCTCAAGCCGTCACGAGCATTCCGCGCAAATCGAGCAATTTCTGCCTCGATCCCAACGGCGGCGATAAAATTTATGGCGAAGGCGCATCGCTCCCGATCGACAAAATCTGCGACATGTTCGATGGCGAGTGCGAGATCTACAAGGGGTTCGGGGTTCGTCGCGTCGTTGAAATGCGTTACGTCGACGGCGGAGGTACCACTGCGACGATCAATGTGTACCTCTCCAAATTCGGCTCCGTCGATGGCGCCTACGCCATGTTCACCAAACGCGTCGTCGGTGACGGCGATCCGGCCGGCGAAGATACTCCTCGGGCAATCCCCGGCGGAGGCGCCGCTGCGCTCGGCGTCGGCAATGCGTACTTGTGGCGCGGCGCGTACCTCGTCGAGCTGACCTACAACGACGAGACGGCTGCGGAGCCCGCGATCAAGAGCGCGAGTGACAAACTCCTCGTGCCCCTCGTCAAAGAGATCGGGGACAAACTCCCCGGCGAAATCGATCCTCCCGCATCGATCGGTGCGTTACCGAAAGACAAACTTCTCCCGCTGGGAATTCGTTTGGTCACAAAGGATGTCTTCGACATCGCCGGTGCCGGCCCGGGTGCGTATGGGTATTACCGTGACGGGGACAAACGGTATCGATACGTGATCATGGCGCGTGCCGACGACGAGCAGGCCAAAGACACGCTCGCGACGCTCGGCAAGCAATCCGGAGCGACGAAAGAAAAAGGGCTTGGCGACGGCGGCGTGCACTTCATGAGCAAAGAAGGCGAAGGACCGACGACCGAATGGTTTGTCGCTCGAACCGGCACGCGGCTCATCGGCATAGGCGACGAAGCTCGTGTTCTTCGCAGCGGCATGACGGCCGATGAAGCAGGCAAAGTGTCACTGAGCAAAGACGACAAGATCGCGCGGCTCAAGGCGACCTTGGCGCAAAAGCTTTGAGGTCCAAACAAAGAAGCACGGCGACCTCGTGAAGGTGCCGTGCTTCCGGTTGGTTGTCTTGACGAACTACTTCGTTCGCAAGATGACGTGATAGCCGAAGGGTGTTTCGACGAGGCCGCTGACTTCACCGACCTTGATCTTCTCCACGCCTTCTTGGAACTGCGGAACCATCGCGCCCTTGGGGAATGTGCCCAAGTCACCGCCGCGTTGGCCGGCGCCGGGTTCGTCCGAGTACTCCGCCACGACTTCCTCGAACTTCGCGCCGCCTTTGACCTTCTTCAGGCCTTCCTCCGCACGAGCCTTCGCTTCGTCCTTGGTGCGCGTGATCGTGCCCGGGGCACGCATGCTGCCCTTGTACATGACCAAGAAGTGCTTCGCGCCAAACATCTCGCGCTGCGGTTGCTGCGCTTGATCCGGTCGCGGGAGCGGTCGCGGAGGCGTCGCCGGTTGCGGAGGCGCCGCTGCTTCATGCGATGTCGCCGTTTCCGTTGCCGGAGCACCTTGAGGTTTGGCCGCGAGGAACGCGAGCGGCTTGTTGAACATCCCGAAGAAGCCGAGGATGCCTACGATCACGAGCACGCCGAGAACGACATGCGGCGTCCACCAGTAGGGATCTTCTTCATCCCCGTGGGCTTCGTGCCCTTCGGTGCCGTGATCGTCCTCTTCTTCGTCGTCCTCTTCGTCTTCCTCATCATCCTCTTCATCTTCTTCCTCATCCGCATCGTCTGCAGATGAAGCCTTCGAAGATGCTTCGGAAGACTCCTCGTCGTCCTCTTCTTCGTCTTCCTCTTCTTCGCCCTCTTCCTCGTCTTCTTCTTCTTCCTCTTCCTCGTCTTGCTCGTCGTCGAGCTCCGGATCCTCTTCGTCCTTGCGGTTCTTTTCGGTCTCTTTGCTCATGTGGCCTTCTTGATGAGGGGGGCTTGGCCCGAACTTTGCGCCGTCCGGTTGGCGCGAATTTTCAAATCGTCGTGACACACGCGTCTACGTGGTTGGTTCAGTGATTTCCGCGTAACCGCCTGTGAGAACTGCTTCCGATCGTCCTTTGACACTCGCGGTGAGCGCAACTTTTCCGCCTTCGAGAAGGAAGCCCTGCGTGACGATCGTATCGCCGGGCCATACGGGTCTGCGAAATTGTGCCGACATCATGCGCAGTCGCGATGCGTCTCCGCCCGCAAGGTGCTTGATCAAGGCGCGCGCCGCAAATCCATACGTACACAAACCGTGCAGGATGGGTCCCTGAGGGAAACCAACCGACGCCGCAAACTCGGGATCTGCGTGCAGCGGATTGATGTCTGCGAGCAGCCGATACAACAGCGCTTGCTCGGGCGACGTGGCCTCTTCATGCGTAAACGTAGGCTCACGGTCCTTCGGCAGCGAAGGTTCGTCCGGATCCGCCACGGGACGTGGCCCGGAAAAACCACCTTCTCCCCGGAAAAAGATCGACCACGTCGTCTCGAAGACGGGTTTGCCTTCGAGCGTACTTTGCGTGTCGATCACGACCTGCGCGAGCTTCTTCATGTCGTAGATGCCGCGAATCGTTCCCGTCGTCAGAAGCGTCCCCGAAGGTGGAAGCTTTGCGATCGAACGAATTTTCTGACCCCCGTGCACGACCATCGCCAAGTTGCCACCCGTGCGCACGAGCGACTCGAACAACGGACCATGTGCCGGAATCACGGCAAACGTTGGATACGACGCGATCCCACCCGCGGTGTTCTCGTACAGGTACGCCAGCTCGTCTCGCTTGGCTCCGATGCCGAGCGCATACAAGGCCAGGTTTTTCCAGTCGTACGTGTACGAGTGCGGTTCGGTCGTAAAACCGACGCTCGTGAGATCCAAAGCCATCGCGTCTCTCCCGTACCGATCCTTCGCGTGCGAGTCAATCGGCTACAGCGCAATCCGATACGCGACGAGCAATCCGAACTCGATCATGTCGACGTTGCCCGACAGACTTGCCCGATCTTGCGTCGGCGCTTGACCGGGAATCGTCGGCAAAAGCCACTTCGCGTAACGCAGCGTCGTTCCCAAGAACCAATTCGGCGCCACGTTCCATTCGCCTCCGACCGCGACACCCGCCGCAAGACCTTCCGTCGAGAGTTTCGCTCCCCCTTGTCCAACGAACATCGTGCCCGGGTAGGGTTCACGTTCCGTGATCACCGTCCACGAGTCCTTGATGATCACGCCACCCAAGGTGACGCCGCCCCACCACTCCCAGCGACCCGCGCGAATGCCGTAATAACGAGCCTGCGCTTCGACGAGAAAGTATCGGCGATCGTGTTCACGCTGCAGCTCCGGCGCTCCCGGTGCAGCTCCGGCAACGAGCGACGCAGCCCATCCCACGCTTGCTCCAAGGCCGATGCGACCGAATCGATACTGGTTGTACACGCCGAACGAAACGCTCGTTTCCCCCTTCTCGCAGCTCGTTCGCGATCGAGGACAAACATCGGCGGCGGGTAAACTCATCAGACCGATGCTCGTCGAGATGAGCGTGTGCGTGTAGTTCTGGTCGAGCGCCACCGAGGCCCGTCGTGTCGATGCCGCTTCCTGGTTGTCTGCCCAAACCACGCTCGACGAACAGGCGATCGTTAAGGCAAACCCATACGCCAAGACAAACCGTTTGGACATGTTCACGGGCCTCCGGAAGGTTGAGGTTTGCTTGGAATACCCGTCGACATCGTCGGGCCGGCGGAGCCTTCGAGCTCGGCGACCAAGTGTTTCGCCGCGACGAGCGACGGTTGCAACGACACGGCAAGACGAGCCTGGTGCAACGCTTCACGCGCGTCGCCTTCGTACTTGCGCCCAAGCGCGCTGGTGACCAAACGCTCCGCCGCTTCGTGCCGCAATTCGAGGACCCGCGGATCATCGGGCCACTTGCTCTGCGCCGCGTCCAGAATGTCCTTCACGTTGTCATTCGGCGGCGCATCCCAGGCTTGACGACGCATCGCTTCGCGCGCGGCCTGAAGCCTTCCTTCGAGCGCATCATCCGTCGTCGCGATCAAGCCAAGTTGTTTGCCCGCAACAAGCGCGACAAACGGCACGGACAAAATCCCGAGCACGACGAGGCTCAGTCGCAACAGCCGCGCTCGCTGTGCTCGATCAGGCGTCGGAAGCTTCGGCGGATCGCTTTTTCGGCTCACGACCGCCGCCGACGATGCTCGCGGGCTCGGCTCTTTCGTTTCCACCGACGGAGTAGGTTTGCTTGGACGAACTTCGGTCGACCGCGCGTCTTGACCAACCGTTTCTTCAGCCGGTGATGACGTGTTCGGTGCAGGGGTCTCCGTGGACAAACTTTCGCCGGCCGATGCGCTCGATGTCGTGTTCGCCGGTTCTTTCGGCTCGGGCGTCGGCAGCGGCGTGACGTCCGGCGAGCTCGAGGCGATTCCGCCGATTCGCGCCGCGAGCTCCGGGGACAAACCAAGCGACTTCGTACGTTCTTTCGACGGCAGCTTCGTGGCGCCTTGGCGCAGCGTTTCACCACGGGAAACTTCGTCCGGATCGAGTCCGCTTTCGCGGATGGCCGCCACGAGATCTTTGCCGAGCGCACGCGCGTCTCGAGCCCTGTCCAGAGGCTTCTTCGACAAGTTGCGCATGATCACCGCCGCGATGGGCTCGGGCACGTAACTCGCCCGCGGAATCCCGCGCAGATCAGGCGCCGGCGTTTGCGTGTGATGCATCAAAAGTTGCACCGGCGACTCCGCTTCGAATGGAGTTTGTCCTGCCAGGCATTGATACAGAACCGTAGCAATCGAGTACACGTCCGCGGCCGGTGTGACGGGTTTGCCTTCGGCTCCTTCGGGCGAGATGTACTTGGCCGTTCCGAAGATCAAACCCGCTTGTGTGGCCATGGATCCGTCGGCCCAATCGAGACGCGCGATCCCGAAGTCCAACACCTTGACGAAGTCCGGATCATCGCCGCGACGAACCATCATCACGTTCTCCGGTTTGATGTCGCGATGCACGATGCCCAGCGCGTGTGCTTGCCCCACCGCTTCACACACCTGAAGCATGATGTGCAGCGATCGCGACAGCGGCAGCGCCGTCGCGACGCCGCCCGTTCCCGCCGCGGCGAGCGCCGACAAAAGCGACATGCCGTCGAGGTACTCCATCACGAGGTACATCTCGCCGCCCAAACGCGCATCGCCTTTTTGAGGGATCGATCCGGTCATCAGGACCGACACGACGTTTGGATGAGACAAACGGCTGGCGATTTTTGCTTCGCGATGAAATCGCGCGACGAGCTCCGCGTTGCCGCTGAGTTCGCGATGGAGAATTTTCACCGCCACGTCGCGATCGATGCCGCCTTGAAACGCGCGGTACACGCGACCCATCGAACCGATGCCGATGAGATGCTTGATGCGGATGTGCCCGGCGAGTTCCAGACCGACGTACAGGTCGATCTCGGTGTTCGAATGCGCTGCACCTCGAACATTCGTCAGCGGCGTGCCGTCCTGCGGACAGAAGAGGACATCCGCGTCGTAGCGCTCGCCGCACGACGGGCAACTCTTCGATAAGGATGCAGTCATCGGCAGGCCCGAGTGTAGCAGGGTGCGAGAACGCATGGATCCCGCGCCGGCGACAGATTACCGTCCGCACCGGTGAGTAAGGCCAAGGCAACCGCAGTCAACAAGACGGCGCCAAACGCACGACGTGGCCGTGCGTCCGAAGCGACCGTTGCTTCGCCCGCGCCTGTCGTCGCGCCTTTGCCCGAGTCCGACATCCTCAACGAGTCGGTTTATCGCGTCCAACTCCCGGCCTTCGAAGGTCCGCTCGATCTGCTGCTGCACCTCATCCAGCAACACGAGCTCGACATCCTCGATATCCCGGTGAGCTTTATCACGCAGAAATACCTCGAATATCTGTCGCTGATGCGTTCGCTGACGATCGATGTCGCCAGTGAATATCTCGTGATGGCGGCGACGCTCACGCACATCAAGTCCAAGATGCTCTTGCCCGTCGTGCCTTCGGGACAAGACGGCGATGGTTTGCCCGAGGAAGAAGTCGATCCACGCGCCGAACTCGTGCGTCGATTGCTCGAATACCAAAAGTACAAAACCGCCGCCGCCGACATCTTCGAACGCGGGACGTTGGGCAAGGACGTGTTTGGCCGGGGCATACAGGAGCCCGTTCCCGAAGGCCCCGCACCGTTTGCCCCGGTGGGCGTGTTTTCCCTGCTCGATGCGTTCGAAAAACTCCTCAAACGCACGAATGTGAAGATCGATCACGAAGTCGTCTTCGATCGCATCTCGATCACCGATCGCATCGTGGAATTGACCGAGCGTTTGGGCGAACGCACGCGCTGCACATTCGAAGATTTGCTCTTCAACGATCCCACTCGAAACGGTGCTCCCATCACGCGTTTCGATATCGTGATCACGTTCCTCGCCATTCTGGAAATGGCTCGCATGAAGCTGATTCGCGTGTATCAAACGGATCCGCTCGAGCCGATTCACTTGGAGATGACGATGTCCAAGGAGGAAGGTGATGGGCCGTCGATTCATCCGACGGAAGCCGATGGCGTGCGCGCGAAGAAACGTCCGCCGGAAGATGAGCCGGGACAAACCGACGACGACGAACCCGAGCAATTGCTGCTCTTCGATGACGACGACGTGATAGAGGGAGCGGAAGACGACGCCGAGCTGCAAGGCGACGATTCCGAGATCGAGGATGGCAACTGACGGCGGACCCAAGCAGAGACGGCCTCGAAAGCCTCCCGTCGTGCGCGAACGCGAACGCGAGGAAGAAGAGCTCGCGCCCGATAGCGAGTCCCCCGAACGTCTTCGAAGCAGTGCCTGGCGTTGGTTCAAGAAAGACGAACTCGCGGCGAGGGAAGCCGCTGCCGAAGCGGAAGCCAAAGCCGCTGCCGAAGCCGACGCGAAAGCCGCTGAGCTCACCGCCGCAAAAGCCGCCGAGAGAGCTGCTCTCAAAGCCGCCGCAAAAGCTGCCGCCGCAGCCAAGGCCGCCGAAGTCGCCGCCAAAGCCGACGAAGTTGTTCCTGCCGAACCCGAGGTGGAAGCTCCGACCGTCACGGAAGAAATCGTTGATGCTCCAACGATCTCCGTCGCCGATGCGCTCGAACCGCTTGCCGATGTCGTGCCTCAGGCGCCTCCGGAAAATGTCGTCACGCCGGAAGATGCCGTCGAAAAGCCGACGGAGCCGATTCACGAAACGCCTGCATCCGAAGCTGTTGCGGAGGTTTCTCCGGACGCACCCACCGAAGCCGCGACGCAAGCTCCCGCCGAAGCAGCAAAACGCAAACGCGGCCCACGCAAGAAGCCCGCGCCGGAACCGATCGGTTGGTTTCGAGCTCGTGCGGCGGCGTGGTTTCGTGCGCGTCGATCCGTCGCGGCAACGCCGTCCGTCGTGGGCGATGAGCCTGCGCCCGCTGTTGTCGAAGACGCAACGAAGACGAGTGGCAGCGTTGCTCGTGCGCACCTGAAAGGTGTCCTCGAAGCGCTGATTTTTGCGTCCGAACATCCGCTGTCGTCGCGTGATCTCGCGCGTACGGCGAAGGCTGAACATCGCGTCGTCACGTCGTTGCTCGCGGAACTCATGGATGAGTATCGCGGTCGAGGCGTTCGGCTCGACGAGGTCGCCGGTGGTTATGTGTTCCGGACGAGCCCGGCATTTGCGCCTTTCGTGCGCGAGCATGTCGCCAAAAAGCCGGTCAAGATGACGCGAGCTCAGGTGGAGACATTGGCCATCATCGCGTACAAGCAGCCCATCACGAGGCCCGAGATCGACGACGTGCGCGGCGTTGATTCCGGCGCGATCTTGAAGTCGCTTCTCGAGCGCGAGCTCGTGCGGATCCTCGGCAAGAAAGAGGAAGCAGGGCGCCCGCTTCTTTATGGAACGACGCCGCAGTTCCTCGAATTCTTTGGGCTCAAAGCATTGGGTGACTTGCCGACGTTGCGCGAGTTCACCGAGCTGACCGACGAATCGAAGCGGATTTACGAACGTGAAATGGGTGAGGAGCCGATGGACCCGGTGGCCGTGTTGACGAACGCGTTGAACTCGGGCACCCATGCGCCGGCCGATGGGTTTGGAACGACGACCGGGGGCCTCATGGGAGGCGAAGGCGAGTTCCGGGCACCTTCGGAACCTGACAAACCTTCGCGAAATGCTGAACAGGATGCGATCGACGCATCTGATGACGGCCCGGAGACCAAAGATGTGGAACAAGGGGAGGAGGCACTTATGAAGAACGAACAGACATCTGAAATCGAAGAGCTCGAGAAGCGCACGTCCGGTCCGGTGGACGAAGAGGAACAAGACGAAGACCTCGACGACGAAGACGAGGATGAAGACGAGGACGACGAAGACGACGAAGATGAAGACGAAGACGAAGACGAGGACGACGAAGACTTCGACGACGAGGATGAGGACGAAGACGAGGACGAGGACGAAGACGACGAAGACTTCGACGACGAAGATGAGGATGAAGACGACGAGGATGATGACGATGACGACGAGGATGAGGACGATGACGACGAGGATGAGGACGATGACGACGAATAGTCACGTTCGCCCGTCGTAGCGGCCCGTTCGCCGATCGTTTTACTTGTCCACCGCGCCGTTTTACGCCGAACCCGGTTCGTCCGCCGGATCGGGGTAGTTCTCCGCCAGTTCAGCCACCTTTTTGCGAAGTTCCGCGTGCGCGACGAGCTTGCGTACGAGGCGCCATGTCGCGGGATCCGCCAGCACGGCCATCGGGCTTGTCGCTGCGGCGGTTTTCTTGGGCTTGCGCGGGATCGCTCCTTTGCCGGCGGTTCGAAGCGCCTCCATCTTCGTCACGAAACGTTTGGTCGGGAACAGCTCGCCCCGTTCCCAAGCGAGGACCGTTTCCTGCTCCACACCGAGCGCCGTAGCGAGCTCTTTGGCGGTGCAATCGATCTCGGTTCGCAGATTTTTCACGTCTTCGGGACTCATCGCGCGCGAGCCTAACAATTTTACGCAACTCGTGGCGCGCCCAAACGATGGACTAGTATGAGCCATCGATTTCCATTCCCCGGGCCTTTTGGGTTTCACACGCCAACCATGACCGTCGTCCTGCTGACGTTTTTCGTCATGGGATGTCGGCCTGACCTTCCCGTTCCACACGGTCAATCATCACCATCCGCAGCCTCGACGGATTGGATTGTCCGAATGGAACCCGAAGCTGAGTTTTCCGCGGTTCCTCGCGTGTTGCGCGTGCATATTCAAGGGCCCGGCATGATCGACAAGGATCGCGTTTTTCTGATTCGCGGCGAGGTGACGGATTATCACCGGCGGCAGATCGAGCGCGACGAGCTGACCAAGACGTTGCAGGCGCGTATGATTCCCGCGCTGGTTTGGGCTGAAGACGAGCAACACGTGGTTGTTGCTCCGACGGTAATGCTTGAGCCGGGACAAACGTATGCGGTGGCGAGCGGTGATCCACCGAAGGTGGAGCATTTCGTCGTCACGACGGAGGATGACGTGCCGCTGTTGTCGCGGATTTGGCCGCCCGCCGAAGTTCCCGCGCCATTTGGTATTTTTTGCGGAGAACAGGCGTTGCCCGACTTTGCATTGGGCGCGCGGCTCGATCCGCTCGGGCCTCGAGGATTGGTGCGTCGGGGTATTGCGGTTGGAGGTCTTGGGGACGCGTGTTTGCGTTTTCAGATATCGGGTCGCTGGCCGGTGCAAATGGACGGAGGGCCTTGGGTTTTACCTCCCATTCTGGAATTGCCGGGATTACGGGGTCCGGTTTTACGTATCGAACCGGCGATTTTGGCTTCCACGGCCGAAATGGCGGACGAAATCATGCCTTTGCCTTGCGAAGAGGGGGAAGTTTCGTTTGGCCCGGGATGTGCGGACGTCATGGATGATCGCGTCATCGTTCGCGCGCCCGATGGTGAATTGTTATGGGCCATCGCGGGTGATGGTGTGGAGAGATGGGTCGCGACGAAGAGCAAAGAAAGGTTTGTCCTAAAGGACATCGCTCCGGAGACGCAGATTTCGCTCGATGTCGCGACGGTGGATACGATGGGACGAACGCAGCGCGTGACGTTTCAAGCATTGACGAAATCGTCGTCGGCGCACATCGTATTGAATGAAGTGCTGGCCAATCCATTGGGGCCCGAGCCGCATCAGGAGTGGGTCGAGTTATACAATGACGGGCTGGTGGAGACGTCGCTTCTTGGATATCGAATTCTCGATATTGGTGGCGATACGGTGTTGCCGGATGTGATTTTGCAGCCGGGCCAATTCGCGCTCGTGGTGAATGAAACGTTTGTCGAAGACGACGAGGTGGATGTTTGTCCGGCCAAAGAGACGTTGGTGGTGCGGGTGCCGATGTTGGGAAAAACCGGATTGAGCAACTCGGGCGAGCTGCTGCGATTGGCGGATCCGGACGGGCATTTCATTTCGAGGTTTCCGGCACTTCCGAAGCCGAAAGCCGGGCTGAGTGTATCTCGTTCGACACCTGACGCGCCGGATGGAGTTTCTACATCTTTTGCGGTAACTCCACCAACCCCGGGAATGTGGAATATGGCGGGAGCCGCTCCATGAAGTGGGTTTTGGATGGTCTTTCCAGGAACGATGAAATCATTCGTCCAACGAAACGGTGCTTCGAGGTGGACGGGGTCGATTCTTTCTGTCACGTCCTCGATGTTCGTTCTTGTCGATGAGCCGGGGCCGTCTTCGTTTTACGGGGACGGCCACGGACACTGCGGCTGACGAATACGTGACGAAATGGTTTGGAAGAAGTTGTCATGGTCATGCTGCCGAAAGCCTTGGACGGTCGAAGAGCTCGTCTTGGGCGGTGAAGTGGGGAAAGTGTGATCCACACTTCATGAAAGATGTGGCGGGCGGGGCTGTGAGAGCTAGGTTTGATGGAGAGGGAAACAGGGTGGGCAATAAGGGGGCACGGTTCGGTTTGTCCGAGCGGTGCTGGGATCTGAGGGGGTGGCACACCTTTCGCGTGGAGTTCCGATGATGGCCGGAGTACGTGGAGAGAAATTGTTGACCGCGTCCGACCTTGCAACACTTTGCGAGGTTGATTTGAAAACCATCCATAACTGGGTGGATCGCGGCAGGATTGCGCATTTTCGGACGCCGGGCCGCCACTTGCGGTTTCGCGCGGCGGATGTTGCGGAATTTCTGCGAGCATGGGGGTACAGCGTTCCGCGGGAACTTGCACGAGCGACCGCGCGTACGGGACTCGTGGTGGGATCAAAGGATACGGTTTCACATGTCACACGCGTGCTCGGTGAAGCGATGCCGCTCAAGGACGTGAAACATCCTTACGACGCACTCGTGTTGGCCGGTGCCGATCCGCCCGATGTATTTCTCATCGACGCCAAGTTTGTCGGGACAGACGTCGAGCTCGAACGGTGGCTCGAAGCGCTCAATCGAGCTTGTCCGGACGCACGAATCGTTTTGCTCGCCGACGAGGTCGCGGAAGTTCCATCTTTCGCGACGCGTGTGGGGCGGCTCGATGCGCAAGCCCTGAGCGCTTTGTTATTGCCCGAAGTACCGATTGCAGCGCCGCCCAGCGCAGCGGCGGAATCGGTTGAGGGCGAAGGTTTGGCGCGGGCTGTTGGGAGCCGTTGACCGAATAACGACCGGGCGGCTGCCGCGTTTTACCGGGCAGCCGCTTCGACGCATTAAAGCGCCGAATTGGCATCGATGCACTTGCCGACATCCGCGATATCGTCAAGGCATTCGAGCTCGGGCGCGAAATTGTCCAACGTGCAGTCATTGTTGATCATGACGCAGTCGTGCGCCCGATCGAATTGATCCGTGCATCCATAGGTATCGGCTGTGTCTTCCGACGCCTCGTACCGAATGACGCACTCGTCATATTCATTTTCCGAGCAATTTTCGCATTGACACGCAATGTCGCAGTATTCCGCGGCCCGGCTGCATGCGGTCAACGGTGCCACTGAAAGGCACGCAAGCAAGATCAGGATGTTTCGCATTCGTGCCTCCTAGTCGACACAGTTTCGGTAATCGTCCCACTCATCGCCGCAGTCGCCATCGTCGGTCCAGATGTCGCTGTTTTGGCAATGAGCCTGTTCGGCATGACAATCGACGTATCGATTCCACAGATCCGAGCAACCATAAAGATCGGCAAGATCTTCATTCTGCTCGTAACCAATGACGCAGGCATCGACGTCGGCATCGTTGCCATCGCGGCATTGCATTTCGTCTGCACACATATTTTCGTACGTGCAGCCGCCAAGAGTGCAGGCGATCAACACTCGTATCGCCAAAGCCAAAGTTCGAGGAAGTTTTTTCATTGTTTGAACTTCCACCTCCGGGCCCGAGACTACGAGAAAATCATTCGCGTCGCAGACTAAAAATGCTGCGGACTCGTGCTTTGCGAACTGCGAATTCAGCTTCCCGCAATGGTCATCGACGAAACGCGAAGGGTGGGTGACGCCGTCGCCGTGCGCAAATCCAAGTCATTTCCCACGGCATCCACTCGTTGCCACAGCTGATCGAGGTTCAAGCTGATCGTGACTTCACTGACGGGATATGCGAGTTCGCCATTCTCGATCCAAAATCCCGCCGCTCCGCGTGAAAAATCACCCGTCACTGGATTGTATCCAAAGCCCATCATTTCGGTGACGTACAAACCGCGCGGTGTGGACTTGATGATGTCCGTCGCTCGTGTGCCCGTGGGCAACAGCATGAAGTTCGAGGTCGACGCTCCCACGCCGCCACCTCCACCACGCGAAGCGCTCGCCGTCGACGAGCGGGAAAGCTTGCGCGCGCTGTACGAATCGCAAAGGTAACTTTCGAGTATGCCCTGACGAACCACCATGTTTTTCCGGGACGCAAGTCCTTCACCGTCGAACGGTCGTGAACCGGGGGCTCGAGGTACGAGCGGATCATCGACGATCGTCACGAGATCGCTGGCGATACGCGATCCTTCGCGGCCCATGAGGTAGCTCGATTTGCGCCAAATGCTGCTGCCCATGACGGCTCCGGACAGAAGTCCGAGCAGCGCGCGTGCGGCATCCGGATCGAAGACGACCGGAGCTTCGCATGTGGGCACTTTGCGTGCGCCGAGCTTGCGTACGGTGCGTCGCGCCGCTTCACGTCCCACGTCTTCGGGAGCATCGAGCGCTTCGAGGTGGCGTTTGGCCGTATAGTGATGACCGCGCCGTTTTTTCCCATCGGCATCATCGGCGATCGGCGTGACGACCAAGGACGCCGAAGACCCTGCGTAGCTGCCGGTAAAACCCCCCGAAAGAACGATCGCGCCCGCGCCCGCCGAGCGGGTGAACGTGGCGCCTTCGCTGTTCGTGATGCGTTTGTCCGTGCTCCGAGCCGCTTGTTCACCGCGCCGCGCAAGCTCGATCGCTCGCGCCGCCGTCACGCCGCCGACGTCCTCGTCGTACAGATCCAAGTCGATGAACGGACCCGAAGCCAAGAGTGAAGGATCCGCCGGACCGGCGAAGGGATCCTCTTGCGAGATGTCGACGAGCTCGAGTGCGTCCTTGACAAACCGTTCGAGGCCGCGGGGTGTCAGGTCCGACGTCGACGTGAGGGCGACTCGACCTTGTTTGATCACGCGCATACCCAAACTGCGATGCGCCGCTTCTTCCACGAGCTCGGGTTCTCCAAGACGAACCTTGGCGGTGAGTTGCGAACCCGAGCGAGCGATGGCTTCGGCGACGTCCGCGCCGCCTTTGCGCGCACGTGAAACAACGTCGGCGGCTAGGTTCTCCAGGTCGGTGATCTCTTGGTCGAGCCGGTTTTGCGCGGTCATGTGGGCGCTCAGAGTGGTAGATGCGCGAGCTGTCGTCAATCAGCGAGGTGTCTTTCCACGTCCGAGAAAGCGTCTTTGGGCATCATCGTCCGTGACGGAGGCGACTCGAGCGGGGCGGACCGGAGCCGGGGTGGTTTGTCCGGGCTGCCTTTTCGGAGCCAGCCACTCGGCGGTGATGATCGCTCCTGCGGCGACGATGCCATCCATCCACGCGACGGCGAGACCCAAGCGACTCGTGAACAAAGGCTCACGACCGAAGTCACTGACGAATTGATCGTACGTGGCATCGACTCCCAGCCGTTCATACAACGCGATGACCAGAACGAGGGCGACGGCGAGGGGCAAACCGGCGAGCCATGCCAGTTCGCCCGGAGCGTGACGGCCGAGGGCATGGCGACCCGCGACAAACCCGGCGACGACCGAGCCTGCCGCGACAAACACGAGCACGAGGGAAACTGCGGACGGAACACGTCGTCCATCGATGAGATACGCACAGGACCAATCGGTGGCAAACGCGGCGAAGTAAGCGGCAACGGGGGCGAAGACGAGCAGAGCGTAGAGCGCGACGGCGAAGACGTGCGAGTTCCACAGCGGTTCGGCATCGTTTGTCTCAGTACGAGTCTTCCAGGCCAGGAAGACGCCGATGGCGAAGGCGATGAACGGAGCGAGCGGCAGGGGCATGGCGATGATTGGTTGATGGTCAAACGAATAAAGCGATGCGTCAATGCGGGGTTTGGGGCGTCGAGCGGCGCAGGTGATTCGAAGCTCCAAGTATTCGACACGTGCAGGTTGTCGGGTGATTCGTGCTCGAGGCCGGCGGACCCCGGGATCATTGACGCGCGAGGAGCGCCGGCTTCTACTTTCGGCACGATGCTTCGCAAAAAATCTCCCCGCCTCGCTGCGGCGTTTGTCGTTACGATCTCGGCCGGTTGCGGTTCGGCCGCCAAACCCCCCGACCATGGCACGCCGGACATGAAGACTCCACCGCCGGATGCGACGGGTACGACCGGAGAAACGCCGGATGTGGACAAGAAACCCCAGAGCGATCCGAGCGGGCCCAACGATCCCAATTGGGTGCCCAACATCGGGGCGGTGAAAGAGGGATTCATTCGCGGAGCCGACGGAAAATGCTTCATTCAGCATCCGGCAAACCCGCCTTGGCATGAGCCGGCCGATTGCGAGACGCAAAAACCCTTGCCCAAAGCCGATACCGCGACGCCCGCGCCCACGAATACGGCCACGAATACGCCAAAAGCTCCGGTCGTGGACGAGTCCAATTTGCCCGATGCTCCGGCGGGATGGGAGGTCATGCAAAACGCGGACGGGGGATGTCGCGCGTTCAAGCACGTCACGTGCGCACCCAATACCCGGTGCAATCCGCCTCCTCCCAAAAAGGTCAAATGCCCGCCGAACATGCCCAAAAAACAATAAAAGCCGCAGGCGAGTCAAAGGGGTTCGGTTACACGAACGTTTTTCGATTTTTCCCAGGCCGCTTTGCCATCGATACCGCGGGCTGAAAATCGCGGCCCCCAATCACGTTCCACTGTTTTGAACACGGCCGCGGCATAATCCGCCGCGGACATGAGTCCCCAGACTCGGTCCGCTTCGTCGATTTTTTTCGACGGGTTTTTCTTGGTCGCGCCATAGTTGTGCGCAAGCGTCGCGAACATGATGGGCAATTCTTCCTGCGCGAGCTGCCGAACTTGGTCGGCATAAGGTTGCTCCAAAAGCCAATCCAATAAAAGCCATCCGAAATCCCGATGCCGAACTTCATCGCGAAGAATGCGATCGAGCGCTCGGCGAGCGACAGGGACGGTCGCGCCTTCGCGTAGACGTCGAAATAACGGCACGGCTACCGTTTCTCCCAAACAAAATACGGAAATGCATATTCGAGCGATATCCGCTTCCAAAGAATCGCGAAGATTTCTCGACAAACCCAATTGTTCCCGGACGAGCGCCGGTGGGTTTGTCCCGCCCGCTCGTTGATAGGTTTCGTGACTCAATCGAGCATGCATGAGTTCGTCGGTGACGATACGTAATGAAGCTTTGATGAGATCCGGGGACGTACCGGCTTGGATGAGCCAGAGACCCAAGTGTTGCGTAATGGCTGCGGATGTGTATTCCGCTTGCACGCGCCGCAGCCATTCGTCGCGCACTTGATTCGATGCGGGCACTTTGGAGCGCATGGATTGGCACGGTATCATGAAAATGAGCCTGAATTGATAAATTTTCCGGAACCCGTTGACTTCGCGGGTCAATCACTTCATCACGCCCGCCATGAAACTCATCTATTTCGGTGTACGGGGTCGAGTCGAAACGGCTCGGTTGATGCTCGAACTGACCAAGACGCCCTACGAATTCGAGGCAGTGCCATTGGAATCGTGGCTCGAAATGAAGCCCAAAATGCTCGAACGCACGCCGCTTGGTCAATTGCCGGTCCTCGAAGACGGTGCATTCACGTTGTGTCAATCGGCGGCCATCAATCGCTATCTGGCGCGTAAACTTGGTTTGGCCGGAGCGACCATTGAAGAAGAAGCGTGGATCGATGAAATCGCCGAAACCGCCGGCGACCTGATTTTCCACGCCGCGATGCTCAATTGGAATCCGCAGTTTGCCGAGGTTCGAGCGAAAAATCGCGAAGAAATGCAAACCCGGTTGCGAAACCTCGATAACTTTTTCGAGCGCACCGCGGCCAATGCCGAGTTTTGGATCGCGCCCGGCAAATACACGCTCGCCGATGTGCTCATGGCGTTCGCCTTGGAGACGCTGCTGCCCTTGCATCCGGGGCTCGTGGAGAGTTTTCCCAAATTGTACCATTTCATGAAGGCGTTTTTCTCGGCGGACGGCGTGCGTGAATACGTGCGCAGCGATCGTCGATCCAAGACGTGGACCATTCCCAATGCATTCTTCGCGGGCAAACCGGAAGAAACGCACCAGTGGACGGCGGACTGAAGAGCTCCGACGAGATCCACCCTGAACATTCGGCCCCGAATTTCGGTGGCTCTTCGCTCCAAACCGGATCCCCACCACCGTTTCGTCCCCAACACGCGGCGAAAAAATCTCGCATCTCGCGCTTCGACGCCTACCGCGCTCCGGACATGCTATGGGGACGCCCATCATGGATCCGCGGCGCGTACGTGAACTGCTGGAGCAAGTGCGGGATGGCGACGTGAACGTCGAGCAAGCCGTCGCTTCGCTTCAAGGTCTGCCCTTCAAAGACTTGGGTTTCGCCACCATCGACCATCATCGAGCGCTTCGGCAAGGCGTGCCCGAGGTCGTGTTTGGCGAAGGAAAAACGGGCGAGCAGATCGCGGGGATCGCGGAAGAAATGATGCGTGCCCGGACAAACGTGCTGGTGACGCGGCTCGATGCGGACAAAGCCGCCGTCGTCTCCCAACGAGTGCCGCAACTTCGGTATTCGGCGATCGGACGTACGGGGTTTGTCGAACTGACACCTCCGGAGAAACGTCCCGCCGCTCCGGTCGCCGTCATCACGGCGGGAACGAGCGACATGCCGGTGGCCGAAGAAGCGGCCGAAACGTTGTACGCACTCGGTCTCGAACCTCGGCGCATGTACGACATCGGCGTGGCCGGGATTCATCGCCTGCTCCATCGCGTCGACGACTTGCGCTCGGCTTCCGCCGCGATCGTGTGTGCGGGGATGGAGGGAGCGCTCCCGAGCGTCGTCGGAGGAATGGTGTCGACGCCGGTCGTTGCTGTACCAACGAATGTTGGTTATGGAACGGCTTTGAACGGCTTTACGGCGCTGTTTGCGATGCTGACGTCGTGTGCGGCGGGCGTCGTGGTGGTGAACATCGGCAATGGTTTCGGAGCGGCGATGGCGGTGCATCGAATGATGCCGTTGGTCGCGACCACCCTGGAACATCGCGCAAATAAGACTGAATAAGACACGGGAAGCGAGCTCGGCATCATGCACGGCGGACACGATCACGACCATTCTCACGACCATCATCACGATCACGACCACGAGCATTCGCACGATCACGCGCATGATCACGCGCATGAACACGCGCATGAGCACAATCACGCCCATACGCACGATGGCCATACGCACACGCATCCGCATGCTCATCCGCACGGGCACGAGCACATTCATCCGGTGCGTTTGCCCCTGCTCGAACAAGGTGCCGGAGCGGGCAAAATTCTGTTTTTCGATGCGTTCAGCGGCGTTGCAGGCGATATGACGATCGCGGCGCTCTTGGACTTGGGTGTGCCGCTTCTGGTGATCGAGCGAGCCGTTTCCGCGTTGCCGCTCGAAGGGGTTTTTCTGGAACGCGGGCACAAACATCGCAGCGGGATCGTGGCGACTTCGTTCGAAGTTCACGTGGGTTCGCCGCAACCGGAACGTACATACGCGTCGATCGACGCGATGCTGGAAGCTGCGCCGCTGGAAGCCGATGTGCGCACGTTGGCGCGACGGATCTTTCGTCGACTGGGCGAAGCGGAAGCCGCCGTGCACCGCATGCCGCTCGAAGAAGTGCACTTTCACGAAGTCGGAGCGGTCGATGCGATCGTGGACATCGTGGGATCCGCAGCGGCGCTCGTGTACCTGGGGGCCGAGGTTCGAGGCGCTCCGCTGCCGATGGGACGCGGGTTTGTCAAGGCACGGCATGGGATCTTGCCGTTGCCGGCGCCTGCGGCGATCGAGTGTTTGCGAGGTGTACCGACGTACGGAGTGGAGCTCGATGCGGAGCTCGTGACGCCGACGGGAGCGGCGATCGTGGCGACGGCGGCGACATCGTTCGAGCGTTGGCCGTCGTTTGCCCCGGAACGAGTCGGCTGGGGCGCGGGTTTTCGGGAATTGCCCGATCGGCCCAATTTGCTGCGCGTCGTGTTGGGAACGCGTAATGGTGCGTCGAATGAAACCATCGTGGGAGCGTCGCACGTGGTCTTGGAAGCCAACGTGGACGATATGACGGGCGAGGTCGCGGCGCACGCGATTGAAGCGTTGCTGACGGCGGGCGCGCTTGATGCTTGGGCGACTCCGATTACGATGAAAAAAGGTCGCCCGGCATTGACGATTTCAGCGTTGGCGCGAGCTCCCGAGGCCGAAGCTGTGGGCACGGCGCTCTTGCGGGAAACCACGTCCATCGGCTTACGAAAGATCCCGGTGACGCGAACGGAACGTCCGCGCCGAACGGTTACGGTGGAAACGGCGTTTGGCCGGGTACGCGTCAAGGTGAGCGAAGGGCCCTTTGGTCCGCCCCAAGTAAAACCTGAATTCGATGATTGTGCCGCAGCCGCTCGCACGCATGGCGTGACCTTGCGCGAAGTGATTCAAGCGGCAATCCAGGCTTTGGAAAATGCGCCGGGATGAAAATGGGAGGCGAACATGAGTGAAACGAAAGAACTGCAATACGAATTGTATTATTGGCCCGGGCTGCCTGGTCGAGGTGAATTCGTCCGCTTGGCATTCGAAGAAGCTGGTTGCCCCTACGTGGACGTGGGTCGTTTGCCCGCGGATCAAGGCGGCGGCGTACATGCGATTCAACGATTGACGCGAGGAACCGGCGTAGGCTTGCGCCCGTTTGCCCCGCCGATCCTGAAATATGGCGACGTCGTGCTCGCTCAAACGGCAAATATTTTGCTCTGGCTGGCCCCGCGTTTGGGATTGGTTCCTCAGGACGAACTTTCTCGAGTCACGGCAAATCAGCTGCAATTGTCGATCATGGATCTGGTCGCGGAAGTCCACGATACGCATCATCCGGTAGCGTCGACGCTTTATTACGAAGATCAAAAAGCCGAAGCGAAAAAGAAAGCGGAGCTCTTCGTGTCGCGCCGTATGCCGCAGCTGCTCGGCTATTTCGAGGACGTGTTGCAACGGAATACGTCGAGCCAACAAAAGCACATGGTCACGAGCGGACTTACGTACGTGGATCTATCGATGTTTCAAGTGCTGGAAGGTTTGGCGTACGCGTTTCCCATTGCGTTTTCGCATGCCAAACCATCCATTCCACGGCTGCTCGTCTTGCGCGATTCGATCGCTCAGCGCCCGAACATCGCCGCCTACCTCGCCTCGGACCGCCGTTGCCCATTTAATGAGCACGGCATCTTCCGCCGCTATCCCGAATTGGATTTTCCGCCGAGCGCGACGTAACCGTTGCGTCTTGCTGGGCTTTCAGCCCAGACCTGACCAGGGGCTATCCGCCCCTGGACCCGGACCAGCGAGCGCTGGACCAATATTGATTTGTCCGCTACGCGGCCAAATCAAAAAGGCTCAAATCTGCAATAGCCACCTGATACCTGTTTGGTTTGGCCACGTAGTGGACAAACCAATACAAGGGTCAAGGGCCTGGGCCCTTGCGCGGGTCGAGGGCGAGGAGCCCTCGTGGGGTTTGGGGTGAAACCCCAATGTTGAAGCGGGGTTTGGGGTGAACCCCCAATGTTGAAGCGGGGTTTGGGGTGAACCCCCCATGTTGAAGCGGGGTTTGGGGTGAAACGCCAATCAGTCGGGGCGTTCGATCGGCAATGCGTCGGCTTCCCAGCCGAGAAAGCCGCTTTCGAGGAACGTGATGGGGACGCCGCTTTTGGCGAGCGTCTCGGCGAGCTGCTTGGTTTTGTCGCCGGCTCGGCAATACAAAACCGGTTCGCCCGGGAGCATGTGCAATTCGGCCAAACGCGACTCGATTTCTTCGATGGGCATGTGAATCGCACCGGGAATGTGCGCTCGACCGTAGGCTGAAGCTTCGCGCGTATCGACCGGAACGACGCCGCCTCGACGCAGCAATTGGGCCAGCTCGCCGGCTTTGATGGCTCCTTCGGCGCGAGGGAGGAACGGATCGAGCATGTCGCGCAGGCGTGCTTTGCGAACGGCGCCTTGCTCGGCGGCGACGGGTCGTCCACGGAAAAACACCATCAACGTTGGAACGGCCTGAATTCGCAACGCTTGGGCAAGTCGCTTGCTTTGATCGATGTTTACCTTGACGAACTTCGCTTTGCCTTCGAGTTCGCGGGACAAGGCTTCGACTTCCGGGGCGACCGTTTTGCACGGGGCGCACCAGTCGGCGTAAAAGTCAATGAGCACGGGCAGTTCGCTTCGAAGAACCTCGTGCTCGAAATCTTGCTCGGAGATGACGGGTACCGGCATGGCTCGACACTCATAGCGATGATGTGGCCCGTTGGCAAGGATCAGCCTTTACGTCGCAGTCTTTCGAGGATGGCACGTGGGGACATGGTGGCGCGATAGACGTAGAGCTCCCCGGCTGCGTCTTCGTCCAAGACTTCTTCGCTGACGCGTAATTGTTTGCCGATTGCCAGAAGGATGCGTGCGGGAAAACCTTTACGCACGGCTTCGACTCGTTTCCACACCGCGTCACGGCTCCAAAATCCAAACGCTTCGAGAAAAACTTCTTCGCCGGTGTTTTTATTGACGAACACCAAGTCCGGCACGCAGACGACTTCTCCCGGCATCGCAAAAATATGGTTGTTTTCCCGGACGCTCCATTCCGACTCGAGCATTTCGAAAGCGGACTTGAAGGCATCCAGATCGGGCCCGGACGAAGACATGTCCGAATAATGCGAGACGAGATGATCTTTCGGGGATAATTCCAAGACAAACGGTTTTTTGTCTTTGCCCCATAACAGATCCGCGTGCAAATGCCATTTGCGCATACCGATGACGCGCGGGAGAAACATCGCCAGCCGCAATCCGTATTTTTGCACGGCATCGAACAGGCTGAACGGACCGTTGAGCGTGATGACGTATCCTTTGTCCGGCGTTCGTTCCACGATGTACATCAAACCATGAAATCGTGCCGCTCGAAAAAGACGCCGATAAGCATCGGGACTGTCGCCGGACACGTGAACGACGACCTTGACGGCGCGTAACAAGGCCGCTTGCGCGAGCGCCAAATTGTATCGTTCGATGAGGGCTTCGGAGGATATCGGTTGAAAATCGACGAGACGCTGATTTTCACGCAAATCGGCATAAAGTGCGGAATCCACGGCTTCCGGGGTAATGCCGAGCTTTTGCGCCATGGTCAATAAAACGGTATTGCGATCGAATTCGCCGCGGACATCGAGCGAACGATGGGCCTGGGCGGCGGCAAGAAAAACCTCGCGCCGCAGGTTTTCCGGATCGATTCCCTCCGGAACGCTCCACGTGCACCGGTCATCCAGGAGTTTTCGCAATCCGGCGCCGACGAGGCGCAACGTGACGGGCACGGGGACGCTTTCGAGGGCCGATTCGATGTCTTCGCGCGAATCTCCGGCCGAATGCGTCAGGACATCAATGAAGTCCGCGGCTATCGGCTTGATTTCATCGATGACTTTGCCCTGCAAGTATTGCAGATGCAAAATGCCATTTCGTTTACGTACGCGCAATAGTTCCGTCGTGAGCACGTTGATTCCTCGACAAACCTATCCTTTGTAGGCCGAATGTTCCCGACGCCGATCGCTCACGCGTTGTTCGGACGTGTTTTCCGCGACAAGCTCGTAGAGGCGCGCGTGTTTTTCCGGAGTTTTACGCAAAATACGGCCCAATCGTTGCACGTGCTCCTTTACGGAGGAATTGCCGCTCAAGACGATGGCGACATTGGCTTCGGGGACATTGACTCCTTCATTGAGCACTTTCGAGGTGACGACGGCGGTGAATTCTCCGGCATTGAAGGACGCCAAAATGGCGCTGCGTTCTTTGACGCGCGTTTGATGCGTAATGGCGGGTAATAAAAAACGCCGCGAAATGGCGTGGACCGTCGCGTTGTCTTCCGTGAAAACGATCGTCCGATCGTGACGGTGGTTATGCAAAAGCCTGGCGAGCACATCGAGTTTACCCGGGGCGGCGAGGGCCAACGAGCGTTGTCTTCGATAAGCAAGGAAGGCACTGCGCCCTTCGTCGCTGCGGGAACTCAAATACAAAAATCGGCTCCATCCGTCGGGCGCGGACATGCGAATGTTTTGACTGCGAATGAAGTCGATGTATTCCGCACGCGCTGCGTCGTAAGCTTCCCGTTCTTCCGGCGAAAGGGGTACGGCGATTCGTTCCGTTTCATAAGCGGCCAGATATTCGCCGGATAATTCCGTAATGTCTTTGCGGTACACGAGCGGCCCGATCACGTCGTCGTAGCCGCGTCCGTCATTGCGTTCGGGCGTTGCCGTGAGGCCCAATCGAAATGGGGCGAGGCTCATACGGGCGGCCAATTGATATGCGGGACTCGGCAAATGGTGACATTCGTCGAAAACGACCAAGCCAAACTTGTTTCCCAATCGATCCATGTGCAAATGAGCGGAATCGTAGGTCGTCACGGTGATATCGAGCGGTTCGTAATATCCGCCGCCAACGATACCCACGGGTCGTTTGAAGGCCGCGGCCAAAATATCATACCATTGATTCAACAAATCCAACGTCGGGACGACGACGAGCGTACTTCGTTGTCGACCGGCAATGGCCATGGTCGCGACGTAGGTTTTCCCTGCGCCCGTGGGTAAAACCACGACGCCGCGATGACGTGCAGCACCCCAAGCATCGAGCGCTTCGCGTTGGTATGGAAAGGGTTCGTGCCGGGCTGTGGGAACCAGATCGAGCACTTCGTAGGCGCGAGCTTCGTCGGTGACGGGGATTTTCCGCGCCCGCAGCCACAAAATCGTTTCGGCGTAACCCGATGCGGGCAGGCGAAAACAATTTTCTCGAGCATCCCAGGAACAAACCGCCGGCAAATGTGTCGCATCCGATTCGGCCGGGCCGCTCAGGCGTACCGTGCCTCCTTGGAATGACAAGTGAACGTTGGGCAGCGAGGACGTCATGACAATCGTACGCGGCCGAGGTCTGTCATGAACGACGCGCGGTTGCAAGCGTCAAGATCATCGTTTTCGCTTCTTTTCGGGCGGGCTGTTCGAGGTTTGTCCCTCCGGCCAATCAAGCTCGAGGGTTTGGCCAAACCGTGTCGACGAATAACGTCCGAAAACAGACCGAAACCGAGAACCGATTCGGCCCAGCAGTTCGACCGAAGGCGGGTCGGGGCGAAACAATTCGAATTGCGCGTGCGCGGCGACCGGATCGAAATCGTCGCCTTTGAGCATGCTTTGCAATGGGCCCACGAGTCCTTCGGCGGCGGCGATTTCCGTTCCCGTCGGCCAAGGTTTCGTTTTGTCGCTCAATGCGGCAAGCGTTTGTCCCGACGCAAGCAGCCCATAAAATCCCTTATGAAAGGGCACTTCGATTTCCACGGCATAATGGACGAGGTCGTGGACGAGCAAACTTCGCGTTTCGAGATTCGCTTCTTCGCGCGAACCATCGGCGCGCACGATTGTCAAAAGATGACGATCGGGATTGATGCGGGTCATCAGGATACGCATGGCCGCCGTCGTAGCACACAATTTTTCCAGCGCACATGCGGTGTGGCCATTGCAATCAACATAAACCTGTGCTGGAGTCTGGGATCATGAACGAAACAAAAGCGGGCGGGGCGGACATGGGTGACGCGAAGCGGAAGTCCATTCCCAAGGTGCATTTTTCGTTTCTATCCGCCATTCGAGCGCTCTCGGATCCGCTGGGGATGGTCGCCGATGCGATGCGCGAAAATGGGGAAACCCTCGAAGTCAACGGGCCGTCGGGGCCGATGGTCATGACCGGGGATCCGGAGGCGGTTCGAGCGATTTTTACGGCGGACCACGATCAATTCGGTATTCCCTTCCAAAAGCAGCTCGGCCCGTTTTTCGGTGAATCGTCGCTCATCATGACGCCGGGATTGCGTCACAAGCAGGATCGCAAGCTTCTTGCTCCGCCGTTTCACGGGGCGCGCATGCGTGCGTACGGTAAAACCATTATCCAGATCGCCCTTCACGAGGCCGAGAAACTCATTCGAGGAAAAACCTTTCACATGCTGGATTTGACCCAAGCCATTACGCTCGAAGTCATTCTCCGAGCGGTGTTTGGCGTGGACGATGATGCTCAACGGGAACGATTTCGCGAAGCCGTCGTGGAATTGGCCGGGGCGATGGCGTCGCCTCTCATTACCGTGTTCGAATTCACGCGCAAAGAATTCGGTGGATTCGGGCCATGGGCGCGTTTTCGTCGCGCCGCGGATGCGCTCGATGTGCTCGTGTACGAAGAAATGAAAAAGCGGCGGGATCACACCGCCGGCCGCGAAGACATTTTGAGCCTGATGCTCGATGCGCGTTATGACGATGGTGAAGGCATGACCGAAAAGGAGCTTCGCGATCAATTGCATCTTTTGCTGTTTGCAGGGCACGATACGACGTCGACGGCATTGGCATGGGCATTTTATTGGACGTGCCGACAACCGATCGAACGAGACAAACTCATGGCCGAAGTCGACGCCTTGGGGGATTCTCCCGAGCCCGAGGCGATTGTGGCTTCGCCTTACATCGAGGCGTTTTGCAATGAAACGTTGCGTATCCATCCCGTCGCGCCAAACGTTGCCCGACATTTGCAAAAACCATTCGATTTGCTGGGAAATACCGTTCCCGAGGGCTCCGTGCTGGCGGCATCCATCATGATGCTCCATCAAAACGAAAAACTTTATCCGGAACCCACCAAATTCAGGCCCGAACGATTCCTCGAACGCAAGTTTTCCCCTTACGAATTCATTGCGTTCGGCGGCGGGCCGCGACGCTGCATCGGGGCCGCGTTCGCCCTTTACGAGATGAAAATTGCGCTCGTTACCTTGTTGCGTCGTTACAATTTCCGCCTCGCCAAAGATGCGCCCGTGAATTACGTGCAACGAGGGCTGACGATGGGACCCAAAGGCGGGATCGAAATGGTCATGGAAGGCAAACGCTGAACAGCGTCGTCATTTCGTCGAAAATTGTCCTTGCAATTTTTCCCGGACGTGGGCAATCGTTTCGCCCATGCATTTTCGTCGAGCCTTCGCGTCCGTCGTTTCCGTCGTTCTTTTGAGCGTCGCGACGCCGGCGTTCGCCGCGCCTGCCAAAAAAGAAGCTCCCGCTTCCGTTGCGAAAGCGGAATTGCCGCCGGAAGCGGCGAAGCTCATCGATGAAGCGATTGTTAAAGGCCAAGCGCAGAAGTTCCCCGATGCCATTGATTTGCTGACGCAGGCGTTGGCCATTTTGGAAAAAAAGCTGGGCAAAGACCATTACCTGCTCGGCAATACGTTGAACCTGTTGGCGCAAATCGAAACGGTACAAAGGAATTTCGACGTCGCGGAAAAACACGCCGAACGGTCGATTGCGATTCTAAAAAAGGACGTCAATGCCGATCCCTTGCGCCTCGGTCACGCTTTGATTCGTCGCGCCGAATTATATCGCGAACGCGGCAAACGTGATGAAGAAATTGAATTGCGTCGGTTGACGATCGGTCTTTTCGGAAAAGCATTCGGTCCGGAAGGCATCGATGCCATGGCCGAAATCTTGGGTTTGGCCCGAGCGTACCAGTATTGGGGGATGTATCCCGAAGCCAAGGCGCAATACGAACAATGGATTGCCGTCATCGAAAAGCGATTCGGTGCATCCGAACCGGTGCTCATCGATATTTTGGTGGAAGAAGCCCTCGGCGAAGTCTTGGCCGGTCATCTGACCGAAGCCCAGGCTCTTTATGATCGCGCGCAAAAAATTGCGACCAAAAATGGCATCACGGGGGACAAGGAGCTTGCCGGTTTACTTACGGGTCAGGCCGAGATTCATTACCAACGCGGCGAGTATGTGCAGGCTGAAGCCCTGTATGCCCGCGTCGTTGCGGTCTACGAGCAAAACAAGAATACGCGGCGCGATACGCTGGCCATTGTTCTCGGTAACTTGGGTGCGGTTCGCCTGGATCTGGGGCGTATTGATGATGGATTGCTTTATTTGCGAAAAGCGTTGGAAGTCCAGGAAGCGCACTTCGGGACCAATGATCCCATCTTGACGACGGCGTTGAACAATCTCGGCGAAGCGTATTTGAGAATCGACCGTCTGGACGAAGCGATCCCATACCTCGAACGCGCGCTCGTGTTGCGCGAGAAAGAGCTCGGACCGGAGCATCCAAAGCTCGTCACGCCGCTCGTCAATTTGGGGGCCGCTCGTCTCGATACGGGCAAAATTGCGGACGCCGAGAAGTTTTTCCGGCGCGCCCAAGCCATTCAAGAAAAAACCGTCGGACCGGACCATCCGCTGATGTTCCAAATTCATCAAGCGATGGGAATCCTGGAGCAAAGGCGAAATAACTGGGCGCAGGCGGAGGAGCGGCACAACAAGGCTGTCGTGGTGCTCGAAAAAGCGTTTGGCAAGATGCACCCGGACATCGTGGCTCCATTGAAGAGTTTGGCGGTGATCTTGACGCGGCGCAAAGATCTGGACGGCGCGAGAAAGACGTTGGAACG